>Ga0187887_10000037_pt1 | contig 120516 bp, 109 predicted proteins | sample June2016WEW_7_10_FD_132977 | JGI IMG/M metagenome (GOLD analysis project Ga0187887, IMG submission 132977) | Peatland microbial communities from SPRUCE experiment site at the Marcell Experimental Forest, Minnesota, USA - June2016WEW_7_10 | ecosystem: Environmental > Terrestrial > Soil >... | reverse complement strand
TTATGCGCCGGACTCTTGGCAGTTTGACGAAGCCAAGCCGAGCACTCTGCAGGAAATACATCCCGGCGATCAGGTGAACGCGCGCGGCGACCGCAGCGCCGACGGGAGCCAACTGGCAGCCGAAGAAATTGTTTCAGGATCATTTCCTCTTTTCTCCGCCACTATCAATTCCGTTGATGCAAGTTCATCCACTCTTAGCGTTCACGATTTGTCGTCTAAGAAAACCGTGACGGTCAAAATCACGCAAGACTCGCAGCTTCGCCACTTGCCCCCTGAGATGGCGCAGCGATTCGCAGTGCTTCTGAAGGGAGGGGCCGCCGGGGCAACGCCCAATGCCGCATCCAGTTCTGGCTCCCCGGCCAACGGACAAGCTACGCGCCTAGAATCTCCTTCCAGCGGCATGGGCGCGGGAGGGAATGCCGCGGGCGGGCGTTCGGGCGGTCCGCCGGATTTTCAGCGCCTGCTGAGCCACGCGCCATTGGCTTCTCTGGCTGACCTGCACAAAGGCGACGCAGTGAAAATTCTCTCGACGGAGGGCAGCGCGGGCGTTGGCACTGTGATCATACTGGTCAGTGGCGTCGAGCCGATACTGCAAGCCACGCCCAACGCCGGCCAGGCCATGATGCTTGCGCCCTGGAGCCTTGGCGCGCCCTCCGCCGACGCTGGGGGCCCGTAGCGTTCGCACGCCGTACAACGGAATCAGACAACCGAAAAGCTGTAGTAAGACTCTTTTCACGGAATGGAATACTTGATGAAGTTACGGAAGTATTTGTTTTTTTTCTCCTTTTTTTTATTGTTGCAGTTGTGCGCGACGGTCGCCGTTTCCCAGACCCCCGTAGTCCAACCCGCGTCGGGCAGCTTGCACGGGCAAGTGAATGATCCTTCTGGCGCAGCTATCTCCAACGCCAGCGTTGTACTTACGCCGGCAGCGGCTGACTCGACGCCCATTAAAACGCAAGCCAACGGACAGGGGCAGTATGAATTCAAGGGACTGGCCCCGGGCCAGTACACAATGAACGTGATGGCCCCCGGGTTTTCCGTCTACGAAAACGACAACGTAGTTGTCAACGCGGGGCCGGCCATGCTCCTGAATGTCCCTATGGCGATCGAAGTTGAACAGGAGAAAATTCAGGTCTCCGATACTGCTCCCACTGTGGATATGAATCCGGCCAACAACGCCGGAGCCATCACCATCTCAGGCAAGGAACTAGAAGCTCTCCCCGACGACCCCGACGAATTGCTTACCGACTTGCAAGCGCTTGCCGGTCCGTCCGCCGGCCCCAATGGCGGCCAGCTCTACATCGATGGTTTTACCGCCGGGCAGCTTCCTCCCAAGGAATCCATTCGTGAAATCCGCATCAACCAGAATCCATTTTCTTCAGAGTATGACAAGCTGGGTTACGGCCGAATTGAAGTATTCACCAAGCCGGGCAGCGATAAATTTCATGGTCAGTTCTTGATCAATGGAAACGATTCCGCTTTCAACTCTCCTAACCCTTTTGCCGGTCCAGAGCCGGGTTACGATTCCACTCAGTTCAGCGGCAATGTCAGCGGTCCGATCAACAAGAAGGCATCGTTTTTTGTCGATGCCCAGCGGCGTAACATCAACGATCTTCAGGCCGTCAACGCCATCACTCTCGATCCAACTACTCTCGCTGAGACGCCGTTCGTTGAGGCCGTGCCTTTTCCCCGGCATCGAACCAACATCACGCCTCGTGTGGACTATGCTCTCACCAAGAACAATACGCTGACGGTCCGCTATCAGTATTATCACGACACCGAAGATAACCAGGGCATCGGCCTCTTCAACTTACCTTCGCAAGGTTATAACTCCAACTCGACGGAACACACTCTGCAAATCAGCGATACCCAGGTCATTGGCGCAAGAATCGTGAACGAAACCCGGTTCCAGTATTTGCGCGAGCTCGACAACCAATTCGCGCTGAATACCCAGCCTACCCTCACCGTCCTGGGATCCTTCGACGGCGGCGGCAACAACCAGGGCAATATCCTCGACCACCAGGACCACTACGAGCTGCAGAATTACACTTCTATCATCCACGGCAATCACACCGTCAAGTTCGGAGTCCGGCTGCGCGGCATCCGCGACGCAAACAGCCAGACTGCCGGATTCAACGGAGAATTTACGTTTTCATCGTTGCTGAACCCTACAGGCGGCAGCACCTGTGTGCCGACTGCAGGGCAACCGCCGTGCCCAATCTCCTACGCCTCCGCCATTCAGAACGCGGGAAAGCTCACCACGCCGATCGCTACCCAACTCACGTACACAACCGGTACGCCGGCGCTGGTGGTGGGCAATTTCGATGCCGGTCTTTACTACCAGGATGACTGGAAGATGCGCCCCAACATCACGCTGAGCTACGGTCTGCGCTTCGAAACTCAGACCGGGATTCAGGATCACGCAGACTGGGCGCCGCGCTTGGGTTTTGCCTGGGGAGTCGGAGGCAAAAGCGCTCCCCCCAAGGTGGTTCTGCGCGGCGGCTTCGGTATTTTCCATGACCGCTTTCAGGAAGCCCAAATCCTGCAAGCCGACCGCCTGAACGGCATCACGCAAAAACAATTCGTGATCGACAATCCCCTCTGCCCGTCTCTTACTCTTACGGATTTCACTGCGTGCACTGGAGCGGCCGTCCCCGTTACGCCCACGATTTACCAGATCAGCCCGCGTCTGCGCGCGCCTTACACGTTTCAAACCGCCGTCAGCGTGGAGCGTCAACTCACCAAGGTCGCAACTTTAAACGTCACCTACTTGAACTCTCGCGGCTTTGACCAATTGCTCACCATCAACGCCGACGCACCTTATCCCGGAACCCCGTGCAGTCCTACCTGCCCGACCCCCACCGAAAATCTCTATCGCTACGTTTCCGAGGCAGTCTTCCGACAGAATCAATTGATCACCAACACCAACGTGCGGGTCGGATCGAAGGTTCAAGTTTTTGGCTATTACGTCCTCAACTATGCCAACAGCGGCACTTCCGGCGTGTCCAGCTTTCCCTCGAACTCTTACAACATCAGCACGGACTACGGGCGTGGCTCCTTTGACGTCCGCAATCGGCTCTTCTTCGGCGGCTCTTTCGCTCTTCCTTACAACGTCCGTCTGAGTCCGTTCATGATCGCAAGCTCCGGTTCTCCTTTCAACATAACGACGACCAACGATCTCAACGACGATTCCATCTTCAACGATCGTCCCGGATTTGTTTCCGCCGCGACGTGCCCCACGACGGTAAACACGCCACCCTCCACGACCTATTGCACGCCCCTCGGGACATTCGACGCTCGGCCCGTCGTTGGTGAAAAGATCACCCCCATCAACTATGGCACTGGTCCATCGCAGTTCACGCTGAACCTCCGTCTCACGAAGACTTTCGGATTCGGTCCCAAGACCGGTCGCGCGGCAGGCAATCAAAGTCCCGGCGGTGGCCCAGGAGGAGGCGGCGGTGGCGGACGTGGAGGTGGCGGACCGCGCGGCCCACTCTTCGGCGGCGGACCAGGCGGCATACCCAGCGGTTCGGATCGCCGCTACAATCTGAGTTTTGGCGTTATTGCGCGCAATGCTCTGAATAAAGTGAACTACGCAAATCCCAGTGGCATTTTGGGCTCGCGATTCTTTGATACGTCAAACGGAGTTCCCTCCAGCGGACCCTTTGCTAATTCTGCTGCGATTCGCCGTATCGATTTGCAGGCGAGCTTCAGCTTCTGATCTCGCGGGGATGTTTCGCAACGCGGAAACTCCGCTCGATGTTGTGGGCAGAGCCAGCCGGTGGACCGGCGTAAGACTCCGCGGTTTCGGTTATCCTGAATACATGCACTCATACCTCGAAATTGCCCTTAGACTAAGTTTCGTTTGCCGTTGAACCCGACCACAAGACGTCAATTTCTTTACCGGTCGGCAGCAGTAGGCGCGCTCGCGATTGCGGGTGATTCGGTCCTGCTGGAGCCGAACCGGCCTCGTATTGTGCGCCAGGATTTCTGGCTGCCACGCTGGCCCGAGCGAATGAACGGTTTTACCATCGCGCTGCTCAGTGATTTTCATTTCGACCCTTATTTTTCCATTCACCCTCTGCGTGCCGCCATTCCGCTCGTGAACGGCCTTCGCCCCGACCTGATCGTTCTCACTGGAGACTTCGTTTCCGTGCCCTTGAGCGGGCGTCGTCATGCCAGGGCGGCGGCGTTCGCGGCTGAACCATGTGCTCGCCTTTTGCGCGAAATGACTGCGCCCCATGGCCTCTGGGCGGTCTTGGGAAATCACGATGCGGAGACCGACCCCCAACATGTGACCCACGCGCTCCAAGCCGAAGACATTCACGTGCTGGCGAACCAGGCAGTCGCAATCGAGCGCGATGGCGCACGTTTCTGGCTCGCCGGTGTCAACGATGTGATCAGCGGAGGCCCCGACCTCGCTTATACCCTGCAAGCCGTGCCCGCCGCCGACTCTGTGATCTTGCTCGCCCACGAACCCGACTTTGCTGACGAAGCGGCCAGATTTCCTATCGACCTTCAACTGTCTGGACATTCTCATGGCGGTCAGGTTAGACTCCCGCTGCTTCCTCCGCTGTACTTGCCGGAACTGGCGAAGAAGTACGTTTTGGGGACTTATCAGGTCGGGCGTCTTGCCCTCTACACGAATGCGGGCTTAGGAACTGTGGGCATTCCGGTCCGCTTGAATTGCCCGCCCGAAATTACTCTGCTGGCGGTCCGAGCGTTAGCGAGCCATTATGCCGGCTGAGATGTGCAATCGCCTTCACATCGGTTAATCGTTAACCTCATCGGTTGTCCGCAAGAGATTGACACTAGGCCGCTTAGGAAAGGTGCGAGCTGGCCCCTAGCTTGCCAGCACAGGGGCATATACGGGCGAACTCGCCCCCCTTGAGGGTTGCAAGATGTCTCGCCGACTCTGGCCTTGCTTTTTCCTGGTCTTCGCGATTCCTGCTGCCACGTCTGCGCAGCCGTTTACCACGCATTTTGGTCAGGCGGGGTTGGGTGAGCATGAACACCTGCTCTGGAAAACTCCCGTCCGAGCATCTGAGTTCAGCGAAGTGCCGCACGTGAGCGCTTGGGCACGTTGCAAAGATACCCAGCCTCCCGAGGCTCTTGCCACTCCCGATCCGCTGGTGGTTCCGGCGGTCAAGGTGAAAGTCAGCTTCATCATCGGCGCGGACGGACGTGTTCATAGCCCTCTCATACTGCGGAGTGGCGGGCCAGTGGGCGATCGCAACATACTGCAGACGGTGCGCTCCTGGCGATACCGTCCGGCAACCTGCAACGGAGTACCTACTGAAGCCGAAGGGAAGATCGAGTTTTCCCGGCGTTAAGTCGCGCTCGCTTGGGCTAGAATGGACCATAACCTAACCCAATCGCAGCGTGCTTTGAATCGTGGATAAAGACAAGAAACTCGGCAAGCCATCGGACGCGACTCCTGCAGCGGATTCCAACAGCCCAGCATCTGGCATTGAGCCCGCTAGTTCGGCGGCGGATGAGACTAATCGGCGTCTGTTTCCGGAGATGCGGCGTCCCAAGCCAAATCAGGAAGCGATTGCTGTAGCTTTGCAAGCCATGCAGCGGCTCACCATGAAGATGGACTCCGAAACGGCGGTGGAGGAAACCACGCCGCAGACAGTTCTCGGATCTTCCGCAGCTTGCCCTTCTTGCGGACATCAGAATCGCCAAGGCAACAAGTTCTGCGGCACGTGCGGACTTCCGCTAGACTCGGGGGGAGAACGACCGCACGTTGATTCACCAACTTCCGAACTGGCCGCGCTCGAATCGCCCGACGCGACGATAGCCAGTCTAGTCAAGGAGTTGACGCAAACTCCGGCAGCCGCGTCGCAGGAGATTCATCCGGCAGAAGGCGCTGCTTCCGGAACGCATCACTACCACCATCATTACCATCACCACTATTTCCAGGGCGGAGTGGAAGGCGCGGTAGGAGCGCCAGCGCGCGGCATCGCTGGCGACAGCACGCGCGAGGCCGACCGCCTGCGCATCGCAGCGGCTGCCAAAGGCGAACCCATGAGCCGCAACGAGGCTGCGGTTCGACGTCTCACGCAAGAATGGGTGTTGGCATGCAATACGCGGCAGCTCGATGAGCTGATCGACCTCTATTCTCCAGATGCGCTGGTGCTGCGCTCGAACTTCCCGCTGCTGCGCGGCGCAGCTGCGGTGCGCGAGTTCTTCCACTCTGCGCTGGAATCGGGTCTTGGAGAAGTCGAGGTGGAACCGATCCGCGTGGAAGTGGTCGGCGATCTGGCACACGAAGTAGGACGCTACAGCGCTCTGGTTCCCGGCACTAGCGGCAAGCGCCGCGAAGAGCGTGGCAAGTATCTGTGGGTCTTCGCCAAGCAAAGCGGCGGAGAATGGAGGCTGATCTCGGAATGCTGGTCGAGCGATCTGACTCTGACCAATGCGGAATCGGACATTCCGAAAACTGGCGTTCTGTCGTCGGCATCGAAGGCGCCGCCAAGAAGAAGCTAGCCGCCGTTCGTAGCTCTTAGATCACAGGTCTTGGGTGTTAGGCCTAGGATCCATGATCCAACACTCGAGACCGGTTCCTTCAGACGTTTACTCCCAGCTTCGCCAAGTCTGCCTGCAACTGATTAAGCGTTTGCATCTGAATCGTGCGCATACCTAACTTCGCTGCGCACTCTAGGTTCAGGGCACGGTCGTCGATGAAGCAGCATTCTTCCGGATTGATCTGCGTGATCTCCAGGGCCAAGCGATAAATGCCGCTCTCCGGCTTGCGCAAGCCCACGAAGCAGGAGCTGACGAACAGGCGGAAGATTTCCCGCAAGCCATACTTCTCGATGCGATACAGATTCAACTCGCGCGACTCGTTGTTGATCGTGCCCATGAAGTACTTGCCGGAAGCGGCGAGTGCGCGCGCATAGGCGAGGACTTCCGGCATTGGCTGCGACAGCGAGAACATGTAATCGCGAAACTGGTCGCGGGTGAAGGAACGGTTTCGGTAAAAGACCGTCCGATCCAAATATTCGTCGAGCGCGATCTTGCCGCGCTCAAACGACGACACAACCATTTCGTGGCGCGCGTGAAACTCTTCCGCGTCGAGACGAAAGTGTTCAAGCGCGGCGGCGCGTTCGGTGTGATCCCAAGCATTGGTGAGCAGGACTCCTCCAACATCCCAGAAGATGGCGTGAATGGCGGACACTCGGAAATCCTCCTCGGTCACTTTGATTTTAAGCAATTTGCTTAGTGTTTGTAGATGGTGGTGTCGGAGTGGTAGTTGCGCCAGTCGAACCAATAATCTTTGAGGGCGGGGATGCGGGCGAGGCACTTTCCCTGCGCCGAACCGGAAGTGGCGCAGCCCTGGAAGTTCCACTGGCTGGCGGTGACCGTGTCGAGCAGAGCCCACACCGGCGTGTCAGCCTGGAGAAAGAATTCGGCGTCGTGGCCGTCGATGCGCGCGACGAAGACGCGGAAGGATTTGCCGTCGGAGCCAAGGACGAGTAGAAGCGGCGTGCCGTTGACACGGTCAAGAACGGGAGACTGCTTGGCGAATGTTTCCCAGGGATAGGCGCGGGCGGCGCCGTTGATCGTGAGTCCGATCACGACGTCGCGCGACTTCAGTTCCGTGCCGGGAAAACTGATGACGACGGGAAGCTTGGCGACCTCCGGTTCCCAGTTGGGGTCGTATTCTTTCGAGTATTTGGCGACGGGGGCGAGCACCTGGCCCGAGGGGGATTCGGTGCGCCACTGCCCGAAGGTGAGCTCGTCGCCCAGGACGAGGTCGAGCGCCGCACCTTGCAGCGGACCGTAGATGGCCTTGCCGGTGATCTGCTGCCACCAGGTTCCGGTTTCCTTGTCGCGCATGAGGAAGTTCTGGTTGTTGATGCCGGCGAGATAAAAGTGCAGCACTCGTCCGTTGATGGTTCGCGTCCACACCAGACCGGTGTGACAGAGCGTTCAATAAGTGACAGCGATGGGCACGCCTCCTACGACGTCGTTGAGGACGTGATGGTAGGCCATCTGGCTGATGGGATAAGCGCGGTCGTCGCCACCGAGGCGGACGGACATGATCATTTCTCTTGGACCGAGCTTGCTCTCAGATTGCGCGAGGAATTGCGGACCGGGGAGGGGATGGAACATCCATTCGAAATAATTGAGGCGAGCCATCACGGCAGAGAAAGTGACGACGAGCAGGGTGAACGTTAGAAGGGCTTTGCCCCATCGACTCGAGATTTTCCACAGTGCGAAGGCGAGGATGAAGCAGGCGAGAGCTGCGATCAGCGTGCCGATCGGAGCGCGCTGACGCAGGGACATGGCCACGAGCAGGGCGCGCGGCGCCTGATAACGGAAGGGACGAATGATAAATGCCGGAACGAAGAACCAGGCGATCCCGGCGAAAGCGCACAGGAAGAAGCCGATCCAGATCCAGCGCCAGCGCCAGGTTTGGGATTGGCTCCGGAGTTGCGAAGATGAGAGACGAGATGGACTCATAAGTTAGAGGTCGCGAGGCATGAACGATTTTAGTTCGTCACTGTAAGCCAAGAGGTCGTGCGGAGAAAATAGTACAAAAAAAGAAAACCCCGATCCGCGGAGCAGGACCGGGGTTTCATTTCCAAAGATCGCGTTAGTTGGTGCGCGCGATCTGGTTCTGACGGTAGCTCAGGTTATCCACGTTGCGGAACATAGGAGTTCCGGGCGGCAGGTTCTGAGGTTGCGAGAACAACGGGTCGAATACGTATTCGCGGTCCGGCGGGTTGTAGACCAGGTTGCAGCACTTGAAGGTGCCGGTGGCGTATTGGTTCCAGTACAGGCTCACCAGGGATCCCTTGTAATACAAGGATGCCTGAGCCGCGATGCCGCCCCAGTCCTCGATAAAGCGGAGGAAGTTGTGCACACCGCCATCCATGCCGAAAGCAAATTCCGGAGTTTGGCTGGCGTTGTTGAAGGCGATGGTCTTACCACCGGCGACGGCGGCACGATAGTAGGTTGTGATCGCAATCCGGTTGGGTTGGGCGGCCGGGCTACCTTGCCCACCCGGATTGAAGGGATTTACCATGCTGCCGCTGGTGTTCTTGATGGTGTTGGTGCAGGTCGCACTGACCGTGAGGCAGCCCACGTCCTGCCAGTTGCTCGAGAGCATGGTGACAGCGTCAGCCATGACCGACGCGGCCGAGTGATTGGGTTCTGTGGTTGAGCCGCCCCACGTCGCATCGTAGGTTGCGTTGTTGGGAGTGCAGCCCACGGCACCCGCTTTAGGGCAATTGGTGTTGTAATTTCCCAGAATGTAAACCGGATTCTCCGATGCAACCGAGAAGCCGCCGCATCCGGTGGGGTTCGGATTGCCGTTGGCGTAGGTGAAGGAACATCCGCCAGTGAGTGGCATTGTGGGCAAATAGCCCAACGATCCGTCGACCAGCTTCAGCACATGGCGCGCGCCGGTTACCCGGTTGGCCACACCGGCTGTCGTGAGGGGAATTCGTTCTGCCGTTCCCCCAGTCTGAGCATAGGGCGTAGGTGGGCTAGTCGCATCAGTGTCCTTGGTGAGCGCCGGGCCGTAAGCGTCGCCTACGCCCAAGACGCCATACTTGTCGAGCACGGTATTGCTGTTGACATCTTCCGGCGAGACCCCGTTGTAGTTGTTGGGATCAAGTTTTCCATCGGGTTTGAAAGCGCTGCCCGAGTTGGCATAGTTCACCGTGTCTTCATAACCGTATTCTCCCCACTGCGACTGCGACTGACTCGCCGCGGTCGGATTGGTGAACTGCATGCCTCGACGGTCTGAGAAATACAGGATGTATCCGTTGGCGGTCTTATAGTCCACGCTTTTTCCGGTTGTGCCGGTATTTCCGAGCAGCCAATTCTGCAGGTTGCCCGCGTCGAGTTCCACGGCATTCAGGATGCCGTTAGGCGTTCCCGTGCTCGCAGGGTAAACCTGATTGTCATTGTTTTCTCCCTCGCGAGCATCATAGAAGTTGATGGGGTACCAGTTGTATTGCGACTTGCATAAAGGCAGCGGAGTGGTGCCGCAGTTGGCGGGGTCCCAGTAGATGCCAGCCCCGGTCAGCGGGAAATCCGCTGCGGTCGAAGGCGCACCGGCCAGATTGCTGTCCTTGGTGTACTGGAAATACAAAATGGCATTCTTGTGGTCGCCAAGGGAGTTGCATCCGTTGCCCGTCGCCAGGGAGTTCGTCGTGACGTCGTACCCCGCGGCATTGTACTGCGCCGCTGCGCAGGTTGAGCCGGGCTGGGTGGGCACATTCACGCCGCGCGCGAAGCCCAGCTTTAACCATTCCTGTGTTACACCGTGCCACTTTTCATCGGCGGACCATTTGGCCTCGACCAGCAGCCAGCCGCCGACGAGGGGCCACTCCAATCCGTTGGTCCCGCCATTTGGCGTAGTGAAATTCGCCAGGCCTGCGCTTGGATTCATTGGCGGAAGGCTTTGTGGCGGCCATTGCGGATACGCAGTCGGGGGCCAGAACTGAGAGGGAGATCCGTAGTACGGCGGAATCACGAAATTGTTGTCAGTGACTAGCCCAGGAGCGGCGGCAAGGGTGCCATGGCCGGTGAGGGTCGGGCAAAGATAGTTCGTTGCGCTGTAGTTGGTCGAGATGTAGTTACCCGAGGCGGTAGTGCCAGCGATAACAGCAGCGTTGCCGATTGGCGTGACAGTGTAATTGGTGCCGACCGTGCCGTTCGCCACCGGGGCCGTAGTCGTGGGAGCCGGGTAGACGCTTCCGGTGCAGAAGCTCTCACCGAAAGAGTAGTAGTGACCGGCAACGAGTGGGATTGAACCGGCCTGAACAATACCGGGATTGGAAGAATCGGCCGCCTGCAGCAGACTCGACAGATTCGTCGGGAGCGCGCTCACCAATTGAACGTCTTGCGTCGGATCGCCGTTCCAGTCGGAAAGACGGAGCCCATCCTCAGTGTCGCTGAGCAGGACGCGAATCTGGGCTTCATTGGCCAACCGTGATCCGCCCAACAGTGAAGTAATGGCTTCTCCCGGGGGCGGGCGGCGGATGATCTGAATGGCAGAGGTTGTGCCCTGAACAAACGGAAGCGTCAAATCGGTGGCGCCAGTCGCGTTGGGGCCATCTGTAGTGGCGGGCAACGTGCCGTTGCCGTCAATGATGTAGCCGGCGTAAGTGCCGTTCGAGACGTTCTGCCAGGCGCCGTTTTGCGACGAGCCGTGGCCGCCGACAACGCTACCGTTCGTGGGTCCAAGGCCGGGAGAAAGGAGCCAGCCAGCAGAGATGTCGACGCACGTGGCGCTCGGGGTGGCACCGGCGACATTGGCCAGTTGTCCATTACAGCCATTGTTCTGGGTCGGAATCATGACTGTACCGCCATTATCGTTGCCCGCCGAGGTTACGCCGTTATCCATCTGCTGACGGATGACGTTGCCGAAGGCGCTGATCTTGTCTCCAAAAACCAGATTGGCACCGTCCGCCACACCCAGGTACAGATCGCCGTTGGTGTGGACGCGGCCAGCAAATCCCAGATTGGGACTGCGCCCGAAGAAGCAATCTCCGTCGCAAAACACACCAAACTGGAACACGGGAATCAGAGCGACTTCCGCCGTGCGCGACATGCTGACCGATTCATTGCCATCCGCGCGCAGCGCGGTGACGTTCATGTTGACCGGGATGATCTGAGCGTACAGGCCAGCGTTCGGTCCCGTCTGAATCGGGCCCCAGACCAGACTCGCGCTCAGCGGTTGCGAGCAGCCGGAGATGGGGGCGACATTGTAGACGGGGTAGGTGACGGTCGTGTCCCAAGTGGGAGAGTTGGTGCTTAAGTTGCAAATGTCGGACGCCTGCGGCGACTGAATATTCTTGAAGGTGTTGGCCAGGTCGGAGGTCATCTTCTCCATGGCGCCTTCAGTGGTGCGATACGTATAGGCGTTGTTGAGGTCATTGCCGCCGGCCCGCTGCTCGGTGTTCACCATCATAAGCAGGGCGAGCGCGAATCCCGATAAGAGCAACAGCAACAGCAGGGATGCGATCAACGTGAATCCTCGTGAGACGGCTTTGGCGCTAGGCATCGTATTTCTCCTGGTTACACTTTGCGACTCTTTTTTCCATGATCAGATCCATGTCAGAAGGTCGACCCCGAAATCGGATATTCCTGTTGCGAACTCAGGTTGCGAGCCGACATCGAGGTCTGGAGATCCAGGCCCTGATAGCCGGAGGTACCCGGCAACTGGCTGCGCATGGTCATGTGAGCAACATTGACCTGAGTAATCAGGGAAGGCGTGGTGCCAGCCGGGAGGGTGGACTGATTGGCATAAACGGTTCCATTGTTATTGACGTCATAAGTGAACTTGAGATAGACGACGTTTTCCGCCACCGGAGAAGGAGTCTTGCCGTTTTGAATACGCATCAAGCGCGGGGTATTTGTACCGTCCGTGGAAATGTCGAGATAGTAAGTGACGACTAGCAAACGCACTGCGGATAGCGTCGTGGAACCAACGTAAGCATCCAGAACTCCCAGCTTGGGGGCACTGGTCGTGGGCTGGTTGATATGGCCGGGATCAGGGGCTGCGCCGGCTTCGTTAGCGAAGGTGACGGTGTAGCAATTCCCGGCCGGAATCGTGTAGGTAATGGTTCCCGCCGGAGGCGGGGCAGTGCAGGAGGCCGGGTTTGTGCCCCCCACTACGTTGGTCACCACTCCCACAGCGCTATTGGCAAACAGAATCATGTCCCCCTGATTCAGGCCTGCGGCGTTGGTGGTCGACGAAACCAACGACGGAGGCGTGAGGACGCCGGTGGGCAGGATGCAAGTCGCGGGCACGTTTCCGTCGGAACCGATCGGCAGTCCGAAATTCGCCGTGGTGCTGGAAGCGACTTCTACCGTGTAACAGTTCAGCTCCAGACTGACGTCGGCAGCGGCCAGCGTAATAATGTCGGTGGGGCCGCTGGCAGCGTTAACCGTGATTCCCAGGTTGGGGCCGGGGATGATGGAGTACAGAAGCGGGGTGCCCGTGCTATTGGGGTAAGCCACAGCCACACCGTTGATGTAGTTGCAGGTGGTTGTGCTGCAGGGATATACGGGCTTAGTAGCGGTAACCGGCAAGCCAACCGAGTTCCCACCCAACCCTTGAGAACCCATGGCTCCCGCGCCCGCCATGCTGATGTCGTTCTGCAAAAGGTTGCTGGCCGCGCGAAAATCCTGCTGCAGCTCTGACCTCTCGGAAGTGACCCAAGTCGCCTTTAAGGCCTGACTGAATAACGAAACGGCGCCTGCCATCACGAGAAGCCCCACGGTGGCAGCCACCATGAGTTCAAGCAGGGTGAAGCCGGACCTCGGATTGGGTGCTTGCCGCATGCGTTCCTCTCTAGTGGTACGACGAAATGTATTCTTCAAGAACATAGCGCTTCAGAGCGGGGTTATTGGGGGCGGAGTAAGTGATCGTGACGGTGACCTGAACCAGCGTCGGAATCGTCGTCGGGGGTGTACCGGTAGTTAACGGCGTAATCAAGATCGTCCGGGTGTAGTTATTCAGAGAGACGATCACATCATCAGCGGTGCCCAAGATGCCGTCAGGTCCGGGTTCGGTGAGACACTCGACCCCACCGTTGGGGCAAGTGGCTCCCGAGGCGGTAAGGCAGCTAGTGTCGTCGGCAGTGCCGACGATGCCATCTGGCCCGGCACATTTAAGAGACTGGGCATTGTCGACGAAGATTCCGCCGTTGGAAACGTTTTGAATCTGAGAAAAGTTTATCTGTGAAGTGTTGCGCGCGGTGAAGACGCTCTCCATGGTCTCCGTGGCCAGTTGACGGGCAAGCATGTCCTGCTGCGCGGACTGGTTCGCGGCGATGGCCAGCCCGAAAATGCCGGCCACGCCAACCAGGCCGACGGTGAGAATCACAACCGAGATCATGACCTCGATGAGGGAGAAACCCGACTGATCCGGTTGACGCAAGCGCGAATGAAGTTTGATTTTCACTGTTGGCTCCAGGTCCACGCGCCGGCATTCTTGTTAAGACGCCATCCTCGGATGCGGCTGGTGGATCCCCACAAAGTGACGGCGCGGCAGCTCATCAGGCTGCCCGGACGGCCCATGTAGACCACGCCATTGTTGATGTTGCCGTTCATATCCCGTGCCGAACCGTCGGGATAGAAATAAACGGTGGAGGCGCCACCCGCCGGGTCATTCTGGTCGAAATCGAAGGCGAAGGCAGCATTGCCGAAGGAGTCGGGCGTGGTCGGTGGGGCAGTGTTGGAAGTCGGCACGCCTGGCTCAACGTGAAAAGTGACATCCGGAGGCAAGGAGACACTAAACAACTGCGACCCGGCGGGGGTGGTTTCGTTAACTGTGATTGTGCCGCCGTTCGGTGTCGGACCGGCGGTCACGGCTGGTCCGAAGCTGACCACATAGACGCGCATGTCGCCGGCCGCCGCTTCACGAGCGCGACGCAATGATGTCAAGGTGGTGTTGTAGGCATCGTTGACGTGTTGCTGCTGGATCATGGGTTGCAAAGTGACCACCGCTACTACCGTCAGAATCAGGGAGATGAAAATCGTGATCATCAGTTCCAGCAGAGAGAAACCGTTTGTTTTTTTCGATGCCATAAGTTCTCGTCTGAGGGAATCAGTGTTCCAGAACTGCTTTATTCCTGATCCCCACTATCCAATCCGCTAAGCACAAGATTCCGTGCTGCAAGCGGGCAACAGGTTCGTCATGCACCTGGGGAGGTGCGGGCATTCATCATCGTAGGGAGGGTGGGTGATAGCGTCAAAGCACCACGGTGCAACACGCCCGCATTGGTCTTTTGTAATCCGCATGGTGACTGGGGTCACCTGATTGAGTGCAGTGGAGTTAGGGAAGACTCAACGAAAGGTGGGGGCCGAGGGAATGACTCTGGTAACTTGTCGGATGAACGGCGGTGATCCTAGGATGCTTGCAGGTATGACTCTCTCATCACTCCTGGTTTGCGTGGACGAGGCTGCAGTGCAAGTGTTGTGCCGCGTCCTGGAAGAGCTTGGCATTCGGGTGGAGTTGTGCAAAGACGCGGTGCGTGCGGCCGTGAGGCTGGCGCAGGAGCGCTTTGACCTGATCATTCTCGATTGTGAAACCCAGGCGGATGTCACCTCCTTATTGCACGAGAGCCGTTCGTCGCGCATGAACGATTCCACCCTGGCGGTGGCCGTGGTAGCGGGACAGGAAAACATCCGCGAGATGTTTTCGCTGGGAGTGAACTTCGTACTCTACAAGCCAGTATCGTATGACAGGGCGTTGAGCAGCTTGCGGGCGGCACAGAGTGTGTTGTACCGGGATAAGCGCCGCAAAGCGCGCGCCGCCGTGCACACGCATGCCACCATCGACTACGCGGGCGTGGAGCAGGCGAGAGCAACCCTCGTGGATCTAGCCGAAGATGGGATGGCGGTGAATTTTGGTAAAAAGGTGCCGCCGACGTGCAAGGTTTATTTTCAGTTTCAACTGCCGGGACAAACCGCGAACGTGCGCCTGTCGGGTCAAGTGGTGTGGCAGGACTGGAACGGACGTGCCGGCATTCAGTTCGTGGATGTGCCGCAATCCTCGCGGCGGGTTCTGCAGGAATGGTTGAAGATGAATCTGGCGGACGCGCCGAGGCAGCAATTGGCTTCCGAGAAGGTAGAGGTAGAACACTCTATCCGACCCACGCAAGACCTGGTTCCCGCGGACAAGCATCATGCCGTGAGCCAATACACCGAGAAACAAGAATCGAATGGCCGCGATGAAGAGGCTGTCGCTCGGCTGCGTAGTGAACCGAGCAACCGCCGAGGACAAACACGTTACGCCTGCCGTCTGGGGGCAGAGGTTTATCAGAAGGGAAGCTCGGTGCGGAACTATTGCCATCTGAGCGATCTGAGTCCGGGAGGATGTTATCTCGAGATGCCCCTGGCCTTCGCAGCGGGGTCGGCGGTGGAAATCGTCGTCCGTACGTACGAGATGAAGTTGCGCGTGAGCGGTGCAGTGAAATCTTCGCATCCTGGCTACGGGATGGGAGTGTCGTTCCACTTGAACACCAAGGATGAACGGCACGGCGTGCAGCAGTTGATTGACTTTGTGGCGGCTACGGCACAAAGTTCTTAGGGGCAACTCTCAGTTCTGAGTTCTTGCGTCTCTCCATTGGATCTCTGGCTCTAGATTGCTCGCCAAAATAATTTCTCAGGTCAAAAGGACGAAGAGGCGCCACGATTTCGTTGCCACATCACCATACGGCGCGCTCGACCGTCACGGCCTCGACCACGATGGCGCGAATGAACTGAGGGCGCAGGGTTGGATGTTCACCACGGAGCTGAGGATGAATCGAAGATCAAAAGCCCCGCCCAAGCGGAACTTGGACGGGGCTTCTTCGAGAATTCAGTTGGGACAAGTGAAGGACGTGTCATCCTCTCACGGAAAACCTACAACCGTGACCGGCGTGTCCGAGTTTGCGATGGTCGAAGAGCCTCCTGTATTGTCGATCACGTTCAGGATGCCGCCCGACCCGGCGGTACTGAGGAAGATTGTCAGCAGATCGTTCATGCTCGATGGTGCGAGGGTGGTGGGCACCTCGAACGCGTTCGCCGCGTAGATGGTCACGCCCTGGTTGAAAAAGCTGTAGCTACCCATACCGTATCCTTTGAAGCTGGATACATTATTGGCGACCTTGAATGCCGCCCAGCCGTCGACGCCGGGAGCCTCCATCCACGCAGCTTGGCTGGGTGGGTCGTAGGGCATCTCGTTTTGGAAGAAGATGTCCGTGCCGTCATCGCCGAGCCAGAGGACCTCGTATTTTTGGTAGTGCTCGACGAAGAGGCCATAAGCGGTCACGTTCTTGCCGGTAACGACGAGGCCAGTGTCGGCGGTGTTGTCCGTCCAACCTATGCCGTTGCCGTGATCCGCTCGCCATGCCCAGATGTCATCGAGGATTGTGCTGTCGCTGCCGACTGACAGGCTAACCGTTGCCTGGCCCGGCTCCGCGCCGCCAATGCGGAAAAAGACATCCTGCAGCGCCGATGGGTCAGAGCCGGAACTCGGGCCGAACGGAGTTCCAAACTGAAGCAGCAGCGGAGACTTCGGAGTTCCGGCGTCGAAAATCATCCCCGAAACCATTACACCTTTTGAAGGAAGGACGATCATCGGCACAATTCCGTTCTCCGGGATCAGAGTAGGGAAGCCGATACCGAGCACGACTGTATCGGGACGCGTCACGAGCAGCGGCAGATCCAGATGGTAGATGCCAGGAGCGAGTATGACGTTCTTGCCTGAGAGTAATTGCGCGTCGATTTGCGCCGCGGAATTCGTCGGCTGCGCAATGAAGAACTTCGAGATTGGAATCGATGAGCCGGGCGTCGGGCCACTGCCCCATGTTGTGCCCGCAGAGTTGTGTTGCACGGCCGGGACAAAGACGTTGTAGTGCCCGTTGGAGTCTATGTAAAGATATGGCTCCTCACGCGTGACCGGGCTGGTCGCGAGCGTGGTATACGGGCCTCCGCATGAGCCTTGCGTCGGAAAGCACTGGGCGGGTGCGCCGACGACGCCAGAGAATACCTGGTTCCAGACGCCGTTGCTCCAGCCATCAATCTGGCTGTTCCGAGTGATCCATTGCTGCTGCGAACCACTGACAATGCTGCCTCCCTCGAATTCTGAGTCGGCAATGAATCCGCCACTGGCGTAAGAGGGGCCAGTGCAGTAATCCATAAGAGTGGCGTTTCCGTTGACGAGGACCCGCCGCATGGGCGCGGCTTGAGAGACCGCCCAGAATTCGCCGGCGTAGCAGCCGAAGGTCGGATTGGTCACGTTGATGGTCAGATTCGACAACGATCGCCAGAAATTATTGGACGCGACGCAGCTGCCGTCAGTGCACTGGTTGTACACATCGATGGAGCCGTTAATAACTACATCGGCCGGAGATTGGCCGAGACCTGCAACCGTGGTGTAATAACCTACCTGAAAGTTGAGTGGAGTGGAGGCGGATCCGTAAGTGCCCGGTTCGAACAGCAATGCATAGCGTTGAGTTCCGAATTGGTTGGAGACCTGTTGGGTGGCGATGGAATCGACCGTCGCCTGGATCTCACTTAGCGGCATGCTGGGATTGAAGACGTAGACGTTGGGGCCGAAGCGAACTTGGGTGGAAAAGGCCGGTAACGAGGCAGAGAGGATGGGAGCGAGATGGTGTAATGGAGCGGCTTTGGCGGATGGAGAGTATAGAAACGATGCGCCCAGAACAGCGGCGATCATCGCAAAACTACTTACGGAGCGTAGAGACACTCGACTGGGAGTGACTATCTGCATAACCAAACTCCTTCGAAGCAGATTTGGGAGTTATATCTCCCTATTGATCCCAGAGTTTACTCCGGTTTATTAGCTCTGGCGGGTGGAATTTAGCGCTAGGTAAGTGGCAACTACTTCGCGATGGGCTCTTCGGCTACGGCCTTCCGAAAATAATCCAGCGACGTTCTTAGTCCACTTTCCAAATCAATTCTTGGTTCCCATCCGAGCAACGTGCGGGCTTTAGTGATGTCGGGACGGCGCTGTTTGGGATCATCTTGCGGCAGAGGTTGGTAAGCGATTTTGCTTTTCGATCCCGTCACTTTGATTACGTGCTGAGCGCACTCCAGGATGGTGAACTCGTTCGGGTTGCCGATGTTGACCGGCAGATGTTCCGAAGATTTCGCCAGACGAATGAAGCCGTCAATCTCGTCGCTGACGTAGCAGAAGCTGCGGGTCTGGCTGCCCTTGCCGTAGACGGTGAGATCTTCGCCGCGGAGAGCCTGCTTCATGAAGTTGGGGACGACGCGGCCGTCATTTAATTGCATGCGCGGGCCGTAGGTGTTGAAGATGCGAACGATGCGCGTGTCCACCTTGTGATAGCGGTGAAAAGCCATGGTGACAGCTTCGGTGAAGCGCTTGGCTTCGTCGTAAACCGAACGTGGGCCGATGGAATTCACGTTGCCCCAGTAAGTCTCCTTTTGCGGATGCTCGAGCGGATCGCCGTAGCACTCAGACGTGGAAGAGACGAGATATTTTGCGCCATATTTGAGAGCGACCTCAAGGGCGTGGAAAGTTCCGAGCGACCCGACCTTCAGCGTGGGAATACCGTGAATCGTGTAATCCACTGGGCTCGCGGGACTGGCGAAGTGGAAGACGAAATCGATGTGGCCAGTGTCGAAAGGCTCGCAGATATCTTTTTCTACAAATTCAAAGCGTGAATCGTTCGCCAGGTGCGCAAGATTCGAGCGCCGACCGGTGAGCAGGTTGTCGACGACAACCACGCTCCAACCCTCGCCGAGCAAAGCGTCGCAGAGATGAGATCCCAGGAAACCGGCGCCACCGGTGACCAGAGCGCGTTTTTGGCTCATGCTTTCTTCGCGGTGTTCTTTATTGCGGCGTTTACGCCGTCCGGAATGGCCGCTGCGCGTCCCACGCTGTAATACGTGAAACCATTGGCTGCCATAACTTCGGGATCATACAGGTTGCGGCCATCGATCACGATAGGGTACTTGAGTTCCTGATGGAGGCGTTGGAGATCAAGGTTGGCGAACTCCTCCCACTCCGTGAGGATGAGAAGGGCGTCTGCGCCCGTCGCCGCTTCGTAGGCCGAGTTGGCGAACCTGACGCCGGAGGCCATCATTTCCTGGGTGCGTTCCATGGCAGCAGGATCGAAGGCGGTGATCTTGCAGCCTTCCTGTAAAAGAACCTGGACAATCAGAATAGCCGGGGATTCGCGAATGTCGTCGGTGCCGCCCTTGAAGGCCAGGCCGAGAACGCCAAGATGCTTGCCGCGAAGCGTCCACAAGGCGCTGCGGACTTTGCGCACGAAGCGCTCGCGCTGGTCTTCGTTGATTCGCATGACTTCGTCGAGGAGCCGGAAGTCATAGCCGCACTCGCGGGCCACAGCGCGAAAAGCCATCACGTCTTTCGGGAAACAGGAGCCGCCGTAGCCGATGCCGGGATTCAGGAAGCGTGGGCCGATCCGGGAGTCGGTGCCGATCCCGTGGCAGACTTGGTTTACGTTGGCGCCAACACTTTCGCACAGGGACGCAACCGCGTTGATGAAGGAAATCTTCATGGCGAGAAACGCGTTGGACGCGTGCTTAATCAATTCCGCACTCTTGGTGCTGGTCACGATGATGGGCGGGGGAATGGAAGCGCGGTCGGGTTGCGGGATCGCGTCAGGGCGTTCGTAATAACTGCCGCTGGTGAGAGGAGCGTAGACTTCACGCAAAACACCCGCGCAGCGGTCATTGTCGCATCCGACGACGATGCGATCGGGAAATAGGAAGTCAGTGACGGCGGAGCCTTCGCGCAGGAATTCAGGATTGGAGGCAACGTCGAAAAGACTGGGGTCTGCGCCGTTGCGCAGGATGATCTTGCGGATCCACTCGCTGGTGTATACAGGGACGGTGCTCTTCTCGACGATGACCTTGTAGTCGTCCACGGCTCCGGTGATTTCGCGCGCGACCGATTCCACATAAGATAGATCGGCTTCGCCCCGTTCGGTCGGAGGCGTGCCCACGGCGATAAAAATGGCCGAGCTCGCGCCGACTGCTTCGCGCAGATCGTCAGAAAAATTGAGCCGGTGCCCGCGATGGCGGCTCAGCAATTCGGGAAGAAAATTCTCGTGGATAGGAATCTGGCCGTTGTTGAGAGCGGCTAATTTGCGGCTATCATTGTCCACCAAGATGACGTCGTGGCCGAAGTCGGCGAAGCAGGCGCCCGCAACCAAGCCGACGTATCCGGAACCGACCACAGCAATGCGCATGTTCAGACTCCCTGGAAAAAATCCTCGAACGTTCTTAAATGTCTCGCGCAGAAACCAAGGGGAAGAGTGCCAGTGGAAGCAATGCAAATCGGCCCCGAGGATGGGTCGATTCTAACATTCCCCCCACACCATGGCAGAGTACAACTGAGACTCCTACACGAAGGTTTTCTTTTCTTTTCACCATTTTGGGACGCATCGACGACACCGCCGCCGTCGCCCCGCCCTTTAATGAAAACCGGGACCTCAGACCGAGGCGGAACAGGTTCCGACCTTCCATATTGACAAGGTAGCGCTTTAAGGAGAAACTCCGCTACATAACCGATCTTCGGTGAAGCGTCACCTCTGTATGCCTGACTACCCCACGTGGCGGCCCGATTTCCCAAAGCCGGTTTCCTCCGATGCCGTGCCGGCTGAGGCCGTGCCGCAGGAAGCCGCGCCGTCTACCACGGCTCCCACCCCGGACGACAATTTAGCCGCGGCCCGACAGGAATTGGCCGATCTGGTTGCGCAGTTCGCGGCGCACGGAGGCGGTAATCCGCTGCCCGAAAGTCCAGGCGAGTTTGCGCAAGACGATGTGCTGAACGAGATCGTGGACCAGGCCTGCCTCGCCACCGGTGCGACCGGGGCGGCGATTTCCTTAGCGCGAGGCGGAGAAATGACTTGCCGCGCTCGCGGCGGAAGCGGCGTTCCAGAGTTAGGAGTTCGGCTGAATATGAATTCCTGGCTGCGTGTGGCATCCGCCCGCACCCGGCAGATCCAGCGCTGTGACGACCTTCTGAGCGATCCCGACGCCGCTGAGATTCCGCGACAGTTGGGGGTCGGTTCATTGGTCGTGCTGCCCCTCGTGCGCGACGAGGAACTCATCGGCATCTTCGAGGTGGTTTCATCGCGCTCGCACGCCTTTGGCGACCGTGATTTGCGAACTCTGGAAGTGTTGGCCGAGCGCATCCTCAAGAACGCGCAAGCGCATCAGTCTTCTTCGGTCTCCGCCGGATTAATCGGCGCGTCGAACGAGATCGGGGAGCCATTGAAGACGGAGTTGGCATCCTTCTTACCAGTTAGCGATCGTCTTCCGGATGCAATGGAAGCCCGTCCTGCGCAGGGAATCGATTGGCTTACGGGGGTGATAGCAGCGATACTCCTCTCGGTTGCGATCCTGATGGGAGCAGTTCTAGGGATGCGGCTAGGAAGCATGAGCGCAAGGGCGCGGCCTAGTCCCTCTCGGGCGGTGACAGTCCAGGTTCCGACTTCACCCGCAGCGATCCCCGCCAATGAGCCGAATGGAATGCGTCCGACAGAAACCATAAGTGCAGAAAAGGAACCTGCAAAATCGTCCGAGTCTCGGGCGAAGCGGGTCTCTTTTCCCGAAGGCGAGTTGCGAGTCTACGAGAACGGCAAAGAAATTTTTCATGTTCCACCTGGAGGGACCGATGCTACCGCGAGCTCGACAGGAAGCGGAGAGACGACGGAAGGGCGACTGCAGCCGGCAGGCCTCATCGAGTTGTCGCCCGCGGCGGCCGAGGGCATCCTGGTAAACCGCGTGGAACCGGAATATCCGGAGCAGGCGCTGATGCAGCACGTTCAGGGACCGGTCGTGCTTGACGTGCACATGGATCGCGAGGGCATTGTGCAGGACGTCACCCTGGTCAGTGGGGACATACTTCTGGGAGAAGCGGCCACCGCAGCGGTTCGTCAATGGCGATTCAAGCCGCAGAAAGTGAATGGCCAACCGGTGGAGATGGAAACGAAGGTTACGCTGAGATTCACTCTTCCTCCCAGCTGAGTTCCAAAAGCTTTCCAACCTTGACCGCCAATTCTCAATGGGTGCAATCGCCCGTGGCTGTTGAAAAAGTCCACTTTCTTCATCTGCGAAAATGTATCCGGCATCGCGTGGAGAATTGTCTCCGGGCGCATCGTGATGGATCGGCGCGTGCCCGTCCTGGTCATCGCGACGGTCATGAAAGACCCGCATTTCAACGCAGGTTCTCGGGCACGCCATTTGCCTGTGTTTTCGTCCGTCCTGTTCCGCCCGGCCCAGAAAATTTGACCGCACAAGGGCTTCCATCCCCCATCAATGACGAAGGCGGATTGGCCGGGTACAACAACAGTGGTTGACGAGAAAACTTCTTGCGCACTTCTAACTGGCAACGAGTGCCCAGCGCGGCGAGATGAAAGGTGGTCTTGCCGGGATCGATACCGATCGACTTAATCTGCATAACGATGGTCCTCCGTTTGGCTTTGCCAACCACCTATCCTTACTCTGGTTGGCTCTATTAGACGGCGGGCCATCTCATTATCGCCTTTACATATAGACCGAAGAGAGTCTCAAATTGTGCAACAGTACCCGGGTAATACTCTGGCGAAGCTTGGCTACGCTAAGATTAAGATAGAGTCTTGTCCAAGGGAAAACCGTTATGAGTGTCGAAAAAACGCCGAGCGAAAAAAACACCCGCTCTACTACTCCGCAGACCGAGAAGAAGCCTGCCGCTCGAGTGGGTGGAGTTCAGTGCCTCCGTTGCCATCATGAACTGGATAGTTACGTCTTCACGCGGCTGACTTTTCTTCCTTACGGCAGCGCTGGCGGCAACGTCGTCTTGGAGTGCCCCAAGTGCGGTCACATCGAGTTCCTGTCGCAGAATAGCCCCTTGCTCCGCCGGTTGAATGCCAAGCCGGTCGCTGTGGGCGACGGCGATTAGCAGCTTCCCCCGAAGGACCTTGCCATCGATTCTTCAAGCACATTGAACCGGTGCAGTCATCAATCCGCTTTCGGGACGAATCTCGCAGCCCATCGCGAGAGTCTTGCGCCCCGCGATTGCGAACCGTGTGAACGAAGCCGGAGAACGGTAACAACTGGCAGTAGAGAGGAAATGTCTTGCCGATTCTCGTAGTGGGCGGAGCGGGATACATCGGAAGCCACGCGGCACGTGCTCTAAGACGCCACGGGTATGACGTTCTAGTCTACGACGATCTGTCTCGCGGCCACAGGTCCCTGGTTGAGGGTTTCGAGTTGGTCGTGGCCGATATGGCGGATCAAGGGCGGTTGACTCAAGTCATGAAGCGCGTGGATGCGGTTATGCATTTCGCCGCGCATTCGCAAGTCGGCGAATCGGTTCGGAACCCACGCATCTACTTTCAAAATAACGCGGTGGGCGGGTTGACGCTGTTGAACACCGCGCTCGATGCCGGAGTGCGGAAGTTCATTTTCTCCTCGACGTGTGCCGTCTACGGGGTGCCTGAAAAGGTCCCTATCATCGAAGCCACGCCGCGCCAGCCCGTCAACCCCTACGGGACCTCCAAGCTTTTCTTCGAGAATGCGCTGGAAGCCTATGACCGTGCATACGGGTTGCGCTACATGAGCTTGCGTTACTTCAACGCCGCCGGAGCCGACGAGAGCGGAGAGATTGGAGAACTCCACGATCCGGAAACGCACTTGATCCCTGCGGCGTTAAAGGCCGTGACTGGAGAGCAAGGCGAGCTGGAATTGTTCGGCTCGGACTATTCGACGCCCGACGGAACCTGTATTCGCGACTACATTCACGTAAACGACCTCGCCAACGCACATGTGCTTGCCCTCAAGAAACTTGAAGCCGGAGGCGGTTCTGCCGCGCTGAACCTCGGCACGGGCCTGGGCTGCTCCGTGAAAGAAGTGATCACCATGATCGAAGAGGTAACCGGTTCGAAGGTTCCGCATCGCGAAGGACCGCGCCGGCCCGGCGATCCGCCCAGCCTTGTCGCCGATCCGTCGCGCGCCCAAAATGCGCTGCAGTGGAAAGCATCGCGATCTCTCCTCGAGATCGTGCAAACTGCCTGGCAATGGGAGCGTGGCGGCCGCCAGAAAGTGCGAAAAGCTTAGCGGTCTTCATCTTCGTGGGTTGCGCGAAAACCCGTTACAATCACACAGGAATCGTTGCAGGGCGCGGCTCTGGCCCCTCCGGACGGAGGCATCACGCATGGCGAGCAATCTTTCAGGCAAGAAAGTGGCAGTGCTGGGCGCGGGAAAAATGGGCGGCATTCTGCTGCAGGTGCTACTCAAGAACGGTCTTCTGGCTCCTGAGCTCACGACTGCCACCGTCGCGCACGAGGAACGCGCGCGGGCCCTCAGCGCGAAGCTGGGTATACCTGTCGGCACAAACAATCTGCAGGCCGCCAAAGACGCTGACGTGATCTTGATTGCGGTGAAGCCACAGGTGGTGGAGGAAGTTGCGGCCGAACTTCGCGGTCACATCTCACCCCGGCAGCTGGTCATCTCAGTGGCTGCCTCGGTTCCCAACAGTCTGATCGAGAAGACACTGGATTCGGCGGTGCCTGTGATCCGAGCCATGCCCAACACGCCTTGTCTTCTCAGCTGTGGCATGACCGCTCTGGCCAAAGGAAAATATGCAACCGCCGGTGACGTCGAGACGGCTACGGCCATGTTTGACGTCGTAGGCCGCACAGTGGTGGTCGATGAAAAGCATATGGATGCCGTGACCGGACTTTCCGCGAGCGGTCCAGCATATATCTACATCATTATCGAATCGCTTGCGGAAGCTGGGGTGAAAGTGGGACTGCCACGCGATATTGCGACGTTGCTCGCAGCCCAAACGACCATGGGAGCCGCTCGCGTCGTGCTGGAAACGGGGGACCACCCGGCGCTCCTGAAAGATGCTGTCACCACTCCCGCCGGCTGCACCGTGGACGGCATCATGGAGTTAGAGGAGGGTAAGCTGCGCGTAACGCTGATTAAAGCCGTAGTGAAAGCAGCGCAGCGGGCAAAAGAACTAGCGTTTTCCGGACACTGAATCAGCGCGGCTTGGCGCGGGTGGCATCGTCACTAAAGTACTGTTTACCGCCGCCAGACGAGGGAATAATTTACAAAGGGCTCCGAAGGACCGCGCGGTGGCTGACAACTCTATCGAACCCAGGGAAGATAAGCCGTTTATCCGAGTGCTGGTTACTGACACCACGCGCGCGAACAGCCAGATGCTGTCCGACGTGCTGGCTCGAAACGTGCGCTTTCGGGTGCTTGAAACCGAGCTCTCGGCTGCAGCCATCCTGGCGGTTACGGAACGTGAGAAGCCGGATGTGGTGCTGATCAGCGTACTCCTCGAAAATGATCCTAACCTCGGGTTCGATGTAACCCGCCAGTTGCGCGCTTCTCATCCCGCAAGCCGCGTCATCATGTTACTGGATCGTTCCGAGCGCCGCTCCGCGGTGGAGGCCTTTCGCGCCGGTGCCAGCGGAATCTTTTGCCGCAGCGAATCGGTGAAGTTGCTGGCCAAATGCATTTCCTGTGTTCACGCCGGCCAGGTGTGGGCGAATAGCCGCGAAATGAAGTATCTGCTCGATGCTCTTTCTGAGGCAATGCCTTCGCGCCGGGGGGCGAATGCGAGTAACATTTCTATTCTTTCCAGGCGCGAGCAGGATGTCGTCAGCGGGGTGGCGGATGGATTATCGAATCGCGAGATCGCCCATCGTCTGAAGTTGACGGAGCATACGGTAAAGAATTATCTCTTTCGCATATTCGATAAGTTAGGGGTCTCCAGTCGCGTGGAAGTAGTACTGTATGCCTACGGCGTCGTGAGTAGGGTTCCACGCGTGTCAGTTGCGAAACCATCAGTTGGACAGGCTAACCGCGCTAGGCGATCTACCAGGGGTGGCTCGCCCATCTCTGCAAAAGAGACGGACGGCGACGCGAGGCCGGGCGAGAGAGATTCACCAAAAACCCTGCCTATCTAGAGGCGACCTTGGCCTTCCTGTAGTCCCAATCCGTCTGCAGCCGTGTTCACAATCGTGCGCCCGATCATTAGCGAGGCTGTTGCCGCCGGGGAAGGGACGTTGAGCACGTGCAGCATCCTGCCCGAAGGCACGAACTGAAAATCATCCACCAGGCCACCCTCGCGCGTAAGTGCCTGAGCGCGAACCCCGGACCCGCCCGGCACTAAATCGTTGTCACGCACCTCAGGAACCAGGCGTTGTAGTGCGCGCACGAACGCCGGCTTGGAAAATGACCGGTGGAATTCGTCCAGACCACTGCGCCAATTTTTCGCCGCCATCCGCCAGAATCCAGGAAAGGCGAGGGATGAACCCAGATCGCGCGCGTTGAAGTCCGTGCGCCGGTATCCTTCTCGGCGAAATGCAAGCACGGCATTCGGTCCGGCGTCCACAGTGCCACTGATGCGACGCGTGAAATGAACTCCAAGAAAAGGGAACCGAGGATCGGGCACCGGATAGATGAGAGAACGCACCAGCGCCGAGCGCTCCGGGATAAGGTCGTAATACTCGCCGCGAAAAGGCACAATCATCACCTGCGGATCGTCCCCCGCTATGCGGGCGATGCGATCGCTGAACAGTCCTGCGCAGTTAATGAGTGACTTCGCGGAGAAATCGCCTCTGCTCGTTTCGACCGTAATCTCATCCCCGTGTCGCTGGATTCCCTTAACCTCAGCCGAAGTGAGGATGGTTTCGCCGCGGTCGGTAATGATCTTCGCATATTTATTGCACACTGCCGCGTAGTCCGTGATTCCGGTCGATGGCACCACCAGCGCCCGCAGTCCACTCACCTGGGGCTCGATCTCACGCAGTTCTTCGGGTCCGATCGATCGCAGACCAGTTAGTCCGTTGACCTCGCCACGGCGGCGCAACTCTTCGAGGCGAGGGAACTCCTCCTCGTGAGTGGCGACAATCACTTTTCCGCAAACTTGATAAGGGATGCCGTGTTCGCAGCAGAATTCCACCATGGCCGCCGCGCCGGTGACGCACAACTTCGCTTTCAGCGAACCCGGTTTATAGTAGACGCCAGAATGGATGACGCCACTGTTGTGGCCGCTCTGATGCCGACCCACGCGGTCTTCTTTCTCCAGCAGCAGGAGGCGGAGCCGCGGAAATCGTTGCGTGATTTCGAGCCCCACGGCCAACCCGACGATCCCTCCACCGACGATGATGACGTTGTATCGTGATTCAGTCATTGCTCCAATCATCGTAACCGACGTCACTTCGTTCGCGGCCGATATTCATTGGTTGACGTCGCCGCCAGCGCTACCACCGTTGCTCCCGCCTCCAACTCTTGCTCGTCGTCGCGCTTGACGTTGCCGGAGATCCGTTGTCCTGTGTACCTCGGAGAAAGATCTTGGGATTGATCGCGTGCTGGCTGAAGCCGACGAACTGGGTCATGGATCCCAGGTTCTGATTCAGGTCATAGAATCGATTCGTGCCGGAACACGATCCCGTCGTAAGCCCGGTGAAGCCGTTCAGCGCCCGGTAAATGCCGCCGTCATTGGCGAAATCCATAAGATCGGTGGCCGAACTTGATCCGGCGTCCGGAATCGAAAAGGCTAGCGCGTGCTGGTCGGGAGGCACATGCGCCGGCAGTGCCCAGCGGATCACAACCATAGACGTGCGTGAGGTTCAGGAAAAGTTGCATTGGAGCATATTAGGTTCGCCGCACCCAACGGATCTCTACGCCGGAGCGATCAATCTTTACAAGTGTTCGATCAATGGTGGAACGTAGGAGCCCGAGGCCGAAATATGAGTCGGAGGAATTATCAGCCTCGCCGGTGCCCACCAGAATCGCACTTTGGCGGGGATTGGAATTCCCCGATTGAATTGCGATCGACCCGTTCGAAAGCGTAGCCTGGTCGGCGGTGAGCGCCGTGCAATTGACGTTGCTGGCGACGCTGGTGGTTGCATTGGTTAACGTCCCACACCCCGCCCTGAGCCCCGCCGATATAAACCGTATTGCCGGTCGAGTCCGCCGGATCAATCGCAATTGCGGGCGCGGCCTGAGACCAGGTGATGGTCCCGACACCCCGTGCCCGTAGCATCAGAAGCCAAGGGAACTGGACCGAAAGGAGTCCGACGGCCGGAAACTGGCAGCACCATCGGGGCTGGCTGTGAAGCACTAATGCGACCCAGTCGAGTTGCACGCCCCTGCATCTTGGTTTGATAGGCGCGGCGATGCAGTTCCGCAGATGATTTGCCAGGGACCACACGACCGCGCAGAAACCACTCTGAACGCTGCTCTTCGTGGTCCGCATCGGCATCCTTGATAGGCGTTTCGGGTAGCGGTTTGTTTGCGCCCTGAGCGTGTGCGATCGGGGGCAAAAAATTGTTAACCATGCCAGCACGGAAGTGCAAACAGCGCGAGAGAACCTGGGACAGATCGTAATCTTTCAACGATGAGGGCAGTATCAAAGTCGCGGAGATCACCGATCAGCCTCAAAAGCGAAAAGCGCCCGTTCAGAGCCATCTTGGGAGGCTATTTGGGGAATTGAAAGGCGAGCGCTAGGGCATCAAAGAATCGGTTGTGAAGGAACGCCAGGAGTGCCTGTACAATTTTTCCCGAATCTCGTATCGAGAGAAAACACCTCGAGGTGCTTACATGTTGATGCGGCGTCTGCTCTCCTTCGGCTTGATCGCTCTGGTATTGGTGTGCACGGCTCCAGTCCAGCAGGTTCAGGCGGCGGATCACGAGATCAGCGTAGCGGCCGCAGCAGACCTGAGCTCCGCTCTGCAGGAAGTTGCCGCCAATTACGAAAAACGCAGCGGCGGCGTGGTGAAGCTTTCCTTCGGCGCATCGGGCGCGTTAACCCAGCAGATTCAGAATGGAGCTCCCTTTGACGTTTTTTTGTCAGCCAATATGGACTATCCCCGGCAGTTGATCGCCCGTGGCCTGGCGGATGGTACAACGTTGTATCGTTATGCCGTGGGGCGATTGACGCTGTGGGTTCCCGAGGATTCTCCTCTCGATGTCGAACACAAGGGCATGGATATTCTGCTGGATCCTTCCGTGAAGAAAATCTCCATCGGCAATCCGCAGCATGCGCCCTATGGCCGCGCCGCCGCCGCCGCGCTGACGCATTACGGCCTGTACGAAAAAGTCAGCGATCGGCCGGTGCTAGGAGAAAACATCGCTCAGGCGGCGCAGTTTGTGGAATCTGGAGGTGCGCAGGCTGGGTTCGTCGCGCTGGCTCACGCCACAGCACCCGCGATGCAGGGGAAAGGCAGATACTGGGTCGTGCCGGCCGAGGCCTATCCGCCGCTGGATCAAGACGTGGTCGTAATCTCGCGCTCACCTTACAAGCAAGCGGCGGCGGCATTTGTCGATTATGTGAAAACCACGGAAGCAGCAGCGGTGCTGCAACGCTACGGTTTTACCTTGCCTGAACAGAAGCGAGGACTGGCCAAATAAATGTCGATCGATTGGCAAGCATTCCGGCTCACCATAGAACTGGCCCTGATTGTGTCGGCCATCTTGTTTGCAGCGGGACTGCCTCTGGCCTACTGGATCACGTTCTCGCGTTGGCGGTGGAAATTTCTGGTGGAAGCTCTAGTCGCATTGCCCATCGTGCTGCCCCCCACGGTGTTGGGATTTTATCTGCTGGTTGCTCTCGGCTCCCGCAGCCCCGTGGGAGTCTGGTGGCAGTCTCTCACCGGACACACGTTAGCGTTCAGCTTTACCGGACTGGTAATCGGCTCCATCCTCTACAGCATGCCGTTCGCGGTGCAGCCTTTTGCGGCTTCTTTCGCGTCGGTCGATCGCAAATTGCTGGCGGCCTCGGCGACGCTGGGAGCTTCTCCGTTACGCACTTTCTTTCGCGTGGTAATGCCGCTCTCCCTACCGGGGCTGGTTACTGGGGTTGCGTTGGCTTTTGCTCACACGATGGGTGAATTCGGCGTGGTGCTGATGATTGGGGGCAATATTCCTGGCGCGACCCGCACTGTCTCCATCAGTATTTACGATCAGGTTGAGGCTTCAAACTACGCCGGGGCCAATGCGATGGCCTTGCTGTTGTTGGCCTTCTGCTTCGCAGTGCTTGCCGTGGTGTATGGCCTCCACCGGCGAACGCCGAAGCAGAAATCGTGGCCCATAGGCCTGACGGAATAATGCCTACAACCGCGGCCTCAAAATCCGCAAATGCAGTGCTTCGCGCAGCCATTCGCAAGCGTTTTGCTTCTGCGGAACACGAGTTCTCGCTGGACGTGGAGTTCAGTGCGGGGCCTGGATTCACCATCCTTTTTGGCCCCTCAGGCGCCGGGAAAACCACGGTCCTCGATTGCGTGGCAGGGCTGGCGACCCCGGATGCGGGACGGATTTCCATTGGCAAACGCATTTTATTTGAGGCAAAGACGCTCGACGAGAAACCTTCCGTTAAAGTTTCAGTCTCCCAGCGAAAAGTCGGATACGTGTTGCAGGATCTCGCTCTGTTTCCACATCTGACGGCTGAGCAGAATACCGAATATGGGCTCGCGCATCTGCCGCGAACCGCCCGGAAACAACGAGTCACAGCCATGCTGTACGAGTTCCGCGTCGACCACCTGTGCCGGCAACTGCCAGCGAAAATTTCCGGTGGAGAACGTCAGCGCGTAGCGCTGGCCCGCGCTCTCGTGACCGATCCCTGCCTGCTTCTGCTCGACGAGCCGCTCTCGGCTTTGGACGCAGGCACCAAGGCAAGAATCATGGACGATCTCCGGGGCTGGAACCGGGTTCACCGCATCCCGATTCTCTATGTCACGCACAGCCGCGACGAAGTAATGGCTCTGGGCGAGCATGTGCTCGTGTTGGACCGGGGCCGGATCATCGCGCAAGGCACGCCGCACCAGGTGTTGCGCGCGCCGGTTCAGGAAACAGTGGCGCAGTTGGCCGGTTTCGAAAACATTTTCGACGCCACCGTCGAGTCCGTACACCAAGACCGGGGAACCATGATGTGTCGCGCAATAGCGCGCGCTCCGGCGGGTGGAGAGGGAAGCAGCGTTCTTCTGGAGACGCCTCTGATTCGTGCCGAACCGGGTTCACAGCTACGCGTTGGCATTCGTGCCGGTGATATCCTGCTGGCGATTGCAAATCCCACAGGCCTCAGCGCTAGAAACATAATTCCCGGGCGGCTGATTTCCTTGGAGAGGCGCGACCTGATGATTTCCGCGAGGGTAGATTGTGGCGTCGAGATGGAAGTCCACCTGACTCTAGCCGCGCGCGAAGCATTACAACTGGAAGCCAGCCCCGAGCTAAAGCTATGGCTGGTGATCAAAACCCACTCCTGCCACTTAATGCAAAAGTAAAGTCAAATCAATGTAGAGAAGTCAGAAGGCAGAAGGTGAATCGTCACTTCTGCATTTTGATTTCTGCATTCTGTATATCGCCTTGCTCCATCTCGATCGCGGCGATCCACTGTCCCTTGCGCCGTTCTGAAAGGACGATATGGCCGCCAAGAATCTGGGCCGCGGCAGCCGGTGGCAGGTCGCGATGAAAGCCGAAAAAGCGAGTCTTCCATTTCGTCCAAGTTCGCCATTGATCCCAACGCGCAGGGCCAGGCTCGTACTTCGTCGAGAAAACCAGAGCGACATCATAATTTGAACGAAAGTCAGCCGCGGAAAGCACTTCATCAAGAGAAAAATCTTCAATGCGCACCACCCGCATCGGCCGCGAAGTGTAGCCAAGCCAGGGTCGCGTCAACTCATCGGATGCAGGCCAAGCCGTGAGCACGTGTGCCATAGGGTAGCGAGCTTCCAGGAACCGCTCGGCATCTTCGTGCAAGACGATGTAGTCCCGATAGGCCAGATTGTCCTCAGGTGAAAAACCATAGGGAGGATTCCAGAACCAGGCCACCACGAATGCCAGAGCAACGCCGGTAATCGCCGCACGCCAGAAATGTACTCTGCGCCACAGCGTGGAGACCGAGAGGATGATGACGAGTGGAACGGCCGGAAGCATATAACGAGCCAGTACAGCACCTCCAATCAATGACATCGCTACGGCATCAGCGAGTATGACGACGTAGAACATCATCTGGACAGGAATGCTGATCCGCGGCCGCTCCCAGCCCGAGTCGCATTGGGGTGGCAACATCGACATCGCAACTAACATCGCCAGCGTCAGAACCCAGAGATGAAGATAGCCGCTGATTTGCCACAACCGCATGGCCAGCGCCAGCAGAAATCGCGTGGGGCTTAGCGTGGAAGCGACGTTGTAGCGAAAGAATTCTGGGTTTCCGAGAACGTATCCCGTGCGCGAGTAGTGATAGAGATACCAGAGCGCAAGGGGAAGAGCCGGAAGCATCAGCGAGGCAATGCGTCTCGCGTAGCCGCCAGTCGGCGTAGTGTCGCCAACCTTATCTACGCAAGCCAGCCATAGTTTGCGCAGCGACGTCTTCCGCGCGAGCAGTCCAATCGTCTCCCACCCCGCGAGCGCCAGCGGGGCGAGAATCGCAGTCTCCTTCGCCAAGGCCGCGACCGCGAACCACATGGCTGAAGCCAGGAGCCGTTCTTCCACATAAGCGGAAAGGCCCCAGAAAATGAATCCCGCCGCTGCCAAGTCCACGTGAGCCAGCGAGCTTTGGGCGAAGAAGACCGGATACACCGCCGAGCACAGCGTGGCCGCGATCGCAACCCGGGTGTTCGCCACCCGCTCGGCCAGGCGAAACAAACCCACCAGCGAAAAAGCGGCCAACACCAACATGGCTGTTCGGGTCACGAGAGGAGCGTAGCCCACCGCTTTCCACCACAAGGCCAACCACGCCATCACCAGCGGCGGGTGTGCGTTCGAGACCGTGGAATGCGGAATGAAACTTGCAGTTAAGAGAATGTCGCGTGCTGCCGGAATGTAATAGCCCGATTCATCCCAGAAGTATGCAAGCTGGAGTAGAGGTACATGCAGTAGAAAAACAAACACAAAGATGACCGCGAACACTAGGGCTGGGTAACTGCCCGACCATTGCACTTGATCGCGGCGGCACGACTGGTGATCTTTCAGAGCGTCCTCCTGTCTGTGTCTGAAAAGACATCTCGAAAAACAGACGATTCAGCCATGAAAAAAGGAATCGCGTTCCCTCCGACGAGTCAGCCCCGAGGTCACCAGCGCGCCGTGAATCTAGATTAGGAAATGCCTTAATGCACCTGCCCGCCGGGGCTCATCCGCGGGTCGAGCTTGATTTCGCCGAAAGCGGTCTCGTAGCCGGAGACGTTCTGCTGCAGCAGCCCGAGCAGAGCCTTGGCTTGTTGAGGACTTAAGTAAATGCCCTGAAAGTTGCGAATCTCGACTTGCGTTTCGCTTTGCTGTTGCACGGTGCCAAAGACGAGAAAGAAATCCCACACATTGACTCGCATCTGCACGCTGTTGGCATAGGTTTCCCGATACTCGGGCGCATTGGTCAGCTTGACATTGGGTTGTGGCGGAACACTCATAGCAAAGCAGTGTAATGACTTTAGGGGCGGAAAGGAAAGACGTGAGAACTAGCAATGTGGAGAGTGGCTCGACGGTCACTGCTGGTGCAAGTCGCCTGACAAAAATTGTCAGACAGCGTGCAAGTTTCTGGCGAAGTAGGCTGCCGCGAAAGGACATGGTCTGAAGCTACTTTGCTGAAACCAAACGGGTTGTAGGATGTCAATACAGCTGTCATCTGGCGTTCAAAGTGCGAGACTTGGTAAGGTTTGGAAATTGAATTTCGCGAGTACTTTTATGACCCATAAGCCTGAAGACGCGGCCATCGAAGAAGAGATTATTCTCCCGGAAAACCTTGTCCCTTTAGGGTCTGTCTTGGGCGAGGGCGTCACGCCTCTGGACGTCAGCATGGTGTTGGCTAAAGTGTTCCGGGTGCAGTATGCCGAAGTCGCCCTGTTGCGCCTCGAAGGTGGTCTGCTCAAGTTCATTTTTCCCGAGCATCTCCGCACGACGGGCGCTATTCCCATTTCCAGCAAGGCCGTCGCTGCCCATACCGCATTGAGCAAAAAGGCAGAAATCTTCAACAATTTTGCCCGCGTAAAGCACGCCAGTATTTTCGAAACCATTAAGCCGGTCGGTTCCGAAGAAGAAACTCCGACGCCGCCCGCGCCCATTCAGAAGCTGATGTCGGTACCGATTCTCGATCACAATTCCAGCGTGCTGGGCGTGCTACAGATCTCGCGGAAGGGGCTGGATCCGCGTTTCACCCAGGACTTTAGCCGCGAAGATTTGCACGACCTCGAACTCGCCGCCGGACTTTTGGCCGGTTCACCCGTGATGCGCGCCAATTGAATCTGCGAAGAATTCAGCTAGCCTGTCGCCGGAAACTCCGCCGAGCGTAGTTTAAATTCAGTTAGAGCTCGGTCGTTTTCCCGAGTTTTCGTGTAGTCCCGCTTCAGGCTGCATCCTGGTTAACGCTATTGCTCCTTCCCCTATCCTCTTCGGCTCGTTGCTTCAGGCGGGAGAGGGCAGCGACCTCGTGTGCTTCCGAGCGGCTCCCGGCAGGGGGCCGCTGCGGATTTCCAGTTCCTTTCCCCGCTGATGTTTCTTTCTTGCGCTATTTTTCGAAGTCTGGGCGCTGCGATGATTCTTGGATGTTTTCCTTGGGGCTCGAAGATTCTTTCTGAGCGTCTTGCTCGGGAGCCTTCGTAGCGGAAGAGAGCAGGTAGTCGATCCTGCCCCGGGCAGCGAGCCGTCTGACATTGCTGGCATTTCCCGCCTGCTCGAGATAGGGAGCAAGGTCCCGGTCGGCCGCTATTCCTTTGTCCTTTAAGAATTGCAGAATTGCCGTGGTTTGGGTGTCCAAGGTTTCAAGAGAGGAAAACAACTCCTGAAGTATCTCCTGCGCAATCTCGTGGTTAACAATCATCTCCTCTGAATCACTTTATGATGCCGAAGCCATGGTCGAAGCGAGGCCGTTGATCGGTGAGACTCTCGCCCCCTAAGGTTCAGAGTTTTGAGACGGCTGTCTCAGTGTGAGACTGAGGTTTCGGCGGTGCCTTGACCCAGCGTCGCCGGGGATGCTAAACCACTGACAAATATAGGGCCTGAGTACTAATCCTTCCGTTCCGCGCGATGGTCGCGCTCGTGCTTCTGTTTCTCGTATAACCGCGTGTTCTGGCTCCCCAAAGCTCTTCCTAACCGGGAAGAGGGGGAGCCCAACCGCATCTTGTTGGTTCGGCGGGCAAACGGTCGGAATGACAGGGTCGTTTCACCTGAAAAAGGGGCACCACTGCTTGGGTCAAATCGGAATAGCGAAGGCGAGGACGAGTCCGGCGAGCACCGTGGCTGACCTGGCGCGCTTTTTTCCGGAAGCGACGCCCGTCCGCATTCCAGTGGAATTGACGCGAAGCACCCGGACAACCGACGGCAATCCGGTTGGCGGGCTGGGAGTTTCGAAGGCTGGCTTACCAGAGAACACCGTGATTGAATTTGGGACAGCGCGCGAAGTTTTGTTTGCTTGCACCACGCCGCTGGAGTTTGCCGACGTGCTGCGGTTGCGCAACTCGGATGGCTCGCTCGATACGGAGGCCTCGGTAGTAGCGGTGCAATACCATCCCGGCGCGACCATTGTGGCGGCACGCTTTCTTCATGCAGTTCCGAACTGGATCGTAAAATCATGACAGCATCCTCTTCATCATCGCAGGCGTCATCGCCTGTTCCCGACCTGGCGGCGCTGTGGTCGAGCGCGCGCCGTCTACATCCTATCTATGTTGAACTGGCGCGAGAGTTTGTACTCGATGCACCGCCGTTTGCCGCTCTGGATGAACCGGTCGACGCGCCCGATCGCGAGACCGTAGAACACTCGCAGCAATGGCTGCAGGACATGGATGACCGCATCCAGGTACACCAATTGCGGCAGTTTCTGCAGACCAGTTCGCTGGTCGATGGAGATGGCCTAGTTGCGCTTTTGCAGCACTTTCTGCGCGAGCCCACCCGCACGGATTCTTCCCGCGACAAGATTGATTTCCTGTTGGTGCAGTATTTCAGCCAGAAAGCACCGACGGAACTGGAAGATAACGAGGCCGACGTTGCTTACGTAGCGCAAAGCTTGGAGCCGGTGTTGGGCCCGGTGGAACTAAAGTCTCCGGTGTGGCTGAACGCACTCGATCGGGTTCTCGAAGCCGCGCGGCACTGCCAGTCGCTGGATGAGTTGCTGCACGGGGGTGTGCTGGAGCAAGGGCGCAAGGCTAAGGTGCAGGCCGGCGATTTGTTTTATCTGCCGAGTGCGCTGGTGGCGTTCACCCGCTTTGGATATCTGATGAGACGTGTGTTCTTTCGCCTCATGCTCACCGATCTCAACAACATTCTCGACGGGCTGACCGAACTGGAAGAAAAGGGCGTGGAGACGATTGACTGCCGGCGGGCACAGTTCTCGGCGCAGGAGCCGATCGTGCGGCTGCGCATGATCTGCCAGTCCTGGAAGGTGATGTTCCAGGCAGAATATTCTTCCGGGCAGCCCTTGCGCATGCTGGTGGATCTGCGGGCGTCAGTGGATGAGGCGCTGGGCCGACACGCGGAGGCGGAGAGCGAAAAGGCAGCGGAAGCGACTGCGGCGGCTAAAGCTGGCACGGTTAGCAGTGTGCCGGACAAATCGCCGCGCACCTTTGCCGCTGCTGCCGGAGCGTCAACCTCTTCGAAGAGTGCACCACAAGCGGCTGCGAAGCCAAAGGCTCAGTTTGTTGTGGCGAATGACCAGTCTCTGGAGTTTGATGTTTCCGCTGCGCCGGAGTGGAATCCGGATGCGGACTCACAGCCACCGAAGAACAAGTAGGTGGCGATCAATCGACCGTTGGGTCGAGAGACAACACTTCAACGACGCCCGCGTGTTGGCGGGATTGGAACCAAAAGGAAGCGAGCGAGTGGACCATCCGACCGTATTGGTTATCTCCGACGACGTAGATTTTTCGCGGAGCATCACCGCGCGCTGGCAGGTGGAGCGCAACGTACCCACGTTCACCATGTTGAGCGGAGATCTGTGGCCGCGCAGCGTGGATAGCTTTGAGGTCGCCATTGTCGGGCCCTTGCGGCGTGAATTGCTTTCATTGATTTTGGAGCCTCTGCACTCGACCTTGCAGCCGCTGTTCTGTGTTTGTGAGGATGCGGCGACGGCGCGACTGGTGCGGGAGCGCTGGCCGCGCACGTCCGTATTGCGTCATGATGAAAATTGGCTGGATGGGTTGATTCTGGCCGCGGGGGAAGGGGTGCAACGCGCTATTGCTGATGCTCGCGCCCGCGCCGCCGAACAGACCTGCGCGACTCTGGAACAGCAGGCGATGCTGGGTCGCTACATGCTGGAGATGCGGCACGGTTTGAATAATGCCCTAACTTCGCTTCTGGGGAATTCTGATCTGCTGCTGATCGAGCCGGGCACCCTGTCGGCCCAGACGCGCGGGCAGATCGAGACCATTCGCAACATGACACTGCGCATCCACGAGGTGATGCAGCGGTTTTCCTCGCTGGAGAAAGAGATGAACGTGGTGGCGCGGCAGGCGGAAAGGGATTCCGGCAAGGTCCGAGTGACTGCAGCGGCTGCGGGAATCTGAATTCAAAAACTTGTTGCTGTCGGTGTTGAGTCTGGACGAGGTGCGAAGGCGGCGGCAAAATTGATTCTCCCCCAGAATGTGCCGATCTGAGTGGAAGGGCTCTATGCATAGGTTAATTACGACGAGCACGATTTTGGAGCACGAGATTTCGGAGCTGCGCCTGCTGATCGAGCGCCAGACCGGCGTTGTGCTCGATTGCCCCAATAGCGCGCTGGCCGCGCGCGTCGCCGATTTTATTGAAAAGCAGGATCTGGAGTCGTCGACTGCCTTGCTCGATCGCCTCCGTTCTTCCGAGCAGGACCCCTCCAGTTTGCCGGCTTTGCTGGACGGGCTGGTCAATATCTACACTGGATTCTTCCGTCATCCTGGAGCCCTGAATGCATTGACCCGGCAGGTGTTGCCGCAACTTTGCACGCGTCGGTCGGCCGACAGTCCTGGCCCTATCCGTATCTGGAGCGCGGGCTGCGGCACGGGAGAGGAAACCTATTCCATCGCGATGGCCGTGTGCGATGCGGTGAATCCGGCTAACGTCAGTGTCTCCAATGGCAATAGCACCGGCAAGTCGAGCACTCGCAACGGCGGCATTGCGGAGAATTCGCAAGGCATGCCGGTGCAGCCCGTGAAGCTGAATGCGGGATGCTCCATTCATATCGTGGGCAGCGACTTGCTGCCGTGGAGTATCGAAACCGCGGACCGCGGTGTATATCCCATGTCCGCCCTGGAAGGGCTCCCCCCAGCCACGATTCGGAACTATTTTTCAAAGATCGGTTCTTCTGCCCCTGTGCCATCGAGCAGTGGACCTGCCGAGGCCTTCCCTGAGTCTGCCGTTTCGCAGAATCCAACCAGCGCAGTCCACCTGCTGGTGAAGCCTCGATTGCGCAGCCTCGTCACCTTCAACTGCATGAACCTGGCTCGCCCCAGCTATATCGGGCGCTTTGACTGCATCTTCTGTATGGACGTGCTGCCGCACTTCTCTCGCGTCCAGCGCCTCGCCGTGCTCGAACGCCTGCACCTATATCTCGAACCCGGCGGCTATCTTTTCCTCAGCCAGACCGAGAAGCTCTCGGCCCCGAACCTGAACTTCCGCTCGGAAACATTCGATGGGTATACGTTCCACCGCAAGCCCATGGCAGCCAGCGCAGCCTATGGACGGTAAGAAACCAAAAGCTGCCTAGAGAGCGAGTCCTCGCTAAGCAAACAGAAATTCCTTCGTTCGCAACTCCTTGATTGTGTCTCTAAGCTTTGCCGCCTTCTCGAACTCAAACCGCTTGGCCGCTTCGCGCATATCGCTTTCGAGTTTGACGATATATCCATCCAACTCTTCCTGCGATTTGAATTCCGGCATCCCTTCTGCTTCGCTGCCGGTCAGGTCGGTGTAATCGGCGGCAACGATCCCAGCCAGCGTCATGTCCAGGGGACGAACGATCGACTCGGGGGTAATCCCGTTTTCGGTGTTGTACGCGGTCTGGATTTCGCGACGCCGCAAAGTTTCGTCGATCGCCCGCTTCATCGAATCGGTCATGCGGTCGGCGTAGAGAATCGCCCGGCCCCGTAGATGACGGGCGCAGCGTCCGATCGTCTGGATCAGGGATCCCCACGAACGCAGGAAGCCTTCTTTGTCGGCATCGAGAATAGCCACTAGCGAGACTTCGGGCAGGTCGAGGCCCTCGCGCAAGAGATTAATGCCGATCAATACGTCGAACTCTCCCTTTCGAAGATCGCGGAGAATCTTTACGCGTTCCAGGGTCTCGATCTCCGAGTGCATGTAACGGCATTTCACGCCCACTTCGGCGTAATACTCGGCGAGGTCCTCGGCCATGCGCTTGGTCAACGTTGTGACGAGAACACGCTCACCGCGCTCGACACGGGCACGAATCTCATGCAGCAGATCGTCAATCTGTCCCTTTACTGGACGCACCTCGACCTCCGGGTCGATGAGTCCCGTGGGCCGGATGATTTGCTCCACCACGACGCCTGCCGATTTCGTCAACTCATACGGTCCGGGGGTCGCCGAAACATACACCATCTGATTGGTGCGATGTTCGAATTCCTCGAATGTCAGGGGGCGATTATCCAACGCCGAGGGCAAGCGGAAGCCGTACTCCACCAGGGTTTCCTTGCGTGAGCGGTCGCCCGCATACATGCCGCGCAATTGCGGAATGGTCTGATGCGATTCATCCACGAACATCAGATAGTCGCGTGGAAAATAATCCAGCAGCGTCGGCGGAGGCTCCCCGGGCATGCGTCCCGTGAAATGCCGTGAATAATTTTCGATGCCGTGGCAATAGCCCATCACTTTGATCATCTCCAGATCAAACTTCACGCGCTGATGAATACGCTGGGACTCGACCGCGCGGCCTTGTTTCTCCAGTTCCACTTCCCACCAGGCCAGTTCCTTCTTGATCGACTCCACCGCCGTCGCCCTGGTCTCATCTTTCATCACATAGTGCGTCTTGGGATAAATCGGCAGCCGCATGTATTTCTGCTTCACCGTGCCGAAGAGAGGATCGATCTGCGCCAGCGATTCAACCTGATCTCCCCACAATTCGATGCGATACGCCATGTCGTCATAAGTGGGGAAGACCTCGATCACATCGCCGCGCACCCGAAACGTTCCGCGGCGGAAGTCGCCGTTGGTGCGCTCGTAAAGAATGTCGACGAGCTTGCGCGTGATGTCCTCGCGCGCGATCTTCTGACCTTTTTCCAAGAACAACATCATGCCGTAGTAGGCTTCTGGCGAGCCCAGGCCATAGATGCAGCTCACGGAAGCCACAATCAGCGCATCGCGGCGCTCGAATAAGGACCTGGTCGCAGAAAGCCGCAGCTTGTCCAGTTCATCGTTAATGGTTGCTTCTTTTTCGATGTACAGATCGGCGGCCGGAACATAAGCCTCGGGCTGGTAATAGTCGTAATAGGAAACAAAATACTCGACCGCATTGTGCGGAAAGAAATTCTTGAACTCGTGATAAAGCTGCGCCGCCAGCGTCTTGTTATGCGCCATCACCAGCGCCGGACGGTTCACCGCCTCGATGACCTTGGCCATCGTATACGTCTTGCCCGATCCCGTGACGCCGAGCAGCACCTGATGCTGCTCGCGGTCATAGATGCCGCGCAGCAGGGATTCGATCGCGCGGCCTTGATCCCCCTGCGGCTTGTAATTTGAAACGAGTTTGAAGTCCATGGAAAACTCTTAACTGTGGATCGTAGCTGTTAGCTCTTAGCCAAACTTGGATTGTCATTCCGAGCGGAGCGAGGAACCTGCTGTTCGCCGGCCACCCCCACAGACGGCCCATCCGCCGAATGAGAATCTTTGTATTATAAACGCTGGCAAAAGCAGGCAGGAATCGTGGGCGAGAAACAAAATTCGAGCTATCGTTCACTCATTTGTGAATCTCAATCGCGACCACCGCTGCCGGGCCCTTGCCGCCTAAGTCCATATACTCAACCTTAACCGGTCTTCCTTCCAGATCCGAGCAGGGGTCTAGGTTGCCCTTCGGCGTGATGCCGAGCGTGCTGTAGTCGATCTTGAAATAATTGCCGGAATGCAGACCGAGCGTCTTCCCCGCGGTAATTACATTCAGATCGATTGCCGGCGTGCTGCACCGCACGTTTTTCACCAAACCGGTCACAAAATGGTGTGGCCCGCTCGGAAGAGGTTCGTCGTGAGTCGCCGGATCTGGGGCGACGTCTGCTTCCACGATAGCGCTGGTGACCCCACCCGCCGATGTTGCCGCTTTCATTTGATCGCCGAAGTGCGGCCTGTGCTCCTGCGCCCGCGCATATTCTTCCGCATGGAGCAGAAAGTTCTCCGCCATGGCGGTCTCTTGCGGGGTACTGGCCAGGGGCATCGCATTCCGGATTACCGTCACCGCATCTTTGCCACGCTCCATCTCGAGCAAGATATTGGCAGCGCTCAGGCGGTAGCTCAAGCTGCCGGGCTCCAATTGAACGGCATGCAATGCCATCATGCGGGCTTCGTCCAGATTGCCATTCCGCGTCGCCAGAAACGCACCCAGTCGATCATAGCTTGGGGCGAAGTCTGGGTTGAGCTTGATGCTGGCGCGCAAGCTGCTCCCCACCTTGTCCGCCAGCGACCTATCCATGGAACCATTCATTGAAATCGCGGCGAAATAGTAGTGCGCCAGATAACTCTGCGAATCAAGCGTTACCGCCTGCGCATACCAATTTCGTGCTTCATCGATGTGGCCCTCGCGGAATTCCAGAAAGCCCATCGTTTCGTGCGCCAAAACGTTGTTCGGATCTTCCTTCAAGATGCGCTCGAGGATCGTGCGAGCGTCTGCACTTCTGTCGTTGTACGCCAGAACATCAGCTCGCACTGCGTCGGCCTGCACAGTGCTGAGCGCCTCGGCATGGAACGCGGCAGCATCGACATCGGTTGTTCCCGCCATTTTGAAATATTGAAAACTCTCTTGCCGGATGTACCCCTCCAGCGTCGACTGCAATTGTTCCAGGTCCCCAAACGCCCGCGTGGCTGCGGTTACGGGGTCAACGTCTTGGGAAAGCAGTTGCGCGTAGTCTGCCAGGCGCTGAGTCTTGTCACGATAATCCTTCAATTCCAGATAGTGAGTCAGCGCCCACGACTCGCCGTAAAAGATCGAGCCTTTACTCTTCTCGTGGTAATAGGGGGATGTATGGTCGATGGTAAACAGCATGGGCAGCGCCAACAAACGGTTGTTGCGCAATAGATACAATTTCTCCGGACTCGGGTGCCCCATCTCGACTTCCTTCTCGTGGATGTCCGTATTCTGGTAAAACTCCGCCAAGCCCTCGTCAAGCCAGAGCGGAATAAAACCCGCTTTGCTCAGGAGCAGATGCGTGTATTCGTGATACACGACTGCGTAAGGATGCTCGCCCTCGGCGTCGAGCCGCATCAGCACGTAATTCTTGTCGGCCCCGTGCAGAAACACCCCGGCCAACTTGAGTTGTCCTTTGGCCAGATATGCCGCCGGTTCGAGGGCGCCGAAATCCTTTTCGTCCTTGATGGCAAGCACAGTGATGGAACCGAGATTATCAATTTGTATCTTATTGAAAAGAGTATGGAAGACGGAGCGCATGCGCTCGAACTGATCGGCCACCCGGCGCGCCTGTTTCTCGTTTGAGTCGGTGATGACGGAAAAGTGCGGGCTACGTACCTCGACCCAGCTTTCTGCCTTATCCCGCCCCCACGCCAGAACAGGTAGAAACAGAGCGACCAGCAGAAAAACCCGTTTGCACATATCGGCTAACCCAAGATGTGCCCTATATGTAAGCGCATGTAAGCGCGAAGTTTATATCCCGGTTGCCGTTCCTACAACTCCACCAACAGGCGATAAACCCGATAGCCCGGCGGGCCGACTACTTCTTCTGCACGTCCTCGACAGCGAGAATCTTCGTGGTGGCGCGGAACCTCTTGTAATCGCGAAAAGTCTGTTCCAGTTCCACGTGGTATTCCTTGAGGAGCGCCAATCGAGCGTCGATCTTGAGGCCTACGTGCTGCGGCAGCCAGACTTCATCGTTCACGCGCGTCTGCTCAATCTCGATGCGCGAGCCTTTGTGAATGCGCGCCAGGAACAGTCCCACGGACACCGTGTCAATGCAATCGATATCCAACTTGCCCCACTGGGCGTCGGTTTTGTCGATCCACGCGCGGAAGCGGAATTTTGGCAGAAACTTGGCATCCTTCATGTGCGGCGCATATCCGGGACGCGGCGTGGCATCGATGACCCAGGCATCGCGCCCGCCCAGCGTTTCCGTCCCGAATAAGTGAAAGTTGTAGGCATCGGCAACCTCGCGCACAAACTGGCGGCCTTCCTCGCGGTCTTTCTCCTCTTTCTGTTCGCGCTTCCTGCGCGCATCTTCGGATTCATTCTTGCGCTTGTCGAGGAGCTTTTGAATCTTCTCTTCTTCTTTGGCGGCATCTTTCGAGTCGAGTGGCTTATCGTTTTTCGCCGTCAGCCGCTGCACTTGCTCGCCGTAGAGTTCCATCACTTCGTAAGTCTTTAGTTCGGTCGATCTCACCTGGCCCTTGCCGTCGAGCTTATGTTCTTCGTCGCGCTCGATGTAGGTGTAGTCGCGCAACCGCTTGTCATTTTCCATGTCCTTGTCGGCGACCACATGGAACAACTGCCGCATCTGCTCCTGCGAAAGGTTGCCATTCGCATCGGGCTTCAAATCGGGCAGCGGGTCTTGCTGACCGCAAGCCAAGACGGCAGGGAGAAGCCAGAAGAGGAGGACGCTGCGGGAACCCATCAGCACATTTTATCGTAGGCAAAGCGAGGACATCGGTCGCAGGGTTTTCTGGAGGTTCGCTGGCGCTTTCTAATCTCTTGGTTTCAAAGCCCGGCCCAGACATTCCCCGTGGAACAGGCGCTCGTCCACGCGATGCAGCCGCTTGGCCATGGCTGGCGTGATCAGCGGGTGATGCTTGATCTCGAACAGGTGATACACGATGAACCATACCGGCTGGTCTGAGGTCATCCAGTTCTGGCGGTCGAAGCGCTTCAGGTTGACCGGGACCGAAAAGCGGCGCAACGTACGCTCGCGGCGCAGATTGAAATAGCCGTTGAAGTAAGTCAGCGCCAGTTCGCGCAGCGTTCGATGAATGGGCTCGCGCCAGCGGCAGCCGGAATAGTTCGACTTGGCGACCGCACCCCAGCATCCATTCTCGCGAAAAATTGCGATAACATGGTCGGTGTCATGTTCGGCTTCAAAATCGAGCAGCAAGGGAGGATATCCATTAGCGCGCAGCGCCGCTGCGGCGAAGATGGCACCCTCCAGGCAGTGGGCAGTCTGCTCAGCCAGCACGCGCCGCGGAGACCAGGCGGTGTCGGCTAGATGATAGGGAGCGTCGTCCAAAAACTTCTGAATGCCGTAAGGACTTTTCATGCTGCGGAGCTTGCGGAGTTCCGAAGCGGTGAAACCTGTGGAATCGTTCATCGTCGCATGAGTTTACATGAGAGCATTGCGATTTTGGGCGGCGCTGCGCTTCTAGCGTTGCGATCGGTGCCGTGCTCCTGCCACCTGGCTTTAGACCCTGAGGTGCTGGAAATGAAACCCTGGCAGCCGGCCCCTATGCGAAGACCTGAGCGAGTTCGTGAGGCGCGCCTACCAGCACGTCCGGCGGGCTCGCTTGCAGGGTATGCGGGGCGAAGCCGTAACTCACGCCAACGGTCCACAGGCCGGCGTTGCGGCCGGTTTCCACGTCGACATGAGAGTCGCCAACAATGGCAGCCTCTTCCGGAAGCAGCCCGTGTTCTTCCAGCAGCTTACGCGCGCCCTCGGGGTCGGGCTTCTTGCTAGCAAAACTGTTTCCGCCATAAACCTGCATAAAAAACGGACCCAATCCAAGCGCCTCGACAATCGCTCGCGACGGCACAACCGGTTTGTTGGTCAGTACCGCCATCTGGCGCGGAATGCCGTTCGATCTTCTGCCCCCAGCGCCATTTGGAATCGGGCGAAATGAGTTCTGGATCGTCCGGAGCGCCTCATGAATACCGCTATAGACGGTGGTATGGTCCAGCTTGTGTTCACGGTAGTAAGAGAGAAAAAACTCCAGCCCTCGTCGCGCCAGCGCCTCATTCGAGGCCTCGTCCCCCAGCGCACGCTGAATCAAGACCGGCGCACCGTCGCCGACGTAGCTCGCGATCAGCTCATCCGGCAACTCGGGCCGGCCGATGTGGCGAAGCGCGGCGTTGACGGAGTGCACCAGGTCGAGGCGCGAATCGATCAGAGTGCCGTCGAGATCGAAGATGACGAGCTTGATGGAATGCGGATCGAAGACGCGGTGAGTTTGGATCATTTCCTTTCAGGATAAACGATCGAAGCATTCCGCCAGAGTGGCCGGGAATTCGACCGCCCGATGGAGGGCTGAGCAGTGGAAGCTTGACATTAATCCATAGTACTAGTAATGTCGAAATATGCAAACGTCTTCGCTCATAAAAACCAGCGAACGCGTCGCCAAATACGCGGATATGTTTTCGGCCATGGGCACCGAGCCGCGGCTGCGCATCATGCAATTATTGCTTTCGGCGCATCCTGAGGGACTGGTGGTCGGCGACATTCAGGGCGAGCTGGAAATTCCAAATTCGACGCTCTCGCATCATCTCGAGAAACTGAAGACCGAAGGCCTTGTCCAAGTGCGGCGCGAGGGGACTTTCTTGCGCTACACGGCAAATACCGAAGCTCTGCAAGAGCTGCTGCGATTCCTGTATGCCGAGTGCTGCACTCGCAATAAGGCACTCAAACCGGAACAGATCGTCCGCATCTGCAAATAGGAGAAACGAGCCATGAGCACCGCCCATGCTACTGACATTAAGGAAGTCATTAAAGAGAAATATGGCCGGGCCGCTCTGCGTGTTAAATCTGGAGGCAGTTCCTGCTGCGGCGCTACTGCCAGCACCGGCTGCGATCCAATCACCACGAATCTTTACGACGCGACCCAGGTTGGTCAGATTCCCGAAGAGGCGCTACTGGCGTCGCTCGGCTGCGGCAATCCAACCGCGCTGGCCAAACTAAATCCCGGCGACGTCGTCCTCGACCTCGGCTCGGGCGGCGGCATCGATGTGGTGCTCTCTGCCAAGCGTGTCGGAGCCACCGGTAAAGCGTATGGCCTCGACATGACCGACGAGATGCTTGCCCTGGCCAAGGAGAACAAGCGTAAAGCGGGCATCGAGAACGTCGAGTTTCTGAAAGGCGAAATCGAAAACATTCCCCTGCCGGACAACTCGGTGGATGTGATTATCTCCAATTGCGTCATCAATCTCTCGGCGGACAAGGATCGTGTGCTGCGCGAGGCATTCCGCGTATTGAAGCCGGGCGGTCGCTTTGCAGTGTCCGATGTGGTGACGCGTGGCGAGATGCTGACTGAGATTCGGCAAAGTGTGCTGGCGTGGGTGGGTTGCATCGCGGGAGCGCTCGAAGAGAATGACTACCGCAACAAGCTGGTCGACGCAGGATTCACGCAGATCGAAGTTGAGCCCACCCGCATTTACCGTGCCGAAGATGCACGCGAGTTTCTTACAAGGCAGAGAATCGACGTTGACGCCATCGCACCGCAGGTGGATGGAAAATTCATGAGCGCGTTTATTCGCGCAGTGAAACCGACCGTGAAGGCTTGCTGTGGTCCGACTTGCTGCAACTGAGAGGGATTCTCGGCGGATCATCGAACGAGGACGAAGATGGAAGATGAAGGGGCCCTACAACGTTTTATTCTTATGCTCCGGTAGCTCGGCGCGGTCGATGATTGCCGAAGCCATCATGAATCGCAAAGGGCGGCCCAACTTTTCTGCATATAGCGCGGGTAGTCATCCTTCCGGAACGGTGCGACTCGAAGCCCTGCGACAACTAGAAGCGGCTCGCCTGCCAACGACCGGTCTTCGGAGTAAGGGCTGGGATGAGTTCTCGCGGCGAGATGCACCGAAGCTCGATTTTGTTCTCACCGTATGTGACAACGCGGCCAACGAGGTTTGCCCGATATGGCCAGGCCAGCCGATGAGTGCGCACCGGGGTGTGCCTGATCGGCGATTCGGGGAACACAGGAGCAGGGGCAGAAAGCTTTTCGCGAAGCGTTCTTCTTGATAGATCGAAGAATCAGTCTGTTCCTCAGTTTGCCGCTTGCTACCCTGGACCGGCTCTCGTTGAAAAAAAAGAAATCGACAGCATCGGACGGTGCTGAATCTCCTTCTGCGTTCTTGCGCGATGGCAAACTCCGTATAATCCCGCCATGGCGAAAAGCTGGAAGACGCGTTTGATTCATTCTGATGTACAGGTTCCGGAAGGATACCGGTCGCTGGCGAGTCCGGTGTTTCGCGGCTCGACCACACTATTTTCCGACGCCGCTTCGGTTGAGGATAGTTGGGATCAGTACGAAGTCGGCTACACGTACGGGATGTACGGAACTCCCACCACTCTGGAACTGGCAGGAAAAATCTGCGAACTGGAAAAAGGCTACCGGACCATGATCACGCCCGGAGGACAGGGAGCAATTTCGCTGATTAGTTTCGCGTTCCTGAAAAGCGGAGATCACATCCTGATTCCCGAGAGTGTCTACACTCCCAACCGCAAGCTGGCGTACCACGTCCTGCGGCGCTTTGGCGTGGAAGCAGGTTTTTATCCTCCGGATATCGGCAGCGCAGTCAAAGATCTGATGCACGAGAACACGCGGCTGGTCTGGTGCGAGAGTCCGGGATCGATCACGATGGAAGTGCAAGATGTGCCGGCCATTGCCGAGGCCGCGCACGTTCGCGGTGCGCTCGTCGCGATGGATAACACATGGGCCGCGGGAGTGTATTTCGATGCCTTCGCGCAAGGCGTCGACATTACGATGCAGGCGCTGACGAAGTATGTAGCTGGACACAGCGATTTGCTGCTGGGGTCGGTGACGGTGAAGGATCCGAAGCTGTACCTGCAATTAGGAGCGACGCAGCAACTTCTGGGCAATGCGGCCTCGCCAGACGATTGCAGCCTGGCCTTGCGCGGCATGCGGACCATGGCAGTGCGGCTGAAGCATATCGAAGCCTCGGCCTTGCAAGTTGCGCGCTGGTTGGCGGCTCGGTTGGAGATTGAGCGCGTACTGCATCCGGCGCTGGAAGGCTCGCCGGGTCATGAAATCTGGAAGCGCGATTTCGCAGGATCGGCGGGGGTTTTCTCTATCGTCTTCAAACCCGATGCCAGCAAAGCCGAAGTGCTGCAATTTGTTGACGGACTGCAACTGTTTGAGATCGGCTATAGCTGGGGCGGAGTAACGAGTCTGGCCGTAGCCTACGACTTTCAGAGATCGAAAGGTCGCCCAGACTACGGGCACCGCATTGTGCGGCTGAACATAGGTCTGGAGGATACCGAGGATCTACTCGAAGATCTGGGGAGAAGCCTGGGCAGAGTGTGGGGAGCCAAAGCAAGTGTCACGGCTGGCTGAAGTTCCGAAAGTTCCCGAGACAAGAACTTGTAGGTTTTCCAATTCCTCATTCCCATTTACAATGCAACCTGCCCGGCAGCACTCCGCACCTTAATTTAGCTGGCGCATCGAATAAGCGGAACGTTCATAGAGCACTCGTCAGGGAAACGGATGGCGACCACAAAAACCGACCCCAAGCTCGCTCTCACGGGTACGAAGAAGTCCCCTAGTTATGAGGGACTTACACGCGAGCAGCTCATCGAAGCCTACCGCATCATGTACACCTCCCGGCGCATCGACGACCGGGAAATCATGCTCAAGCGGCAACAGAAGATTTTCTTTCAGATGTCTGGGGCGGGACATGAGGCGATAGGAACGGCGGCGGGCCTGACCCTGAAGGCAGGCTACGACTGGTTCTACCCTTACTACCGCGACCGGGCGCTGTGCCTGGCCCTGGGCGCCAAGCCTCTTGAAATGTTTCTGCAAGCCGTAGGGGCAGCGGATGATCCCAGTTCGGGCGGACGCCAGATGCCTTCGCACTGGGGCTACCAGCGGCTGAATGTGGTGACGCAATCGTCTCCCACTGGATCTCAGATTCTGCAGGCCGTGGGATGCGCGGAAGCGGGACGATATTTCACAAAGCACCCCAAAGCCGCTGAGCTCCCAGCGCCAGACAATGGGGGAAAGCGCGATTATCGCCAGTTCAAGAATGTGACCTTCCACGGCGATGAGATCACTTACGTTTCGCTGGGCGATGGTACTACCAGCGAAGGTGAGTTTTGGGAGGCGCTAAACGCGGTTGCGCTTAACAAGCTGCCGGTAATTTTTTGCGTGCAGGACAACGGCTACGCGATCTCCGTGCCGGTGGAAGTGCAGACCGCGGGAGGCAGCATTTCACGGCTCGTTTCCGGATTTCCTAATTTTCATTTTGAAGAAGTTGACGGCACCGACCCCGTGGCGAGTTACGGCGCGTTCCAGCGCGCGGCCCAATATTGCCGCGAAGGCCACGGACCGGCGTTCGTGCACGCGCATGTGATTCGTCCCTATTCGCATTCGCTTTCTGACGACGAACGCTTGTATCGACCCGATACCGAGCGCGAACGGGACTCCGCACGCGATCCGGTTTCGCGCACGCAAATGTTCCTGCTGCGCGAGGGAATCCTCGATGAAAAGGGCATTAACGAACTCGAAAAGAAAGTTGAGGAAGAGCTTCAGGTTGTCGTGGATCAGGCGCTCGAAGCTCTGCCACCCGCTCCCGAGAGCGTGATGAAGTACGTGTATTCGCCGGATATCGATCCGACATCGAAGGTGTTCGACGCGCAGGCAGCGATCGGCCCCGATTCCGCCGACGGCAAGAAACCGGCAGCAAAGACCATGGCCGATTTAATCAACGCAACCCTGCGTGACGAGATGAAGCGCGACGACCGCATCGTCATCTTCGGCGAAGATGTTGCCGATTGCAGCCGCGAAGAATATTTGAAGCGCAAGCTGGTGAAAGGGAAAGGCGGAGTGTTCAAGCTCACTTTCGGCTTGCAGTGTGAATTCGGCAACGATCGAGTGTTCAACTCGCCGCTAGCCGAGGCCGCCATCGTGGGCCGTGCCACCGGCATGGCCACGCGCGGGCTCAAGCCGGTGGTGGAAATTCAATTTTTCGACTATATCTGGCCGGCCATGATGCAGATTCGCGACGAACTCTCAGTCATCCGCTGGCGCTCCAACAATGTGTTCTCTTGCCCCGTCGTCATACGCGTGGCCATCGGCGGATACCTCACCGGCGGCGCCATTTATCACTCGCAGTGCGGCGAGAGTGCGTTTACGCACATTCCGGGGCTCCGGGTTGTTTTCCCCTCGAATGCGCTGGATGCGGCGGGATTGCTGCGCACGGCGATCCGCTGCGACGATCCCGTGCTGTTTCTGGAGCACAAGCGCCTATACCGCGAGACCTACGGGCGCGCGCCTTATCCCGGGCCGGAGTACACGATTCCGTTCGGCACAGCGAAGATCGTGAATCCGGGAACGGATCTAACTGTGATCACGTACGGCGCGGTTGTTCCGCGGGCGTTGCAGGCGGCGCAGAAAATGGAACGCGAGCACGGCGTGAAAGTGGAGTTGATCGACTTGCGTTGCCTGAACCCGTTTGACTGGGAGACGATTGCAGCCTCGGTCGTCAAAACCAATCGCGCCCTCGTGGCCTACGAAGATACGTTGAGCTGGGGCTACGGCGCGGAGATCGCGGCCCGCATCGCCGATCAACTCTTCGATCATTTGGATGCGCCCGTACGCCGTGTCGCCGCCGCCGATACCTTCGTGGCTTACCAGCCGATCCTGGAAGACGCCATCCTGCCGCAGCCGAACGATCTGTTCCGCGCGATGAAAGAGTTGGCCGAGTATTAACTTGCGGTTCTCCCCGACCTACTCTGCGAATAACGCTCGGTAGATTCCCCCTCCCAGGGCACCGCCAATCAGCGGAGCTACCCAGAACATCCACAATTGCTGCAGAGCCCAGCCTCCAGCGAAGATCGCGGGGCCGGTGCTGCGAGCCGGGTTCACCGATGTATTCGTCACCGGAATGCATATGAGGTGAATCAGCGTGAGGCAGAGGCCGATGGCAAGCGCTGCAAAGCCTTTCGGCGCGCGGCTGTCAGTCGAGCCCATGACGACGAGCAGGAAGAACGCCGTGAGCACAACTTCTGCTACGAAGGCCGACAGAGCGCTATAGCCGCCGGGAGAATGCAGACCATACCCATTTGAGGCAAAGCCGGCATGTCGAAACCCTCCTTCCCGCTGGCGATGATGAGGAGCACACCGGCTGCCGCGATTCCGCCTGCGATTTGGGCAATCACGTAGGGGATCAAGTCGGAAGCCGGGAAGCGCTTGCCTACGACCAGTCCGAAGCTGATGGCTGGGTTGAAGTGGCCGCCGGAGATGTGTCCGACGGCATAAACCATGGTGACGACGGTGAGGCCGAATGCCAGGGCAACTCCGGTGAATCCGATACCCAGCGATGGGAATGCGGCGGCAAATAAGGCCGCGCCGCATCCGCCGAAGACCAGCCAGAAGGTGCCAAAGAATTCCGCGATGGCACGTTTCTGAGGGGCATGAGATCTCCTTAATGTCAGGAATGAAAACTCATTTCAACTACGGGGCCAGCTTTTCGGTAAGGCGAGCAGGTTAGCACGAGGCCGTGAGAATCAGAAATCGATTCCTGCCGGATTGGGGCAGGTTACGACGGCGTTCTCCGCAACCCGCTTATCGTTGAACGTTCCGCTTGGCGATGCTAGGCTGCGAATAGTGGGGTTCAGTTACATCAATCCTGTCAATCCGGCCGATGCCAGAAGCCGTGGCGTACGGGCGTGGATGCAATCGGCGGCGGCGGAGGTGTGGGTCAAGTTTCTGCTGGCGCTGGTCGGACTCGGGTTGGCCTTCGGTGCGGCGCTGTTTTCCACGGCGTCGGGCGAAGCGGGCCATCTGTGGGGGTCAGTGATTCTGGCCTCGGTGGCGCTTTTGATGGCGGCGTTTGTGGGCCTGGTTACGGTGCCCTATCTGGCTCGGCGGGTGGCGCTGGAGCGGCTGCGCCAGACCTTTCACTATGAAGTGACGAAAATCGGCGTCGTTTATGTGCTGGTCACGCTGGTGATCGGCATCGCCGCGCTGAACACGGGAAACAACCTGCTCTACATCGTGGTAGCGGCGATGCTGGGGGCTATCCTGGTTTCCGGCGTGGTTTCAGCGCTGGTGCTGCGCGGGCTGAAATTGGATGTGCGGTTGCCTCAGCACGTGTTTGCCGGGCGACCGGTGGTGGGGAAGATCGTGCTGCGCAACTCCAGGCCATGGCTGCCCTCGTTTTCCATTCGCGTGGTTCCGGCGCGGCGAGAAAGAAAGGCCCGCAAGCAATGGCGCTGGGAGCCGACCACATTTGTTTTTCCGCTGAATCGTCCTCCTCAGGACCAGTGGGTGCGGCTTCGCGATTATCGCGTCCGGCGGGTAGAAGTGGCGCCCAACCCACCGGGGATTTTCGAGGGCATGGTTTATTTTCCCTATTTGCCGCCAAGAGCTGAGTTGGCGGCGGATCTGGAGTTGGTCTTCGAGCGTCGCGGACGTTATTGCGAGTCCAGCTTCGGCGTGGCCACGCGCTTTCCCTTTGCCTTTCTCACCAAGACGCGGCACGTGGCCCTGCAGCGCGAGATTCTCGTCTACCCGCCAATTGAGCCGCCTGACGAACTGTTTGAGATCCTGCCGCTGGTGCGCGGGGAGTGGGAGAGCTTTGTGCGGGGACGCGGCTCCGATCTGTACCGCATCCGCGAATACCTGCCGGAGGATTCGGCACGTCACGTGGACTGGAAAGCCACGGCGAAGTCCGGTTCCCTCAAAGTGCGCGAGTTCACCCGTGAGGATGAGCGGAAGCTTTGTATCGTTTTCGATAATCCGCCGGCGGGCTTGATTTCCGATGCCGCCTATGAGCGCGCCGTAAATCTGGCGGCATCGCTCGCCTGGCACTTCGCCACGCAGGATGCGGAGGTTTCATTTGTGGGGCCGGGGCAGGGACGGGGGAGCGACCTTCACGAATTTCTCGCCCAGTTGGCGGTGATTGAGCCTTTGGGGGCGAAGTCCCGCGGGCAAGCGCCATGGGCGGGAGTGCAGCGAGAAGGCACGATCCCGGAGCTCGGTCTGGGCAACGGCGAATATAACATCGTCCTCACGGCAAGGCCGCACGGCAGCTTGCCCACTTCCTGGTGGAACTGTTCCTACTTTGTCTTCCTGGGCGCCGAAAAGCCCGGTCACAATTTACGTTTCCCGAAATGATCTAAGGTTTGAATTTTTATCGCCCCCAACTGTTTTACGCTTCCCTTGCATCTCAATCCGGCATATACTCGCCCCCCGTTACAGGTTTTTTGGGGTGCTTGGAACACGGTAGTCCGGGAGGATCCAATGCGTATTTGCGAGCTGATCAAGAATCAGGAAACTTACCAGGCAGAAATGGGGCAAACCGTTCTGGAAACGGTGCGTGCCATGGTCGATCGCAACATCGGCGCTGTTCCAGTGTTACACAACGGCAAACTGGTTGGGATTTTTTCCGAGCGTGATCTGATGAAGCGCGTGGTGGCCGAAGGCTTCGATCCCCGCAGCACGTGCCTGGCCGAGGTGATGACCGACGATCCCCTCACCGTCAGCGCCAATGAAGAGTTGGAGAACTGCATGGCGCTCATGCGGCGGCACGGCTTCCGGCATCTGCCTGTCTGCCATGGTGGGCAGTTGGTTGGCATGGTCTCGCTGCGCGACATCTTGTTGCATGACTTGAACGAGAAAGATGACGAAGTGCGCATGATGCGGGCCTACATCCACTCGGTTCCCGACGCCTAGCCGCTCTCGAAAAGCGCCGTCCTCACGTTAGGGCTGAACGCGTATGTTGACAGCCATGCGCTGTCGGCTCCGAAGAATAAGTTTTGCATGTCTTCTGGACTTGAAACCAATCGGGCCAATCCGCTGGCGAACTGCTTTTTCCAGTGCCCGCCGAGCAAGTGGCACAAAGGTAACGTTACTTTGGGTTACCTGAGTTCATTGAACATCTGCGTCAGAAGGTTTAACTTCGTTTAATTAGCTGCCGACTGAAAACCGCCGCGTTTCTTGACGGCCACTCGTCCTTTGAGTCTGGAGAACTGTTGCGATGAGCGACAAAATCAGGCTGTTTTACTACGTTCTCTGGATTGCGCAACCCGTCCTGGGAACGGGTATCGCAGTGGCCATGTGGCGCCGGGGACAGCGCCGGCAGTTCAAGTATTTCTTTTTCTACATCGTCGCGCAGATTCTCACCTTCGCAGTGGTTTTTCCGCTTCGACGCAACTATTCCGCCTTCTTCTATGCCAGCTGGATCAGCACCGCGATTATGGCGGCTTTAGGCTTCAAAGTGATCCATGAGGCTTTCCTCGATGCTTTTCGACCCTTCCATACGTTACGAGACCTCGGTACGGTCCTGTTCAAGTGGGCCGGTCTGGTGATGCTGCTGGTGGCAGGCGTAGTATCGGTTTCCACGAATTCGTTGGACACCGCTCCCTGGGTGCAGGCGATCCTTACTGCACAGCGCTGCGTACGCATCATTCAAGTGGGCATGGTGCTTTTCCTGCTTTTCTTTGCCCGTTACCTGGGAGTGAAATGGCGCCAATACAGTTTCGGCGTCGCCTTGGGGTTCGGCTGTTTTGCCATGATAGAGCTTTCTCTGGTTGCGTCGTGGGTGGGCGAGCACTTGAATAATCTTTCCGTGGTCCTGATCAACATGGCCGCCTACAACTGCACGCTGATGATCTGGTTGGTGTACAGCTGGGCCAAGAGTCCCATCCGGGAAGCTCCAGCCAACTTGTTGCGGCCCCAGCGCTGGGAGCAAAGCTTAACTGACATCCATCATCCACTTCCAGCGGACTCGTTGATTCCTATGTTCGAAGGGATGGTCGATCGAGCGCTCTCACGAACCCAGGCTCCGCCATCGATGCCGCACGAGAATGTAGGCGCGCCTGAGGTGGCCGCCGCTCACGCTGCCGGCGCTTCCGCGAGCGGCCGGGTTGAGGTTTTCGGACTGTCGGGCGGAGTCGCGCCAAAAAAGTAAAGCAATCGTCCCGCGTTAACACCCTCATCCTCTCGGCCATGTTCCCTCACGCACTCGCGGGGGGGGGAGCCGCGTGAATTCCGGTTTTTGTAAATTCTCCGCTCGAACCATCCGAGACGAGACCGGGCCGTGAATCCGCGGTCGCCCTTAAGTTTAAGGAGTCGACATATTTACATGAACTCACGACACTTATGGATGATGTGCGTTGATTTTATAAAGCTCGGCTTAGGTGGTTTCTTCCAAGGCAGGCAATGAACCGAGAAGAGGCTAGATGCAGACGCACTTGACTCGTGTCTTATAATTCATCACCGCGTCGGGCAGAAGTTTTTTGTAGCCTACGCGGTAGGAGAAGACCCATGAAGCAAGCAATCAGGATCTCGATCCTGATGTTTGGATTAGTGGGCACATACGTAGCAGCCGCCGTTCCGCAGGTTCCCGCCCCGGACGGAGGCCCGATACTTCTGTGCCCACCTCAACAACAACTGCAAGGCAGATGCGTTCCACTGCCCCCGATGATGAAGTAGTAGTTAATCGGAGGACAGAGGTCGATGCAAGGTCACCAAAGTAACCTTTAGTAACCTGGGCCGAACCTGGGCTCGCTATTCTTGGGCTGACGGACTCATTCATAAAACCGTCAGCCCCGTTTTTTTGGGAAAAAGTTACGAGCCCTGCTTCCGGGAGGCGGCTTCCAGCGCGCGCCGCAATCCGGCTGAGTCGTGGATTGGTGGCTGGCAGGTGAAACCGGAACAAACAACCGCAAACCCTCTGCCCGATTTCAATCCCGACAGATTCGGGATGGTCGCTGCCAAAGTGGGAGGAAGATTCGCTGCAACCGCCTGATTGGCGGTCAAGCGCAGCGCAGTCTTATTGAATGCGAACGTCTCATGGGCGGCCGAAGCCAGAGCGGCGCCGGAATCGTCCGCTTCATTCTCCGAAATCACAACCACTTGTATCGGATTCTCCAGCCAATGAACAAGAGCGATTCCGTAAGTCGCGGCAAAAATCCCAAATTGCCCGACCACGCCTGCAAAAGTTTCCAACGTCTGTTCAGCCTTGTCTCGATCCCCATCCTCGCCTGTGTAGTGATGCAGGCGTAACAACGCAATCGCTGCCATGGGATTGCCCGCCGGCGTGGGCGAATCCTGCAACGGCTTGCGGCGCGTTGCCAGCACGCCGAGGCTCTTGCCAGCGGCCGCCGGTTCGGCATCGAAGAACCCGCCGGAAACAGGGTCGAAGAACTTGGCAATCATGGCATCGGCGATGGCCCGCGCAAACTTGAAATAGCTGAGGTCGGCCGTGGCCTCATACGCGTCGAGGCAGGCGAGCACGGTGGCGGCATAGTCCTCGAGCAATCCCGCAACTTCGCGGGGCTCAGCCTTAGGATCCGAATACGCAACCACGTGTAGTAGTCGTGCCTGTGTGGTGCCCTCGCCCGCGTCTGATCGATGCCGCCAAGCCTCCGCCAGAATCCGGTCCAGAGAGCGTAGTGCGAAGCGCCGAGCCTCCGCCAGGCTGAGCACCTTCGCGGCTTCCAAATAAGCCGAAACACACATGCTGTTCCATCCCACATAGACCGTCTTGTCGATGTACGGTGTCGGCCTCAGCAAGCGCGCCGCATACATCTTTTTCTTCGCGGAATCCAGCAGCTCTTGCACGCGCTCAGTGTTGAGGGTCATGCGCCGCTCAATCTCATCGATCGGCGCGAGCACGTAGAGCACATTCTTGGCCGGATTATGGTGCATCTCTCCCACTTCGCCGATGTCGTAGCGCAGCGCCGCGACCTGCGCTTCTTCTTCGGTTAATACCGCTCGGGCTTCGTCGAGCGTCCATGTAAAGTAGTCGCCGTCGTCGTCCATGGAAATGTCGGCATCCTGCGAAGCGTAGAAGCCGCCACGCGCGCGGTCGCTCAGCCACTCGTCCATCCAGCGAATGATGTCTCGCGCCACGCTGGCGAAGAGTTCCGAACCCGTGGCCTGGTAGGCGTGCACATAATTCTTCAGCAGTTCGGAGTTGTCGTAGCACATCTTCTCGAAGTGCGGCACCACCCACCGCTCGTCGACCGAGTAGCGATGAAATCCTCCGGCCAGCTGGTCGTAAACGCCGCCGTTTGCCATATGCTCCAAAGTAGTTACGATCAAGTTGCGCAGGTTTTCGTCTCCCGTCCGTCCATACCGCTCAATCAACAGATCCAGCACAGAAGGATGCGGAAACTTGGGAGCGTGCCCAAATCCTCCATGCTGCGGGTCGAACATCTTGAACGCCGATTCCTGAATCGCCGCAATCAAGTTGGCGGTCAGGCTCCCGCTGCGCCCGGCAAACGATTCCGCCTGCGCAATGGCGCTCTCCACCATCTTCGCCTGCTCCACCACATCGCCATTCTTCTCCCGGTAGGCGTTGGCAATGCTCAGCAACACCCGCCGAAAGCTCGGACGGCCGTAGCCATCGTTCGGCGGAAAATAAGTGCCGCCGTAAAACGGTTTGCCATCGGGCGTAAGAAACGCAGTAAGCGGCCAGCCGCCCTGCCCGCTGACCGCGCTGACCGCAGCCTGATAACGGCTGTCGATATCCGGACGCTCATCCCGATCCACCTTCATCGCGATGAAATGCTCATTCACAATGGCCGCTACTTCCGGATCGTCGTAGGACTCGCGGTCCATCACATGGCACCAGTGGCACCACACCGCGCCAATGTCGAGCAGCATCGGCTTGTTCTCGCGCTGTGCGGAAGCAAACGCCTCCTCACCCCACTCATGCCACCGAATCGGCTGATGCATGGCAGAACGCAGGTAAGCAGAGGAAGCACGAGAGAGGGAGTTGAGGGTGCTGGTGGTCATGATCCTTAGAGTCTAAATGCATCGGACAGCGTACGGTCAGCCAGCAAGCGCTGCCCAGACTTGAATGCTTAGAAAGTTCTACATTCTGACTTCTTCCTTCCAACTTGAAACGAGCCGCTTCGCAATCATGCAATACAAATCAATGGCCTCCGCCAATTGCTGCTTCTCGATGAACTCGCCGTCGGTATGCGCGACGTGAATCGATCCCGGACCAATCAGCAACGGTTCGCCCCAGTTCGTCAGCTTCGGAATATCAGTGGTGAATGCCGCGATCATGGATGGCAAACCGTCGACCGTACGCAGGCGCAGAAAGGAAAGTTCCAGCGGAAAATCGACCTTCACTTCATCGCCCGCGACCTCGAGAATCTGACGACGCAAATCCTGCGAGGGACCGATCAATCGATAGAGCAAATCCGCGTGAGCGTAATCGGGAATCACATTCGGCGCACGACCGCCTTCGATCAATCCGATGTTCAGCGTGCACGGACCGACTTCCGGATCAACCGGTAACACCAACGCACGCAAACGCGCCAGCGCGGCAATCAGCTTGTCGATGGCCGATTCACCGAGTTCGGGATAAGCCGAATGCGCCATCCGTCCGGAAGCGGTGACTTCCACGCGCAAAGTTCCTTTCGAAGCCAGCGCGATGCGGTTCTCAGTCGGTTCGCCATTGACTAGGTATTTGCAATGATGCGAAGGATTAGTGGCCGCATATTCGTTGGCGACTTTCGCCCCCAGGCTGTCCCGCTCTTCTCCGACGACAAACAGCAGCCCCACGTCACTACCTTCCCGGCGCAATCGTTCCGCAGCCGCGACCATCGCGGCAATGATGCCTTTCGCATCGCACGACCCGCGGCCATAAATTCGCTTCGCATCTTCAGAAGAGGGAATGAATGGCGGTACCGTGTCCATGTGCGTGGAGAAAACCACCTGCGGATTCGGCTGTTCGGGCGTTGTGGCATAGACATCAAAGCGATCGCCTTCCACCGGAATTCTGAGCGTCTGATAACCGATGCGGCACAACTCTCTATAGAGATAGTTCCCGACTGCAGCTTCGTTGCCAGAGATAGATTCGATGTCGACCAGTTGACGGGTGAGTGTGATTGCGTCCATGTCAGAAGAATAAACTAGGCACTCGGAGCCGCGGCGAACTGCGCCGAATCATGTAATCTGAATATCGTGATTGACCAGAGTTCAACCATCCGGTCGCTTTTCCTGGACGGCCCCGCGGGAAGGCTGGAAGCATTGCTGAATGCGGGCGCGGAGAATGCGACGCATGCGGTGGTGGTTTCTCATCCGCACCCGCTGTTTGGCGGGACGCTGCATAACAAGGTCGTCTTCCATACCATGAAAGCTCTGAACGGTTTCGGCTTTCCCGTCTTGCGCTTCAATTTTCGGGGCGCCGGCCTCAGCCACGGTGACCACGATCACGGCGACGGGGAAGTTGAAGATGTCCGCGCCGCTCTCGTCTGGCTGGACGCAGAGTTTCACCTGCCCTTGATCTTTGCGGGATTCTCTTTTGGTGCGGCAGTGGGACTGCGGGCGGCGTCGTCCGATGCCCGAGTGAAAGCGCTGATTGGCGTTGGCACGCCTGTCGCTCCGGTGGCAGCAGACTCAGAAGCACCGCGCGTATACAAATTTGATTTCCTGCGCGAGTGCGTTAAGCCGAAGTTATTTGTGAGCGGAGCCCGCGATCAGTTTGGTCCTCGGGCGCGTCTCGAGGAATTGCTTGCTTCGTTACCAGAGCCGAAAAAGTTGGTCGTGATTGAAGGCGCCGATCATTTTTTTGAAGGACGGTTGCGCGAATTACGGGAAGCGATTGCAACTTGGGTAGAGGAAGAAATCTTGCAACAAGCGAGTTTGTGATGGATCGAAACCGCAGCGGGGGCGAGGCACCGACAGCTGACCGCGAATCGCTGTTTCGCCAAATGCGTGACACGGCGCGGCAGATTTTTCTTCGCGCGCTGTGCGAGGCTTCGATTGCCAAGGGATTTGCACGACACGTGCATTGTCAGCGCGGAGTGTTGCGCGTCTGTGACGATCTTTACGATCTGCAAGCCTATTCCCGGGTTCTGGTGATCTCCATCGGTAAGGCCGGACACACGATGGTGGAGACCCTCACCCATCAAGTAGGGGAGTCTTCACTGGAAGGGATCGTGGCCAGTTCGGTCGAGCCATCGGCGCAGGTTCGCGGCTTTCGATATTTTCGCGGCGGCCATCCGATGCCCAATGCTGAATCTATCCACGCGGCGAACGCCATCCTAAAGATGCTGGACGCTCAAACCGCAGCGTCGCTGGTGGTTTTTCTGCTCAGTGGTGGAGGGTCGGCGGTCGTCGAGAGGCCGATCGATGACGAAATCTCTCTCCACGATCTAATCTCGACTTATCGGGTACTGGTGCATTCCGGCGCGACCATCGCCGAAATCAACGCCATCCGCAAACATCTTTCGGCGGTGAAAGGTGGAAGATTGGCGCGAGCGGCGTTTCCGGCGCAGCAGCTGTCACTACTCGTCTCCGACGTTCCCGACAACGCGCTCGACGCGCTGGCGTCCGGTCCGACGATGCCGGACTCAACCAGCGTAGAGGATTGTTACCGCATCGCGGAGAAGCATGGGATGTTGCCACAGTTGCCGCATTCCACGCGAGAACTGTTCGAGCGCCGTGTGCTGGAAGAGACCCCGAAATTGGACGACCAGGCGTTTTACCGCGCGCGCTGGTGGCCGGTGCTTTCGAACCAGACAGCCGTGGAACAGGCCAGTGCGGCGGCCGAGCGCTCCGGGCTCGCAGTACAGGTAGACAATTCTTCTGACGATTGGGAGTACGAACATGCTGCCGACCATTTGTTGAGGCGGCTTCGCGAGCTTAGAAGGAAGTCTGAGCGGGTGTGTCTCATATCCGGCGGAGAAGTCACAGTCAAAGTCACGAACGGTGGGGTTGGCGGACGCAACCAGCAATTTGCACTTGCCTGTGCGGCAAAGATTGCGGGCGAGAATATTACTGTGCTCAGTGCGGGGACCGATGGAGTGGATGGGAATAGCCCAGCGGCGGGCGCGGCGGTGGATGGAACCACGCTGATGCGTGCGCAGTCGATGGGGCTTGATGCCGGCGCGGCGCTCGAAAAATTTGACGCTTATGCCTTCTTCAAAGCTATTGGAGATGCAATTGAGACCGGGCCTACGGGGAATAACTTGCGCGACTTGCGAATTCTGCTGGCTTACTAGGAGTATTCAAGAAAGGCTTGTGCTGGATTGCGACGGACTTCGTCCTGACGGGACAGCCCAGGCGGCTGTCGCCACATGAGCCGCTGTTCTTAGCAAGACACGCAGAGTTTATGCGGCTTCGCTTTTCACCTGCACGCCCGCCCACTTTTCCAACAGAGTAAGGGTCGCGGCATAGTCGAGGTCGCGGTGGCCATCTTCGGTGGCCATTTCGTAGACCTCTTCAACAGTTTCGAGGCCAGGCAGCTTCACGCGGGCTTCCTTTGCGGCTTCGAGGGTGAGAAGAATGTCCTTGTGCATGAGACGCAGAGGGAAGTTGGGAGTGAAATCGCGCTGCAGGATGAATGGGCCTTTGTAATCGACAACGCCGGAGCGGACCATGGTGGCTTCAATCAGCGAGAGAAGTTGTTTAGGATCTACGCCGAGTTTGGTGGCGAGGGTGAGCGCCTCGGCGAAACCCTCGAAGATGAGAGCGATCTGAAGATTCATGGCAAGCTTGGTGGCCTGGCCTTTGCCGATGTCACCCATGCGAAAAATTTTCTTGCCCATGGCTGCGAACAATGGGTTGAGGCGGTCGATGACGGCTTCGTCGCCGCCGACCATAAAAATCAAACTTCCATTGGCGGCGCCGATTTTCGATCCGGTCATGGGAGCATCGACGTAGGCGACACCCTTGGCGCGAACCCGTTCCGCAAATTTCACGCTGGCCGAAGGAGAGATAGTGCTGGAATCAGCGATGATCACGCCTTCGGCCAGCGACGGATCGACGCCGTTCGCCCCAAACAATATTTGTTCGACGGCTGCCGTGTCGGAAACGCAGAGCCATACGACTTCAGCCCCCTGCGCGGCTGCGGCTGGGGTCGGAGCAACGCCGGCGCCCTCCACGAGTTTGCCGGGAGTGCGATTCCAAACCGTAACTTCGTGACCGGCCTTGGCCAGATTTGTGGCCATGGCTTGCCCCATAATTCCCAGACCTAGGAAAGCAACCCGCATCGCTGAGATTCTCCTCTCGAACCAAAGAGCGCCGCTCTCGAATTAGATATGAGGCGTAGGATGGAGGTCAAGCAAAGCGGCGTTTTTGGTAGTGGCTGGGTCAGATTAAGCCACTACCGCCCGCTTTTAGGGGGAGTTTCCCGGTTTAGTCGAAGAATTGTTTTTGGGGGGAACCGCAGGAATTACGCGCCTTTCTCACTAGGCTGAACTAAAATAAAGCTAGCCGCTTCCAGCTTTCATCCAATAAGCAGGCCAGTTCAGGATGATCAAGGCAACTCTTCGCAATCCGGCGCTTCGAAAACGAGCTTCGCAGTTTGGGCGCCTGGTGCGGCATTCCGCCGTCACTCCGCTTTGCGGGGAGACGCATATACCGCGACTGGCCTCCAACGGCGAACTCGGGGTCACGTTCATCGGCCATTCCAGTTTCCTGGTGCAAATCGGTGGGCAGAGCGTGATGATCGATCCCAACTTTGCGCGCTGGCTTTTTGTGTTGAAGCGGCTGCGCCGTCCTGGAGTTCGCGTGCGCGACTTGCCCGCCATCGATCTGGTGCTGGTGACTCATGCACATTTCGATCATCTGCACCGGCCATCGCTGCGTGCGATTGTGCAGAACAATCTGCGCACTCGCGGCACCGCCCCGGCCATCATTATTCCAAGCCACGTGACCGATCTCGTCTCCGATCTCGGCTTTTCCGAGATTATCGAGCTTGACTGGTGGAATAGTTCGCGGCATGGCAGCGTTTCGGTGACCCATGTTCCCTCAAGGCACTGGGGCGCACGGATTCTCAAAGACTCGCATCGGGGCTATGGTGGATATGTCCTGAAGGCAGGAAAACACTCGGTTTACCATGCGGGTGATACGGCTTATTTTGCCGGCTTTCGCGAGATCGGCCGCCGCCTATCGCCGGAATTGGCGCTGCTTCCCATTGGCGCCTATAATCCCCCAACCTTCCGCAACGTGCACACCAACCCCGCGGATGCGACTCACGCTTTCCTCGATTTGAACTCACGCTGGATGGTTCCCATGCACTATGGAACTTTTCGCCTGTCCCACGAGCCCGTCGAAGAGCCGCTGCAGTTGCTAGAACAGGAAGCGCGCGCGGCCGGAATCGAGGACCGCGTCGTAGTTCTGGAAGAGGGCGTCACGAAGTTCTTCGGATCCTGAGCGCCAAGTACCGCTTTGCTGGGCATCTCGGCTGTAACAATCCTTTGACAATAGTCCCGCCTATTTTGGTGTAAGCTCTGGTGCACGAATTTTCGCTGTAGGAGGCGAATATGACCGCGAAAGCTATCCCTGAGGGTTATCACACCCTCACACCCTACATGACAGTCCGCGACGCAACGCGCGCCGTCGAGTTTTACAAGCAAGCGTTCGGCGCGGTGGAAAAAGGCGTGATGAAAAGTCCGGATGGAAAAATCATGCATGCCGAGCTACGCATTGGCGACTCCCTCTTCATGCTGGCCGATGAATTCCCCCAATTTGGGTCGTTATCACCACAGACCATCGGCGGTTCAGGCATGGGGCTGCACATCTATGTCGAGGATGTGGATGCGGCGTTCGATCGCGCGATTGGGGCCGGGGCCGCTGTAGAGATGCCCGTGGCAGACATGTTCTGGGGCGACCGCTACGGCAAGCTGGTAGACCCTTTCGGCCACAAGTGGTCCATCGCGACCCATAGCCGTGACATGTCGATGGAAGAAATCGAAGAAGCGCAAGAGGAATTCATGAGCCGATTGCCGAAGAGCGCCTGAAAGGCGTGAAGTGAAAATAGTCTACGGGGCGCGGCGGGCTGGCCGCGCCCTCGATTTCCCCCAAGTTACTTTCCCGCAGTACTCCCGTAATCCCCGTAAAGGCCGCTATTACACAAGTATTACAGTGATTTTCGCGAAGGCTTGGTAGGTTAGATATGTACGCTATCGAACTTAGCCTCACGAACGGGGATGCTCCTTGGACATGCAACTGGAAAGCCTGGAAAAACGGCAAGCCGCGAAAAACGAAATCAATTGGGTGACGGCAATGTTTATGATGGCGTTCCACGTGGGCGCCGTCGCTGCACTCTTCTTCTTCACTTGGAAGGCACTGTTCGTCGCCATGTTCCTATGGTGGGTTTCGGGCAGCTTGGGCATTGGCATGAGCTATCATCGGCTGCTCACGCACCGTGGCTACAAGACGCCGAAGTGGGTTGAGTATTTTCTGACGGTTTGCGCCACGCTGGCTCTCGAAGGCGGTCCGATTTTCTGGGTGGCGACGCACCGCATTCACCATCAATATTCCGATCAGGACGGCGACCCGCATTCGCCGATCGACGGGAAATGGTGGGCGCACATGGGCTGGATTCTGATGGGCAAGTCCATGCACCATGACACGACCACTCTGGCACGCTACGTCCCCGACTTGGCCAAAGATAAGGTTCACGTTTGGCTCACGAAGTATCACTACGTACCGATGATTGTGCTGGGTGTGATCCTGTTCGCAATTGGCGGACTTCCGTTCCTGATGTGGGGCATCTTCATGAGGACGGTAGTTGGGCTGCACGCAACCTGGCTGGTAAATTCGGCAACGCACTCCTGGGGCACGCGTCGTTTTACCACGCGCGATCTTTCCACCAACAGTTGGTGGGTAGCTTTGCTGACGTTCGGAGAAGGCTGGCACAACAATCACCACGCGCATCCCACCGCGGCACAGCACGGCTTTACCTGGTATGAGATCGACATGAACTGGTACGGAATCTGGGCGCTCAAGCAGCTGGGTCTGGCTTGGGACATCAAGCGCGTGAAATTAGCGGACTTGGAAAAAGGGTTAGTGCCGACGCCAAATGGCAAGCTGGTTACGGTCGCTCTGCCGGAAGTTGCGGTCTCGGGAGATTAATCGCGCTGTATTTCAGGAGGCCCCGACCAAGCCTGGTCGGGGCTCTTGCTTTGGCGAGACGCGCACGAATCTCCCTGTTCACGGTCTGCCCGAAGATGTGACCCTCCAACGCGGTAGAATCAGCCTGAAGCCATGCGCATCACGAGCCGCCGCGGAACCATCATCTTCTTTCTCTGCCTGGGCATCGGCCTGGTGGCGCTCACGGTTGCGCTCTATGTGGGATGGATCATCCTCAATTGGCGGCAGGGAGTACTGCTGTTTTTCGGCATCGTCTTTTTTGCTTTGATCATTGCCGGCATGATCGTGAATACTAGCTTCCTGGTTCGCGAGATTCGCCTTAGCGAACAGCATGACAGCTTCATCAACGCCGTTACTCATGAACTGAAAACTCCCGTTGCCTCCATCCGCTTGCATCTGGAAACCCTGCAGCGCCGCGATGTGCCGGAAACGCAGAAGCAGGAATTCTACCGCCTGATGCTCAGCGATACCGACCGTCTGACGGAGACGGTGGAACAGGTGCTGCGCGCCGGTCGCGCCGGTGACAAGAGAGCGGGCCGGGAGAAATCCGCAGTCGATTTCCGCCAACTGGTGCGCGAATGCATGGAGGCAGCCCGGGTCCGGCATCATTTGCCGCCGGACGCTTTGCGATACGAGGAAGCATCGAGCAATGGCGCGGGAATGCGAGTCATGGGAAGTTACGAGGATCTGCGCACCGCGGTTTTCAACGTCCTCGACAATGCGGTCAAATACTCCGGCGACAACGTGGATGTGCGGGTTCGCCTGGATACTCCCGACGAAAAACGCGTTGTTCTCAGCGTGCAGGACCATGGCGTCGGCATTCCTCCGGACGATTTGAAAAGCATGTTCAAGCGCTTTTACCGCGTGAGCCACCGCTCGTTGGCACATGTGAAGGGAACTGGACTCGGACTCTTCATCGTGAAGGCGATAGCGCAGAAGCACGGTGGCAAGGTGTTCGCCGCAAGCGAGGGCGAAGGTGAAGGGACTACCGTCACGATGGAACTGCCGAGGGCCAACACATGAGCCGAGTTCTGGTGGTGGAAGATGAAGCGCATCTGGCAAAGGGGCTCTGTTTCAATCTGCAGGCGGAGGGATATTCTGCCGAGGTCGTCGGCGATGGCGAGACCGCCACAGATCGTCTCCTCGGCAAGAAAGAAAACTTCGATGCCATCGTGCTCGACATCATGTTGCCGGGCAAAGATGGCTTCAGCGTGGTTTCGGAATTGCGCGCGGCACGCAATTATGTGCCTGTCCTGATGCTGACGGCGCGCAGCCGGCCCGAGGATGTATTGAAAGGCTTTGCAGCGGGAGCGGATGATTATCTGCCCAAACCTTTCGACCTTTCGATTTTGCTGGCACGGCTGCAGGGGTTGTTGCGCCGCAGCCAATGGATGCGATCCGGACAAGGGGCAGCGAATCCGGATTCCGCGGCGAACGGTTCCCAGCCTGCATCGGATCCGCGCAATGTCAGCGACTTTGGAACGTTCTCGTTCAGCGGGAAAACGATTGATTTTGGCGTGCTCGAACTGCGCACCGCCGATAACGTGATCCACTTGACGCTGATGGAATCGGAACTCCTGCGCCATCTGGTGCGCAACGATGGGCGCGTGGTTTCACGTAAACAAATTCTCGAAGAAGTGTGGGGATTGCACGAAGACACTGACACACGCGCCATCGACAATTTTATGGTGCGGCTGCGGCGTTATATCGAGGACGATCCAGCGCAGCCGCGGCATTTACTGACGGTGCGCGGCGTGGGGTATCGATTCCTGGCGAATCCGGAGAAGAAGTAGGGGCAACGTCAGCAAAACCGTTAACCGGAGGAAAATGCACCGATTGCTAATCAGGGCTTGTGCAATGGCTGTCGCGCTTTCTTACACCTCGCCTTTAGGCGCGCAGTCGTCTCGCGATCATGTACCGTCAGCTAAGGACTTGATGAGCCTCTGTGCCCCCGATCGAGTGATTTGCGTTCCCAGTTCGGGTGATAAATTCCTCGGTTCGCAATCCTTCCGAATGGCCGACGGCCGGGCTGGCGTGACACACTAAGCGCCCGGAGTTGAGTACCTGTTTGAGAGGTCGGTACTTCAGCTTCGGGCAAGAAGCTCGTTTTCGATATGGAACCACCACGCGCAGACGCGGCGTTTGCTGACGGTGCGGGGTTAGGATATAGATTTCTGGCCTGTTTCTAGGCTCGGCAGAGCTCGGCCACCAGCATTTCTCTGCGCTCCAGCGCCAGCTGATTGACGCGATTAAGAATCATTTCGTAGATCAACAGCGATACTCCCGCCAAAACAAGCAAGATCAGAGTCGCGACCCAGGAGTTTCCGAAAGAGCGAGCGATCAAGAAAGCAGCGACGCCCACGCCCACGACAACAAATTGCAAAGCCAGGCTGACCAGTACCGTCATCTGCGAAGCCCGTTGGCGGCCGAACTTGGAATAGTCGAGTTTCTTTGGCGAGTAGATCGACAGCAGATTGCCCACAGCAAAATTCAGGGGTGCAGCGAACAGCAGACCGGCTAGCGTTGCGACCGTGATGTCGAGCGCGGGCCGGCCGTAGAAGGATGTAACCGCGATCCAGGCCACCACCGTTTCTAAGACGAGAATTCCAGCATGGGTGAGATTCTTGGCCAGCACAATGTCCCGAAAACTCACGGGAGCCGCGTAGAAGAACTGGATGCCGCCGGCATCCCCACCGAAGTTGTTGTAAACCAGATTGGTCAACATCAACAGTGTGTATCCGGCAGCCACTGGAAATGCCAGATCGGGGGAGCGGGTTAGAAAGGCGCTCGCGTGCCGAGCGGAGTTCATAGCGCCGAAACGAAAGACGACCAGCATAAAGATCGGCATGATGAAAGTGAGCAGCATGGGACCGCTGCGCAGAAGATAGCGGATTTCTTTCTCGAAGACGGCCGTGACCGGCGTCGCGAATCCGGGCAGGTGCCAGCCCAGGCGGAGCTCTCGATCTCTTGGTTGCTCGGAAGCGGCGAGGGATTCGCTCCAGCTCTCGCCACGATATTGCGCCCACAGTCTCACGTGCAGACCGTAGCCAATCCCCATCGCGAAAGCACACAGCAGTACCCAAGAACTGAGCGCCACCGGCCATTGGGGATAAATGCCCTGCACGATGGCGTCGGCAGCGAGCCCGGGGGGAAGAACCGCCTGTACCGGAGCAAAAACCTCGACCAATCTCTGCACTTGCGGTTGTGCCTGCCTGCTGAAGTGTCTGGTCAGTGGCCCGATCAACTGAAAACTTAACGTCAGCAGGACCAATAGAACGCCCATGATTTCCCGGGTACGGCGCTGGGCCAGCCAGCGCTCCAGCCATGCGAAGATCATTTGCATCAACAACAGATTGAAAAGAGCGAATGTCATCAACACCAGAGCCGCCCAAGGCAGCAATCCGGGTTTCGCGAAACTTACGCCCACCAGAAATCCCAACGACCACAGGCCGCCGATAGCGCTGGCCGGATCGAACGCGCCATACGCGAGCCGAACCAGAAAATACGAACCATAGTTGAGTGGAAATCGAAGTAAGTCGGAGGAGTCCGGATCGCTGGTGAACGCCGCCGCCATGAGGGGGAAGGCTTGCCAGAACAAGCAGATGATCCACAGAAATATTGCCAGCATCTGTGGCTTACCTTGAGAGAGAACGATATATGCCAACAAGCCCATCCCGAAAGCGCCGCCAAGTCCGAAGGTGGCGAATGCGACCGAGACAACAACGCGCGCCAGCAACTCCAATTGGCCGTGCGTGGTGCGCAGGGCGTTGACGAAAAGGCGCCAACGGAGCCACGCGACGGCCGTGAGTTGGCTGCTTCGGGGAACGGTCGGGCTAACCTGATTCATCGCATCACCCCAGCCACGAGAGCTCCTGCTCAGTGCGGCGCGAGCCGCCGACGGTGCGCAGGAAAATCTGCTCCAGAGTCATCTTTTCCCCGGACGCAGAGGAGCCGTCGCCCGAGCCTGCCGGCGTCTGCGCTTCCACCCCCGCCCGCAACTCCTCCAGCGAACCCTGCGCCACGAGCCGTCCCTGATGAATGATGGCAACGTGACTGCAGAGGCGCTCCACGATTTCCAGCACGTGCGAGGTGAGGAAAATCGTGGCGCCGCGCGCGATCATGCCTTGCAGCATCGACTTCAGCGTTCCCGCGGCAATGGCGTCCACGCCTTCGAAAGGCTCGTCGAGGAAAAGCACTTTCGGCGCGTGAATTACGGCCGCTGCCATCGCCAGCTTTTTCTGCATACCGTGGGAGAAGTCGGTGACCAGCTTTTTCGGCTGATCGGCGAGCTGCATGAAATCGAGCAGTTCTGCGGTGCGCTGAGCGGCAGTTTCGCGGTCAAGGCCATACATGCGTCCAGCGAAGTTGAGGAACTCGGATCCAGTCAGCCGCCCAAACAGAGCCATGCCTTCGGGCACAACGCCGATTTGCCGTTTTACTTCCACCGGGTGAGTTATAAGATCGAGTCCGAGGATTTCGATTCGTCCTGAACTGGGTGCAAGCAGGCCGGTAAGCATCTTGATGGTGGTCGATTTTCCGGCGCCATTGGGTCCGAGGAAACCGAAGAATTGTCCCGGGGATACGCGCAGGTCGATGCTGTCCACGGCGATGAAATCCCCGAATCGGCGGGACAGGCCTTGCGTTGAAATGGTGGGAGCCGCGTCCATGAAAGCTCTGAATCTAGCACAGGTGTTGACTCGGCGCGGCCAAACTGGCTAATGCTGGAGCGAGTGGAGAGAGCTAAAAAGCGCCCTGACTTCTCGGCCGGGGCGCCCTATTCGGCAGAACTGCAGCGGTTTAGAACAAGTTCCAGAGGAATTGGTTGTAGACGTCGTGGTGATATTGCACCTCGGGAGCCTTCACGAAGGTTCCCAACAGGCGTGGACAGCGATCGGCAGCGGCCTGTTTGAGGTCGGCGTAGCGTCCCTTCACATCTTCTCCGAGAAGCTCCGTCGTCCACTCCGCTTTGCGGAAGTCTTCCAGAGCGGTATAGATGTTGTCGGGTAGGTAGCGCTCGGCCTGGCGGAGGTTCTTGATCTTCGAGGTCTCACCGTCGATCCCGCTCTTGAAGATCGACAGCATGACCAGATACGGATTCGCATCCGGTGCCACCGAACGAACCTCCACGCGCATGCTTTTCTCGTTGCCGATCGGAATGCGGATCATCGATCCACGATCGACGGCGGAGGCTTTGATTTGGTTCGGCGCCTCGAAGTGCGGATCCAGACGGCGATACGCATTCACGCTGGGGTTCAGCAACAGGCAGATATCATTGCCATGGGTGAGGATGCGATCGAGGAAAGCCCAGCCTATCTTGCTGAGCTTCTCTTCGCCCTTCGCATCCCAAAACAGGTTCTTTCCGTTTTCGCTGATTGAAACATTGGTATGCATGCCGCTGCCGTTCACGCCCACGACGGGCTTGGGAAGAAATGAGGCGGTCAAGCCCATGTTGGTCGCGACCTGGCGGCAGATCAGCTTGTAGAGCTGAATCTGGTCGGCGGCCGCGACCACTTCACCGTAGCCGTAATTGATTTCGAATTGTGAGGGCGCAACTTCCGGATGGTCTTTCTCGTTCTGGAAGCCCATCGAGCGCTGCACTTCTGCTGTGGTATCGATGAAAGTACGCAGCGCATCGCCCGGCAGCGAGTGGTAGTATCCGCCCGTGTTCACGTATTCGAACTTGCCGGTTTCGTGATAGCGGCGCTCGGCATCCGGCCCCTTGAACAGGAACCCTTCAATCTCGTTGGCTGCGTTGAGGGTGTACCCCTTCTTCTTGTGCAGCGACTCGGCGTAGCCTTTCAGGACGCCACGAATGTCGGCGGTGTAGCGCGTTCCACCCTTGTCGATGACTTCGCCGAATACCAGCACCTTGCCGGAACCGAACACATCCGACGGCGCCCAGTAGAATGCGGCCCAGTCGATGCCCAGCCGTAGATCACTTTCGCGCTGGGCGGTGAAGCCGCGAATCGACGAGCCATCGAAGGTGAGATTGTCCCAGCTCTTGATGAGGAACTTCTTGTCGTAGTCGAGCATGTGCAACCGGCCCTCGAGATCGCTAAAGAGAACGGTTACAGCCTTGATCCGCTTCTCGTCGGTCAGATACTTCAACCGCTCGTCCTGGATCTTGTGGATCGGGACACGCTTACTGCGCTGCTCCTTTGCTTTGAGATTCAGTTCTTCCAGTTCGTCATAGGTAAGTGCCAGAAAATTGCGGAGTTCATTGGGCATGGATGTTCTTCAGTCTCCTATTCGTATTCGGCAATGATGTCAGCAAACAACGCCATCGAAACATGGAGTTGGAACGGCTGGGGTGTACCGGAAAGAATAACGCCAAGCTTCCCCTGCGACAATCGAAAAAGCTGATCCGTAGGATGGAAGACATTTCTCGAAGTGGCCGATTCCGCAAGTCTTGCCTATCGGACGCGCAATCCCGTTCCCGGCATCAGCCGGATGATCACACCGAGCGCCGTCAGAACAGCAATGTAGTAGACGGTCGTAGTACGGCTGGAGTGCGTGGGAAAGTTGCCGGCGAAAAAGATTTGATATCCCGCGCCCAGAGCTACAAGAAAGAACATGTTTTCGCCCAGAAGCAACCACAGAGCGAGACATGCGGTGAGCAGGATGATGCGGTCCATCTTGCTCAATGCCAGGACGGCTTGGCCGCCGTCCAGTACCCAGATGGGAATCAGATTCAGCAGGTTCAGTACAGCACCCACGCGCGCCAAGGCGGCCCACAGCGGACTCCCGGTCTGCCACCAGAGCAGAGCGCAGGCCACTGCCGTTAAGAATCCGGCCAGCGGGCCAGCCAGGCTTATGGCAGCGCGCGTCTCCAAAGACACACCCAGCGCCTGCCAGCGGACGTAGGCTCCCAAGCCAGGCAGAAACACCGGCATCTCCGCCGGCAGGCCACGACGCGTGATATCGAGGAAGTGGCCCATCTCGTGGAGAAGAATCAGGACGGCGAAGCCGATACCGAACTTCATTCCCCACGCAGCCCAATAGAGTCCGATAAACGCGGCGAAGCTCAGCAGAAATTTCAGCTTGAAGAGCGCGAACAGGATCGTCTTGCCCTTGGCCAACAGGACTGCGATGGGACCCACCGGCCCGAGGCGCTTGGTCCACTTGTTTTCCGAAGACTCCGGCATCCCGGATTGACCCGCCGCAGCCTCAAGCCCTCGTGCGTGGTCTTTTATCCAGTCGTATTGCTTCGAGGATCGCGGCAAAAGAGGAAGCCCGGAAAGCCATCGCTCGCGCGCCTGCCGCAGGTCTCCCTTGGCCTCAAGCGCTTTCGCTTCAGCGGCCAAACGATCCAGTTCCTCCGAATGTACGAGCGCGTGGCACTTGTCGCAGACCAGCGCCGCGGCGGGCAGTTCGCGAGAGCAGCGCCTGCAGTTTCGAATCAGTTCAGGAGTGAGCGAGGACACGATGCCTGATCTTACGCTTGTCAGCTCGGGCTAACTCAGGCCGGAGGCCGGGGCGAATATTGAAATGGCCCGTCTAGTGTCGGCTGCGTTGCGCGAGTACTTTGCCAGGCGATGCGAATGCCTATGAAGAGAATGAACAGGCCGATCGCGCCGTGAAGGGGATCGGCCAGCTCCAAGAATGGTGATGCGAGACCCAAGAACGCCAACTGCCACGCCACCTTGCCGATGTGTACGGCAGGTTCGGCGGGCGCCAATGTTTGAGGCTGTCCAGTTTCTCTGTCCATTTCACGCTGCTCCTCGGCAAGTGGCTGTTGTCGAGAGGCATGCTGCCTGTGCTCGCCTGCATAGTGAATCCAGATCGGAATCGCCGCCATGGATACCGCTGCATAGGTAAGCAAGGCTGCAGTGATCTGGTAGCGGCGTCCGCCGTGGCCGTTCGATCCCTTCATCATGGCCTTGCCCACAATCCAGCCCACGGCCAGAGAAACATAGCCGATGATAAGGCCGGTCATGATTTCAAAGGTCGCATAAAGAATCAATCCAACAATGGCCGCGCCAATGCCGTAGAGGAGCCCGCGCACGTAATTGGCATGGCTGTCCGTAGACAATTCGTGCGCTTGCTCGGCGCAACTTCGACACGCCATCGCTCCCCGCAAACGATAGTAGCTTCCGGCGATCGGTTGTTGACAGAATTGGCACTGATCGGCACCCGGGGATCCGGCATACTCGGCCGTTCCGAATTGTATTGGGGAAGAGCTGGGCGTGGACTTGCCGAAACTGGCGTCGCTCATGGCCCGGAACGATAGCACAGGGTCCGGAGCTAAGGAAGGGGATTCAAATTGCGCGTACGGATAAATGCTCGTGAGATCGGGCGGTTATCGACTTACTGTCGGTGGGTCGAAGCACCCGCCGCGATTTCGCGGAGAGCGCTGACAAATTCTGCGGCAGTATTTGGATCGGCGAGAGATTCCAGATGAACCGTGGCAGAGAACTGCGGCGATTCCGGGCGGAAGTGCACCTGCAGAACATCCTGCCGCCGCGCTGACATCAGCGCGTTCAACTCGGCTGACGGATCCTCCTTCCAATGGGTCCGGGTGGTGAGAATTACGGGGCCAGGCTCGTAGAGATCCCACTCGCGATCGTCGTGCTTGCGAGAAGAGATTCCGCGATTATGGGCGCACCAGCGATGTCGCACCACTTCCAACCTGAAACTCGGCGAGCTATCCAGATCGGCTTCGAACGTCAAGGTTTCTTTTTGCTTGCGCCAACAACTCATCAGCCACGGGATAGGAAGAGCGCGAGGCCGGAACTTCATGGTCACCAGGACATTGTCAAACCACCGGGACGGGAAATGCAGTCGAGCCTCAAGGCGGGAAGTGCCCATCCAGCGCGACTCGATGATCCGCCCTCTGCCGGCGCATGCGGTCTGCACCCAGCGCAATGCCGCCGCACCCTTTTTTCGGTTGTAATGAGAAAACACGAAGTACCACGTCCCCAGAACGGCGACCGAAGCGACCACGTCAATCAGGAGAAGGCGCCCCACAACGCTTTCCTCTGATGCCCATGGTACGTCCGGGGTCGCGGGAGAAGCAAGGGGGCAATTGTCTCCATTTGTAATCTTCGCTGGAATCGATGGGTTGAACTGTGGAAAACCGGGTCGAAACGGTCGCTACAATATCCGCGTGCCCTTCACCATCCGCGACTTCCAGCCGTCCGACTTCGACACGCTGTGGCGCATCGACCAAACCTGCTTCCCCCCAGGAATCTCTTATTCCCAGACGGAACTTAGGCTTTACATGCGCCGCCGAGCGGCCTTTACGTTGGTGGGCTTAAGCGCGGCAGAGCAAACCGACGGCCGCGATTCAGGTGAAAAAATTCTGGCCCCGACCGCGGCTGACGACACGACCGTTGCCGGCTTCATTGTGGCCGAGGCTGGCAGCCGGGCCCGCGGCCACATCATCACCATCGATGTGGTCGCTGCTTTTCGGCGCTTTGGAGTAGGGTCGCTGCTATTGCGTGCGGCTGAGGATCGCTTGATCGTGGCCGGATGCCGAACCATTGAACTGGAAACCGCGGTTGATAACCTATCTGCTCTAATGTTCTACAAACGCCACGGCTATAGTGTGAGCAGAACATTCCCGCGCTATTATTCCAATGGCGTCGACGCACTGGTGCTCGAAAAAATTCTCGTATAGCTCCAGCAGAACGCGGCCTTTTGTTAGGGGATTTGCGTTCCGGGCCTTCTCCAGCTACCTTGCCTTGTGATGAAAGTTTCCGGCATAAAAATTGCGATCCAGGGCGAACGCGGTTCCTTCAGCCATGAAGCCGCGGAGCAAATGGTGCCGGGGTGCGCGGTCGTCCCCTGCGCCCGTTCCGCAGAAGTATTCGATCGCGTGGAGAAGGGTTCGGTGGCCGCAGCCGTTATCCCGATCGAAAATTCCTTGGCTGGCACGGTGGCCGAGCACGCGGATTTGCTAGTCGCGCGCAACGTATTCATTGAAGCTGAATTCCTGCTACCGATTGTGCACAACGTGATCGCCGCACCGGGAGTAAAGTTCAGTGTGGTGCGCCGGGTATTCTCTCATCCGGTGGCGCTCGATCAGTGCCGCGATTTTTTTCGCCACCACCCCAAGATCGAAGCGGTTCCGTTCTATGACACGGCGGGGAGCGTAAAGCACGTCGTCTCTGAGAAACTTCCCGATGCGGCCGGCATTGCGGGGCGCCATGCTGCCCGCGAATACTCGGGCAAGATTCTTCAGGCCGGCATCGAAGACGACAAACGCAACTTCACGCGCTTCTTTCTGATTCGCAAGGCGGCAAAGCTGGCCGCCACGCACCAAAATCAAAAGGCAAGCGCTGCTTCCCTCAACCGGAAAGTTCCAGCCGGCGCGAATAAGACTTCCATCGCCTACAAGCTGAAGAACCAGCCGGGCGTGTTGTTCAAGTCGCTTAGCGTTTTCGCTTTGCGCGATATCAGCCTGAGCAAGATCGAATCGCGTCCTCTGCGGGGACGTCCGTGGGAGTATGTCTTCTACGTGGATTTTCTTCGCGGCGATGATGAACCTGCCCGCAATGCTCTTCGCCACCTCGGGGAGGTCGCGGAATTCGTGAAGGTTTTAGGCATTTACCGGGCTGCCTGAACCGCAGAAACCTTCCCCGAACAAGCACGTTAAGAAACGCACCCGGGAACTTGACTTTCGGGGTCGCAGCCGGAGTATCTTCCTCATTAGCCCCGATACCTTGGGCATCATGTCGGGAATCGGGGAATGTCGATAGAATCGAAGGCCGCAGGCGGGAAGGGATGAAACCTTTCTGAAGGAGTATCATCTAAGCTTGAGTGAGTTACACTCAAGGAGAGCCAATGAGCCAACAGCCGCTTTCCGAGCCGATTGCTAAGCATCGAGAAATAAATGACGTACGGGCTTTGCCTGTACTTCCTGTGCGGGATACCGTTCTTTTTCCGCATGCCGTCCTGCCTCTAACCGTGGGGCGGGAAAGTTCCGTCCAGCTTATCAATTCGCTCGGAGAGGATAAAACTATTGTAGTTGTCGCGCAGCGCGAAGCGCGCGTCGACAACCCTCAACCCAGCGACCTTTATACCGTCGGCACTTCTGCGATCGTGCATAAAGTCGTAAAAATGCCCAATCAGAGTCTGTTTGTGTTCGCTGAAGGCTTGGAGCGGGTGCGTTTAGGAGAGTTCACTCAGTTGGCGCCGTTCATGCGCGCCCACGTGTCGCCTATTCCTGAATCGGCTCCGCCGGACAGCTCTGAAATCGAAGCGCTACAGCGCAATGTCCTCACGTTGTTTCAGCAGATCGTCGCCGGCTCGCCGACGCTTTCAGACGAGCTTTCCACGGTGGCTCTGAACATTGACGAAGCAGGGCGCCTCGTGGATTTCATCGCATCCTCTCTGCCATCCCTATCGACGCCCGACAAGCAGGATACGCTGGAGACTCTCGACATCCGCGTGCGTCTGGAAAAGATCAACCAGCATCTCGCCAAGGAACTTGAGGTGCAGCAGCTGCGCAACAAGATCCAAAGTGAAGTGCAGGATCGGGTGCAGCAAACCCAGCGTGAGTATTACCTGCGCGAGCAGATGAAGGCCATCCAGAAAGAACTGGGCGAGCAAGACGAAGGCCAGCGCGACGTTGAAGACCTGAAAAAGAAAATCGATGAAGCCGGCATGCCTGAGGAAGTGAAGAAGAAGCGCTCAAGGAATTGGGACGCCTTTCCCGCATGTCTCCCATGGCCGCCGACTACTCGCTTACGCGGAACTATGTCGAGTGGCTGGCCGTGCTGCCTTGGGCCAAGACTTCCGGACAGGAAATCGAGATCCCGAAGGCCAAAGAAATTCTGGATACGGATCACTATGATTTGGAGAAGGTCAAGGATCGCATTCTCGATTACCTTTCTGTCCGGCGTTTGAAGCCGAACATGAAAGGACCGATCCTGTGCTTCGTCGGACCTCCCGGCGTGGGAAAGACTTCGCTGGGGAAATCGATTGCGCGAGCGCTAGGACGGAAATTTGTCCGGCTATCGCTCGGTGGCGTGCATGATGAAGCCGAAATACGCGGTCATCGCCGCACTTACATCGGCGCACTGCCAGGACAAATCATCCAGGGTATTCGCCGCGCAGAGACGAAGGATCCTGTGTTCATGCTCGACGAAATCGACAAGGTGGGCCGTGATTTCCGAGGCGACCCGGCTTCGGCATTGCTCGAAGCGCTCGATCCCGAGCAAAACTCGAGCTTCCGCGATAACTATCTTGACGTCACCTTCGATCTGTCCAAGGTGCTTTTCATCACGACCGCGAACATGCTCGACCCAATTGCCGAGCCCTTACGCGATCGTATGGAGATCATCGAACTGCAGGGCTATAGCGAGGAAGAGAAGCTGCACATCGCGGTGCGCTATCTGGTGCCACGGCAAGTGGACGAGAACGGAATCACCGCGGAGCAGATTGAATTTCCGGAGGTGGCGCTACGCTACATCATTCGCCACTATACCCGCGAAGCGGGCGTGCGCAGCCTGGAGCGGACCATCGGAACCATCTGCCGCAAGCAGGCGCGGCGGCTGGCCGAAGGCAAGACCGAGAAGCTTGTGGTGACGCAGGAAATCATTCAGGAGTTTCTCGGCGGCATCAAGATTCGCACCGAAGGTGAAATCGAAGAACGCACGGAACGTCCGGGAGTGGCTGTAGGTTTGGCCTGGACTCCCTCGGGCGGCGACGTGCTCTTTGTCGAAGCCAATGCCATGAAGGGCAAAGGCGGATTTACCATGACCGGTCAGATTGGCCAAGTGATGCAGGAATCCATGCAGGCAGCTCTGACGTGGGTGCGCTCAAACGCAGCACAGCTGGGCATTGCGGAAGACTTTTTCGCGGACCACGACATTCACATGCACGTGCCAGCAGGAGCGATTCCGAAAGATGGTCCTTCGGCGGGCGTGACCATGGCGACCACGCTGGTGTCATTGTTGACGGGACATCGCATTCGTCCGCTGCTGGCGATGACGGGCGAGATCACACTCAGCGGCAACGTCCTGCCGGTGGGAGGCATTAAAGAAAAAGTGCTGGCCGCCAAGCGCGCCGGAGTGACCGACGTGATTCTGCCAGCGGAAAACAAAATGAACGTTGACGAGGATCTCACCAAGGAGCAACTCGAGAATTTCAAAGTTCATTATGTGAAGACGATCGACGAGGCGCTCCGCGTCTCGTTGCCGGAAGTGGCGCAGTCAACCGCGGCAAAGCTACTGACCACGCAGGCCGACGCGGTTCACGACAAAGCCTTCGCGCGAGCGTGACCCGCCATTGTTGGGTCCAGATGCCAGTCCTGACGGGCTGGCATTTTTTTCGCAATTTTGTTGGCTTATCTTTCCCATCCTGTCCCGAAGTCGCCGAAATCTTCGCCAGTCGACGATCCCCCGCGATAAACTGTCAATCTAGCCAATCGTTCTTATGCGCGTACGCGTTCTCTTTTTCGGAATGTTGAAAGACCTAGCGGGTAAATCCAGCGATACGCTGGATCTCGATGAAGGTGCGACAGTGGGCGAGGTGCTGGGGCATTACGCGAAACAGATTCCTAGGCTGAAGGACGCGCTGCCGTCTTTGGCTGTCGCGGTGAATCAGAAATATACGGAAGGGGAGACAGCGCTGAAACCGAATGACGAGGTGGCATTGCTGCCGCCGGTGAGCGGCGGGTCAGCAGAAGGCAAGCACTCGTGCCACGCCTCGATCATCCGCGAGCCGATTGATACCCCGCAGATAGTGGCTAGTACTAAGCGCGGCGCGGACGGCGCGGCCTTAGTGTTCGAAGGAGTGGTCCGTAGCCAGACCCGCGGTCGGCGCACGCTCTATTTGGACTATGAAGCCTATGAGGATATGGCGCTGAAGAATATGGAGGGGTTGGCGGAGCAGGCGCTGAAGCAGTTTCAGGTCCGAGATGTGGCAATGGTGCACCGGCTTGGGCGGCTTAATATTGGCGAGACCAGCGTGCTGATCGTGGTCGCCTCGGCCCATCGGGCCGCCGCGTTCGACGCCTGCCGCTGGTTGATTGATACCCTCAAGCGCACGGTTCCCATCTGGAAGAAAGAACACTTTGACGATGGCGCGGTTTGGGCGGATGGAGAACCGTTTCCCGCGGAGATTCCCCGGGGTAAATTCGATTGACCGGGGCAGCCCGGCAGCAGACGACGCATCTAAGTGATTGCGAGGCGATCGAATCGGGATCGCCTTGTCAAGTGCGGCACATCGATCGCGAAAATAAAATCCCTCAGCGAATGAAAAATTGCGAATGAGAAAATCCGCAATGCTGATTCTAATGGGGCTGGCCTGCGTTGCATCCCAAGCTCAACAGCCACCCGCTAGAAGCCAACCAACTGAAGCGCCACCCACGCTTAAAGTCGACGTCAAGCTGGTGAACGTCTATGTCACCGTCACGGACGCTCACGGTGGTCCGGTAGCGGGACTTAAGAAAGAGAATTTCACGCTGCTGGAAGATGGGCGCGATCAGACCATCTCGGTGTTCGATAAAGAATCCGCAGTGCCGCTTTCGATTGCGCTCGCCATCGACACCAGCCTGAGCACGCGGCACGATCTGCCGCTGGAGCAGGCCTCGGCCAAGCGCTTTGCCCGCGCCATCATGCGGCCCGTGGACGCGTTATCGGTCTTTGGTTTTAGTGAAACGGTGCTGCAGTCGACGTCCTACACCTCCGAGTTGAAGCGCATCGACGACGGTATTGATCACATTCGACTGGGCGCAGCGACGGCTTTGTTCGACGCCGTCTATCTTGCTTCCCGCTCTCTCGACCGCCGTCAGGGACGAAAAGTCCTGGTGCTCATTACGGACGGTGGCGACACCATCAGCAAAATGGATTACAAGGAAGCGCTGCGCGCCGCCGAAGAGGCCGAAGCAATTGTCTACAGCATCATCGTGGTGCCGATCGAGAATAGTGCCGGACGCGAGACCGGCGGTGAACATGCCCTGATTCAGCTCTCCGCAGACACAGGCGGCAAGTATTACTACGCCACTTCCATGTCGCAACTGGACGATGCTTTCCGCCAGATCAGCGACGAACTCCGCACCCAGTATCTGCTAGCCTATTATCCGTCGCAGAGCACATCAGCCTCGCAGTTCCGGCGTATTCAAGTAAGTGTTTCTGGCCCTCTCGACTCCGCCGACTACCGCGTCCGCCATCGAGCTGGGTACTATACGTTTAAGTCCGATTTCTGACTTCGTCCCTTCATTATTCGGTATTGGCCCCGCCGGATAGCTTTCAACATAACAGTGTGATGAGTACTGTTCACATAACAGTAAACATAACGAAAATTTCCTTTTACAGATTGAATATACAGTTTTCAGGATTTTTGCAGGCGTAAGAAAATTCGACTTTCACCCTCCCTGAAACTTCAATGTCGTATAACCTACTGAAACCTATATGGATAGTTGACTGCCCCCATCTTGACCTTGGGCTGGCTGGAAAATTGCTTTAACGATGCCGAGCTGTCTTGTATTTCCCAGCACTATTTTGGACGTGTCGAGTTAGGGCGGGAAGTTCGGAGCTACATCCTGCCGAATCCCGATCATGCGTTATTAAGATTTTCTGGTACGACTTCCGGAGAGAAAGCCTTCCGGAAGCGGTGAAGCGAGAACAATTCCGGTGAGAACAATTCCAAAAGGAAGGTCCACGATGTTAAAGCTCAATTCCTCCCGCAAGGGCGTACTAATTACGCTGTTGGCCCTGATCAGCCTGTCCGCTTTGCTTCTTTCCTCCGCTGCCTTTGCCCAGACTTCGATCGCAACGGGTAGCATCCAGGGCAACCTGACGGATGCAACCGGCGCGCTTCTACCAAACGCCAGGATCACAATCACCGGACCGACCGGGCAGACGCTTCACGCCACCACTAACGGGTCGGGCGAGTATTCTCTGGGCGCGTTGATCCCCGGCTCCTACTCTGTCCGCGTCGAGGCCAAAGGCTTCAAGACGGCGCAGTTAACTTTGGAAGTCAGGGTCGATAACGCTGCCAACGGAAGCGTCAAGCTTGAGATCGGGCAAGAGAGTACCGTGGTCGAGGTACAAGCCAGCGAAGTTCAGGTCAATACCGAGCAGGCTACCGTCCAGGGAGTTTTGACGGCCAGTCAGATCGAAAACCTGCCGGTAAACGGGCGCAACTTCCTTGACCTGGCCCAACTCGAGCCGGGTGTTCAGATTCAGGATGGTCAGAACTTCGATCCCACCAAGGCCGGATATTCTTCGATCTCGTTCGGCGGTCGTTACGGCCGAACCGCCCGCATTGAAGTGGACGGCGTGGACGTTTCGGACGAAACCGTCGGCACCACCACGACGGACATTCCCGCGAGCGCTATTCAGGAATTCCAGATCGGCCAGGCGAGTTTGGACATGTCGACCGAACTTACCTCCTCTGGTTCCGTCAACGTGACTACAAAATCCGGAACCAATGGACTCCACGGCGAAGCCTTCGGGCAGTTTCGCGACTTCCGCGCGGGCTGGGCGACGCTTCCGGGAGGGGCCACACCATACTCCCAGCGCAGTCAGTACGGTGCCTCTTTGGGTGGGCCGATCATCAAGAACAAGTTGTTCTTTTTCGGGGACGGCGAACGTACGGTTCAGAACACGCAAACACCCGTTCCTATCTCCGCTCCGTTCCAAGCCTACTCCGGAAATTTCAGCGATCCCTTCCGCGAGGATAATCTTCTCGGCCGGTTGGACTACCAGCTCACCAAAAGCGCACGACTCTTTGCCCGCTACTCGTATTTCAAGAACTTGCTGGGTGCAACTTTCGGATTCGGCTATTCGCTCTACGACAACAAAAACATCACGCGCAATGATGTCGTCGGAGTAGATTTCAATACCGGCCCGTTTACCCACTCCGTCCGGTTCTCGTACTTGAAGTTTCAGAATCAGATCGTGGATGCAACCACGGGCAATAGCGCTCTGCCTTTTGACAATTTGGGAGCGGAAATTTTCATGGGAGCTACTGGCTTAACTGCCGGACCAAATCTATTGGCCCCGCAGAGCACGCCGCAAAGCGATCACGAGTTCAAATACGATGGCAGCCGAATCCTCGGTTCGCACATCATTCGCTACGGAGCGACCTTTAATCACCTTCAGGGTGGCGGCTTCGCCTCCTTCTTCCGGAACGGGCCGCAAGTCATTTCCCAGGTCACGACTGCCGAGTCCACGCCGATAACGGGTACGGCGGACAATTCCTGGCTCCCGATCGGGCCAACGAACCCGATTGGGTGTCCCCTGCCCGGGCCGACGGGGCCCTGTTTTCCGGGTGGCTACACGAATCCGTTGAACTACCCAGCCGACGGCGGCTACACCCTAGGTAATGGCTTGGGTTTCTCCACCTCCAAGGCGGCGCTTGGGTTCCCAGCCGGCGGGTTGGGGCCTGACAACCGCATCCTTCTCTATCTTGGCGATTCCTGGAAGATCAAGTCGAATTTCACACTGACGTATGGATTGCGGTATGAACGCGACACAGGCCGTACGGACAGCCAATATGCAGCGATTCCTCAGCTCAGCGCTCTAATTCCGGGGTTGGGCAATGCGGTGAACCAGCCCAACAAGAACTTTGGCCCAGACCTGGGTTTCGCTTGGGATCCGCAGAAGAATGGCAAGACCTCAATCCGTGGTGGAATCGGCCTGTTCTGGGAAAATGCCATCTGGAACAACGTGCTCTTCGACGGTCCATACCGGGAGCCTACGGGTGCCTTTGCACAGTTCCCCGGGCCGTGTGCGGCTGCAGGGGAACCGTCTCCTTTGCAGACTCCAACTGGAGCCATCACACCGAGTGAGGCGGTTTGCGGTACCGCGTCGGGCGGGTTCCCGTTAATTGGGAACGCTGTGCCAGCGGTCGTGGCTCTTTCAAAGGCATATCAGGCGGCTTCGCCACTCAACGTGCAGGAGCCCAATCCGGGCTTTGCAGGACAATACCTCACCGGCTGCAGCGACGGTTCGAACTGCTTCTTCCAGTCCGGTACCAACCTGTTCAACCCCAACTATAGGTCGCCGCGTTCAGTCGTGATGAACATCGGTATCCAACGCGAGCTCCATCCTGGCATGGTGCTGAGCGTCGACTTCATCCGCAACGTGCAGACCCACTTCCTACTTGGAGTGGATCAGAATCACGCCGGCGACATTCGCTACTTTAACGCGGGTGCGGCTGCGACTGCGATCGCAAATACGGTTGCAAATTGCGGAAACGGAACCGGAAATGGCGTGGCTGGAACCTATTCGGCTAACTGTCCAACCGATCCAGCGACCGGAAGCACCGACATCGTGAACGGCGTCGCAACCTGGACGCCCCGCCCCGCAACAATCGCAGACTTCGCGGGGAACGGCTTGGGTTCTACCTCTGACTTCGGCGGTACAAGCTGCCTCGCGGCGTTAAATGGTAACCCCTGCGCCTTTGGCGGTATCAATCCAACCGCGCCACCGCTCAATTTCCTTTCACCTGTGGGTCGTTCCGTTTACAACGGCTTGCAGATGAAGTGGATCGACAATGTGAAGAGTCCCATCCGCGGCGTCAAGAACTTGAATTTCCAAGTCTCCTACGCCCTGTCCCGCTTCGATAACTCGGGCGGAGGCGTTGGACCTGGTGCCACCGTAACTGCGGCGGCTGCTGATCAGGACTTCATCGTTCCCGCGCTGGATAACCAGAATGTCAATCGCTACTTCGGGCCTTCCACGTTGGACCGCACCCACCAGATATCTTTTGGTGGTTTCATGGATTTGCTAGGCGGCTTCCAATTAGGGATCATGTCTCACTTCTACAGCCCGCTTGCCATCACAGCTACGGTCCCAAATACGGGCCTCGGCGCTGGAGAAATCTTCCGCACCGACTTCACGGGTAGCGGGGTCACGCAGGATCCGCTTCCGGGGACGAAGGTTGGCAGCTTTGATCGCGGCCTCAATGCCAACGACCTAAATGGGGCCATCTCCAACTTCAACGCTCAGGTCGCTGCAGGAGCCCTGACGCCCGCCGGCAACGTGCTGGTTCAGAACAGCCTGATGACGCAGGCCGATTTGACCGCGCTGGGTGGTACCTATAACGGCGGCGTCCCGTTGGCTCTGGCGCCTCCCGACCAGGTCAACTATCCCTGGCTGAAGGCGTTCGACGCAACCATCGCGTGGAGCCATAGCTTCTTCGATGGGCGATTGACGATCAAGCCTGGAGTTGGCTTCTTCAACCTTCCCAACTTCGCCAACTTCGACAATCCGTCGAGCATGATGTCAGGGTTGCTGACCGGTTCCACCGGCAGCGTCAACGGCACCAACTACGCTGGACAGCTTGTTAACCGGGTCGGCGTGGGGACCGGGGTCTACACGCTGGGCTCGCCGCGGGAAACCGAGTTCAGCTTGAAGATAGTCTTCTAGCTGTAACTCAGCCAGAAGTCACAAGACACCAGCGCCACTAAGGGCTGGTGTTTTTTTTATGATCGGTACCAGTGCAGGTCTTCGGGCGTTGATTCCAAATGTCTCCTAAACCTTATTGGCTGATTTGTCCGCGGAGGTGCTTGGAGAGTCTCTCGATCTGCTTCAGTTTTTCGATCATATCTTTGGGCAACATGCCTTTCTGAATGCTGGCGGCGTCGTTAGGTATCGTTTGAGCAATCCTGGCAAGGTCGTCCGCATCCTGGCGGAGCTTGGTGAAGTCGACGTGCGTTCGCTGGGTCATCGGGGGCGGGAGGCTCTTGTCCGCCTGTTGCTCGGCTTGTGCAGCTTGTTCCAGTCCTGGAGGCCTTGGCCTTGTCTGTGATCGAGCTGAGCACCCTGCAACCAACACAAACAAGAGAATGTAAGTGCGATGTTTCACGGCGGGCCTCCTGGCCGAGAACACACGTTCCCGAGCCATTGTATCTCCGAGAATATGACCTGTGCCTTCTTTATCCCTTGCTCTGATGATGGGCGAGTGCTCCGTGCGTTTTGTGTACAATGCGATCATGCCCTTTCGTCCTCAAGGAAATCCGAATGCCTCGAAGCGCGGGCGGACGCCGCCGCCGGAGGAGACTTTCGAAGAAGCTAGCTTCCTCAAGGCATTGGGGGAGAAGCAGAAAACGGTCACGGTCAAGCTGATGGATGGTCAGACCGTGAGTGGATGGATCGAATACTACGACAAGCACATGGTGCGGCTGACCCGCGAAGGCGTGCCCAACCTTTTCATCTTTAAGCACGAGATCATGTACATTGCCGAAGACGGCGGTACGAGGAAGTGAATAGTCTGGCTATTCCAGGTAATAGGTCTTCATTCAGTCTCAGGTTGGCTCTCTTAAGCCGACGCCTGAACCCGAGACCTTGCAGCTAACGCTCAAGACCTACGACCTGTAACCCAAGACTCAAGGCCTGTGCCCAATACTGCCAGCGACAGCTTTATTCCCGCCATGTCAGCGATCGCCCGTCAGGCGGGCGCGCTTCTGATGGAGTACTTTCATCAGCACCTGGAGATTGAATACAAAGGCGACGCCGATCTGGTGACGGCGGCCGATCGCGCCGCCGAGGTGCTGATTCGTGACCGCATCCGCGCGCAGTGGCCGACCCACGACGTTCTCGGTGAAGAACAGGGGCTAAGCGATCAAGGCAGCGACTATCGCTGGTACATCGATCCGCTGGATGGCACCACGAACTTTGCCCACGGGTATCCGGTCTTCTGCGTGTCGATGGGATTGGAACACCGGTCGTCCGGGCAGGCGGGCACGCGCATTGCCGCGGTGATTTACGATCCCACCCGCGATGAGCTCTTTACCGCCGAGCAGGGAAGAGGTGCGTGGCTGAACGGAGAAGCCATCCGCGTATCCAAAACTGCAACCCTGAAGGAGAGCCTCCTGGGCACGGGCTTTCCCAGCCACAAGCGGCATAAGAATCCTAATATTTACTTCTATCACCAAATTACGCTGCAGACTCACGGAGTGCGCCGGGCGGGATCGGCTGCGCTCGATCTTTGCAACGTAGCTTGCGGGCGCTACGACGGCTTCTGGGAGTTTAATCTCAATCCCTGGGACACGGCAGCGGGTGTGTTGATCGTGGAAGAGGCAGGCGGCATGGTGACGCGCTTTGATGGATCTGCCTTCGAATTGAACAGCCGTGAAACCGTCGCCTCAAATGGCGTGCTGCATGAAGCTTTGCTGCACGAGTTTCAAGAAATCTTCGCGGGCCGGGGAATGGAGCCGCTGCCCGATCCGCGGGAGTATAAGCGATAGAATTCCTGCGCTCCATCCGTTTTCCGATCTCGCGTTACAATTGTTGAGGATTGGGTAGCCGACTCTGCCTGTTCTAATCTCCCATTTTCTACAGGCTCAACGTGATCAACGCTCTTCTGGAACGCAAAATCGAAAAGCGCCCGAACAAAGTCCGGCTGCACGGCCGAATTCTTTTCCTCACGGAAGATCCCGACCTGATCAAACGGCAACTCGCGGGCGAAAATCTGCCGTGGGATACGAAAAATCCCGCCAATAATCCCAAGCTGCGCGACGATATCTCCACCGACGAGATCACTCCGGCGCATTACTGCTTCTACTTCGACGAGACTCTGGGCGAGATTCCTTACCTCGGGCTGAAGTGCGGCAATGTGACGCCGATTGGGCGCGGAGAGGTGAAGCGTGGAGGGTTTGTATGCGCGGTGAGCGGGAAGCGGCGCGGGAAAGGATCGAGCCGCGAGCAGTCGCCTTATGCGGAAATGTGCGCCGGCATTCAGGTGGTGATAGCCGAGAACATCGAGCGAATCTACACCCAGAATTGCCAAAATTTAGGAGTGCTGACTTCGACCAACTTTTCGCTGATCGACCAGATTCGCGGCGGGGAAGATATCCCGTTGAGCGAGTTCACCGCGGGTGAGGATGAAATAACTCGCCAAGTCATTGAGTACGGTGGACTGTTTCCCTTCAACCTAGCGCGCATGCAGAAGAAAGTGTTTCTGCCGCCGATAAAAACCGAAAAGCGTCCAATGACGGTTGCAGAGAAGATTTTCGCGCGGCACATGGTGAACGAAACCGGCGGCATTGGAGTTGCCGGCGTCAAGCCAGGCGATACCGGCTTTGCTCAGGCCGACCTGCGTTTCAGCCACGAGTACGTTACTCCGATGGCGGCCATTTTCTTTGAACGCTATGTCGGCAAGGAGGCCAAGGTCCACGACGCCTCGAGCATTATCTTTTTCCGCGACCATCTCACCTTTCTCGATGAGGTGATTTCGGAGGAGAAAAAAAAGCTCGGCCTGCTTGATCTGGCGACCCAGCTGAAACTGAAACAACAGGATTTTGCCGCCAAGCAGGGAATCAAGTTGCATGGAGAATTGAAAGACCGCAAGGGATCGGAGGGCATCTGCCACTCCATCGTGCTCGAGAGCTACGCGCTGCCCGGGCAACTCAATGTCGGCTCGGATTCTCACACTCCGCACGTAGGCGCGATCGGCTGCGTTGCTTTTGGAATTGGCACGACCGATGTATTCAATAGCTGGATTACAAAGGACGTTCGCGTCAAGGTGCCAGAATCGGTGAAGATCGTGATCCGTGGCAAACGCCACCCGAACACCACGGCGAAGGATTTCATCCTGAAGATTCTAAGTCTCGATTACGTGCGTAGCGGCAAAGCGCTGGCCAAAGTGATGGAGTACGCCGGCGAAGCCATCGAAAAGCTCAGCGTCGATGAGCGCGCCACCATGACCAACATGGCGGCCGAGATCGGCGGCTTTACCGGCATTGTCGCGCCCGACAAGAAAGCGGTTGACTTCCTGATCGAGCGGCGAGGCATGGATCGCGCAAAAGCCAATGCAATGATCGAAGGCTTGTACAGCGATACAGACGCACAATATGCGCACGTGATCGAGCTCGATGCCGCCGAAATTACGCCGATGGTCGCGACGCCGGGCGATCCGGGCAATGGAAAGTTGGTACGCGAACTGAACACTCCCGTTCCGGTCGAGATCGCCTACGGTGGCACCTGCACCGCCGGCAAGAACGAAGACATGGATATGTATGCTGCCGTGCTGGCCGACGCGCTGAAGCAGGGCAAACGCGTGGCCGATTCCGTCAAGTTCTACATCCAGTTTGGCTCGCAGGAGACCCGTGAATATTGTCTGCGCAAGGGCTACCTCGATGTGTTTCAGAAGGCGGGCGCGCAGGTAATCGAGCCCAGTTGTGGGGCCTGCATTAACGCCGGCCCGGGAGTTTCCACGCGTCCCGATCAGGTGGTGATTAGCGCGCAGAACCGCAACTTCCCTGGGCGCAGCGGTCCCGGACAGATGTATCTGGCTTCGCCTCTGACGGTCGCAGCCAGTGCAGTGGCGGGCTACATCGCGGCGTATGAGCCCAGCAAAGAACTGGTAGGAGTGTAAAGGGGCCTCACGGCCGTAAGTGGTTGAATTCATACGGGGTGGCCGAAATCAGCCACTCTTCAATCTGCAACTTTTTTTGGCCTGCCGAGTTCAAATAGAATAGGTGCTTCGGATAGAAACAAGATCTTGGAGACCTGCAGATCCGGTGGGCTTTGTGGCTGGAATGGCGGATCTGGGACAAGGGGGAACACCATGCGGTACATAAAATATTTGGCTTTGGTAAGTGTTCTGATGCTGCCACTCGCCTACTCCCAAGCGCAGGTCAGCGTCGGGGTAGGATTTGGGCCGGGCTACGTTGGCGTAGCGCCCACGTGCGCATATGGCTACTACGGGTACTACCCTTACGCTTGTGCTCCTTACGGCTACTACGGGTCTGACTGGTTCGCCGGCGGAGTCTTCATCGGAGCCGGCCCGTGGTATGGCTGGCACGGTGGTTGGGGAGGCGGCTGGGGCCGCGGCTACTACGGTCGCGGCGGCTGGGGTTACGGCCGCGGCTGGGGCGGCAGAGGCTACTACGGACACGCTGCCTATGGCGGACGCGGTTATGCCGGCGGCGGCTTCCACGGTGCTAGCGGGTTCCACGGTGCTAGCGGGTTCCACGGTTCCGCTGGTGGTGGATTCCACGGTGGTGGTGGTGGATTCCATGGCGGAGGAGGCGGTGGCTTCCACGGAGGAGGCGGTGGTCATGGCGGCGGAGGCGGTGGACACCGGTAATCCAGGAAGTGTGAATCAGCTGGAACGGCTGGCGAGCGAGATGCTGCCAGCCGTTTCGCTTTGCGGAGCTTCCCCATTTCTTGCTAAAATCTCCGTTTTCACAGGGATCGACGTAGTAAAATATCAAGATGCAGTCTAGGAGACCGACACCGCTATGACCTATGTAATAGCAGAGCCTTGCATCAATACCAAAGATACCGCGTGCGTGGACGCGTGTCCGGTGGATTGCATTCATCCTAAGAAAGATGATCCCAAATACTCCACGGAGCAGTTGCTCTATATCGATCCGGTGGAGTGCATCGACTGCGGCGCCTGCGTTCCGGTCTGCCCGGTCTCGGCCATTTTCGCCCTCGATGACCTCCCGGAAAAGTGGAACTCGTTTACGGAGCTGAACGCAAAGTATTTCGGGCGATAGCCCGGCTGCTATCCATTCGTTTCTAACGTGTCGAGGCGCGCATCTTTCACGGATGCGCGCCTTTTGCTTTTGCGGACGCCCCTCGTGGGTTCCATCGATGTTGGATTCCCGTTTTCGGATGCGAGCCGCAAATCCCATCTCCCTTAACTGGAAGTGATCTACGTCACAACGAGACGTGACGATAGCCATTCTTAGGATTTTCCCTACGCCATTAGGATGCGATCAGGAGGCAACTTTCCGAGAGTTTCCCGGTAAGTGTAGCGACTCCGTGGGGAAAGGCTGGTATCGTGTCAATGTCCGAGAGCGGTATAACTTTTCTGTATCACTGTAACCGCTATAATGCAAAGCGGCTTGCGAGCATTGCGAAGGAGTGATCCGGCACGAGCCGTGGTGTCACGCGCGATCAGCTGGTTCATTACGCCTACCAGATCGTGGCCGAGCCAAGCAGGCTGACCCTCGGAGACTCGCTGATTCTCCACTCCCTCGGAGTGGTCTGGGAACCGAAGCAGTGTAAGGGTAATTGCGCCACGAAGCTCAAGCTAAGATCGAGCGCGTCAGTCTGAGCCGGCCGGATCTCTCATCCTGGTTGTGTCATCAGTCTGCGGCAATGGCGCGCAATCTGTTGTTCTTCCTGCGTGGGGACAACCTGAATCTTGTCTCCCGTGAGTCCCAAGGATTCAAGCCCGTGCGTGGCCGCCGACCGTATACGGTCGCTGTGCTCTCCGATCCCGCCGGTGAATACCACAACGTCTATACCGCTCAGCAGAGCCGTGTATGCTCCGATTACCTTTCGCACTGAGATAGCAAAGATATCCAACGCCAGAGCGGACTCCGCGTCGCCGGCACGGGTGCGCTCCTCCAGGGTTTTCACGTCGCTCTGGCCGGACGAGAGACCAAAAAGACCACTCTGCCGATTCAGCAGAGTCTCCAGTTTGTCAGCGTCAAGCTTTTCGTTGCGCAGAAGATAGATGATCACGCCCGGGTCGAGATCACCCGAACGTGTACCCATGGGAATGCCACCAGCCGGAGTGAGACCCATTGTAGTGTCGATCGACACTCCATTCCGCAGCGCACAGAGACTCGATCCATTCCCCAGATGCGCAAAGATGGCACGCTGCGGAATGTTTGTGCCGAAGTGATGCACCAGCGATTCATAGGAAATCCCGTGGAAACCGTAACGCCGGATTCCGTCCTCGAAGTAGCGACGTGGAAGAGCGAATTGCGACGCGACTTGCGGAATCGTCTGATGAAAAGCGTCGTCGAAGCATGCGAAGTGCGCGGCTTCGGGAAAGATCGCTTGGGCGGATGCAATCAGCTTCAAGGCCTGCGGGATGTGCAAGGGCGCGAAGTGGGTGGCAGCGCGCATTTCGTCGAGTACTTCCGGCGTGATGAGTTGGTGCCTTACTAAATTAGGCCCTCCATGCACCACCCGGTGTCCAATAGCTACGGGACTGTTGTGAATGTGCTCTCGAAGCGCCGTAGCGAGAACATTGAGGGCATGGCTTTGCGATTCGTGAATGCACTCTCGCTGTAGCAACGAAGTTCCGTCAGCGGATCGAATATGCAAGGAGCCATTGTCGTGCCCAATACCCTCCGCGCTTCCCGTCAGCACCGGTTCTTCATCGCTCGTCCCACGGTAATAAATGCCAAACTTGAGCGACGACGAGCCGCTGTTCAGTACAAGAATCAGATCGTCTTTCTTGGTCAAGTCCGGCACGACTCCTACTCTGCCCATTTCCAGTTGCGAATCTCTTCCTTATCAATACCTTCCGCGTGAGCGTAGTTGATGCTCTCGATGATCTGGTCCTTCAACCATTCTTTGACGTGCGCGCCGCTGGGATGCAGGCGCGGGACGCGGTCGATGACATCAATCGCCAAGTCGAAGCGATCGACCTGATTGATAATCGCGAGCTCGAGCGGAGTGTTGATGTTGCCCTTTTCCTTATACCCGCGCACATGAATGTTCTCGTGATTGGTGCGGCGATAGCTCAGCTTGTGGATGAGCGAGGCGTAGGAATGAAAGTTGAAGATCACAGGTTTGTTGGTGGTAAACAGAGAATCGAAATCACGCTCGGAAAGTCCGTGGGGGTGTTCGGTTTCCGGCATGAGACGAAAAAGATCGACCACGTTGACGAAGCGTATTTTCAGGTCAGGGAAGTGCTTTTTCAGAATCTGCACCGCCGCCAGCGACTCCATGGTCGCGATATCGCCGGCACAAGCCATCACCACATCCGGTTCCACGCCGTCATCTGTCGAAGCCCAGTCCCAGATGCCAATCCCCTTGGTGCAGTGCGTGACGGCTTCGTCCATATTGAGATACTGAAGATGATCCTGCTTGTCAGCGACGATAACATTGGCGTAATCGCGCGAGCGCAGGCAATGGTCCGCCACGCTGAGCAGGCAGTTGGCGTCCGGTGGCAAATAAATACGCACCACATCCGGACTTTTATTCGTAACCACGTCGAGAAATCCCGGATCCTGGTGCGTAAAGCCATTGTGATCCTGTCGCCACACCAGAGACGTAATAAGGATATTGATCGATGGCACCGGTGCGCGCCAAGCGAGTTCCATCTTCGATTTCTCCAGCCATTTGGCGTGCTGGTTGAACATGGAATCGATGATGTGAACGAAGGCTTCGTAAGTCGAAAAGAAGCCGTGACGGCCAGTGAGAACGTAGCCTTCGAACCATCCCTCGAGCGTGTGTTCGCTGAGCATTTCCATGACTCGCCCGGCGACATCGAGTTCGCCTCCGTCGGCGTCGTCTGGCCGGTATTCCGCGAGCCATGTTTTTTTCGAAGCGGCATAAATCGCGGTGAGCCGGTTGGAGGCGGTCTCGTCTGGCCCGAAGACACGGAAAGAGTTCATGTTACGGCGCATCACCTCCGCTAGAAAGTGTGCCAGCACGTCGGTCGGTGGTGCATACATCCCTCCCGGAGATTTCACTTCAACGTCATAGTCGCGGAAGTCCGGCATGGCAAGCTCTTTGCGAAGCAGGCCGCCATTGGCGTGCGGGTTGGCGGAGATTCGCCGCTCTCCGAAAGGCGCAAGCTCCTGCAGCTCCCGCATGAGCCTCCCCTTAACGTCGAACAGCTCTTCCGGCTTGTAGCTGCGCATCCAGTCTTCGACGATTTTCAGATTAGTCTTATTGGTGGCTGGATCGAGCACCGGCACTTGATGCGCTCGCCAAGTACCTTCCACCTTGTGGCCATCGACATTCTTCGGTCCGGTCCATCCTTTCAGCGATCGCAGAACGATCATGGGCCAGCGCGGACGGGCTGGATCGTTCTTGGCACGGGCGTTCTGTTGTATCGACCGAATCTCGAGGATGCATTCCTCCATAACCGAAGCCATCTTCTGATGCATCTCAGCCGGGTCGTCGCCTTCGACGAAATAAGGTTTGTGACCGTAGCCGATCAACAGCGATTCCAATTCTTGCCGCGGAATGCGCGCCAGCACAGTGGGATTGGCAATCTTATAGCCATTGAGATGCAGCACCGGCAATACTGCGCCGTCGCGAATCGGATTCAGGAACTTGTTGGAGTGCCACGAGGTTGCCAGTGGACCGGTCTCCGCCTCGCCGTCGCCAACCACCACCGCGACGATCAGATCAGGATTGTCGAACGCTGCTCCGTAACCGTGCGAAATCGAATACCCAAGTTCTCCGCCTTCGTGAATCGAGCCAGGCGTCTCAGGAGTACAGTGCGACCCGATTCCCCCTGGAAACGAGAACTGACGGAAGAACTTCAGCATTCCCTCCTCATCGCGGCTCTTGTCCGGATAAATTTCCGAGTAGTGGCCTTCAAGATAACAATTCGCGAGCGTGGCCGGCGCACCGTGACCCGGGCCGGATATGTACATCACATTTAAGTCATATTTCTTAATCAGCCGATTCAGATGAACCCATACAAAAGATTGTCCTGGATCAGATCCCCAGTGGCCGAGCAGACGTCGCTTGATATGTTCTGGCTTCAATGGTTCCCGAAGCAGAGGGTTGTCACGAAGGTAAAGCATCCCCGCCGACAAGTAATTGCAAGCTCGCCAGTAAGCATCCATCTTTCTCAGTTCTTCGGCAGAAAGAGGAGTCAGGACCTCAGTTGCGGTGGCCATGGATAGTTCTCCTTGAATGGATTGTATTTAGGATGCCGCAACCGCGAAGAGTGATTCTACCTACATCGTTAATGATCCATGAATAGTTTGAGGATACTTGATTCGATTAGCCTGGGACACCAACATTGCAGTTCTAACGTTTCGGAACCAGCTGAATCTCGAAGACCTTCGGCCACAACTTGCCGGTAACGAACAGCCGCTTCCCCTCGGAATCATAGGCGATTCCATTCAAGACCGCACCGGATTCCAAACGATAGACCGGGCTGAGCAGACCTGTGAGGTCGATCCATCCGACCACTTCACCGCTTTGGGGAGAGATTCGAACGATTCGATCCGTCTGCCAGACGTTAGCGAAGAGTTCTCCTTCCACAAACTCCAGCTCGTTTAACTGAGAAATATGGCGACTCCCATCGTGAACCGTAAAGCGTCGCTTTTCTGCCAGCGCGGCGGGATCCAGAACGCGGATCTCGGGCGTCCCGTCACTCATAAAGATCGCACGCCCGTCGGTGGCCAACCCCCAACCTTCTCCCTTGTATGAGAATTGCCGCAATAAGTGGAAGTCGCTCAAGTTGTACACGAATCCTGTCTGGGCTAGCCAGGTCAGCTGTACGATTTCGTTCTTGACGATGGTAATTCCCTCGCCGAAGAGTCCAGGAGCCAGGTCCGCCTCTTGAATAACCTCTCCGGTTTCAAGACGAACCTTGCGCAACGAGGATCGGCCTTTAAGCCCTGTGCCCTCGTACAGAAACCCGTCGTGAAATACCAGCCCTTGGGTAAAGGCTTGCGGGTCATGGGGGAACATTTGTACGACTTTAAATGTATATTCCGGGACTCCACCATGGCGGACAGGATGGGCAGTGTGGCCAGAAAGTGATTGGCCGAATGCAATCAGAAGAAAGATAATCGCCAGCCGTCGCGCAGCTCTTACCGCCGGGAACCAGACGTTGTCGCGTTCGATCGAGGAAGCCATTGAGGGAAATCAGCCAAACTCGCTGATTCATTGAACTTCGGAAGGCCCTCCGGCGATGCTTTCAATGCTCGACAGCAAATCAGTGAAGAGACGAGCTTTATCGACGCACCCCTGCGCGCCAGCTTCGATTGCGCGGGGCAATAACTGAACCGCATCATTTTGGCTCATGATCAAAATCTTGGCGTTGGCTGCCTGGAGCCGAAGAAGACGAGTCGCTTCCAAACCGTTCAATCCCGGCATGCTTATGTCCAGGAAGATGATGTCAGGAAGAAGTTCGCGTGCCTTCTCAATTGCTTCCGTTCCATCTTTCGCTTCGCCGCAGATCTCCCAACTCGTCTCCGATGTCAGGAGATTTCTTACGCCGTGCCGCACCCGATCGTTATCGTCGACAACGAGAATTCGCATAGAGATCGCCGCCACTCAGGTGGTTATGCAACGGACACGGGTTGGATCACGGATGTTGATTTGGAAGAAGCGCTTTTCGCCAGCGGCAGGATGAAGGAGATGGTTGTGCCCCCATGGTTCGACTCGATATTCATGTGGCCGCCAAATTGGCGGACCCGCTCCCGCATTCCAGTGATTCCCACGCCGGAGCCTTTGGCCTGAATTCAGCCAGCCTCTCCGGCGATATTCCTTTCCCTTCGTCCTGAACCTTGAGAGAAACTGTCTCGCCCTCGCGCGCCATCCGAATCATGGCGCTCTTGCTGCTGCTATGACGATGAATGTTCGTCAGCCACTCCTGCACCAGCCGAAACATCACCAGTTCCATTTCGCGCGAGAGCCTGCCGAAGTCCTCGGCAACGCTCAGCTTGATATCGAGGCCGTTGCGTTCCGTTAGTCCTTGAATATACCAGCGAACCGCCTCGGAAAGCCCAGTTTCGTCCAGCAATGGCGGGTGCAACAGATAGGACATCGTCCGTATCTCCTGGTTGAGTTGCTGCACCAGTTGCTGGCTGTCTTCCGCTTCCCTGGTGAGCCGGAAACCATCTTGCCGGGCGTGTTGCGCCACCCGCGAAAGGTTCATGCTGAGCGCTGCAAGGGCGTTCGCCGTGCACATCTTGAGTAGCCAGCCTAATAACCCTCGTCCGTGACTTCAGTAACCAAAAGATGGTTACTTGAATCGTTGTTGCTTTCGTCTCCTGACTTGCCGCATCCCTTTGTAATTCGCGGCGCCAATGCTCAACAACTAAACTTCAACGCGAGGGTTTACTTCCAACATGAACAACAAAATCACGAAGTCGCTCTTAGTCCTGGCAGCGGGTGGTCTGATGTTTGCTGGCGCCGCCTCTGCTCAAACCCAAGACAGCAACACATCCGGCTCGGGACCGGGGCAGGTTGATCCAGGCCATCCTCGCGTCAACGAAGTCAATGGCCGCGAGACGAACCAGCAAGGCCGTATCGCGAATGGTGTCAAGAATGGCACGCTGACGCCGGGTCAAACTTCGCGCCTGGAGAATCGCGAACAGAATATTGAGAACCAGCAGAAGGCCGATATGGCCGCTCACAACGGTCACCTGACCAAGGGCGAGCAGAAGCAGCTCAACCGCGAACAGAACCGCACGAGCAAGCAGATCTATAAAGACAAACACGACGGGAAATAGCTTAAACATCTGACTCCGCAAGTTCAGGACCTAGGCCGCGCATAGCCGCGGCTTTTTTTGTTTTTGTAACGCGGCTCGAACGGTTGCGTTTTTGCACTGGTACTTGTCTATAATGTCCGGGGCCGATTGGGGTAGCGAAGGATGTCGGTCGACTGCATGAATGTGAGACCTGGAATGGAAGTTGCGGGCTTGAGCGACGTGGGCTGCCAGCGCGACAACAATGAGGATTCCTACCTCTATTGGGAGCCGGCTGCCGACGGAGAATTCGAGCGCAAGGGCAGGCTGGCCGTCATTGCCGATGGTATGGGTGGATATGAAGGCGGCCAGGAAGCCAGCCGCTTGGCGGTAGAAACGATTCGCGACGTCTACGTCAAAGACGTTCGGGACGACCCGCGTGCGGCTTTACTGGACGCATTTGCCAGGGCTCATGAAAGGATTCAAACGCATGCCATGCTGCATCCCGAGCTTCATGGCATGGGGACCACCTGCACCGCACTGGTCGTGCGGGACCGCCAGCTCTACTTTGCGCACGTCGGAGATAGCCGGCTATACCTGGTGCGTGGTGCGCGCATCTCGCGGTTGACTCGCGACCACTCCTATGTCGGACGCTTGGTGGAAAGCGGCATCGTGCGTGCCGAGGATGCCGAGAGACATCCGCAACGCCACATTCTGACCTCTGCTTTAGGTGCAGGTACGGAGGTTGCGGTGGATGGCGTGGAACATGGCATGGCGTTACAGGACGGAGACGATCTGGTGTTGTGCACCGATGGCCTTTGGGGCGTCGTAACCGATGAAGAACTGGAGACGGAAGCCAGCCGAAACGCCCCGGCGGACTGTTGCGCCGCTTTAGTGAAGTTAGCTCTGCAACGAGGCGGGCCCGATAATATCACCGTGCAGGTGCTGCGGGTTCAGCCCCAGACCTAAACTGCGATTCGGATCCTATCCTCCTGCCCGCTTGAAGGACGTCTCTTCTTCTTGAAAACTGCAACCTGTTGCATATCCCGTCCTTTGATCAACGAGGTCGCTTCGGCAAACTGCTGAAACTAAACGCGTAGGTTTCCTAAAGAGAACCAGCCCGTTGGTGCGCCAGTTGCATCTCGAAAGACAGCAAAGTCTACTAAAGCAATGGACTTTATGGCATAATGTGACCTTATGAAAATTTCACAAAAGGGACTCTACGCGCTGCAAGCCATGATGATGCTGGCACGCCGGTACCACCAGGGCGCCATTAAGATCCGCGAAGTCGCTTATGAAGAAAACCTTCCCGAGAAATTTCTGGAACTGATCCTCCTCGAACTGAAAAACGCGCGCATCGTCGAGAGTGTGCGCGGCGCCAAGGGCGGATACCAGTTGCGCCGCGATCCTGCTGACATCCGGCTCAGCGAGATCATACGATTGATCGACGGCCCTTTGGCGCCCTTCGGCGACGCCGAGCAATTGCGAGCGCTCATCGTCCGCGACTTGCCACACCGGGCGCTTTACCAGCTATTCCTGGACGTGCGCGACGCAGCCGCGCACATTCTGGAAAATAGAACTCTGGCCGACCTCATCGCCGACCCGGGCCCTCCCGCCATCAAAGGCAAGCGCGCGCCCAAGAAGAAGGAAAAGAGCAGCGTTCTGTCCATGGTCGTCGGGGGACAGAAGGGTGTCTAGACAGCTGGTCGTCGGGATCATCCTCGCATTCGCGGCGGCGATTCCGACCTGGGCGCAAAGCACCGTTCGCGTGGGCGCGTTTCCCAACATCACCCACGCTCAGGCCATGGTAGGTAAGGCGAACGGATGGTTCGACAAGGCGATGGGTCCGCAAGTCAAAGTGCAGTGGACCAGTTTCAACGCCGGTCCATCCGCGATCGAGGCGCTGTTTGGTGGAGCGATCGACATGACTTACGTAGGTCCCAACCCGGCCATCAACGGCTACGTTCGCTCTAATGGTGAGGCCGTGCGGGTGGTGGCAGGAGTGGCCAGTGGAGGCGCCTCGCTCGTCGTCCGTAACGACAGCGGAATTCAAAAGCCGGAAGATTTCCACGGCAAGCGTGTGGCTTCGCCCCAATTCGGCAACACGCAGGACGTAGCGCTGCGTAACTGGCTGAAGAGTCATGGGATGAAAACCACCGACAAGGGCGGGGACGTCCAGATCATTCCCCTGGCAAATCCTGATCAGCTCACGCTCTTCCTGAAGAAGGATCTGGACGCGGCCTGGGCTCCTGAGCCCTGGGCAACTCGCCTGATCCATGAAGGGAACGGACGCCTCTTTGTCGACGAGCGAACGCTTTGGCCGAACGGACAGTTCGTCATTGGATTGCTAGTGGTCAATACGAAGTTTCTTAGGGAGCATTCTGACTTGGTCAAGGACTGGATTCGAGCCGAGGTCGATCTTACCGACTGGATTAATAGTCATCCTGTGGAATCCAAGAAACTTTTGAATCAGCAAATTCAAGCCGAGACCGGCAAAGCCCTTCCTACCGTGGTGCTCGACGAGGCCTTTGGCCGGATGCAGGTCACTTACGATCCCTTGCATAGCGCGCTCACCACTGCGGCGCAACAGGCCTTTGACGACGGTTTTCTCGGCCGCCAGAGGCCGGATCTCTCTCGACTTTACGACCTAACTCTTCTCAATCAGGTTTTGGCGGAGAAGGGGAAGAAGGCGGTTCAATGAGTACGAAAGCCCATAATTTTCCCGTGCAGATTCCGCTTCCGATTGATCCTCGCACGCCTTCGCGCATTAACGGTACCAGGGGAAAAGCAGCCTCGACCGTCGCCGCACTTCCTTTGCGAGGAGTCTCGTCCGATGTTCCAAAAGTCGGCCTCAACGACATCTGTCTGAGTTACCGGACCGAAAGCGGAGAGCGCATACTTGCCCTCGACCACATCAATCTGCAGGTGAAGACAGGTGAATTTCTCTGCATCGTCGGACCCTCCGGTTGCGGCAAATCCACGCTGCTTCACCTAATTGCCGGACTGCATCAGCCGACTTCAGGAGAGGTTCTGGTGGACGGCAAAGAGGTTGAAGGTCCAGGCACGGACCGCATTCTGATTTTCCAGGAGCTAGGACTTTTTCCTTGGCTTACAGTCGGGGATAACGTTCAGTTCGGAATGAAAATGAAGGGCGTCGGCAAGGCGGAAAGGGAAGAGAAGACCCGTTACTACCTTCGCCTCGTGCATCTCTCGCAGTTCAAGGACAGCTACACTCACCAGCTTTCCGGTGGCATGCGGCAGCGGGTGGCGCTGGCTCGCGCTCTCGCCACTGAACCCGATGTACTGCTGATGGATGAACCTTTCGCTGCGCTCGATGCCCAGACCCGAGACCTTCTTCACGATGAACTGGAACGCATCTGGACGGAGACCGGATGCACCATTATCTTTGTCACCCATAATGTGCGGGAGGCGATCCGACTCGGCGATCGCGTCGCTCTCCTCACCTTCCGGCCGGGGCGCGTGAAGCGAGAGTTCCCCGTCTTCCTGCCCCGGCCGCGCAGTTTGGAAGACCCAAACGTGGCGCGTGCGGCCAGCGAAATTTTGGCTGAGTTGCGCGAAGAAATAAATCGCTCGCTCGAAGTGGAATACAGCGTCGGCGTGAAACCCCACGTCGAGGCAGGAGTGCGATCGTGAAGCGCGCCGCTCGCTTGCTTGTCTTCTATGCGGGATTGTTCGCCTTGTGGACGTTGCTGGCTGAACTGAAGATCTGGCCGCCCTATTTGTTTCCCACGCCCCGAGGTGTGGGCGAGGCTTTGTATGCTGGATTCCAGGATCACAGCTTTTTGATCGCAATCGCGGTTAGCATGCGCCGCGTGCTGATCGGCTACGCAATTTCGGTTGTCCTCGGCATGATTCTAGGGCTCGGTCTGGGTACCAGTAAGTTTCTCGAAGAAACCATGGGGGGATTGCTGGTGAGTCTGCAGAGCCTGCCCAGCATCTGCTGGTGGCCTCTCGCCCTCCTGTGGTTCGGCCTCAGCCAAAACGCCATTCTGTTCGTGGTCGTCATGGGATCGCTGCTCTCGGTGACCCTGGCCATGGAAGATGGTCGCAAGCAAATGCCGAAGATCTATGGCATGGCGGGCCGCAACCTGGGTGCCAACGGGTTTCGTTTGTTCTGGTATGTGCTCTTGCCGGCCAGCCTGCCTTTCATTGTTTCCGGTCTGAAGCAGGGCTGGGCTTTCGCCTGGCGTTCGTTGATTACTGCCGAGATGCTCTATTTGAGCCTGGGATTAGGACAAGTATTGATGATGGGACGCGACTTGAACGATATGAGCGCCGTCATTGCGGTCATGATTCTGATTATCGCCATCGGATACGTCGTCGATGGCTTGGTGTTCAAGTCGATGGAGAGCCGGTTGCAGCGCAGGTGGGGATTGACGTCCTCAACCTAGGCCTTTCCACTCAGGAAATCTTCCTCCACGATTCCTGATTTAACAGTCGCTTAACAAAGATCGGATACAGTTTTGATTTAAATGTCTACTAACACAATCGTAATAATGGAGTCGATCGACATTGCGATCGCCGAAATTTCGGTAGCACCACTGTAAGACCTGTTGCAGCAAAACTCAAAAAGGAGAGGATCGAAAATTCCATGAAACCAATCAAGAAGTCATTCGTCACGGCTCTTGCGCTTGCGGCTTTGTCTGCGGGCGCCTGGGCAGAAACCCCAGCATCGGCCACTCCAGCCGCCAAAGACGCTGCCGCCGCCGCACCAGCACCTTCCGCAGTCACGGCTGCGGATGTCCAGGCTCTGAAAGATGCTCTGGCCGCGCAGCAACTCCAAATCGACCGGCTCACCCAGCAGTTGCAGCGGCAGCAGGACCAGCAAGCCGCGGCCGAATCTGCTAGCAAGGCCGATTCAAAACCGGTTGCGCAGCAACAGGTGGCCGAGCTCGCCACTGGTTTGGCGGTTCAGCAGGAGACCGCAGCCCCTGCCGCCAACCCGCAAGAACCGTCTCCCGGTGCGAGCTCGATGGAGGGCCCCCTCACCCTACACTTTAGGGGCATTAACATCACCCCGGGCGGATATGCGGAAGCTGCCTTTGTGCGCCGCTCTCGAGCCCTCTCGGCGGATTTGCCCACTCCCTTCAATTCGCTGACCATGCCGGGCGCCTCGCAGAGCCAGGTACCGGAGTTTTTCGGCTCAGGCCGCCAGTCTAAGATCACCACCTTCGTGAACGGCCGCCTGAAAAACGTAGATCTTTCGAGCTACGTATCGGCCGACTTTCTTTCCAGTGGCGTCACTTCCACTTCTACCTCAACCAACAGCTACACTCTCCGTCTTCGCCAGGCGTGGGCGCAAGCGAAGTTCGCCAACGGCTGGAGCTTCCTCGGTGGCCAGGCCTGGAGTCTGGCGACGGAAAACGGGAAAGGAATCTCTCCCGACGACGACCTGGGCAGAACCAATGACGCCCGCCCGAAGACCATCGATCCGTCGTACAACGTTGGCTTCGTTTTCACACGCCAATACGGAATCCGAGTCACCAAGACCTTCGGCGACAAGGTTGCACTCGCCTTCGCCATGGAAAATGCGCAAGGCACGCTCACCACGCATGGCAATGGAGATAACTTCCTCCTCGGCCAGGCGGGCGCAAGCAACAGCTACAACACCACGTCGACATATACTTTCAACCCTTCGCCTGATCTCATCGCGAAAGCCGCTTTTGATCCCGGCTTTGGGCACTACGAGGTCTTCGGTCTGTACGACCGGTTCGCCGACCGCGTATTTCCCTGCGGCGAAGTCGCTTCTGCTACCACTCTCTGCGGCGGTAGCACGGTCGCCGGTCCCAACGCACTCGGAGCCTACAACTCTGCCAAAAATGGAGGCGGCATCGGCGCGAGTGCCCGCTGGACCATTGCCCACCACCTCGTCTTCGGTCTGAAAGGTTTGGGCGGCAGTGGAATCGGACGCTATGCCCCAGGAGGGCTTTCGGATGTGTCGATCAACGCCGACGGCACACTTCATTTGATCAAGAACCTGGAAGGCCTCAGCACGCTCGAATGGAAGAGCAAGAAATTCGATATCTACGGCTACGGCGGTGTCGAGTACGCTCAGCGGACCGCCAGTTTTGATCCCATAACGGGGAAGGAAGTTGGTTATGGAGCGCCCCTGTTCAGCAACACGGGTTGCTACACCGAATTACCTCCCGCGGTGAATACCGGCTTCACTCCCACGACCCTCAGCAGTTGCACCGCCGATACTCGCGCGCTAATCGAGGGAACCGTCGGCTTCTGGTACCGCTTCTATACCGGTCCCAGGGGAAGATTCCAGTTCGGCACGCAATATTCTTACGTGACTCGTGACACCTGGTCGGGCGTCGGCCCCTCAGGAGCAGGACACCCTGGAGTCACTCCGGACGGAATCGACAACATGGTCTTCACCTCGTTCCGCTACGTGCTGCCGTAAACCGAAGAACAGTCCCGCGTCAGAAGTTGACGCGGGACCTTCGTTCGACGGTCCACAATTTTCTGAAGGGCGCCTTCCCTTCAGGAGCGCCACCGGTCCGGTTTTGGCTACTCTCCTTTTCCGGACCGGTGGTGTTAATGTTGAATTGCGGCAAAGCAGCGTTTTGCAAAATGTCACTGAAACGATGAAATCCAGACGCGAATTCCTCAAGCAAATTTCAGCCGCGGCGCTCGTGGCTGGGGCCGCACCTTCCGTATTGGCTTGGGCTCTCCCCCAGGAGCAATCAGTTCCGTTTCCAGGCGAAGACGGCATGATTCTTCGGTCATTCCGCTTCGTCGACTTGGAGAGCCCGGTCGAGTATTTCAATATCTGGCTCACCCCGGTGCCGCACTTCTTTGTGCGCAATCACATGCACGAGCCCAGCGAACTGGATGCATTTGGCTGGCGACTCGGGCTCGGTGGAGAAGTCGATAAGCCTCTGACTCTCAGCCTTGCCGAGTTGAACAAAATGGAGACTCACTCCATCGTTAACACGCTCGAGTGCGCCGGTAATGGGCGCAGCCTGCAGCGCCCGCAAGTTCCCGGCATCCAGTGGGGCAAAGGCGCGGTGGGCACGGCGCGTTTTTCCGGTCCGCGCCTGCGAGAAGTTTTGCAACGTGCCGGGGTGAAACCCACGGGCAAGCACGTGATGTTCCGCGGACTCGACGAGGTTCCCGGCAAAGTCCCTCCTTTTATTCGCAGCATCCCCATCGAGAAGGCGCTCGACGCCGACACGCTCGTCGCCACGCACATGAATGGATCTCCTCTGACCAAACATCACGGATTTCCAGCGCGCGCCCTCGTCCCCGGCTGGATTGGCGCCGCCTCCTGTAAGTGGCTCACCGAAATTAAAGTGCTCGATGCGGAATTCGTGGGTAATTTTATGAGTCCGGGTTACCGCTTTCCGAGTCAGCCGATGAAGCCCGGCGAGGCCGTGAAGCCCGAAGACACGCATCCGCTGACCGCTCTGAACGTGAAGTCAGTGATCTCTGGACCCAGCGATGGCGCCACCCTGAAGGCTGGTAGAGTGGCTGTCCATGGTGCAGCCTGGGCAGGAGAAGCGGACATTGTGAAAGTTGAGATCTCCGCCGACGGCGGCGCAACTTGGGACATTGCAAAACTCGGCCACGACCAGGCGCACTACGCTTGGCGTCTTTGGAGCTACGATTGGAAACCCGCCAAAGCAGGTGACTACTCCATGCAGTCACGTGCTACAGACAACCAGGGGCGCACGCAACCCGCGACGCCGGCATGGAATCCCAGCGGCTATCTCAACAACGCCATCGATCAGGTGAATGTACATGTTACGTAAAGCATCGAATGGAAGGGCTCTCGTCAGGCGGATGGTGGAGGGGTCATGCAGAGCCGTTCCGACTGTCGTTCTTCTGGCCACCATGGCCGGTTCACCCTTTTGGGCGCGTGCGCAAAAGGCCGCTCCTGCCAACTTGACGGCGGATCTTCCTGCCGGCACGATGCAGGCGAAGGCTACCAGCACGTGCCTGGAATGCCACGAAGCCCGGATCATTCTCCAACAGCGTCTGAGCAAAGCCGCTTGGGCCAAAGAAGTCGACAAGATGACGAAATGGGGAGCGGTAGTCGATCCCGCGGATCGCGATGCGTTGATCGATTATCTGAGTACCAACTTCAGCCCCGACAAGCATCCGTATGAGCCGCAGAGAACGGACAAGAACGGCGCCGGAGGAACGTCGAAGTAGAAAATTTTTCGGGAGGAAAAGCAAAGCGCTATCGACCCAATGTCCTGAGGCTGGAAGACATTACGATAGCGCTGCCATTTCGGAACCTAAACTGATGCCAAGTATAAAAATCTCGCTGCCCTATTTCTAGTGCATTGTAGGGTACTGACACGGAGATAACCGAATTTCAACCAAAGATCTATAGTTTTTCCTCGGCGTTCTCAGCGCCCGGTGCGGTGGAGTTCGTCTCCGGCCGCAGCAGCGGAAACAGAATCACATCACGGATCGTGTGGGAGTCGGTCAATAGCATGCACAGCCGATCCACGCCAACGCCGCAACCCCCGGTCGGCGGCATCCCATACGACAGCGCGCGGATGTAGTCTTCATCCATCTGGTGCGCCTCGTCGTCGCCGCGCTCGCGTTCTTTCAACTGGCCTTCAAATCGCCGCCGCTGATCTTCCGGATCATTCAGTTCGCTGAACCCGTTGGATATTTCCATCTGTCCCACAAAGATTTCGAACCGCTCTGTCCATTCAGGCTCATCCGGCTTTTGCTTCGATAGCGGCGACACCGCCGTAGGGAACTCGTAGATGATCGTCGGCTGTGTGAGATGCTCTTCTGCAACCGCTTCAAACAATCCCGCAATCGTTCTGCCCAGAGGCTCGTTGCGGTCGTACCCCATATGGGCATGAGCTTGATTGAAACGTTCGACCAGCCTCTGCACCCCATCGTTTGAATTGAAATCGCTCATCTCTGGCTTTGCTCCCGCCGCCTCCGGCCAGTAACGAATGATCGCCTCGCGCATGGTTAGGCGCTGCCAGTTGGTCCAATCAATTTCCTGATCGCCCCACTTCGCTTTGGTTCCACCATTCACGTCCTTCGCCGCCTGCGTAATCAACTCCTGCGTGAGATCCATGATGCCCTGGTAGTCGGTGTATGCCTGATAGAACTCCAGCATGGTGAACTCTGGATTCCATCTCCACCCCAAGCCTTCATTACGGAAATTGCGATTGATCTCGTACACCCGATCGAATCCACCCACCACCAGCCGCTTCAAATAAAGCTCCGGCGCGATCCGCAAGTACAAATCCATATCGAGCGTGTTGTGGTGGGTGACAAATGGCCGCGCCACCGCTCCACCAGCCATGGGTTGCATCATCGGCGTCTCGACTTCGACAAATCCATGCTCCTCCATCGTTCGTCGCAGCGACTGGACCAGCTTGCTGCGCTTCAGGAACACTTCCCGCACCTCGGGATTCACCACCAGATCGACATAACGCTGCCGGTAGCGTAGTTCGACGTCCGTGAGTTCGTTCCATTTCTTAGGGCCGTCCGGGCTAGAGGCGTCTCCTTCGATGGCCTTACCCACCGGCAGGGGCAGCAGATCCTTACTCAGGAAAGTAATTTCTTCCACGTGGATCGTCAGTTCGCCGGTGCGCGTGCGAAACAAATAGCCGCTCACGCCAATGAAATCGCCGAGATCGAGCAGCTTGAATAACTCGAATCCCTTATCCCCGATCGCATCTTTCTTCACATAAATCTGCAGCCGCTTTCCCTCCTGCTGCAGGTGGCTGAATCCGGCCTTGCCCATCAATCGAATCGCCATGATCCGTCCGGCCACGCGCACGCTGACCCGCGCAGCTTCCAGCTGCTCCGCAGTCTTGTCCGAATAGTCCGCCAGGATCTGCGGAATGGTGTGAGTGAATTCGTACTTGCTTCGGTACGGAGTTTGGCCCAGCGCCTCGATCTGTTGCAGCTTCTGCCGCCGCAGTTCGTAAACATTTTCGTCGAATGCCAAGAGAGTCCTTTAACAGGGAAGTACGCCTTATCGGCGCCCAAGATGATGAAATGTTGAAACGCGATTATAAACAACCTGCCACGGTAGGTGTGATCCCATCGGCGGAGCTGGGATTGCCCGGTTGCGTGTACCAGGATATCCTGGTACATTGGTACACGTGATCGATGATCAGAAACTGCTGGTAGAACGTGTCCAAACCGGCGTCCGGATGGAAAAACGCCTGCTCAAAGTCTTGAAAGCTTTTGCCGAGTACCACGATATGACCCTCGGCGATCTTCTGGAAGGTATCGTGCTCCATGCTTTCGACGGAAAGACGCCTTTCGGCCCAACCTCCCTCGAGCGCATTCAGGAGTTGAAGCGCTTTTACGATTTCGACCTCGATTCCGGCGCCAGCCATCGCCTGAAAGAAATCAAGGCGCGACCTGCGCGCAAGCGAAGCGGCGACAAATAGTTTGACTCACATATGTCAGCACAACGCTCGCAAATCGCATTCACCGGACTGCAATGGACACTCGGTCTGGTGATTCTGATCGAGGCAATCCTCTTTGTCCTGCCCAGCGCCGCTCACAGCTTCGCCCAAAGCCACATGCCGAACGTCGTGCGTCTGGTGCTCGGATTCGGTGAGATCGCCGGCTGTGTCCTGATGCTGAACCCGCGAACTGCCATCCGTGGTGCTTGGGCTCTAGTGGCCGTGTTTGTTCTGGCCATCGTTATTCACCTTCTGCACGGCATGTACGCAGTCGGAAATCTAGCCATATATACCGCCGCAGCGTGGGCTGTGGCCGTTGGCAAAGATTGCTAGCCGGCCGTCGTTCGTCGGCGGCCGCTCCATTTTTTGGGAGGAAAATCCTGTGATTGCTTTCAAGATGTATCTTGCGAGTTGGATCTTCACTTTGGCAAACGCCGCCTTCGCACGGGAAACTCCAGAGCAGGTCAACCGTACCGGAAGCTTCGAGTTGCCGTGCGCTGCCGATATCGCCTTTCCGCTTTTCAGTCCCGAGGGCGAGCGAGATTGGGTGAAAGGTTGGGATCCCAAGCCGGTCTTTCCGGAAAAAATAGAATTCACTGGTGACACAGTTTTTCGGGAGGGTAAAGACGGCGAGGAAGCCGTTTGGACAATCATTGACGCAGACTGGCAAGCGCACCGGGCAGAATATGTCCGTGTCGCCCCTGACTCTCATGCTGCACACATTGTGGTGAAGATCGAATCCCTTGCGGCCGAACTCAGCAAGGTTGTTGTGAGGTACACGGTCACTGCATTCGGAAAACATGCGAAGAGTCTCTTGGCGGCATTTTCCGAGGAGGCTTATATCGCGAAAATGTGCGACTGGCAGCAACAAATTAGCGCGTATCTCGAGCATGGTAAATTGCAAGAGACGGACACCCGTGCTTGAACCGTAAACCTCTGTTCTTGAAGTCGCGCGTGATCAGCGGTAGTATTGGTTGCTCAAACAGTTCCATGGACAGTGAGCCGTGCGAGGCTTCTGATGCCGCAAAACTACGTCCCCATCTTCATCTTCATGGCAGTCGTTGGCGTGCTTCTTCCGTGCACTCTCCTCTTAGCCAAACTCGTTCGTCCCAGTAATCCGAATAAGACCAAGCTGATGCCTTACGAATGCGGCATCGATCCCATCGATAATGCCCGCGGCCGCTACACCGTCCGCTATTACATCGTCGCGATCCTGTTCGTCGTCTTCGATGTAGAAACGATCTTTCTATTCCCCTGGGCCGTCAAATTTAAAGCGCTGGGAGTTTTCGGGCTCGTGGAGATTCTGATCTTCCTCGTTATCCTGATCGTCGGTTACATCTGGGTGTGGCAAAAAGGTGCGTTGGAATGGGTGTAACTCCACCCACCCCTGCGGCTGAACCTGCGGCGCAAACCTTTACCGCCAGCCGTTGGACGCAGGGAAATTTTCTTTTCCCGACTCGCCTCGTCGTCAGTCCGCTCCGCGTCAGTCGCGTGAAGTCTCGCTGGTTCGGCAGCAACGACGAAAGCATCGCCATCGCGAAAATTGCCTCCGTACACATCTCGACCGGGGTGTTATGGGCGGAAATTCGAATCGAATCGACTGGCGGCACCGACCCGATTACCAGTCACGGTCATCGCAAGAAAGATGCGCAGCGCATTCGCGACCTGATCGAGTCCTATCAAGCCCAATCGCGCTTGTAGAGCGCAAGTCCGTCGTTCCTGGATGCGGAGCAAACCCACTTTTCCAGGCAAGCTCGTTGACACCGCATCCTCAAGCTGATAAAAATTAACGTTCTCTCCGATACCCTGCGCGCCTGAGGCCTGCCCTCTCCGCTAATGCCGGACGAAATCAAATCGCCCTCTACACCGCCGCCGAAAGGTGACCCGAAGCCGACGGCGGATCAACCGGCTGTTCCTGGCGGCGTGAAAGCTATTGCTTCCGGCTCCGTTCAATCCGATCCCAAGTCCTCAACCGTAGAGCCCCCCGCATCTGGGTCGCCAGCTTCTCCCAAGCCCTCCACCGCCCCCGCTACGCCTCCGGCCGCGAAACCCGCGGCGCCAGCCAAGCCTGCCGCACCCATTCCCACGCCTTGGGATTCTCCCATGATTGCGAAACTTAAAGGGATGTACGGCTCCGGCATCGATCCGCTCACCTATGCCGGCCAGAATTACATGGTGGTTGATCGCTCGCTGATTCCTGAGATTCTGCAAGTTCTGCGCAACCAGGAGCAGTTCGATTACTGCGTTGACATCACGGCGGTGCACTATCCGAAGCGCGAGAAACAATTTGACGTCGTCTGGGTCCTGTATTCCTTCGCGCGCAACCAGCGCATCCGCGTGACCACGCAAATCTTGGACGGCGACAGCCTGCCCAGTTCCGTCCCTATTTGGCCAACCGCCAACTGGCTGGAGCGCGAAGTCTTCGATATGTTCGGCATCAAGTTTGAGGGACATCCTGACCTCAAGCGCATTCTGCTACCCGAGGGCTGGAAGGGACATCCCTTGCGCAAGGACTACGACATCTTGCAGCAGGACAAAGAGTGGGTGCAGATCAACCTCGGCATTGAAAGCGGCCAGTGAAAAGCGCAGTGAAAAGCGAATGACCGATCCGAATACGCTCTCGCATCTCGATCTCGAAACTCCCGAGAAGCCGTTTCTTGATGCCAATGAGCTCGTTATTAATATGGGCCCGCAGCATCCCGCCACCCACGGCGTGCTGCGCGTCATTCTTCGCCTCGATGGAGAAAAAGTTCTCGGTCTGGAGTGCGTGATCGGCTACCTGCACCGGGGCGTCGAAAAAATTGGCGAGAACCGTACCTACACGATGTTCAATCCCTACGTTGATCGTATGGATTACGTTGCCGCGGTCTCGAACGGCCTCGGCTACTGCGAGACGGTGGAAAAACTTCTCAACGTGGAGGCACCACCGCGCGCCCAGTATGTCCGCGTCATCCTCACCGAACTCAACCGCATCGCCAGCCACCAGCTCTGGCTGGGCACGCACGCCCTCGATATCGGCGCCATCACGCCGCTGTTCTACACTTTCCGCGACCGCGAAGAGATTCTCAAGATCTTCGAGAAATATTGTGGCGCCCGCCTGACCACGCATGCCTTCCGCATCGGCGGCCTGCAGTATGAAACCTATGCCGGTTTTGAAAAGGAGGTGAAGAATTTCCTCGCGTTCTTCCGCCCCAAGATCGACGAATACGAGGAACTGCTCACCACCAACCGCATCTGGTTGGAGCGCACCAAGAACGTTGGAAGAATCTCTGGAGAAGATTGCATCGCGCTCGGCGTCACCGGTCCCGTGCTCCGCGCCAGCGGCGTGAAGTGGGACGTGCGTAAGGCTCAGCCCTATGCCAACTACAAGAATTTCGATTTCGATATTCCCACCGGGCAGAAGGGCGACACTTACGACCGATACCTGGTCCGCATGGCCGAGATGCGACAATCCGTCCGCATCGTCGAGCAAGCCATCGATTCCATTCCCGAGGGCCCCATCATTGCCAAAATTCCTAAAGTGATGAAGCCGGCCGTGGGCGAGGTCTACCACTCCATCGAGGCGCCCAAAGGCGAGCTGGGATACTTCATCGTCAGCGACGGTTCCACCCAGCCCTATCGCGTCCGCGTGCGTCCGCCGTCTTTCGTGAATCTGCAAGCTCTCGACCTGATGTGCCGCGGCCAACTCGTTGCCGACGTGATCGCCGTGATCGGCACGCTCGACATCGTTCTCGGCGAGGTGGACCGCTGATGTTCGCATACATCAAGTCCTACCTCAGTAGCGCCCAGACTCCGGGCGCTGCGGGAAACATGTTCTGGGTACTGGTATACATCTTAGTAATCTTCACCGGCCTGGCCATCGCGGTAATGCTGATGACCTGGCTGGAGCGCAAAGTCTTGGCCCACATGCAAGTGCGTCTCGGACCCATGCGCGTGGGGCCGCACGGCTTGTTGCAACCTATCGCCGACTCGCTGAAGCTGCTGCTCAAAGAAGACATCATGCCGGCTGAGGCGGATGCTTTTGTTTTCTGGATCGCACCATTCATCGTGGTGCTGGCTGCGTTCACGGTTTTCGTCGTAATTCCCTTTGGTCCTACGCACGCCATCACCGACATGAACATCGGAATCCTCTTCATGCTCGGCGTTTCATCGCTGAGTGTGCTGGGCATCGTGATGGCGGGCTGGGCGTCGAACTCGCATTACCCGTTGATCGGCGCTCTGCGCTCCAGCGCTCAGATGGTTTCCTACGAAGTCGCCATGGGGCTCGCCGTTGTCTCGGCGATCCTCATGACCAGCCTCAACGCCGAGGGCACCGGGACTCTCAGCATGATTGGGATCGTCCAGGCACAACTGGCACAGCATGAGTGGTTCATCTTCAAATTCTTTCCGCTGGGGCTGATTGCATTCTTCATCTTTGCCGTCGCGATGATCGCCGAGACCAACCGCGCGCCCTTCGATCTGGCGGAAGCTGAATCCGAGTTGACCGCCGGTTTCCACACCGAATACAGCGGCTTCCGCTGGTCATTATTTTTCCTCTCGGAATACACCGCCATGATCGCGGTCTCTTCGATTGCAGTCACGCTCTGGCTGGGCGGATGGCTGCGCCCGTTTCCGAATCTGTTGAGCGGCCCGACATGGGATAGGGCATTCTCGCTCTTCCCAGGGATTGCATTCCTTTTTCTTGCCGCGATGTGTTTCTTCAATGCGACTCGCATGCCGAAGCATCCGCTCTTCCGCATCCAGACCATCGGCCTGGCCGTGTTCGGTATCGTTCTCGGCTTGATCGGCTTGATTCTGTTCATTCCGGCGGTAAGCATGCGGGTGCAGGATATTTTCTGGTTCTCGGCGAAAGTTGGCGGGTTCATGTATCTCTATATCTGGTATCGTGGCACGTTCCCGCGATATCGCTTTGACCAACTTATGCAGATGGGATGGAAGGTCCTTCTGCCGTTAGGCCTGGGCGTCCTCATTCTGACGGCCGGTGTAGCGCTGCTTCAACAAAAGTTATGGCACCCGTAGCCACACCATTTTTCTTTTACCTGCTCTCCGGGATCATGCTTATCGGGGGCGTCCTGGTGATCACGCGCAAGAATCCCGTGCATTCAGCCCTGGCGCTGATTGTCACGCTGCTAGCGCAGGCATCGATTTACCTGATGCTCTATGCTCCATTCGTCGCTGGCGTGCAAATCATTCTTTACGCCGGCGGCATTATGGTTTTGTTCCTTTTTGTCATCATGCTGGTGAGCGTCGATCGCGTGCAGAGAGAGCGGCAATTTAACAGTCAATGGGTAGTAGGAATCATCGCGGCAACAGCCCTGGGGGGATTGTTCATGGCTGTCTACACGAAAGGGAAGGACATCTTTCCGGAACACGCACTGCCCATGGTGGAAAGCGATAACACGCAGCAGATAGCAATGAAGCTGTACGGGCAGTACATGTTCGCCTTCGAGATCGCTTCACTTTTGTTGCTGGTGGCGATCATCGGAGCAGTAGTCATGGCGAAGAAAAGGATCTAGTTGCGAGTACCGGGTACCAAGTACCGAGGGAAGGAAACAGGAGCTAGAAGCTAGAGGCCAAAAGCTGTCTTTATGGAATCCATGCTGCATATCACGACCCTACATTATTTGGTCCTCGGCGCAGCCCTGTTCCTATTGGGCGTTATCGGCGTGCTGACCCGCCGCAACGTAGTCATCGTCCTGATGTCGATCGAACTGATTCTGAACGCGGTGAACCTGAACCTGGTCGCCTTCTCGCGTATGTGGGGAGGGTTGCACGGCCAGGTCTTTGCAATTTTTGTAATCACCGATGCCGCCGCCGAAGCCGCGGTAGGCCTCGGCATTTTGATCGCCTTCTTCCGCAACAAGGAGACGGTGAACATCGACGAAGTGAATTTGCTGAAGTGGTAGGAGAGCAGCCATTAGCTCTTAGCCTTTAGCCAAAAGCCAAAGGGTTCGAGCTAACCGCTAAAGGCTAAGAGCTAAAAAGCTAAAAATGTTCCTCACCCACATCTGGCTGATCCCGCTGCTGCCGGCTCTCGGTGCCACCGTCATGTTCTTCTTCGGCCGCAAGCTGCAGAAGGCTACGGTCAGCGCCGTTTGCGTCGGCAGCATCGTGCTCGCATTCGTTATGGCCTGCGGCGCGGTCCGACAGTATTCAACCTGGTCGTCCACGCCGGAGAATTACCACCAGCCCTATCAGACCATCCTCTACACCTGGCTCGGCACCAACACCGGCCATCTCAATTACACCACTCATGATGGGTCTCCGGCCCCGTTCCAGGCTGACGCCGGTTTCCTGCTCGATCCGCTTTCCAGCATCTGGCTGCTGTTCGTCACCGGCGTCGGCATGCTGATCCACATCTACTCCATCGGTTATATGGCGCATGAAGGCGGGTACTACCGTTTCTTCGGATATCTCAACCTCTTCATGTTCTCGATGCTGACGTTAATCCTTGCCAATAACTATGTGCTGCTCTTCGTTGGTTGGGAAGGTGTGGGTCTGTGCTCGTATCTGCTGATCGGTTTTTACTTTCATCGCAAGTCCGCAAGTGACGCTGCCGCGAAGGCGTTCATCGTCAACCGCATCGGCGATGCTGGATTCCTTCTGGGAATGTTTTTCATCGCCTGGTACTTCGGCTCGCTGCGCTTCACCGACGTCACGCACCTCGCGCGTAGCGGACGCTTCACCATCGGCGATCCCATCATCACCGCGGCCACGTTGCTTCTGTTCGTCGGAGCCTGCGGCAAGTCAGCCCAACTTCCGCTCTACGTGTGGCTACCCGATGCCATGGAAGGTCCCACGCCGGTTTCCGCACTCATTCATGCTGCCACTATGGTTACGGCGGGCGTCTACATGGTGGCGCGCTCCAACGCTCTGTTCGTGCTCGCGCCCACGTCGATGAAGACGGTCGCTATCGTTGGCGCGCTCACCGCAATCTTCGCCGCATCCATCGGCCTCGTCCAAAACGACATCAAGCGTGTGCTCGCCTACTCCACCATCTCTCAGCTTGGATACATGTTTCTCGCGCTCGGAGTCGGAGCATTCGCCGCCGGCGTCTTCCACGTCTTCACGCACGCGTTCTTCAAAGCTCTGCTCTTCCTCGGTGCCGGCTCCGTGATCCACTCGATGAGCGGCCAGCAGGACATGCGCAACATGGGCGATCTTGCCCATCGCATTCCCATCACCCACCGCACCATGTTGATCGCTACCCTAGCCATCGCTGGCATATTCCCGTTCGCCGGATTTTTCTCGAAGGACGCCATTCTCTGGGAAACCTGGTCGCGAGAAGGCGGCGCCTACCGCATTCTCTGGGGCGTAGGCTATGTCACCGCATTCATGACCGCCTTCTACATGTTTCGCCTCATGTATCTGACCTTCCACGGCCACCCGCGCATGAGCCACGAGGTGGAACACCATATTCACGAATCGCCCGTATCCATGACGGCGCCGCTGGTGGCGCTCGCGCTCTGCGCCGTCTTCGCCGGGTTCTTGGGTTGGCCGCATAGTCTCGGTGGATCTGACAGGTTCACGGCTTTTCTTGAGCCCGTCTTTGCTCCGGAGGCTCGAATTCTTCAGGTGGAAGGTAGAACAGGCCAGCTCGTGGCCGGAGTGGAAGAAGAACACAGCACGCGCACGGAATGGCTGCTGATGGCGCTGTCTCTAGGAGCCGCAGGCCTCGGCTGGGGTCTGGCCCGGCGAAGCTATCGCCACGCCGACAAGAGTTACGCCGAACCCATCGCGGCCGCCGCGCCGCCCGTCTACAACCTGCTGCTCCGCAAGTACTATGTCGACGAAGGCTACGACTACGTCTTCACCGGCCGCCGCAAGCTAGGAAATGTCCGGCTCGGCGTAATGGGACTCGGTGAAGCGTCCTCATGGGTTGACTCTCACGTGATTGACGCAGCCGTCAACGACGTAGGTTGGATCACGCGTCTCACGGCGACCATTTCCAGTTGGTGGGATAAATGGATCATCGACGGCATCGGCGTCAACGGTCCCGCCATCTTGGCGCGCATGCTTTCTTATCCCGTGCGATTGTTCGAATGGGGCTTGGTCCAGTGGTATGCCCTGGTCATGACCGCGGGACTGGTAGGTTTCGTTTTCTATTACGTGTATCACTGAAATGCAGCTTCTAGCCGCTCGCTCCTGGCTTCTTGCTAGGAGCCTGAAGCTAGAAGCAAGAAGCTGATCTTTCATGCAAAACCACATATTGTCCATCATCCTCTTCACGCCGCTCTTGGGCGCCTTCGTGCTCCTGTTCGTCCCCAAGGAGAAAAAGGACGCCATCCGCTGGATCGCAAACTTTTTTGCGCTTGGCGGCTTCCTGATCTCGTTGCCGCTCGTTCCCATGTTCTGGGCGCAGATCAACAGTCCTGATCGCTTCAAATTCGTCGAAGGCGTACCCAACAACTGGATTCCCTCCATCGGCGCGGGCTACGTGATCGGCATTGACGGCATCTCCTTCCTGCTCATCATGCTCACCACGCTGCTGGGCTGGATCTCGATCCTCTCTTCCTGGACCGCCATCGAGAACCGCGTCAAGGAATACTACGTCTGGTTCCTGATTCTTCAGACCGGCATGCTTGGCGTCTTCATGGCGCTCGATTTCTTCCTCTTCTTTGTTTTCTGGGAAGCCATGCTCGTCCCCATGTACCTGCTGATCGGAATCTGGGGCGGCCCGCGCAAACTGTACGCCGCCATCAAATTCTTCCTCTACACTCTGGCCGGCTCGGTCCTGATGCTGCTGGGTATTCTGTTCCTGTATTTTCACCACCATGTTTTGACCGGAATTTACACCTTCAGCCTCACCGCACTCTACGAAACCGCGCCGAAAATCTATTCCGACCCAGCCTACGGACCGACCGTCGCCACATTGCTGTTCTTTGCTTTCTTCTTCGCCTTCGCCATCAAAGTCCCAATGTTCCCGTTCCACACCTGGCTGCCCGACGCGCACGTGGAAGCTCCAACGGCCGGCTCGGTCATCCTGGCGGGCGTTCTGTTGAAGATGGGAACGTACGGCTTCATCCGCTTCTCGCTCCCGTTCTTCCCCGACGTGCTGATGCACACCAAAGTTCGCGGCTGGATGATCACTCTTTCCATCATCGCGATTATCTACGGCGCGCTGGTTTCGCTCATGCAGAAGGATATGAAGAAGCTGGTGGCTTATTCGTCCGTCAGCCATCTAGGCTTTTGCACGCTCGGCATCTTCGCGCTCAACTCCGCAGGTCTGAGTGGCTCGGTCTTGCAGCAAATCAATCACGGCATCTCAACCGGCGCTCTATTCTTGATCGTCGGCATTCTCTACGAACGCCGCCACACCCGCGAGATCGCTGAATACGGCGGCATCTCGAACGTGATGCCGGTCTACGCCACCATCACCATGATCATGTTCCTCTCTTCAATGGGACTACCGCTGCTCAACGGTTTCGTCGGCGAGTTCACCATCCTGCAAGGCACGTTCATGGAGAACTGGCGCTGGGGCGCATGGGCCGTGCCTGGAGTTGTGCTGGCCGCAGCGTATTTGCTATGGCTCTACCAGCGCGTCTTCTTCGGCACGGTGACGAATCCCAAGAACGAAAAGTTGCACGATCTCACGCCGCGCGAAGTGCTGACGTTCGTGCCGCTGTTGGTCATGGCCTTCTGGATCGGTCTCTATCCCAAACCGTTTTTCCAGATTCTTGAGCAGCCGGTAAATCAGATCGTGCTAAACGTGCGCACTCCCCAGCCTGACCGTCCAGTGAATGCCGAGGTTCGGCATGAAAAGACGCCTGCAATTGCCACCACGGCGGCCGTGACCAGTCCACTCGGGGAAGGGCAATCGGCTAAGTTGCAATCGACGAAAGGGAAGAACTAGTGGGCGTGCTTTCACAATTCACCCCGAGCGATTACCTGCTGGTCCTGCCCATCACTCTGCTTACCGTGTTTGCCCTTGGCATCTTGCTCATCGATCTGATGCTCCCTGCGGAAGAGAAATGGGTGAATGCGCTTCTGGCTTTTCTGGGTGTTTTGTTTGCCGCCAGAGGCGTATGGACGATTCAGCGATGGATGCAGGCCAATCGTTCGGTGTCCATGGGGTCGCTTGGGATGATGGACAGCATCCTGGTCGACCGCTGCGCTCTTTATTTCTTCTATTTGTTCCTGACGGCCACAGCCATTTCGATTCTTATCTCCGTGCGCTACATGAAAACCGAGCACGAGAATCATGGCGAATATTATGCCTTGATGTTGCTCTCGGTGGTGGGCATGATGTGCATGGCGGCTGGCTTTAACATTGTGCTCATCTTCATCGGCTTGGAGCTGATGGCGATCTCCACCTACGTTCTCGTGGGTTTTCTGCGCCGCGATCGCCGCTCCAACGAGGCGGCGCTGAAGTATCTGTTGCTCGGGGCGTTTTCCTCAGGCATTTTTGCTTACGGTCTGTCGCTGCTATACGGACTCACCGGGAGCACAAACCTCGGCGACATCGGCAAACGCCTGGCAATGATTCTCGCCAAGGATCCTCACAATCCGATCGCAATCGTCGCCTTGCTGACCACCGTCACGGGCCTGTTGTTCAAGATCGCCGCCGTTCCATTCCATCAGTGGGCGCCGGACGCCTACGAAGGTGCGCCAACGAGCATCACCGGTTTTATGTCGGTTGCCGTCAAAGCCGCAGGATGGGCAATGCTCTTGCGCGTCATGGGTGCGACCTATCCGACCTATCCCAACGTCGTACTGGGTCTCGCGGCGATGCGGCCGATCTACGTTCCACTGTTCGTCTTCGTTTCCATCGCCACCATGACGGGCGCGAATTTTGCCGCCCTCACTCAGACCAACACCAAACGTCTGCTGGCGTATTCCTCCATCGCCCACGTCGGCTACATGCTGCTTGGCCTGATCGCAGGAACTCCCACTCAGCTCAGCCCCGATGGCATCAAAGGCATCCTGATTTATCTTCTTGTCTACACCTTCATGAATCTTGGCGCCTTCGGCGTCATCACCTCGCTGCGCCACCGCAAAGTCATCGGCGACGAACTCGATGACCTCAACGGGCTCTATTCCCGTGCCCCCGTCGAAGCCGTACTCATGCTGATTTTCTTGCTATCCCTCGCCGGTATTCCGCCGCTGGCCGGCTTCTGGGGTAAGTACTTTATCTTCCTCAGCCTGATCGAAAGCGGGCACTATGCGCTGGCGTCTCTGGGCGTGCTCTATTCCGTCTTCGGCCTCTACTATTACTTGAAGATGGCCAATGCCATGTTCATGGGCAAGTCCGAGGAGCCCGGCCGTTTGCCCATAAGTTGGACCATGCGAGCCGCGCTCGGCGTCACTGCATTCGCCACAGTGTTTGTCGGAATCATGCCAGACCGCTTCATCAACCTGGTGAACTGGTCGCTGTTGATCACACAGAATCCGGTGGCGAGGCTCGTCCACTAAGATGCCCATGTGGGGACAGCCGCCTCGGCTGTCTCGGCCTGGGCGAAGCCCGGCCGTATATTTCGACCTTCGATTGCAACACTAGCGTAGAATCCAATCTGCTTGGACCGACACAAATGACGTCTCCCGACGATCCGACTCCGCGCTCCAAGGACTCCGGCCCAAAGGAGAATTTCTGGGTGCAGGCCAGCCGCTATAGCCAACTGGCGTTTATCCTGCCTGCTGCGCTTGTCGTGGGATGGTTGATCGGCGCGGCACTCGACCGCTGGCTGCACACTACGTGGCTCTATCTCGCGGGGATCCTCTTGGGCATAGCCGCCGGCTTCGTCGAAATGATCCGCACCGTTATGCGCGACACGAAGTAAATCGCGCTGTAAGAGAGTGAAGTTGCCCCGCCGAACCGACTAGCGCTTACCATGATTGCTGGGAGATGTTTGCCGGCCCGTTAATGCCCGATTCGAGCCAAACCGAAGCCGACTCTGCGCAAGCCATTGCCGCCGAACACTTCTATTCCGGGGCACTCCACCGCATCCGCGCCTTCATGGCCGCACTCGCTCCGTTTCTGGTTGCGGCCGCGTGGTGGAAATTCGGCCTGCGTCCCGCGGTCGGCTTTGCTTGCGGATGTGCTATCGCCTATGTCAATTTCCACTGGCTGAAGCGCGTGATCGCCGGTTTCGTCGATCGCGCTACTGGAGCGGCCACGTCCCAATCCGGGCAGGGAATTGTGTTTCGATTCTTGTTTCGCTATCTTTTGATGGCCGTCGGCGCGTATGTTATATTGACTGTTTCACCCGCAAGCCTGAATGGGTTTCTTGCGGGCTTATTTTTGCCCGTCGTCGCCATCGGCTGCGAAGCGCTTTACGAACTGTACGCAGCACTGGCTCGTGGAGTCTAGCTGGAAAGGTCAGCGTGGACCAAGCCAAGAGCCAAAAGCTTTTTTATGCCTGAACAACTCTGGTTCACCGAGACACTGAATCGCCTGTTCGCGGGTCCTGTCACGTCGTTGCTGCGAGCCCTGCACCTTCCGCCTAAGTACCCGACGGCTCCTATTACGAACTCGTTCGCGATGGAAATTCTCGTCTTCTCGTTCCTTCTGATTATGTTTCTTCTGGTCCGCTCTCGGCTGTCCGTTGATCGTCCCGGTACCCTGCAGCACGCTTTTGAGGGTGTCGAAGGGTTCATCCAGGGCCAAAGCGACGAGATCATCGGCCACCACAGCGAGGGCTACACACCGTTCCTGACCGCACTCTTCTTTTTCATTTTGTTCTGCAATCTGATCGGTGTGATTCCCGGCTTCGAGTCGCCAACCGCCGTTCCCATCGTTCCACTCGGCTGCGCGCTTTGCGCATTCGTGTACTACCAGACGCAAGGATTCAAACACGCCGGAATCGGCTACCTGAAGCACTTCGCCGGGCCCATGCCCGCGCTGGCGCCCCTGATGGTCCCTATCGAACTCATCAGCCACTTGGCGCGCGTGCTTTCGCTCACCATCCGTCTGTTCGCCAACATGTTCGCCGGCGACATGGTCACGTTGGTTTTCTTTTCACTCGTTCCCATTGGCGTACCCATTATTTTCCTGGGATTGCACATCGGCGTGTCGCTATTGCAAACGTACATCTTTGTTCTCCTGACTACCGTCTATCTGCAGGGCGCAGTCTCGGAAGAGCACTAGAATTTCGTCTTCGAATTTGTTTTGGAGGATTTAGCCGTTCAGCGTGAGGGCGTCTGCAAGGTATGACGTCAACCACCCACTGGCGGTATTTCATACGAGGAGAAACACATGAGTAAGCTCAGCAAGTTGTTCATGGCACTTTCCGTACTTTCGTTCGCCGTCCCCGCTTTTGCGCAAGGCGGAGCCGAGAGTGGAGTCAATTGGGTTGCGATCGCCGCCGGATTCTCCATGGCCTTTGCTTCCGGTATCTGCGCCTTGGCGCAGGGCAAGGCGACCGCCTCGGCAGCCGAAAGTTTGGCCCGCAATCCAGCGGCTCGTCCCGGCATTCAGCTGGCGTTGATTCTAGGCTTGGCCCTGATCGAGTCGCTCGCTCTCTACACCCTGGTCATCATCTTCGCCAAGGTGAAGTGAGCATTTCGATCCAGCTATCTGGAAGTAAGAAGCCTCCGCTGCTGGGCGGAGGCTTTTTATTGGTGCGCCCGGCAGGGCGCACTCACTAGGAGGTGAAAGTCCTCTACACACCCGGCAAGGGGAAGTGTTAGCCGAACAGCAAGGGTGCCCATCGCGAGGCGGGATCCGGAGGAAGC
>Ga0187887_10000033_pt1 | contig 125035 bp, 91 predicted proteins | sample June2016WEW_7_10_FD_132977 | JGI IMG/M metagenome (GOLD analysis project Ga0187887, IMG submission 132977) | Peatland microbial communities from SPRUCE experiment site at the Marcell Experimental Forest, Minnesota, USA - June2016WEW_7_10 | ecosystem: Environmental > Terrestrial > Soil >... | reverse complement strand
TCGGCTGCCGATGGCGTATGAAGGCGTGCGCGACAGCCTGGCGCGCATTCCGGGCGTCCGCGCGGTGACTTACTCGACTAACGGATTGTTCAGCGGCAGCGAATCGGGCGACCTCATCAGCGTAGAAGGCTACACTTCGAAAAACCGCGCCGATCTGCATGCCCGGTTCGATCAGGTCGGCCCTGCCTATTTCGCCAACGTCGGCATTCCGATGCTGCTGGGCCGCGACATCGGGCCGCAGGACACGGCCAGCGCGGAATCCGTCTGCGTGGTGAACGAGACTTTCGCCAAGTTCTACTTCGGCAAAGCGAACCCCATCGGCAGGCACGTAACCGATGAGTTCCCCGATTCGCGCAAGACCTTCACGATTGTCGGCGTGGCCCGCGACGCGCGCGACCACAGCCTTCGCCGCGAGATTTTCCGCCGCTTTTATCTCTCCGCGAGGCAGCCGCTGGGCGGATACTCACCGGACATGAACTATGAGATCCGCACGCTAGGCGATCCGGCGCCGGTGATCGAGGCGTCGCGCAAAGCGATTCTGGCGTTCAATCCGGCTATCGAGGTGAACACGCCGAAAACCATGGAAGCGCTGCTCGACGAAAACCTGCGCCAGGAGCGCATCATCGCGCAGCTTTCGGCCACGTTCGGCGCGCTGGCTTTGCTGTTGGCTTCCCTCGGGCTATACGGCGTGCTTTCGTACGGGGTCGCACGCCGCACCAATGAAATCGGCATCCGCATGGCGCTGGGCGCGCAGGGCGCCAGCGTGGTGCGCATGATTCTGCGCGAAACGCTGGTGCTGATCGCGATTGGTCTGGTGATCGGCATTCCGGCCAGCCTGGCCTGCGCCCAGTTGATTCGGAGTAAGCTGTTCGGACTCAAGCCGGCCGACCCGCTGACGCTGGCGGTCGCCCTCGGCGTGCTGGTAGCCGTTGCGCTCGCCTCCGGATGGCTCCCCGCGCGCCGCGCGGCAAAGGTCGATCCGCTGGTGGCACTGCGGTATGAGTAAGCTGCGTGGCGCGGGCTGTCAAGCCTGCTGAGTCGAGATTCGTCTCGACTCTTCTTTGTTCGCGCTCCGCCGTTGCCAAGAAGCGTCGGCACGAATGCCGACGCTGCAGGCTTGACAGCCCGCGCCACGCTACCGCTCTATCGGCGTTACCGGATCGAGCAGCATCCAGAAGATGACGCCGGTCAGATATACGCCGGCTGAGACGTAGAACGTCAGATTCCAGTTGCTGTGCGTCCACTCGAGTAAGTGGCCGATAACGACCGGCGCCACGAAGCCGGCGAAGTTGCCCCACATATTCATCGCGCCGGAAACCGTGCCGGCGAACTTGCCGCCCACGTCCATGGCCGCGCCCCAGGCGCAGGGCATTACCAGGTCGTTGCAGAAACTCGCCATCGCGATGGCCAGCATGGCCGGCACGGCTGCCGTCCGGGTGGTGGAGAACACCAGAAACGAAGCCGCGCCGGCGAATCCGAGGGTGGTCATGATGCGGCGGGCGTGCGTGACGCTCACATTGCGCCGCCGCAGCCAGCCCAACGCCGCCACACACGCGGGATTGCCCAATCCGCCGAAGAACAGCGGCAGGATACCGAGCCATGCCGTGGCGGCGATCTGCACATGGCGCGCTTCGCGCAGATAGGTGGGCAGCCAGGTGATATAGAAATACCATCCGTAGCAGAGCGAAAAATATTGCCAGCAGAGCATCCACACCTGGCGCGAACCGAGCAGCTTGCGCCAGGGAACGTCGCCGTGCCCGGTGGCGAGCGTCGCGCTTTGGCTCAGCAGCCGGCGTTCGGCGTCGTTCAGCTTTGCGTTTTCCCGCGGATCGTTGCGGTACCAGCGGTAGAACAACACCGCCCAGAGAATCCCGATCAGACCGAACAGCGCGAAGGCGTTGCGCCATCCCACGAAGCCCATCACTAATGCCACCAGCGGCGGCGTGAAGGCGCCGCCCCAGCGCGCGCTGAGCCACATGATTCCTTGCGCGCGCACTTTTTCGCGCGCCGGCAGCCAGGTGGTGAAGGCTTTCGTCAAATTGGGAAAGCAGCCCGCCTCACCGGCGCCGAAGAGGAATTGCGTGGTGGTGATGGAGGCCAGGTTCCACGCGCGCCCGGTGGCCGCGGTGAAAAACGACCACCACAGCACGATGCGCAGCAGCACTTTGCGCGGGCCCAACCGGTCGCCTAGATAGCCGCCCGGCATTTCGAACAGGGCGTACGCCAGCCCGAAGGCGCCGAAGGCCCAGCCCATTTGAGATTGGGAAAGCCCGAGATCGTGACGGATGAACAGCGCGGCGTAAGAAATGGAGACGCGATCGATATAGGTGATGATCGCCAGCGTGACGGCGAAAACAATCACCCAATAGCGGACGCGGCTGGGACGCTCGATGGTGACGACGCCGGCGGGGCTCATTCGCTCGGCCGCGGCCGGAGGGCGAAGTGGTACACCAGCGCGCCCACGCCCACGGTGGCGAACGCGGTGAGCGAGGCGACGGTCGCTTCTTTGATGCCGAAGATCACCATGCCGGCGCCTACCAGAATATACGAAACCGGCAGCAGCGGGTAAGCGAAGTCAATCGCGCGCAGCCGCTGCCAGCCCGGACGCCGACTCCGGAAGACCATCAGCGCCGCGACCGAAAGCACGGTGAAGATAGTCAGGCTCATGCCGATGTAAGTCAGCAGATCGCGAAACGAAGTCAGCGTCATCAGCATGGCGCACAGGCCCTGAGCGAGAATGGCGAACACCGGCGTGTGGAAGCGCGGGTGCACGATGCCGGCGGCCGGAAAGAATGCGCGGTTCTTGGCCATGGCGTAATAGACGCGCGGCCCGATGGTCAGCTCGGCGTTCACGGTGGCGACGATCGAGAGCGCCATCAGCGCGGAGAATACGCCCGCGATGCCAGGCCCGAACAGGTTCGAGGCCGCCAGCGCGCCGACTTTGATCACGCCTTTCATCTGCTCGAGCGGCGTGGAATAGATATAGATTACATTCAGCCCGAGGTAGAGCACGGCGACCAGCGCAGTGCCCGCCGCCAGTGCCGCCGGCAGCGTGCGCTCCGGACGGTGGATTTCTTCAGCCACATACGTCGCAGCATTCCAGCCGCTGTATCCGAACATGACCCAGAGCAGGCTGATGGCGAACTGCGCCGGCAGCGAAGCGGTGGATGTGCGGACGGCATGCTGCGAGAAGTGGCTCCAGCTTCCCGTGCCGAACGCCAGCCCCAGCACGACGAAGCCGGCCAGCACGCAGAGGTTGGTAGTGGTGAGCGAATTCTGTATCTTGGCGGCGAGCCCCACGCCCAGGCAGTTGAGAATGGTGAGAACGGCGATCAGCCCGCACGCCACGGCTTGCGCCGGTCCCAGATGCAGCGAGAACATTCCCGAGCCGAGAACAATCGGCGTGTGCGCTTGCGACAGCCCCGGGAAAAAGTGGCTGAGGTATTCCGTGAACGCGAGCGCCGTCACCGCGATCGGCGCCGAAAAACCGGCGAAGAAGGAAACCCAGCCGGTCATGAATCCCCATTCCGGGCCGAACGCGTGCGTCAGGTAAACGTACTCGCCGCCGGAGCTGGGGAAGTTGACGCCCAACTCGGAATAGCTGAGCGCACCGGCGAAGGCAAAGAACGCTCCGGCCGTCCAGCACCCGATGATCAGCGCCGCGCTGCCCAGGTCGCCCGCCATGAAACCGGTGGTGGCGAAAATGCCAGTGCCCACCATGTTCGAGATCACCAGCGCGGTGGCGCTGAAGAAGCCGAGTTGACGAAGCAACCCTGGGTGGGAAATCTGCGGTTGTGTTTGCGGCATGCGGCCTAAGGTTATTGTAGATGAGTGGCGCGGGAGACCGAGGGCCGTTGGGTGCGGGACGATCGCGATCCAGCGCTTGAAGAAAAGCCGAGATGACTCTCGGCTCTGCAGCCTTGACAGGCCGCGCCACGGGCTATCGGCGGGCGTAGAAGCTGGCGGTGAGATCGTAGAGGGAACGCTCAGGCGCCGCGGTTCGCAGATGTTTCAAGATGCCCTCTTTGTCGGCCTCGCTGCGTTCCTGGCCGAGCTTGAACTTGCCTTCCAGTAATTCAATCTCCAGTTCGAAGCCGAGAATGCCTCCGATGAGGCCGGATGTGTAGCTTTGCGGGAGCTTGGCGAGATCGTAGGGCGAATTCGGCTCCTCGAACTTGCGGATCAGCTTCGTCAGCAAATCGCGCATGGCGTTCTCGGCCGTAACCGCCTTCAGCTTTCCCGATGCATGGACGGAAGCGAAGTTCCACGTCGGAACAACTTCCGGTTTCGAGTACCAGGTCGGCGAGATGTAGGAATGAGGCCCGTGAAAAACGATCACTGCTTTTGCGGCCGCCAGAATGGCCTCGGTTTGCGGGTTCTGGCGCGAGATGTGACCGTAGATCGCGCCGTTCTTGCCGGCATTGCGGTCGAGCACGACCGGGATGTGCGTAATGCGAAGGGACGGCTCCGATGTGATGAGATCGACGAAAGAAAACTCGTCCATGAAATCGTGCAGCAGCTTACGGTCCTCGACGAGCTGCGGCTTGGGAATGTAAAGCGACTGTGCGCTGGGAGAATTCATCTGTGCCTCCAGGTTGAAACCAACGGCGGCCATCCCTGCCAGCATACTGCGTCTGTTCATACACGCGCTCCCCTCTCAGGCTATAGTAGAGGTCCTGGCGCTCGCGTGTCACCATACCGCGCCGGAATCGACCTATGCTCGTGCTCGCTTCGCAATCGCCGCGCCGCAGTGAGATTCTGCGCCAGGCCGGCATTCCGTTCGTGGTACGGCCGGTGGAGGTGGATGAGACGCCGCTTGCCGGGGAGAGCCCGCGCGTTTACGTCGAGCGGCTGGCGTTGGCCAAGGCGCTGGCGGCGCCGGCGGGGCCGCGGGAAACAGTACTCGCCGCCGATACCACAGTGACCATCGACGGCTCCGTGCTCGGCAAGCCGGTGGATGCGGCCGATGCCCGCCGCATGCTGGCGCTTCTTTCCGGCAAGCGGCATGACGTGCTCACCGGCATTTGTCTGCGCAAGGGCGATTCGCCGATTTTGGACTGCGCATCGACCGCAGTGTGGTTTCAGCCGCTCAGCGATGAAGAAATCGGGGCGTATGTAGCCAGCGGCGAACCGGATGGCAAAGCCGGAGCGTATGCGATCCAGGGGCTGGCCTCGAAATTCGTCGAGAGGATCGAAGGCTGCTACTTCAACGTCATGGGCCTGCCGGTGTCGTTGGTCTATCGCCATTTGGCGCGGTTGGGGTGAAGTGGCTGCGACGGGGCGTTTGGCATAGCCTGATGCGGCGGACTTTGGGTTGAGCCAGGTTTGCCGTCAGAGGTAGGATAGACGATCGGTTTTTGTCGTCTGTCAGGCGGCGGGCGGAAAACGCCATCACGAGTTCGGAGACGCTCCTTTCGGCGTGACCGCTCCCTATGGTCGCGGCTCCGATTCGATTTCGAGCAGCTTCTGTTTGAGGGCGATGCCCCAGCGGTAGCCGCCCAGGTCGCCATCTTCGCGCACTACGCGATGGCAGGGAATCGCCAGGGCAACCGGGTTTGACGCGCAGGCACGCGCCACCGCGCGCGCAGCCGTGGGCCGGCCGACGCGGCGGGCGACTTCCGAGTACGATTCGGTTTGGCCGCGCGGAATCGTCCTCAGGTGCTCCCAGACCAGGCGCTGGAATGCCGTCGCCTGGATGTCGAGCGGAAGATCGGGCATCGCGGGATTGCCTCGCAAGTGATCGCGCAGCCGCCCGGTCCACGGTTCGAGCGAGTGCGGATCGTGTTCCAGGCGCGCCTGCGCGAACTCCTCGCGCAGAGTCTTTTCGAGCGCCGCGCGCGTGTCTCCGAAACGAATCGCGCAGACGCCTTTATCGGTGCCGGCGATGAGCAGCTTGCCCAGCGCGCAATCGACCACCGCGTAGCGTATGACCACGCCCGCCGCCCGATTGCGGTACTGCCGCGGCGCCATGCCGAGCTGCGACGCGGCGCGCTCATAAAGGCGGCTGCTCGAGCTATAGCCCGCATCCACCATGGCGCGCGTGACGGAATCGCCGCGCCGCAACCCCGCTTTCATGACTTCCAGGCGACGGGCGTCCGCATAGGCGCGCGGCGTGATTCCCGTCAGCGATTTGAACGTGCGCTGCAAATGAAACGGACTCACGCCGAGCCGCCGCCCGAGAGCGCTCAGCGTGAGCGGCGCATCCCCATTCGGTTCGACGCCGGATTCGATTCTGGATTCGATGTCGCGGCAGACGCGGCTGACCAACTCGGCGTGAGGATGGGCGCCGATCGGCGTTTCAGGCTTGCATCGCAGGCAGGGCCGGAAACCGGCGCGCTCGGCTGCCTCGCGCTCGCGAAAGAAGACCACGTTGACGCGGCGCGGCCGGCGGCTCGGACAGGAAGGACGGCAGTAGACGCCGGTCGAAACCACGGCGTAGAAAAAGAAGCCGTCCATGCGCGAATCGCGCCCCATGAGCGCTTCCCAGAAGGACGTTTCCCAAAAAGCACTTTCTTCGGCGGTCATCACACTCCCAGTCTAGGGCGGACGCCGGAGCGGCGCTATCCGGAACTTGCGGTCAAAGTGAAACGGGGAGTTATTCTCGAGAACGGTCCGCGTTTCCACCATCCGGATGGACATGTGCGGCACATGATTGTATGCTGAGAACATGTCGAAGATGATTCAAGTGAGGGACGTCCCGGACCATGTGCATGGCACTCTGAAATCCCGTGCGGCTCGCGAAGGCATGAGCCTTTCCGATTTTCTCAAGAGGGAATTGGCGCGTGCGGCGGAACGGCCGACTATGCAGGAATGGTTGGATCGCGCGCAACAAACCAAGCCCATCCGGGCTCACGACCGGAGTGGGATGACCCCCGCGCAGGCCATACGCGAACTGCGAGACTCGCGATGATCGTTCTGGACGCCTCCGTGGTCGTCGAACTCCTCACCAATGGCGTGCTCGCCGATTCCATTAGGAGCGACCTTTCCGGGCGCGATGAGTCTTTCGTTGTTCCGCATTTGATCGATGTCGAAGTGGTGAGCGCGCTGCGAAGGCTACTCGCGGGCCAGCGAGTAGGGGCGGACCGCAGCGATCAATTTCTCGCCGGGCTGGCGGCGCTGCCGGCAGAGCGTTATTCGCACACGCCATTGATCGGCCGTATTTGGGAATTGCGCCACAACTTCACCGCCTACGACGCCACCTACATAGCCCTGGCCGAGGCCATGAACGCCGTTCTCTACACCTGCGACGAGAAATTGTGCAAGGGCCACCGAGCCCGCGTCGTGCTGTTCGCACGAAGATGACAGGGCGTCGCTTCCCGGCCCGGCTATCCCTGGGAGGTGGGAGGCAGAAAGACGCTCGCCAGAACCGCTTTCAGTTTCTCAAGTCGCCTTTCCTCCAGCAGCCCCTCGTCGAGACGGTTGAGGAGCTCGCTCTTGCTCATCATCGTTTCAATTTGCAGAAAGACTATAAGGGCCACCCGTGCATAATCCAGAATCTGTCGGCAAAGCTTCTCGTTGTGCTGAGCCTTTGAAGGATCGCCGGCGCCCCCATGTATATACTCGCTTCGGATGCCATACGCTTCATGGACCTCGCCCTGCACCATGATTCCGTTGTGCCCCAGCAACCTCAGAAGAGCCGCCACGCGCTGGCTGAGCCGAAAGCTCAACTCGGATCGTTCCTTGTCTCGCAGAAACAAAGCTTCGAGGCAGGTAATCCCTGAGGTAATCCGTTCCTGAATGTCATTGGGGCCAATGACTGCGGCCGAGAAGCGGCGAAGTCCTATCAACACTGGCGTCTGCGCCAGTGCGTGGGGCTCGAACACCGAAGGCATCAGGGGCTGCATGCGCTTAAGAAACTCCGTTAAGGGAGCTTCGTCCGCTGCGCCAAGCTCGTATTTATAGTGTCCTCCGCGATCGAGCCCCCCGCCGAAAACTCCGCCGATACGCAGGATCGACGTTGGCTGGACCCGATACCACGACACGTAAACAGAGCCCAGACGGTACAGCCGGAGCGCATTCACGAATACCCCCACAGTATCGCGGGCCTCCTGCATCGTGGCTGCGCGGATTTCGAACTCGGCGGTAACTGGACCGCGCGGGGTCTCGGGCGCAAGATGATCGACCGGCATGAGGCGCATCTGCACGTCCGTCTCGGCTTCAAAGTCCTCGGATTTCGGACGACGCAGGACTACCCCGGAGGCCTTTATGGATGAAGCACTCAACCAGCAGCCGTCCATCCACGCCGAGATCCTCATCAATGTCGGCGTGTGCTGCAGATCGGCTAGGAAGGTCGCCACTAAGGCGACGATTCTGCTGTCACTGAGGTCATCTGCCGGTGTCGACACGATCGAAACAACAAAGCGGAAGAGATTGCTCTCGGCCTCCCCGCGTCGACGCCAAGCTCGGCTACGATGGCGGGCACACAATCCCTAACCTCGGACGAGTCACGAGCCGCGTTTCCGGCGAAAGTCCACTGCTGGGCGAATGGCCATTCCGATCTCTGCACGTACTCAACCGACAATGTTAAGTTGACTCCCCCTTGGTCGCCGTAAGAAAAGTGCGTCACTTTGTTCCTAACGAACAACGAGAGTGTCTCGGAGATCTCCCCTGATTCGCGCGCGTCCTTGATACGGTGCCTGAGATACGTTGCGGCCACCCAAAGCTTCTCGGCCAAGCCCGTACGAATATCCGGGGTCATTACTTGATTCTCCGTATTTGCGCCACGCTTAGCCGATGCTGCCCTCGACGTGTGGAGATGTCTGTAGCTCGTGGCTTCGGGCGCAAAGCGATTCGATCAAAGCCTCATGGGTCCTGTCGGTGTACCCAGCACATCCATGTGATCTTAACGCGATTCCATCGGGAGCAACCGGCGCGATCCCCGCCCCGGCTCCCCCTATTCCTCTTCCTCCACCAGTTCCCACAACCCCCTCCCGCAGTAGTTGGGGCATTCGGGCAGCTTCTCGCCTTTGGAGAATTGCTTGGGCGTTTTGCAGACGCTGCACCAATAGATGCCAGTTACTGGCGCGGCGGTGCCTGGTTTATGATTCATGTGACTCCGGTCCTTTCTCTTTCGCGGTGCCCAGCACCCAATCGACCATCTGTTCCATACGGTCGGCCTTCAGATCGAGCGGCATGTTATCGAGCGTCTCGGGCTGAAAGCCATAAGTTACTCCGCAGCAGGCCACACGGGCGTTGCGCGCGGTTTCCACATCCACTGAGCTATCGCCCACCATTAGCGTGCGCTCGCGACTTACCTCGGCCTGCTCCATCAAGACTTCGATGCCGATGGGATTCGGTTTCTTGAACTCGAAGCTGTTGCCGCCATAGACGCGGAAGAAATGATGCGCCACGCTGAGGCCCTCGACGATGGCCTGGCTCACGCGCACTGGCTTGTTCGTGAGCACGGCCATGCGCTTGCCGGCCGCGGTGAGGCGGTCGAGCGACTCGCGCACGCCGGGATAGAGGGTGGTGAAATCGAGATCGTGCTCGCGGTAGTACTCGAGAAAATATTCGAGCGCTTCCTGCACTTCCGCCTCTGTCGCCTGGTCGCCCAAGGCGCGGCGGATCAGCACCGCGGCGCCGTTGCCGACGTAGGAATAGACGCGCTCGTTATCGAGCGTCGCCATCCCCATGTGCCGGCGCGTAGCGTTGACGGCGTTGGCCAGGTCCAGGCGCGAATCGATCAGCGTTCCATCGAGGTCGAAGATCAGCAGGTCGAACACAGGTGTCCCGTCTATCAGGTTAGTGGTCAGAATCTCCACGAGGCCTTCACTCTATCTATAGCAGGGCGTGAAGGCCATAGCGCGTCGAGACGAGTCTCGACGCGGCAGGCACGAGTGCCTGCGCCACGTCGCGCCAGCGGCCATGGTCAACAATTAGGCAAGACGGGAGACTAAGTGCTCGACCGGCAGATTCGGTTCTGTCGAAAGGACCGCTCCTGTGGTCGCGGCTCCGTTCGGAGGCGCGGCGATTCGAGGCCGAACTCCGGCAAAGTGCACTACAGCGCACGGTCGAAGACCTAAGCCGCGCCGGTCCTCCGCTTGCGCGCGCGTATTTCCCGGCTGGCTGGCTTGCGCCGCGAGCGCGTGCGTCCGCTTTCCAGGCCGAATTCCAGCGCCTTGCGCTGTAGCGTGTTGCGGTGGATGCCTAACTTCTTGCTGGCCGCCGACTGGTTACCCTTGCTCTGTCCGAGCGCCGCTTCGATCATGCTCCGTTCCAGGAGCGCGACCGCATCCGTGAGAAAAACGCCTCCGTTTAACAGTCGAGCCACCAAACCGTCAAATTCGTTTTTCATTTCTTGTCCTTGTCGGCCTCGGGCTTGGTTCCCTGCCGCTGGGCGTTGGCCCACGCTTGCTTGACCTGCCCGTATGCCTTACGAAAACCTTCTTTAAACTCGTGAGGAGCCATATCCGCTGCCAGGTTGGCGGTGCCCGCCAGGTAAGGAGCCAGGCGGGAATGCGCCACCGCGGCCGGCGGCGTATCGCCGTGCGAAAACGCCATCAGGCCGGCGATCAGCACTACAGCGATCAGGGCCGCGCGCAATACGCCGAAGCCCGCACCCAATAGATGATCGAAGAAAGACAGTCCGGTCACCCGCAGAAACTTGCCCACCACGAAACCCACCAGCGCGCCAGCCACCAGCACGCCGCAGAACACCAAAGCGAAGCCGGCGAAATGCGCCGCCTGCGGCGACTTCAAGTGCGGCTCCAGAAAGCTGCCCGCCCATCCGTAGAACCACAACCCCAATACGAAACCCAGCACCACCGAGACCAGCCCGATGATTTCCCGCGTCAAGCCCTTGCGCATACCGGCCACCACTGACGCGGCCAGAATCAACGCCAGCACCACATCCAGCCAGTTCATAGCTGGTGGCCGGTGAGCGTCTGGTAGGCTTGCCTATATTTCTCGCTCGTCTTCGCCGCGACCTGCTCCGGCAGCGGCGGAGCCGGCGGCTGCTTGTTCCAATGAATCGATTCCAGGTAGTCGCGCACGAATTGCTTATCGAACGAGAATTGCGCGCCGCCGGCCTGGTACGTGTCGGCCGGCCAGAAGCGCGAGGAATCCGGCGTCAGCACTTCGTCGCCCAGCACCAGCGTGCCATCCACAAAGCCGAATTCGAACTTGGTGTCGGCGATCACGATACCGCGCGATTCGGCATAGCGGGCCGCGCGCGAGTAGATCTCGATCGTCAAATCGCGCAGCCGTTTGGCCAGGTCCTCGCCGATCAAAGAAACCGTTTGCGCGAACGAGATGTTCTCGTCGTGTCCCGTCTGCGCCTTGGTGGAGGGCGTGAAAATCGGCTCGGGCAGTTTGTCGCTTTCGCGCAGGCCCGCCGCGAGCGGTATGCCGCACACGGTTCCGTGCTGCCGGTATTCCTTCCAGCCGGAACCGGCCAGATAACCGCGCGCCACGCATTCGATGTCGATCATCTTGGCCCGCTTCACCAGCATCGAGCGGCCCTCGAGCTGATCGCGGAACGGCAGCAGCGCAGCCGGATATTCGTCCACCCGCGCCGTCAGGAAGTGCGTCGGCGTCAGGTCGCGCAGGAAGTCGAACCAGAAAATGGAAAGCTGGGTCAGTACCTTGCCCTTGTCCGGGATGCCGGTGGGAAGGATGTAGTCGAATGCCGAGATGCGGTCGGTGGCGACGATGAGAAGCTGTTCGCCGACGCGATAAACATCGCGCACTTTGCCGCGGGCGTGAAGTTCGATACCAGGAAGATCAGTCGTTAAGAGAACCGGGTTCTGTGTGGAATGCACGGCGCCTTTTTAGATTTTGACTCGGGGGGCATTCCAAATCATAACGCTTCGCGCGGCGATTGCAAACGGAAATTTCCAAAAGATTTCGCGGGCCGCTCGCTACGGGTGACGGAGCCCGCGATCTTCCTCACACTTGGTTGCCGTCGCCGCGCGGCTTCGCTTGAAGATTAAAGAACTTCGGCGCAATGGCGCGCAAATGTCCTGGCGGTACCGGTCCGCTCTGAACTGTACAATCGAGGAGTGACCGACGCCACGCTGCTCGAACACATTAACCGCTTGCCGCATGCCCGTGCTAACTTTAAGCAACTTGTGCGGGAACTGGGCACGAGGGGAGAAGGGCGCGCCGAGCTCGAAACCGCGCTCGCCCGTCTGGCCGCCCGCGGCGACCTCATCGAGCTGCGCTCCGGCCACTACACGGCCACCGCGCGCAGCCGCGAATTTGCCGTGGGCCGCGTCAACATGCACCGCGACGGCTACGGCTTCCTGATTTCCGACCGCCCCCTCGAAGGCATCCAGGGCGATGTGTTCCTGCCGCCGGAAACGGCGGAAAAAGCCATGCACGGCGACCGCGTGGTGGTGCGCATCGCGCGCATCGAAGCCAACGGCCGCGCCGATGGCGAGATCGTCAAAGTGTTGCAGCGCGCCCACCTGACGGTGGTCGGCGAGTTCCGCTTCGGCAAACGCGGCCAGTATGTGGTGCCGCACGATGACCGCATTCGCCAATGGATCGAAATCCCGGAAGGCATGGAGATCCCGCCGGCCGGCGCGATCGGCGCCGCTATCGATCGCATCGGGGTCACCCCGCGCCAGGTGAATTCGCGCGAGGAGTTGGCCGGCCTGATCGTCAACGTGGAGGTGCTCGAATACGCGGAGCACGGCGAGCATCCGGTGGGCCGCGTGATTGAGATTCTGGGCTCGCCCGACGATTTCGGCGTGGATGTCGAGATCGTCATCCGTCAGCATCACCTGCCGCACCGCTTTCCGCCGGAAGTGGTGGAGCAGGCGCAAGCCATTCCGGACTCGATCGCCGCCGCCGATCTGGTCTCTCGCCGCGATTTCCGCGCCTTGGATATCGTTACCATCGATGGCGAAACCGCGCGCGATTTCGACGATGCCGTGTGGGTGGAACGCCTCGCGAACGGCAACTACGCGTTGCAAGTCCACATCGCCGACGTGAGTCATTACGTGCGACCCGGCACGCCAATTGACGTCGAAGCCCGCCTGCGCGGGACGAGCGTCTACTTTCCCGACCGCGCGGTGCCGATGCTGCCTTTCGAGCTTTCGACCAACATCTGCTCGCTCCGCCCGCAGGTGGACCGGCTGGTGCTTTCGGCGCTGCTCGAAATCGACGCCCGAGGCGAAACCGTGGCGCAGGAGTTTACCGCCGGCGTGATCCGCAGCGCGGAGCGGATGACGTACACCGACGTTCATCTTGTGCTGGAAGGCGATGCCGCCAAACGCGAGCGCTACCAGCCGCTGGTGGAGCGCTTCGAGCTGATGCGCGAGCTGGCGCTGCTGATGAATCGCAAGCGGGTGCGCCGCGGCTCGATCGATTTCGACATGCCCGAGCCCTTGATCGAGTTCGACGAATGGGGCGCCATGACCGGCGTCAGCCGCGCCGCGCGCAACATCGCCCACCGCATCATCGAAGAGTTCATGCTGGCCGCCAACGAAGCGGTGGCCGCGCACCTGGAAACCGCCGTCCCGGCGAGCATTTATCGCATCCACGAAAAGCCCGATCCGAAGCGCGTGATGGATTTCGAGGAAGTGGCCGCGCACTTCGGCTATTCGCTCGGCGTGGGAGCGATCCCCGTGCAGCGGTTCGGCATCACGGATAAGCATCGCGACGGCAGCAAGCGGCGGCATGACATCGAGCTGGCCGCGCCCGAGTTGAAGATCACTTCGCGCCAATATCAGAAACTGGTGGCGAAGGTCGAAGGCAAGCCCGAGGAGCGCATATTGAGCTACCTGATGCTGCGCTCGCTGAAGCAGGCGCGCTACTCGACCAACAACGTGGGCCACTTCGCGCTGGCCGCCGACACTTATACGCACTTCACATCGCCCATTCGCCGATACCCGGATCTGGTGGTGCACCGCCTGCTGCGCGAGGCGCTAGACGCGCAACGGAGCCGCGACCGTCAGGGAGCGGTCGTAGCCACAACCCTCTCCGAACCCGAACTCAGCGCCATCGCCACCGAATGTTCCCACACCGAGCGCCGCGCCGCCGAAGCCGAGCGCGAGCTGGTCGAATGGAAGAAAGTCCGCTTCATGGCCGACCGCGTCGGCGAAGACTTCGACGCGCTCGTCATCAGCACCGCCAAGTACGGGATCTTCGTCGAGCTGACCGAGCTCTTCATTGAAGGCCTGGTGCCGATCGACACCCTCCCCGGCGACGAGTACGCTTACCGCGAAAACGTGCGCAAGGTTGTCGGCAAACGCACCAGGCGCGAATTCTCCATCGGCGACAAGGTACGAGTAATCCTGGTGCGAATCGACGCCAACGAACGCAAGCTGCAATTCGGAGTGTTCGAGGAAGCGAAGCCGCGGCGGAGAAAGGCGCGTTAAGCAAGGAGGTTGGGATCTGAGGGAACCACTCGCGTGAATCCTGATACGCTGAGCGGTTCCCGACAACGATGCCACTCTTCAGTGACGCTCGTGCCCTGATTCGCGCCAACCTCGAGCAATTTCAGCCGGGCGTCAAAGCCCGTGTTCGGGGCGCGATGATAGGCGCGCTCACAGACGCCCAAGTCAAAGCCACAAATGAAAACAGAAAGGCAGAAGGACTGCCTCCGGTAGCAGCGGAAGTGATTTTTTTCGGGTGGCACGTTTACAAAAGTCGCGTGATTCGAGACGGCTATAGGATCGCGGACGTTATCGATCAAATTGAAAGCGCGATGAGTAGCGGCTCGGTTGTGCTGGATCCGGAACACATGACGGCGATGGAAAACCCAACCGCGCGACCCGACGCTTACGGAAACATGGTCAAAGACAGGGCTATATTTGAATGCACCGCGCACCATCCGCGTCCCGAACTCTTTACCGTTATGCCCAAAGGCGACACCATCAAGCCCAGCCACAAAGAAAAAGGCCATCCTTTCGGATAGCCTTTTTCTGAAACCAAGCAACTCGCCCGGGTAACACCTGCATCCGGCTGCACCAGTTGCTCTGATGCCAGTATCGCCTGTAGCGCCGAATAAGTCAACGATGTTGGGAGGCCCACGGCGTAACCAGTTAATTCGGTTGTACTTGCGCGCAGTCGGACTCCGGTCGATGCACCGCGCGCCTGCCAGAGAACACAATGACCCGGAACAAAACAGCGCAAGCCGAGGCAGACGCCGCGTGGCAGGAGTCAAAGAGCAACGCGTCCGGTGAGAACGCCGTCCTTATTGGAACTCCGCTAAGGGTCCCAAGAGCCATGGCCTCCAGCCAGCCAATCACCGCGCCACCGCCCGCATATGCAGCTAAAGAGCGGATGCCGAAATGCCGGAAAACCATCCAGGCGGGTAAGCCCAATACCAATTCGGTAATGTAGGCGATTGGCAGGCCGTTGATGTACACAACTAGAAGCCACCACCACGCGCCTGCGGTCAAGACTGTTGGCGGATCGTGAATCACTACCGTCAAGAAGACGTAGACAGCGGGACAAGCCAGAGGCGCAAATGCGAAGCCGGCCACCACCCTTCGTTGCATCATCCATATTCCACGTTAGCAATTCTCTCGCTTTAACGTCGCCGGCCCGCGCCTTCCCCCTGCTGCTAAACTTCTATTAGGCCGCTATGGACCGCCCTGCCGCTGCCACATCCGCCACCGCGCGCGAAATCATTCTGGAGATCGTCCGCAACATGCGGGAGGGCCTCGAGCCTCTGCATTACTCCACGCTCCCGCCTGCCATCTATCACGTCTACCTGCACCCGGACGACATGGAGCGGCTGCGCGGCATCGTACCGCGCATCGTCGACGAGGCGCGGCGCGCGCTCGATGCGGAGATGGAATCGCTCAATCGCGGCGGGCTCGCCAAGCGGCTGAAAATTGCCCGGCGCAGTGAGCCCAAAATAACCCCGCCCGAAGGCGGCTGGCAGATCCGCATTCTGGAGAACACCGACGACGACGTGGACGCGGGCGATATCGTCATCTACTCCGAGCTCGCCCTGCCCGCCAAAGAGGAATTCGGCGCCGGCAGCATGACCAAGCGCATCGCCACGCGCCGCATGGCCGGCGCATCGGCGAGCGCCGAATCGTCCTACCAGCCGGCGCAGGCCGCGCCCGCGACGCCGGCAGCCCCGCCCGCCGGCGCCTTTGCGTCGATCGAGTACGACGATCGCGGCGTGCGCAGGACGTTCTACATGACCAAGAACGAAATCGTGGTGGGCCGCGGCGGGCGCGATTATTGGACCGATTTGAAACTGGACACGCTGCCGGATGTTTCGCGCGAGCACTTCCGCCTGCGCCGCGATCCGGAAAGCGGCAAGTTTTTCCTGAAGGATCTGAGCCGCCTGGGCACCACCATCAACGGTGTCGCGGCGCCTTCCAGCATCGAGGTCGCCGGCACCGAGAAACGCGATCGCAACGTGGAAGCGCCGGTGCCGGAAAAGGCCAGCCTCTGCCTGGCCGGCGTTTGTTACCTGGAATTCCAAAGCACCGCGCATGGTTAAGAGGTCGCTTGGCGGCAACTACAACGACCGCTCCCTAGGGTCGCGGCTCCGATGCGCGAGTGAACCGGAGCCGCGACCAGAGGGAGCGGTCACGTTGATCGATGTGGCAATCCCATGACAGGCTCTAACACAATCCTGAAATTCGCGGGGGCCAGCGACCCTGGCCGCGTGCGCCACAACAACGAAGACGCCTGGTACATCGACGCCGAGCGCGGCATCTTCCTGGTGGTGGATGGCATCGGGGGGCAGGCGGCGGGCGAGAAGGCGGCGGAAATCGCCGTGGACCGCATACGCGCCCGCCTGGAGCGCCAGACCGGCACAGTGGAGCAGCGCGTGCGCGAGGCCATCACCGTCGCCAACAACGAGATTCTGCGCACCGCGCGCGACAATCCGCAATGGCAGGGAATGGCTTGCGTACTGACGCTGGCGGTGGTGGACGATGGCGCGGTGGTGGTGGGCCACGTCGGCGATTCCAGGCTCTACGAGATTCGCCGCGGCGCCATCCGCAAGGTCACTCACGACCATTCGCCGGTGGGCGGGCGTGAAGAATCGGGCGAACTTTCCGAGATCGAGGCCATGCTCCATCCGCGCCGCAACGAAGTTTTTCGCGACGTGGGCAGCGAGGTACATGCGCCCGACGACGCCGATTTCATCGATATCGAACGCATCCCCTTCGCGGCCGAAGCGGCCCTGCTGCTGTGTACCGATGGTCTCAGCGACCAGGTGACATCGGATTACATCCGCGTCGTGGTGGAACGTAACGCGGGCGATCCCGCCGCCGCCGCGCGCCAGTTGATTGAGGCCGCCAACGCCGCCGCCGGCAAGGATAATGTCACGGTGGTGCTGGTGGAGGGTTCGCGATTCGCGGAATCCACCGTGGATCTTCCACGCCTGAGGTTCCGCGTCGGTGGCGCCGTGGCTTTGGCCGCCGGCGTATTGCTGGTGACGCTTCTGGTCGCTGGCCTCCTGCACAGCCTGCAGCAATCCAGCTTGCGTTCCTCCAAGCTCGTGACCTCGGTTGCGATTTCGCCGCGGGTCCTTCGCGTCGATGACTCCGCGGGCGGTTCGCCGGCTTCCGGCATACCGCTTCTCCAGGCGCTGGCCGAAGCCCGGCCGGGCGATGTCATTCAATTCGCCGCGGGCACGGAATTCGACCAGCCGGTGCGGCTGAAATCCGGCGTCACGTTTCGCGGCAGCCAAACCGGCGAGATGGCCAACGGCGCGCGCGCCATTCTGCGTCTCGCGCCCGGCGCGGCCGGCCCGGCTGTGTTGGCCGACAACGTTCGCGACGTGCGCATTCAGGGCCTGCGCATCCTCGCCGACAGCCAGGCGCCGCCTCCACAGGGCATTCTACTGGTTGATTCCAGCGTCGAGATCGAAGACACGGAAATCGAGGGCGCCACCATCGGCATCGAAGTCCGCGGCGCCAGCCGGCTGATCCTGCGTGCGTCGACCATCCGCGATTCGCTGGCCGAGGGGCTGCTCGCCTCCGGTCCCAGTTCGCTGTGGGTATCGCACAATTCGTTCCTGCACAACCACGCCGCCAACCTCGCCGCGCGCGATGGCGCGCAGCCTTCTCTCACCGGCAACGTGTTCGACAAGAGCACGCTGGAGCTGCCGCCGGAGCTCAAAATGGAGAGCGTCCGCGCGCAGAATTTCCTGCTCGACGCCAAACCCGCCACAGCGCGTCCGGGAGCCAGGAAGCCATGATCGCCCCCGCCGACCGGCGCATCGGCAAGTATGAAATCGGCCGCAAGCTGGGCCGCGGCGGCATGGCCGACGTGTACCTGGCCGAAGACACCGAAAACGGGCACACTGTGGCGCTCAAGCTGATCGAACACGGCGCCGACGCCGACACCATCGATGCGATCGAAGCCGAGCGCCGGGGCGCGGAACTCCAGGCGCGCCTGGCCGCCGTCGACCCGCGGGTGGTCCGCGTATTTGGCGCCGGCGACATCGAAAATTACTTCCACGTCGCCATGGAGTACGTCGATGGGCAGGACTTGGCCGAGTTGCTGCGCCGCGGGCCGCTGGTCATCGAATTCGCCGTCGATACCGCTATCTCCGTGGCCGAGACGCTGGTCAACGCCCACAACCTGGAAGCGTCCATCGATGGCAAGGAATTCCGCGGCGTGGTGCACGGCGACATCAAGCCGAAGAATATTCGCATCGACAGCCGCGGCAATGTGCGCGTGCTCGATTTCGGCATCGCCAAGGCGCTTTCGCTGTCGCGCCGGCTGACCCGCAACGAATTCGGCTCGGTGCCCTACGCGTCGCCGGAACGGCTCGATTCGGGAGAGGTGGATGCGCTCTGCGATTTGTGGTCGCTGGCCGTGATGCTCTATGAGATGGTGACCGGCCTGCAGCCATATCACGCCGAATCGACCGAGCGCCTCGAGAGCATGATCCGCTCGCGCATTCCGCCGCCGCCCGCGCCCGATCCTTGCCCGGAGCCGCTGCGGCGCATCCTCATCAAAGCCACCGCGCCCGATGCCGGCATCCGTTACCAATCCGCGCGGGAATTCGCCGACGACCTGATCGCCTTCCGCCGCGGCGGTGTGGTGCGCGCCGCAACCGAGGACCTGGATGCGACCCGCCGCACCACGCGCGCCGAGATTGACGATGCCACCCGCCGCACCGCGACCCAGGGCCCCGAGGCGGAAGCCACGCGCCGCAAGCCGCCCGCGCGGAATTGGCCGCTCACCGCGCAGCTTCCCAAACGGCCGCGCACGAAATTCGGCAACGTGATGCGCGTGGTGGCGATGCTGGCAGTAGCCGCTGTCCTCTACGGCTGCTGGGAGGCCCTTGCCGACTATCGGATGTACCAGCACGGCCAGCAGCTCAAGCGCGACATCCAGGCCGAGCAGGTGACCGACCCCGACCAGATCTGGAGCCGTTGGACGGAACTTTCCAAGCGCAATCCTTCGTCTCTCCTCTTGTATACGCCGCGCAAGGCGGTGAAGGGGAACCTGGTGGAGACAGCCGATCGCGTGATTGCGGGCTATCGCAAGGCCGATGGTCAGCCGATCTATGAGAAGGATTGGGAACGCGCCCGCAACGCCCTGGCGCGGGCCCTCGCGATGGACCCGGACGACCAGGTGCGCGGCAAGCTGCGCCTGGCCGAGGGGCACGTGACCCGCATTAACGGTGCCGCTCATCATGACGCGAAGCAGTTGCAGACCGCCGTAGACGAGTTCAACCAGGCCGACCGCCTGCTGCCGCATTCGCCCGATCCCCAGCTTGGGCTGGCGCGCGCTTACTACAACCTGAAGGATATCGACAAGGCGTCTGCCGCGCTCGAGGAAGCCGAGCGCCGCGGCTACCAGCTCGCCAATCGCGACAAGCTGCAACTGGCCGATGGCTACCGCGACCGCGCCGACCTCACCTTCTGGGACTCGCGCAATGTGCATGGCCTGCCGCAGGAGAAAGACGAGTTGGATCGTGCCGCCGCCGACTACCGGCGCGCGCTCGACCTGTACCAGAACGTCGCCCCGTACGCCAACGCCAGCGTCGGCATCGTCCGCGTCGAAGCCAGCCTGCTGGTTGTCAATGCACGCCTGCAACAGATTGAGGACAGCGGAGGAACAGCGCAGAAATGACGGGCTGTACCACGCCACCGCCGGCGCCCTGTGAGGCGGACGCCCCCGTCCGCACTCGGCCCGCCGGCCGTATGGGTAACGCCGGCGATCTTGTCGCCGGTGATTCGCCAGGATTCCCCAAACCTCGAAGCACGCCGGCGTTACCGAGGTTTTTCGTGGAATTTCGCGGGCCCGTGGCCCATCCCGGCAGACCACGAAAAGCGATGGTCCGTCCTACCATTGCCGCTGTATGCGGACTGGCAGGTTCCACCCGCTAACATGCCAGTCACCCGCAGCAGCGCCGTCAGCCGCCCAAACGCCGGGCGCGGTCCGCAACGCCGTGCCGCGTGGCGGATGCGCGAACTGCTCTGGATGCTCGCCGCAGGCCTCGTCGTGGCCGGCGCTTTGTGGCTGGCCTGGCGCGCCAAGACCGCTGGATTCGCCGACGCCGAGCAAGCGCTCGCCGCCAAGCAGATCGTCAACCTGAACGCACTTTCCGAGCGCGAAGACCTGCTGCCCGTGCTCACACTGTACCCCGACCCCGTCGAGCGCGAATTCGTCGCCCGCAAAATCTACAACATCTCCGGCGGACTGGCCAACGTCGGCGCCATCGCCCGCATACGCGTCACGCGCGAAGAAGTCGCCGGCCGCGGCTTGCAATCGCTGCGCGACCGGCTCAAAGACCGCGAATCTATGCCGCTGGTGAGCGGCGACCAACTGCGCCTGCTCAAACCGTCGCTGGTGGTCCGCCGGCCGGATGAGTTCCGGCGTTCGTTTGAAACCTGGATCGCCGTTTTCTTCGCCGCCTTTCTGCTGGTCAACGTGGCCTGGAGTCTGCGCGGTTTCCGCGGCGATCCGTACCTCGTTCCGGCGCTCGCGCTGCTCACCGGTGTAGGCGTGGTGTTGATGATCAGCCTGCGCGATCCGTTGCGCGATCAGTTGCTGTTCGCCGATTTCTCCCAGGGCGCCGCGCTCGGCTGCCTGTTGATGGCCGCCGCCGCGTTGCTCGATTTCGAACGCCTCACCGGCCGCCTGAGCTTCGTCCCGCTGCTGGCCAGCTTCGCGCTTTCCGCGCTGCTGATCGTCTTCGGCTCCGGTCCCGGCTCGAGCGACGCCAAGGTCAATCTGCTCGGCTTTCAGCCGGTCGAAATCATCCGCGTGCTGCTGGTGTTTTTCCTGGCCGGCTATTTTGCCCGGACGTGGGACGTACTGCGGCACGCGCGCGAGACCCGCGCTTCGGTGGCCGGGCTTACCCGTCACATCGATATTCCGCCGCTCGAGTACACGCTCCCAGCCGCCGCGTGCGTGGCGCTTTCGCTGCTGTTTTTCTTCCTCCAGAAAGACATGGGCCCGGCGCTGGTCTTCTGCTGCCTGTTCCTGGTCCTTTATGGGCTGGCGCGCTCGAGCGTGTTCGTGCCCGCGATTGGCTTCGCGCTGGTGGTGTTGGGCTTCGTGGCGGGCTTCTATCTGGGAGTCCCGCACACCGTCGGCGAACGTGTTTCCATGTGGCTCTCGCCCTGGGACAATCTCATTCACGGCGGCGATCAACTGGCGCAGTCGCTGTGGGCCTTTTCCACCGGTGGGACCTACGGCATGGGTATCGGTTTGAGCGATCCGCAACTGGTTCCCGCCGTGCACACCGATCTGATTCTCTCCGCGTTGGGCGAGGAGTGCGGTTTTCTGGGCGTCGCGGCGGTCTTCCTCGTTTACGCGTTCATCGTCTGGCGGGCGTTGCGCATCGCCTTGCGCGCCGCTTCGGATTACGAGTTCTTCCTCGCCGCCGGGCTCGGCGTCGCCACCGCGCTACAGCTTCTGCTGATCTCCGCCGGCGCGCTCGGCGTGGCGCCGCTCTCCGGCGTGGTGACGCCATTCCTGAGTTACGGCCGAACCGCGCTGCTGACCAATTTCCTGGTAATCGGCATTCTCGAATCCATTTCCGCTCGCCGCCGCCCGCGGGATGCCGCTGCCCCATTTCGTGCGCCGGTAGCCGTGGCAGGCATTATTCTCGCCCTCGCCGGCGCCACCGTGCTCGCCAAGGCCGCCTGGGTCCAACTGTTGCACCCGGCCGCCGTGATGGGCGAAGGCACGCTGGTGGTGGAGGCCGACGGCGCCCGCCGCTTCGAATACAACCCCCGATTTCAGGAAATCATGCGCCAAATTCCCAAGGGCGCCATCTACGACCGCAATGGCTTGCCGTTGGCGACCAGCGATTGGGGCGAACTCGAAAAGCATCGCGCCGAATACCTGGCGCTCGGCGTCGATATCGATCGCGCAGTGACCCGCACCGACAATCGCCACTACCCGTTCGGCGGCCTGATGTTCGATCTGCTGGGCGATCTGCGCACGCGCACACGCTGGGCCGCCGGTAACACCGCGTTTGTAGAGCGCGATTCCGCCCGCCGCCTGCGCGGCTATGACGACCGTCCCACGCTGGTGGATGTAAAGAACCCGAAGACCGGCGCGATCGAGCGCGTGATCCGCTACGATTACCGCGAACTGGTGCCGCTGGTGCGCCATCGCTACCATCCGGATAGCCCCGAGGTGCGCCGCGTGCTCGACCGGCCGCGCGACATTCATATGTCGATCGATGCGCGCCTCACCGTGCGCGTGGCAGCCATTCTGCGCGCCGCGCTGGAGAAAGCGGGCCTCGAAAAAGGTGCGGCCGTGGTACTCGATCCGTCTTCCGGCGACCTGCTGGCCGCCGTCAGTCTGCCCTTGCCGCCCGACACACCTCCGGGGGAACCGGTGAGCGGCCAGCCCAATCCGTTCCTCGACCGGGCGCGCTTCGGTCTCTACCCGCCCGGTTCCACCTTCAAAATGGTCACCGCCATGGCCGCCTTGCGCAAGGACCCGCAGCTCGTGGACAAGACCTACCAGTGCATCCGCCTCTCCGATGGCCGCGTCGGCAACTTCATCAAGGGTTCCAAACGCCCCATTCGCGACGACATTCAGGATCAGGCGCCGCACGGAACCGTCAACATGGAGCGCGGGATCGTGCTTTCCTGCAACGCCTACTTCGCGCAGTTGGGCGCCTATGACGTTGGCGCCGAGCAGCTGCTCGAAACCGCCGGCTTGCTCGGCATTTCGGTGGCCTCTCCGGCGAGTGCCGCGCAGTTACGCAAGTCGTTGCCGCAATCGTCATACGGGCAGGGCCAAGTGGTGGCGTCGCCCTTCCAGATGGCGCGCGTGGCCGCTACCGTGGCTACCGGAGGCGCTATGCCGCAGGGCCGCTGGATCACCGACGAAACCAATCCGCGCGCCGCGCCGGCCCAGCCTGTGCTGACCGCCGACGCCGCCGCCACGCTGGGCAAGTTCATGCGGGAAGTGGTGACCTCGGGCACCGGACGGCGCGCCGAGGCATCGGTTCCCATCGCCGGCAAGACCGGTACTGCCGAATTGGCCAACGCGCCCTCGCACGCCTGGTTCATCGGCTTCGCTCCTTATGGTCCCGGCCCGCGCAAGATCGCCTTCTCCATCCTGGTGGAAAATGGAGTATACGGCGGTGCGGCCGCCGCGCCCGCCGCCGCGCAAATCGCCACGGCGGCACTCGAACTGGGCCTGATTCAGCCATGAGACTTTTCTCCGATATCGAAAAGACCATCGAACGCGGCTTCCGGAAATTCGCCGAGCATGTCTTCGGCGCCGCGCAGTCCGATGAGCTGCTGCTGGTGCATCGCGCCATCCTCGAGGAAATCGAAACCAAAGTGCAGATCGCCGGCCGCGGCCAGCGCATTTTCCCTTACTCGCTGATCGCCGTCACGCTGATTTCCGCCGACGCCGACCGGCGCGCGCTGTATGCGGCCGCTTTCGGCGCCGAAGACCGGCTGGAGAGCGATGTCCGGCAAGCTCTCGAAGGCGCCGGCTGCCAGTTGCCGCGCGCCTTTTCGGTGGAAGTCAAAACCGCCGAATCCGGCTCCGGCGCGTTCGAGATTCTGTATGGCACCGCTACCGCCGCTCCGCCCGCGCCGGCCAGCCTGGCGGTCGTGAAGGGAAAAGCCGAAAGCGAAACGTATGCGCTCTCGGGGCCGCGCACCAACATCGGCCGTCTGGCGGAGTTGACCGATGCCGAATCGCGCGTCGTGCGGCGCAACGACATCGTTTTTCTCGAAGGCGCCGATGAGGCCAACAACACCGTGTCGCGCAAACACGCGCACATCCAGTTCGCGGCTGGCGAATACCGCATCGCCGATGACGGCAGCGAATTCGGTACCCGCGTCTTCCGTGACGGCCGCTCCATCGACGTTCCCGCCGGCAACCGCCGCGGCGAGAAGCTGCGCTCCGGCGACGAAATCCACCTGGGCCGCGCTTGCCTCCGTTTCCAGCAATAGGTAGGGCACGCTTTAGCTTGCCCAAGAAAGCAAACACAGCGGCCACAGATAAACACGGATGAACACAGATTTGAAAAGGACTGGCTTATTCGTGCTCATCTGTGGTCCAGAATTCCTCCCCGGCCTTGCGGGCCGAAGGCGCCACGGTCTTGCCACGCGGCAGAAAAATGCCGCGTCTCGCTCACGCCTCGCGCTCATGCCTAAAGACTTGCCATCTGGCCCCCGGCATGCCTGACACCGGGTGTGACGCTCGGTCCGATGGCAAGTGAGCTGGAACGCTACATGGATCTGCTCAGTGCGCGGCAGAGGCTGGTGGCTTCCAACATCGCCAACGCGGATACGCCCGGTTACCAAACGCAGGACATCGACTTTCAGAGCGAATTTCAAAACGCGATAAGCGCGCCGCAGCCGATCGCCGTGGCTGGTCTGGCCAATAAGAACGACGGCAACAACGTCAGCATCGACCGCGAATCGCGCCTGCTGGCGGAGAACGCGCTGCGCTTTCAGGCGGCGTCCAGCTTGTTGCATTCCCAGATTCAGCAGTTGCGCTCCGCGATCAAAGAAGGACAGACCTCATGAGCCTGTTCTCGGCGCTTTCGGTGGGCGCATCCGGCATGGCCGCGCAGCGCGCGCGCGCCGAACTGCTGGTGGAGAATCTGGCCAACTCGGAAACCACGCGCACTCCCGAGGGTGGGCCGTACCGGCGCAAGGACGCCGTGTTCGAAAGCGCGCCCGTCGGCTCGCCCTTTTCGTCCGTATTCGGTCAGGAGATCGAAGCCGCCAACGGCGTGACGGTAGCCTCGGTGGTGACCGATACGCGCGACCCCGAGAAGCGTTACATGCCGGGACATCCCGATGCCGATGCCAACGGGTACGTGGCCTTTCCGCGGGTCAACCCGGCCGAAGATATGGTGGATCTGATGGGCGCGGCGCGCGGCTACGAAGCCAACGTGGCGGCTATCGGCGCGGTCAAGGACATGATCCAGCGTTCCATCGACCTGTTGAAGTGAGGCTGACCATGGCGTCTCCCATTCTTCCCATTTCGGCCCCGGCTCTGGTCGAACCGCCGCAGGTAGGGGGCGGAGCCAGCGGAGCCAATTTCAGCCAGGCCTTTTCGAGTGCCCTCCGCTCGGTGGAGGGTGCCGGCCAGCAGGCCCAAGCATCGGTCGAGCGCTTTCTCGGCGGCGAAGGTGAGGATCTCCACACTGCGGCGCTGGCCATCACGCGCGCTGAGATGGACTTCGACATGTTCCTTCAGACGCGCAACAAAGTGGTCGCCGCGTATCAGGAAATCATGCGCATGCAACTGTAGAGTTGCCACAAAAAAGGCAAAAGAGTTTTTGGGGCCACGGATGAACACTGATGAACACGGATACGCCAATTCTCTCTTTCCATCGGTGTTGATCTGTGGCCCGTCATCTCTTGCTCGCTTCTCCTCTTTCCTCCTCATTCGCCCTCAGGTTTTTGGCCCTTACCACCGATCTGAGAAACAGACCGGCAATGCGCCGGAGCCATCCGCATGAAGAGCGTCTTTGCCAACCTCACCTTGCGCCAGCGCGTCACCATCGGACTGATCGTAGTGGCCATCGCGGGTAGTCTATACGCCCTGGTGCATTGGCAAAAGGAGGCGGACTTCAAGCCGCTCTACACGGGACTGGCCCCGGAAGACGCCGGCGCCATCGTGCAAAAGCTGAAAGAGAGCGGCGTCGAGTACCGCCTGCCGGAGTCGGGCGGGGTCATACTGGTCCCTTCGGCCCGCATGGCGGAATTACGCTTGAACATGGCGACCGCGGGCTTGCCGCGCTCTGGCCGCATCGGCTTCGAGCTGTTCGACAAGGCGAACCTCGGGGCCACCGAATTCACCGAGCATATCAACTACCGGCGCGCGCTCGAAGGGGAGCTCGAACGGTCGATCATGTGTCTGGCCGAGGTCGAACAAGCCCGCGTCCATATCAGTTTCCCCAAGGAATCGGTATTTCTGGATTCGCAGGAGCCGGCCAAGGCCAGCGTGCTGGTCAAGATCCGGCCCGGCGCGCATCTTGCCGCCGGGAACGTGCAAGCGATCGATCACCTGGTGGCTAGCGCCGTGGAGGGGCTTGCGCCGGACGCGGTTTCGGTTCTGGACATGAACGGCAACCTGCTGGGCCGTCCCGCCGCGGCCGGCGGGTTGGATGGCCCCGACTCCTCCGAGGCGGCGCTGGAATACCGGCACAAAGTCGAGGCGGACCTGCTGGCTAAGATCGCTTCCACGCTGGAGCCCCTGCTGGGGGCGGGGAAGTACCGCGCGGGGGTTTCCGTCGAGTGCGATTTCGCCGCCGGCGACCAGAGCGAGGAGCTTTACGACCCGGCGCACTCCGTGATGCTGACTTCGCAACGCAGTGAAGATAGCACCGGCTCCGCATTCGCGGCCGGCGTACCAGGCACTCCCTCCAGCTTGCCCCGGCCCACCTCGCGGCCAGCCAGCGGGGCCGGCCGCAACACACGCGTTACGGAGAACATCACCTACCAGGCCAGCCGAACGGTGAAGAAGACCCATCTTCCGGCGGGCGCCGTGCGCAGGATGTCGTTGGCCGTGCTAGTGGACCAGGATTTGACCTGGCAAAAGGACAAGAGCGGCTACCAGCGCGTGCTTGTGCCACCGAGCGCGGACAAGCTGAAGGTGGTCCGCGACCTGGTGACCGGCGTTACCGGGTTCAACGCCGAGCGCGGCGACCAGATCACCATCGAATCGTTGCCGTTCGAGACGACGCTCTCTCTGGAGCCCCCGCCGCCGCAGCTCCCCGCCCCGCCGGCCAAACCGGCCGCGCCCTTCGGCCTGCCGCTCGACCGCAAGACCTTGCCGATGGTGGCGGGAGCGGCGCTGGGCCTGCTGGTGCTCGGCTTCGTGGCCGTACGCTTGCTGCGGGGGAAGAAACGTGCGCTGGGCGGGAACGTAGACCTGCGGCAAACCTTGCCCGCCGGCCCGGACGGAGCACAGCCGACGGCGCACGGCCTGGCCGCCCCCGGCTCCAACGTCGAGCAACAGATCGAATCCAAGCTGGCCGAGCGTGACGCTATGCAGCAGAAGATGGAGGCGCAAGCGCTGAATGCTCTGAACATGGCGCCGGTCATCACCAAGACTGCCGAGGTACTGGCCAAACACTTACGGGAGAAGATCAAACAGGACCCCGAGACGCCGGCGCAGGTTCTGCGAACGTGGATCCGCGAGGAGGATATGTGACACCCCGGCGGCGGGTGGGTAAGCGATGATCGTCAACGCCAAGCCGGACACCGAGGCGCTATCGCCGCTGCGCAGAGCGGCCATGCTGCTGATTGTGCTGGGTGAACAGACCGCATCGGAGATGTTGCAGCAGTTGTCGGAGGACGATGTGCAAAGGGTCAGCCGCGAGGTGGCCCGCGTCACCTCCATCTCCAGCGAACAGGCCGAAAGCGTCCTCAACGATTTCCACCACATGGCGGTAGCCGGCGACTACGTGGCGCGCGGCGGCATCGATTTCGCGCGCAAACTCCTGATGCGGACTTTCAGTCCGGAGACCGCCAAGCGGATGTTGGATCGCCTGGCCAAAGCCCTCGGCGCGGATGCCGCTTCGTTCGACGCGCTGCAGAAGGCCGACCCCCAGCAACTCGCGAAATTCATTCACAACGAACATCCGCAGACCATCGCGCTGGTCCTCTCGCACCTCAACGCCTCGCAGGCCGCGGCGCTGTTGAACTCGCTGCCGGCCGGGCTGCGCTCGGACGTAGCCCAGCGCATGGCGAGCCTGGACCAGATCTCCCCGGAAATCATCCTCAAAATCGCCAACGTGATCGGCCAGAAGTTGCAGGCCCTCGGGGAATTCAGCCGCGAGTCCTACGGCGGCGTGCGCGCCGTGGCCGAAGTGCTGAACCGCCTGGACTCCACCTCGAGCCGGGAAATCCTCAATCACATCGAACAGGCGGACACCAACCTGGCGCAGACCATCCGCCACCTGATGTTCGTCTTCGAGGACCTGCTGTTGATCGATCCCATGGGCCTCAAGGAGGTACTGGCCAAGGTGGATCGCAAGCTGTTGACGGTGGCGCTCAAGGGCACCAGTGAACAATTGCGGACGCAGATTCTGGGGTGCATGTCGCAACGCGGCGCCGAGATGCTGAAGGAAGACATGGAAGCACTGGGCCCGGTCAAGATCAAGGAGGTAGAGACGGCCCAGCAGTCGATCATCGCCGTTGTGCGGCAACTCGAATCGGAGGGTACCATCAGCCTCAAGGGCACCGTCGGGGAGCAGTATGTCGTCTAAGGTGGTCCCGCAGGACGGTGCCGCCGGCGCCGTTCGCTTCGTCTGGAAGCAGGTGCCTCTGTCGGAAGCCGACGCCGGGCGCGGGCCGGCGGGAAAACCGCCGGATCTGGCCGAGGCAACCGCGCGCCTGGAGCGCCAGGGGGAGCAGCGCGCGCGGGAAGCGCGTGCCGCCGGGTTTCGCGAGGGTGAGGCGGCCGGGAAGAAGTGCGCCGCCGCGGAATTGGAGCCGGTGCTCGACCGTCTGGCCCGCTCCATCCAGGAGATGGCGGGTTTGCGCGGTCAAATGCGGCGCGAGGCCGAAGCCGACATGCTGCGTCTGGCGCTCGAGATCGCCCGCCGCGTTTTGCGGCGCGAGATGGCGGTGGACCCGGATGCCATTCGCGGGCTGGTGATGGCGGCGCTCGAAAAGCTGGAAGGGCAGGAGATCTCCCGCGTGAAGGTGCATCCGTCTCACGCCGCGCTGGTGGGCGATTTGCTGCGCAAGCGGGGAACGGGCCCGCCGGTCGAGGTGATCGCCGATCGGTCGCTCGAGCCGGGCTCCGCGATCTTCTCGACCGAGCGCGGCAATCTGGATGCATCGGTGGATGCGCAGTTGAGCGAGATCGAGCGCGGGCTGGCGGATTGTCTGCGGAGGCGCGCGTGACGGATTCCCTCTCGCTGGCGCCGTATTTCGCCGCACTCGAACGGGTGTCCCCGATGCGCTGGACGGGGAACGTCACCCAGTTGGTGGGGCTGCTGGTCGAGTCGCACGGCCCTAACGTGGCGGTGGGCGATTTCTGCGAATTGGAAACCGCCGGCGGCCGGCGCATTCGGGCCCAGGTGATCGGCTTCCGCAACGGGCGCGTACTGTCCATGCCGCTCGAGGAGGTCGATGGGCTTCAATCGGGCGATCTGGTGGTGGCGCGCGGCGAGGAGGCGCGCGTTCCGGTCTCGCCGGGATTGCTCGGTCGCGTCATCGACGGTTTCGGGCTGCCGATGGACGATGGCCCTCCCATCGAGGAGCGGGCACAATACAGCCTCTATGGAACGCCCATCAATCCACTCGAGCGTGAACACATCACCCAGCCTCTCGTCACCGGCGTGCGCGCCATCGACGGGCTCCTGCCCTGCGGCAAGGGCCAGCGCATCGGCATCTTTGGCGGCAGCGGGGTGGGAAAAAGTACTCTGCTCGGCGCCATGGCGCGCGACAACTCGGCCGACGTGACCGTAATCGGCATGATCGGCGAACGCAATCGCGAGGTGCGCGCCTTCCTCGAGAATGAGCTGGGGCAAAAAGGACGCGCCCGCTCCGTCGTCGTCTGCGCCACCTCGGAACGGCCGGCGCCGCTGCGCGTACGCGCCTGCTTTGTCGCGCTGGCCGTGGCCGAGTACTTCCGCGACCAGGGCGCCAGCGTCCTGCTGGTGATGGATTCGATCACGCGCCTCGCCATGGCGCAGCGCGAAATCGGTTTGGCGGCCGGCGAACCGCCCAGCCAGAAAGGATACACGCCCTCCGTTTTCAACCTTCTGCCCAAAATTCTGGAACGGGCGGGGAACTTCCGTTGCGGCTCGATTACCGGTTTCTTCACCGTGCTGGTGGAAGGCGACGATTTCAACGAGCCGATTTGCGACGCCGCCCGCGGCATTCTGGACGGCCACTTCATTCTGTCGCGCCAACTAGCCGGCCAGGGACATTACCCTGCCATCGACATCCTGCACTCGGTCAGCCGCCTTTCACCGGCGCTCTCCACTCCGGCGCAGATGGCGTCCGCCCGCAGGATGCGCCAGGCGCTGGCCGCCTACCATGATGCGGAGGACCTGATCCAGCTCGGCGCATACGTGGCTGGTTCCAATCCCCAGCTCGACGCCAGCATACGGCTGCACCCCGATCTGATCGACTTTCTGCGGCAGGACCACGGCACCAGCGCGCCGCTCGAAGAGACCCTTTCGCGAATGGAAGAGCTGGCCCGCAACCTGCAAGACGGCGAGCGAATGCTGGTGGCGAAGCCGGCGAAACCGTAGCGGAGGGTTGACCGCGAAAGAGGTGTCAGCCACGAATCGACAACGAATGAACATGAATGCAAAAACAAAACGCAAAAACCGGGAATGTAAAGCCAAGAGCCTATTTATGCATGTTCATTCGTGGCCCAATGGATTTACCCGGCCATGAATGCATTTCGCTTCCCCCTCCAAAGGGTGCTCGACTGGCGGCGCAACGAGCTCGATCTGGCGGAGCTCAAATTCCAGCGGTTGACGGCTGAGGTTGCCGCGGTCGGCCAGGCGGTCGCGGAATTGGAGACAGCCGGCATCCGGGCGGAGATTCTGGTGCGCGATTGGAGCCCCGTGTGTGGCCGCGACCTGGCCGCGCTAGGCAGCTTCCGCCTTCACCTGCGCAAAAAAAACGCCGAACTGGCTGCGCGCCGCGTCGAATGCGAAGGGCGCCTGGCAGCCGGCCGCAGCGAGATGTTGGAGGCGCGGCGCCGCTTTCGCCTGCTCGATCGCCTGCAGCAACGCCGCTTCGAGGCCTGGCGCCTGGCGCGCGACAAGGAATTGGAAGAACTGGCCGCCGAATCCTACCTGGCGCGCCAGGCGAGAACAGACACAGCCCGACACCTGCTGGCGCCCGGGAAACCGGCGTCGGCACGAGTGCCGACGCGGCACGCATGAGTGCGTGCGCCACGTCCGAATGGTACGGTTGTTTCCTGACGAGCTCTTAGTCTCCACCGGCAAGTTGTGCCTGGCGTTTGGAGCGCTCGACCACCTCTTCCACTTCGCGCCGGTATTGGGCTAGCAGGTCGGGCGTGGTAGCCTCGAAGCGCATCACCAGCACAGGCTGCGTGTTGGAGGCGCGCACCAGTCCCCATCCTTCTTGGAACAGCACGCGGACGCCATCCACATCCACGGTTTTGTGCCGGGCGCGCAACTCGGCGGCGGCCAGCCGGACGACCTCGAACTTGATTTCATCGGGGCAATCGAAGCGAATTTCGGGAGTGGTCACGGTGCGCGGCAGATCGGCCAGTAGCGTCGAGAGCGGCTGGCCGGAATTGGACACGATCTCCATCAGGCGGCAGGCGGCATAGATGGCGTCGTCATATCCGTGGTAGCGGTCGGCGAAGAACATGTGGCCGCTCATTTCGCCGGCCAGTTCGGCGTGGCTCTCCTTCATCTTGGCCTTGATGAGCGAATGGCCGGTCTTCCACATGATGGGATTGCCGCCGTGGGCGGCGATATCGTCATACATGAGCTGCGAGCATTTCACTTCGCCGATGAAAGTGGCGCCCGGCTTGCGAGCGAGGATCTCGCGGGCGTACAGGATCATCAACTGGTCGCCCCAGAGGATTTGGCCGCGCTCATCGACGGCGCCAATGCGGTCGGCGTCGCCATCGAAGGCAATACCCAGATCGGCTTTGGTTTCGAGCACGCGGGCGATCAGCGCTTCCAGATTGCGCGGCACGGTGGGATCGGGATGATGGTTGGGGAAACGGCCATCCATCTCGAAAAACATTTCCACGGGCTCCGCGTTGAGCCGCTCCAGAACGCGGTGCGCCACGGGACCTCCGACGCCATTACCGGCGTCCACCACCACGCGAATCCGGCGCGGGAAATGGAATTGCGCGGCCACTTCTTCCACATAGGGGGTGGCGACGTCGGCGATGGTTTCGCTCCCCGGCCCACGGTCCAGATCGGCGGCTTCGATCATGCGGCGAATCTCCTGAATCGCCTCGCCGTGAATCGTGCCGGAGCCTAGGACGGTTTTGAAGCCGTTAAACTCGGGCGGATTGTGGCTGCCCGTGATCATCACGCCGCCATCGGCCTTGGTGTGCACGGTGGCGTAGTACAGCAGGGGAGTGGGCTGAACGCCGATATCGGTGACGTGACACCCGCTGGTCTTGAGGCCGAGCATCAGCGCGTCGCGTAAGCGCGTCGAGCTGAGGCGTGTGTCGCGGCCCAGGCAAAGATTCGGGCCGCCGTGCCGCCGCAGATAGGTTCCCAGCGCCTGGCCGAGCGCGGCGACGTCGTCACTGAAGAGCTCCGCATCGGCGACGCCGCGGATGTCGTATTCGCGAAAGATGGTCGATTTGAGCATGGCGCAAAGCTTATTCGGTAGTGGGTCAGTGACCCGCTACCGCTTATTCTAATGCGGCGAAGGTTGCGGGGAACGGCGGAGCGCCCGGGGCATCCAGAAAAGCGGAGATGACTCTCGGCTCGGCAGGCCGGACGGCCCCGGATGGGGCACGGGCAAGCCGCGCTACGTGCTCCCCGGTAACGGGTGTGGCCGCAGCGTTCCAGCCTGAGGATCCGATCGATCCCAGGGTTCGATCCCTTTGCGGCGCGTTTCCCGCTGATTCGAACGGATTCCGGAACTGGTGCCGCCTTCGCGCTCCCGCTGGCCGCGAACGTGCAACTACGTTCGAAGCCGGGATGGCATGTCGAAGCACTCGGGCAAGAATGCGCCGACGCAAGTCCCGTGGCCTGTGACGGGCGTTCACACCTGTGGACGCCGCCGCCTCGTTGTTTGGAGCGTCCGAGATCCGCTAGAATGAGTGCTTATCAACAGTACAGCCGGCTAAACCCGAGTGACGTCATTCCCCATGCAAAATTCTCGCGGCAGGGCACAACGGAAAGGTATGCGCGCATGAAGTCTTTCGGGCGGCGGTACCTGGCGATAGCGGCGCTGTGCCTGGGCGGCCTGGTGGCGCCGGCAGGCGCGCAGCAGGCTCAGGCCCAGCCGGCGCAAACGCCGCCGCCGCAACAGAATCCGCCACAGCCGGCGCCTCAGCAGCGCAATCCGTTCGAAGATGTGCCGGGGACGGCAAAGCCCGCGCAGCCGCCGGCCCAACAGCCCAGTCCGCTCGAGAATGTTCCGGGCGAGCCAGCTCAGCCGCCGCAACTGGAAACGCCAAAGCCAGCCCCTGGGGCGCCGCAACCGGTGACCGGCGAAGTGATCAAGGGCATCGAATTTCGCGGCGCTCGCCGCGTTCCTTCCGAAACGTTGAAGGCATTGATCTTCACCAAGGCAGGCGACCTGTACAACGAAGAGGCGCTACGGCGCGACTTCATGGCGCTATGGAATACCGGCCGCTTCGACGATATCGTCCTCGAAACCGAGCCGGACCCCTCGGGCGGCCTGATCCTCCGCTTCGTGGTGACCGAACGGCGCGTTATCCGCACCATCAACTACGAAGGCATCCACACGGTTACGGTGTCGGAGATTCTCGACCGCTTCAAGGAGCGCAAGGTCGGACTGGTGGTGGAATCGCAGTACGATCCCAACAAGATTCAGCATGCCGCGCAGGTGTTGAAGGACTTTCTGGCCGAGCGCGGCCGCCAGTACGCGACCGTGGACCCGGTAGTGGAGCAGATTCCGCCTTCCTCGCTGAAAGTCACGTTCAACGTCAAGGAAGGGCCCAAGGTGAAGGTGGGTAAGATCATCATCACCGGCAACCAGGCGGAGAAGCAGAAGTGGGTGGTCCAGGCGATGAAGAACCTGCATCCCTACGGCATCCCACATTCCATCCTGTTCGAAAGCATGTTCGCCAAGACCTACGACCAGGGCAAGCTCGAAGAGGACAAGGAACGGATCCGCCAGGCCTATCAGGACCACGGATATTTCACGTTCAAGGCGCTGGACGAATCGGTGAGGATCTATCCGAGCGGCGGCCACGGCTGGCGCTTGCCGATCGTCAAGATGGAGACGCCCGGCATTTACGCCGATATCACCATTCCGGTCGAAGAAGGCCGCCTCTATCACCTGCAAAACATGAATTTCGTGGGCGTCAAGCTGTTTCGCGCGCCTGAGGTTCTCTCGGGGCTGTTCGGCATGAAGCCAGGCGATGTGTTCTCCACCGACAGGCTGCGCAAGGGGTTGGAAAACATGCGCAGGCTGTACGGCCAGTTCGGTTATATCAACTTCGTGCCGGAGCCCTCGTTCGAACCGCAGCCGGGCACGGACAAGATCGATCTCACCATCACCGCCGACGAAGGCAAGCAGTTCTTTATCCGCCGCATCGATTTTGCCGGTAACACGACCACCCGCGACCGCGTCATCCGGCGCGAGATTCTGCTGGATGAAGGCGACATGTTCAACACCCAGCTTTGGGACCTGAGCATTCTGCGCCTCAACCAACTCGGGTACTTCGAGATGCTGAAGAAGGACGAGGCGGCGGATGTCAAGACCAACCCGGGAACCGACACGGTGGATATCACGCTCAAGGTGAAGGAGAAGGGCAAGAACACGATCGGATTGAACGGCGGCGTTTCGGGAATCGCCGGCAGCTTCGTGGGGGCGAACTATTCCACCAACAATTTCCTCGGCTTGGGTGAAACCCTGACGTTGAACGGGCAGATCGGCACGCGCCAGCAGAGTGCTACCTTCGGATTCACCGAACCCTACTTGTTCGACCGGCCCATCCAGGCCGGTTTTACGGTTTTCGTCAGCCGTTTCGACTACAACCAGGCTCGTGAAGCCTCGATTCTTTACGGGCAGAACCTGCTGCCGCTGTTCCAGTCCATCGAAGGTCCGAACAACCAGAACCTGCTGAACTACATTCAAAACAGCAAGGGTTTCAACGTGTCGCTGAGCCACCAGCTTCGGCGTAGTTTCTGGCGCACCAGCATCACCTATGGGTTCAGTATTTCGGACATCGTCACGCAGACGTCTGGCGCAACCAATTATTTCGACTACATCGACTTTAGCGGCGTTTACGGGCCCAACGCGCTGAACGGGATTGACACCAGCTCGATCACGCCGGCGATTTCCTACAGCACGGTCAATAACCCGATGTATCCGACCGGCGGCAAGAGCATCTTCTTTTCCGTGGCGGCTGCCGGCAGCGTGCTCGGCGGCAACGTCAACACCATTCGGCCGGCGATTGACCTGAAGTATTACAAGCCTTCGCCCATCTTCAGCAAGAAGAACATCATGGCCTTCCACTTAAGCACATGGCTGATCAGCGGTTATGGCGGCAAGCTGGTCCCGCCGTTTTCGCGCAGCTTCATGGGCGGCGAGAACGATGTGCGCGGCTTCAACATCTGGGGCATCACGCCGATCGCGTTCATTCCCTCCACCGCTTCGGTGAACGTGCTGAACGCCGACGGGTCGACGCGAACGCAAAACGTGGTGGTGGGCGGAGTGCTCACGCCGCAGCCGGTGACCATGACCATGCCGGTTTATCAGATCATCACTCCCGGAGGCGACTGGCAGAGCTACGGGAACTTCGAGTATCGCATTCCGATTGTCGGACAAACCGTTACCCTGGTGCCGTTCTTCGACGCCGGCGTCAACCGGATCCTGCGTCCCAGCCAGCTCACCATGGATCCGCAGCGCGTGCTGGATCTCAACGAGCAGTTTCCCTCGGCCGGTTATAACGGCCAGGTGCAGATTGCGCCGGGGACGGAAAAGGCGCGCGCCTCGACGGGCCTGGAGATCGATGTCATTCTCCCCGTCGTCAATGCGCCCTTCCGCATATATTTTGCGTACAACCCGCTGCGCCTGGACACCAATCTGCAGACGCCGATCGCCGCGGACCGCAGCATGTTCCCCAATCTGGCGACGTACCAAAACGCGGTTGCCAGTTACGGTCCGCTGTACCCTTGGGACGAGAAGTCGACCATGGTCCGATTTACCGTCGGCAGGACGTTCTAGCGCTGCGCCGAGCGTCCCATTATGATAGGATTTCACGTTTAGGAGTTTAAGCTTGAAAAAGAACGTAGCCGTAATTCCCGCGCTGCTCTGCGCCGCCGCCGCCCTGGCGTGCGCCCAGGCGCAGCCCGCACCGGCATCGGCCGCAGTGCCGCCGCCGCGCCAGGCGTTGCCGGGTCCCGCCGCCACCAAGTTTGCGATCATCAATATCCAGTCCGCCATCTTGAATACCAAGGACGGACAGAAGGCGGCCGCCGACGTGCAGGCCAAGTTCAATCCGCGCAAAGCGGAACTGGACAAGAAGCGCACCGATGTCGAAGCGCTGCAGGAACAGTTGCGCAAGGGCAGCGCCACCATGAGCGAAGAGGCCAAGGATCGGCTGCAGAAGGAAATCGACGCCGGCAACAAGGAAATGACCCGCAAAACCCAGGACATGAACGACGACCTGGAGGCGGAGCAGGGCCGCCTCATGCAGGATTTGGGCGGCAAAATGATGAAGATCGTCGAAGAATACGCGTCGCAGAACGGGTATGCGGTGGTGCTCGATGTGAGCAATCCGCAAACCGATGTGCTGTGGGCCGCCGCTTCCACGAATATCACGCCCGATATCGTCCGGCTCTACGACCAGGCCCATCCGAACGCGGAAGCTCCGAAGCCGGCCGCCGCTGGGAAGCCGGCCGCCGCGGCTCCGCCAGCGCCAGTCAAGAAACCGTAAGAGGGCAAGCGCGCAGCGTCGAAAAAGCACCGCCGACAAGATCGCTGGCTTTACGGGAGCTCTCGTGTCCGTAACGCCGGCGATCTTGTCGCCGGTGCTTTTTCATTCCGGAGTCCCGCGCAAAGGGGATGGATGTTTCGGCTGGTAGAGACCTACTTCGCCTCCGCCGGGAAGCCGGATCCTGGTGATCGACCCCCAGCGCTCTTCCTGAACTTCCGAACACCGGACGCCCTTTTCCTCGAGAGCCGATATCTCGGCCTGCAAGTCGTCACATAGGAAATAGAGCTCGTGCCGGCCATTCGCTTCGGCGGGATGTACGGCCACTTCCGCCGGAGGCAACGCGAAGATCAGCCATCCGTGGCCGGCGTCCACGAAGGGAAATCCCAGGACCTCGCGCAAAAAGGCTCGATCGGCGGCCGCATCCTGGCTGTACACGATTACATGAGCGCCGAAGATCACGGGCTTGGCTCGCTATCGTCGGGACAAAGCGCCAGCACGTTCTCCACGGTGGAATACAGATCCATCATCCGGAACGGCTTGCTGATGAATGCGGCGCGCTTGGGAACCTCCTCGGCGGCAAGGTACCCCGACATCATGACGACAGCGATGGTGGGGCAGATTTTGGCGATCCGCTGCACCAGCTCCGGCCCGGACATCTCGGGCATAATAACGTCGGAAACCAATAAGTCGAAACTGGGCATGGCTTGCGCGAGTGCCAGCGCCTGGTTGGCATCGGATGCCGCGTGGACTTCATAGCCACGAGCGGACAGGGCCTTGGAAACCAGGCCTAAAACGGCGGGCTCGTCATCCACAACGAGCACCTTTGGTGTTGACATCAGCAGCTCCGGCGCAAACAACCTGCGATCAGTATACACCTGGGGCGGCTGAATGGCCGCACTATCGTTGGTACGTACCAGCGTTCGAAACTTGAGACTAATTTGCGCCGGTTACACTACGCTGGCCAGCAGTTTCGTGCCGTCCGGTACGCCTAGCCCCGAGCAGGCGTCCCAGCCGGGGCCGGCCGTGTACAACCCGTTCAGTTTCGCGTAGATGTCGTTATTCCCGGTGGTGATGTCGCGGAACGCCGATGCCGCGGCGCCGTACAAGAGCGGGTTGAGGAAACCGGCGGTAACTCCCGGCGTCTTCTGCGCCAGGCTCTGGTTGATCAGCGCGATCAGGCCGGCGATCAGCGGCGCCACGGCGCTGGTGCCACCAACCACCTGCTGCGATCCCGCCAGGAAGATCTGGTACCCGGTATCCGGATCGGCGTTGCCTGCCACGTCCGGCAAGCCGCGTCCGGCGCTGCCATTGGGCGCTTTCGGCACCTTGGCGCCGGTCTGGTAGGAAGGCAGCGCAAAAAGATTGCTGACGCCGCCTCCGCCCGCGCCTGCCTTTTGGCCTTCATTCCAGACCACCTCGCTTGCGATCGCTCCGCCGGACACGGAAACCTTGGTGCCCCCGCAGGCCAGCGAAAACGGGCTCGAGGAAGGGAAGTCGGCATGCGGCTTTCCGTCCCACCCCTTCAGTTCCATATCGGGCGAACCGTCGTCTCCCGCCGCGCAGCACACGGTCACGCCCAATTGCGCGGCGTCCTGAATCGCCTGATTCAGGCCCTGCGTGAACTGCTGATCCACCTGTCCATTCGGGTCTTCCGGTCCTCCCCAACTGATCGAAATTACGCTCGGCTTGTGTACCGTGTCTTGGACCGCCTGATTCACCGCGTCAATGAAGCCGGCCGTCGTGTTGGGTGTAAAGTAAACCACGATGTTGGCCCCGGGTGCGATGGATCCGGCGACCTCTATGTCCAGCGTCACTTCGCCGTCCGAGTCGGGGTCCGGCCCGGGCACGTTCGCGCCGCCATCCACGCTCACCGCTACCACCGAGGGCGCGGCGATGCCGAGATTCTTGAAGTAAGCCGCCAGGTCGGAGGTTTGATATCCGGCGCCAGTCGGCTTCCCGGTGTTATCCACGTCATTCAACTCGATGATCGCGATGGACTGGCCCAAGCCGGTGAGCCCGGCGGGAAAGTTATAGAGGGCCGCAACCTGCGGCGCCGTGACAGTCGGGTCCGCTACCTGCCTGCTCTTCGCGGGCGCCGGCTTTCCCTTGGCCGGCTTGTTCGGCGCGTGCTTTGCCTTGGCTGTCTTGCGCGCCGCCGTGGTGAGCGGCTTGGGCCTGCGCAAGCGGGAGTGCCGCTTCGCCACCGGCCGGTTATCGAGCCCATGCACGCCCACGATGATGTCCTTGAGGTCCTTCGGAATATAAATGGAGCCCGTGCGGCCGCGGTATGGCGCGGCGCCGCCCTTGGCATAGTGTCGCAGTTCCACGCCGAATGCCTCGCTCAAACCGGCGGCGGAGCCTTTCAGCCGGATGGTCCGCTGGCCCGGGTTCGCCGCCGATACCACCAAGCCGTGGTCGTGCGCGAACGCCTCCACCTTGGCGAAATCCGCCGGGTCCGCCCCGAACTGCGTGGCGAATTGCTCGCGGCTCAAGATTTTGCGCTCGGCCGGCTTTTGCGCACCGATTTTCATCAGGTCCTCGGGTGACGCCTGGGAGCGGCCCCGAATGCGAACCGTTATCTCGATCTGATCGCCGGCGTCCACAACCTTCCCGGCTTTCGCGCCAGCCATGGCTCTGCGCTCGCTGCCGGGCAACTTAAAACGCGACTTTGTCGCCATCTGAAGTCCCTCCTAATCCCGAGTGATCCAGTCAATTCTATATCAGCCGGGATTAGGGCCGCGCAGGGGAATGTGATTTTCGTCACGTTGCCGCGGCGGCCAATCCACGTTCATTTGGACGCCTCCAAGCGTTTCGGTGGCCCGGCCCTTCTCATCTCTCTCGAAAAACTCTATGCGCGCCGAATCGTTCGAAAAACCGAATGTTACTGCTACGTCGCGCTGGGAATCGCCGCCGGTTTGGCGCGCTTGCCCCGTAGGAGGAAGCGAGCTTCGTGGAGCGCTTCGCCGATCACAATCACAATCGCTGCGATCACATTCCAGTCGATCATGCGGTTGAACCACGCTACGCTGTTGGCCAGATCCGCGGCTGAGAGATGCCCATCCACGATCCCCACGGAATTCCCGGCCTTAAGCAGGACTGCCGCTATGATCAACCCGCAGACATCGATGCCGATCCGCACGCGCGATCGGACTCGAGTCCAACGAGGGTATAGAGAGCTGAGTAAGTCGAACAACGCGCTCGCCAGGGTCAGAACGAGAACAGGCCAGTAGATCTGTTTCCATACCGGACCCAGGATAAGCCGTGTCCCCCCGGAGAACGCGAACTCGCTGCGCTGCCACATCAGGAATACCCAGAATGCCGCGGCCGCGAAGCCGAAGATAGCTCCCGCGAGGTGGTTCCAGCGCGTCCTGGTGTCCTGCGTGCCCGGTACGCGAGGCAACTTACGCGGATTCCAGTCGTCGGCGTGTTTGAACTTGACCTGGTAGCGATCCAGCAACGCGAAGACAGTCGTCACCATGCCCACCGTCATAAACGCGGCGCGCCAGTATTCCACGAGGCAGCGCAGCAGCATCTCCCCGGGATGAGCGAAAGTCAGGACCGGACCGAGGAAGAGGAACGCGAACAACGGCACGAACACCCAGCACAGAACAATTTTGAGCACCAAACGATAGACCGGCAGCATCGCCGGATTGATCAGGCGCTGTTGCGGAAGGAAGCCGCTGGCGACTTTCAGCGGAGAACCCCGTTTCTTGAGTATGCCGGCGACATCGTCTTCGTCCAGCGCGTGGCCGAGCGCCGCTTCGCGCTCGTCCACCTGCGACTGGAGATCCTCGCCGAGCTCGGCGATGATGTCTTCCTGCTGCGCCTTCGGCAGCCAGAACTTCACGGCGTGCAAGTAACGATCGATCAGGTCTGTATTCGTTGTGGGCATGGCTACTTTTCCTCCTTGCCTGGGCCGCCGGATTCGGCAGTGCCGGCGAGACCACGGTCGCCTAAGATCCGTTCCAGGGACGCGGTCATCTGGCGCCACTCGTCCAGCAGGTCCGGCAGCACTGCTTCTCCGAGTGGTGACAAACGGTAGAAGCGCTTGTTTCGTTTCTCCTCTTCCCGCCACTGGCTGACCAACAGGCCTTGGCTCTCCAGCCGGCGCAGGAGTGGATAAAGTGTGTTTTCGTCGATCGCCAGGCCCTGATCGCCGAGCGCTTTGCGGAGCGCATAGCCGTAGTGTTCCGTGTAGAGCTGGGCGAGGACGGCCACTACCAGGCATCCGCGGCGGAGTTCCAGGCGAAGGTTGTCGAAGAGTTCGGAACTGACTGCATTAGTGTGCATCACATGCTGTCCTGTACACACTGTATGTAACACAGTGTGTGATGTCAAGTGTTTTTTGGGGAAAAATGATTGACTGAATGCAAGTGACTGATTACAAGGTGGATTTCTCGGGTGGATGGATCTTAAACGAAGGGTTTGCAGGTCGGGGACCTGCCTCACTTTAGGCGGTTGAGGGGCAAAGGTCGTGGAAGAATGGGCAGGCGTGGCAGCGCCCTCCCTCGTTCAAGGGGAACTGCAAGCTGTTTTGCGCTTCCTGGAACTCGCGGACGATCTCGACGGGCGATTCGATCAGCGAGGGCGCCAGGTCGATCTCCACCGTCACATTTGGGCGGAGAAAGCACAGATAGGCGCGGTCTGCGGCACGTCCGGCGAACTGCTCCACGGCCATTGCGTACAGCCGGAGCTGCAATGCGTAATCCTGTGCGCGGCGGTGCGCCTCGGCCAGGTTGACGGCGTCGGTCTTATAGTCCACGATGACCAGCTCCGCGCCATCCTCGAACCACAAGTCCACCTGGCCGCGAATCACCAGATCGTCCACCGCCATCAGGAAATCGAATTCGCGTTCGACGCGGGTTGCCTTAGCGGCGCGCCGGCCGAGAGCGCTCGACCGGAAGCTACCGGCCAGGCGCAGCGCTTCGTCGTCCGCATCGGCAACCGCGGCGCCGGCGAGCAACTGATGCACCTGGGTACCAAGGTCGCTTGCCGCCAGGTTCTCACCCTCGCATGGATCCGCCATGCGGCGCGCACGGCCATCGAATCCGAGATAGTGCCCCAGGTAGTAACGCCGCGGGCACTGTGCGAACTCACCGATCGCGGTGACGGTAGCGTTGGTGTCCTGCTGTCCGGACAACGCCGGCGCGTCCAGCCACGTGGCCGAGAGAAGCGACGCTTCGGAAGTCCCCGCCGCGGTAGGGTGCGTGAGCAATTCCGGCGCGCGGTCCGTCACCAGCAGCCGCAGCTTCCAGGGTGTTCCATCCGCCGCGCAGTACTCGATCACGCGGTCGCCCATTCCGGCGAGCTGCAGGCTCAGGCTCTCGGACACGCGCTTCGCCCAGTTCTCGGTTTTTCTGGCCGTCGCCGAAAAGGTGAGCGCCAGGTGTTGCTCGGCGCGGGTCATCGCCACGTAGAGTAACCGGTTGCTCTCTTCTTCTTCCCGCTGTTTGCGTTCCTCTCGAATCGCATGCTGAAACACATCGTCCTTGTCATTGCCATCCGCCGGGTTGCGCCACCGCGCGCCCAGGCCGACACACGGCGAAAACGCCACTACCGGCGCGCTCGTCGCAACGCCCTTTTGCAATGCCGCCACGAATACGATGGGAAACTCCAGTCCCTTGGCGGAATGGACGGTGAGGATTTCGACCGCGTCGGCGGAATCCTCGGGCGGGGCGTCGGGCTCGCGCAGGTCGGAGTCGCGCAGCATGTCCAGCTCATCGACGAACTCGTCGAGCGAGACGCTCCAGGCCGCGGCGCGCGCACGCGCCAGCAGCTTGTCGATATTTGCCGCGCCGCGCGCGCCATTGGAGCTTCGATAGCCGCAGTCGTCGATGGCACTGGCAAGCAGCCGGTCGAAACCGGCGCTCTCGCGTGCGAGGCGCCACCGGCGCAGGCGCTCGCGGAAATCAAGCAGAGCGCGGAAATCGCCCGCGCCGAATTCGGATTGCGTCTCCGCGCCCAGCCGGCCGAGCGCGGCGCTCAGGTTCTCCGCCAGCAGCCGCAACGCAAGCAACGCTTCATCGGAGACCTCTACCAGCGGGGAGCGCAGCACTACGGCCAAACTGATTTCATCGCGCGGGTTCGAGATCGTGCGAAGAAGATGCACCAGGTCGTTGACCTCGCGCGAATCGTAGAAGCCTCTGCCGCGGTTGACCAGGTATGGGACGCCGGCTTCCTCCAAGGCGGCTGCGAATGGCGGGATCACCTCCGTGTTGCGCACTAGCACGGCAATGTCCCGATAAGTGAACTCGGGCGATTCGTCGAGTAACTCAACCACGCGGCGCGCCACCCAGCGTGCTTCGATCTCGAGCGCCGCCGCCGCATCGTCGGCCGTAGCGCAGATCGCTTCCACGGCCACTTCGCGCGCGGTTGGAAATTCGCGCCGCGCCAGCAAGGTTCGCTCCTCGATGCCCGGGGCGCCCGCGGTGATCTTCTCGACCGCGCGCAGAATCTGCGGCCGGCTGCGAAAATTATCGTGCAGAGGCACCAGCCTGCTGCCGGCAGCCTCGACTTGGTCGCGGTACCGCTCAAAGCCGGCTGGCTCCGCGTGGCGAAAGCCGAAGATCGATTGGTTGACGTCGCCCACCGCGTAGAAGCGATCGGGCGACCGCACCAGTTCGAGCAGCCGCGCCTGTTGCGGGTTGGTGTCCTGAAATTCGTCCATCAGGATGTGGTCGAACTGCGCTTTTAGCCGGGCGCGGGCTGGCGGGTCGCGATCGAGGAAGCGAACCGCAAGCTCTTCCAGGTCGGCGAAATCGAGCGTGCCCGCGCGTTGTTTCCGCTCGCGATAAATCCGGTCAAAGCGGCGCAGTATGTCGAACAAGGTGCGCCGCTCATGCCGGTACAGTTCGGTGATGAGCGAGTAAGTCAACTTACCGGCTTGTTCCTTCAGAGTCTTTACCAGCGAATAAGCTGTTGTGCCGCCCTTCGATTTCCGAAGATTAGCGGGGAACGCCGCCAGCGCCTGCAAGGCCTGGAGCGGCCCGGGAGCGTGAACGATGCGCTGCGCGCTTTCACGAACTTCGGCCAGGTGCTGTTGCTGCGCGAAGCTCCAGGTGCTGGCGGGATCAACCGCCAAGGCCGCGGCGGTAGCGGCGAAATCGGCCATCCCGGTTGCAGCCGGTTCGGCAAAGCCAGCCAGGTCTTCCACACGCTTGCCGGCTGAACGCATGGCGTCATAGGCCGAAAGCAACGCCTCTTCGAAGTCGAATGCGGAAAGGCCGCGAATCAAGGCGCGCACTGCGGACGGCTGTTCGTCGAAAAGCTCTTCGATAGCGGCTGCGATGCACTCCTGCTGGAGGCGCCAGGAGTCGCTGGGATCGGCCACCGAGAATTCCGGATCCACCGCGGCGAAGACCGCGTTCTCCTTGAGCAGCCGCGCGCAGAACCCGTGAACGGTGGATACCCAGGCGCGTTCGAGTTGGGCGCGGATTTCGGGACAAGCCTCGGCCAGCTTGGCGCGCATGTTGGCGGCGGCCTTTTCGGTGAAGGTGATGGCGAGGATGCGCTGCGGGTTCGCGCCGGTTTCCACCAGTTGCCGGAAATGCTCCACCAACACGGTGGTCTTGCCAGAGCCGGGACCGGCCACCACGCAGGTGTCGCGCGGCGCGTCGGCGACCTCGATGGCCGCGCGCTGGGCGGGAGTGAAAACGACTTCCGTCATGCGCCCACCACCGCCGCTATGGGAACGTCGATGCGGCAAACGTCGCGGCATTCGCAGAAGCGGCACGCGTCGCGATCGGCTGGCTTCACTTCGATGCGGCCGCCGCGAATCTCCTCCACCGCACGCCGCGCCCGCTCTCGCGTGCGGGCAAACCAGTCCTCTGGCATCGGCTGCGAGCCAAGCTCGCCCGCAGCGCTCCATCCCACGTACTCCGCGCCGCCCTTCAAGCCAACATAGAACACGCCGGCCGGAGTCACGCCGAATTGTTCCGCCGCGCCCATCAGATACAGCGGCGCTTGCAACAGCCGCTCGTCGTCCAGCTTCTTCCTGGTGTTTTGCGCGTTGCTGTATTTGTAGTCGAAGACGAAGGAGCGGCCATCGGCGGCTTCGTCGAGGCGGTCGATCTTGCCGCGGATCTCAATGTCTTCGGCGAGTGTATAGTGGATCTTCTCTTCCATGCGCGAGCGAAACTGGCCGCGCGGCCATTGGGAATCGGCGGCGAAGGCCAACAAATCGTCCAGCATCGCGTTGCGCAGCCGCTCGGTGTGATAGGCGGAGGGAATGCGATGTTCGTCGAGCGCGCTCTTGAACTCCTCGGCAAAGACGGTTGAAATATCGCCGCCGTCGACCCACCAGCGGGCCAGCACGGCATGTACGATATTCCCTTGCAGCAGGAAATCGAGCCGCTGATCCGGGCGCGGCGGCCGTGTCTGTAGCTTCAGCGTCTGGCGGCCGAAATACTGAAAAGCGCATTGCAGATAGCTCTCGAGCGACGTGGGCGAAACACGCGCGGTTTTCGCCGCGAGCGCCTGGAGCAGGGAAGCGCGCGCGATGGGTCGCGGCTGGTGCGGCTGGTGCAAAAAGCGCGGGCGCGGCGCGACGGGCGGTGCGTCCTGCGGGGACGCGATGAAGTCCTCGAGGTATATCGACGGCAGGTTGGATTCGCCGCGCGGACTCGATTGTGGATAGGAAAGCGTCACCAGCATGGTGGCGCGGGTGATCGCGGAATCGAACAGCGCTCTTTCCTCCCGCTCAAATTCAGCCGCCGTGCGGACGCGTATGCCGGCCGAATTGAGGCGGCGGCGCGCGTCATCGGGAAAAAACGCATCCTGCCGATGAAATTGTGGGAACTGCTGTTCGGCCATGCCGCAGACAAACACAACGGGCAGCACCCATTGCCGCGCTTCGTGCGCGCTCAATACGTGGACCACGTTGCGGCGGTCGTCGCGCAGACGCAGCGGCATGAGACGCAACACGGCCTCGGCCGCGCGCCAGAAGGGTTCGAGCGGAATCTCAACCGCCGCATCGAGCGCGAGCGCGGCTTCGTCCAGCGCTGCGTCGAACCGTTCGAGCGCGGCGGTCTGGCTGCGCCACATCGCCACCAGATCGCGATCCGCGACATCGGAAGAAGCAACCGCCGGGCGGAACAGGTTGCGCAGGGTGGCGAAGCGCCGTGCCCAGTCCTTAGGCGACAGGACGAAAGAAAGCCACTCTTCGAGCGCGCCCATTTCTTCGATCAGCGGCAGCAGCTTTTCGGCGCGAGCCTCGATCGCGAGTTCTTTCAGTGCGCCGAGGCCGGAATTGGGCGCCTGCTCACGCAACGCGAAATCGAAACGGTCGATCGCGCCGGAGGCGGCAAAACGCGGCGCCAGGCGGAGTACGGCGAGCGTTTCCATGTGGTCCCATCCGCCCAACATGGCGTTGATGGCGCCGGCCAGGAAGCGGGCCGCGGGATGCCGGTCGAGCCGATCGTCGAAATAGAACCGGGCCGGAATGCCGAAACGGTGGAAGGTGGTTCGCAAAACCGGCAGGTACGATTCGGGCCGCACCACCACACCGATTTCGCAAAACGGCCGGCCCGCCGCGGCTTGTTCGAGAATGCGCCGCGCAATCTCTTCGGTTTCGCGCTCGACGTTAGCGGCGCGCACCACGGCCACGGCGGGAGTGGAACGGACGCGCGACGTATGTTGTTCGGCAAAACCCATGCGGGCGAGGCGGGCGCGTAATTCCGGCGCGGCGGCGGAATCGAGCGTGAGGGCGATTTCGGCATGGCGGCCGAGCGCGGCCAGCACTTCCAACTCGGGATCCGGCAGTGGGTGAAATCCATCCAGCCAAATGGCGCGAACGGCGCCAAGTCCTTCGGCGGCGATGCGCGCGGCAGCCAGTTGCAGGCACCGTGCGCGCAGCGCGAGGCCGCGGCGTTCGAGGGCGGTTTCGACTTCCTTATAGACCGCGAGAAACGGCGCCGCCAGCGGCGTATCGGGGAGGCACTGCCGCAAGCGCTGGCTGTCGCAGCCAGCCGAGGAAAACTCGGCGACCGTGTGCGTCAACGCCGCGCAGAACCCGGCGAGATGCGCCACCTGCCGGAATTCGGCGCGGTCGATTCGCCGCATCGCTTCTTCGACGGAGAGGTAAACCACGGACTCGGGAGCTTGAACCATTGGCAAGGCCCACGGCCGGACGAAGCTCGATAGCGTCTGAATGGCGCCGCCGCGCAGAGCGCAGCCTTCGCGCGCCAACTGATTTTGCAGGTGCTGCGCCAGCGTGGCCGTGGGAACCAGCAGTCGCACGGCTGGCGCATCGCCGCGCAAAGCGTCGCGCAGTTCGTTCCACACCAGGGTGGTCTTGCCGGAGCCGGCCGGCCCAACGATGAGGCGCATCGGCTCTAGTGTAACCGTGACGCACGGGTTGGTGTTTGCCGCTTCGAGAAGACTCTTCTCGACGCTCCTTCGTTAAGCGGCGCCGGGCGTCGGCAGGAGCGCCGTCGCGGCACGCACCAGTGCGTGCGCCACGTTACTTCTCGTATGATGGTCGTTTGCCAACATCAATGAAACCTCGGCGGCTCGTATCACGGCGGCTGGCGCTGCTGATGGCGCTCGCCGTCTGCTTAGCGCCCGCGCCCGTGACCGCCGCTCAGAAGCTCACCGTCGCGGCGGCGGCGGACCTGCGGTTTGCGCTCGACGAATTGGCCTCCCAATTTCGCGCCACGCACCCCGAAGTGGACCTGGCGATCACTTACGGCTCCTCCGGCAACTTCTTTGCGCAGATTCAAAACGGCGCGCCGTTCGATGTGTTCCTTTCGGCCGACGCCGATTATCCGCGGCGCCTGGTCGCGGCCGGCCTGGCGAGTAAGGATTCGCTGTTTCTTTACGGCGTGGGGCGGATCGTGGTGTGGGTGCCGGCTGGCTCGCCGCTCGATCCGGCTGCGCTGGGCATCCACGTGCTGGAAGCGGCTTCGGTCCGGCACATCGCCATCGCCAACCCGCAGCACGCGCCGTATGGGCGCGCGGCCGAAGCGGCGTTGCGCTCGCTCGGCGTGTATGATCGGGTAGCGCCGAAGCTGGTTTTGGGCGAGAACATCGGGCAGGCTTTCGAATTCGTGGAAAGCGGCGCGGCGGAGGCTGGGATCGTGGCGCTCTCGCTGGCGCTGGCGCCTGCCGCGCGCGGCCACGGCCGCTATTGGGAGGTGCCGCAGGAGGCGTATCCGAAAATCGAGCAGGGCGGCGTGATCCTCGCGCGGGCGCCAGCCGGCCCCGCCGCACAGTTTCGCAGCTTTCTGGTTTCCGCCGAGGCGCGGCGCATTCTGAAGCAATACGGCTTCTCGGTGCCGCAGTGATATGGATTGGCAAGCCATCGGTTTGAGCCTGCGCCTGGCGCTCGCGACCACGCTGGTGCTCCAGGTGGTGGGCATGCCGCTGGCATGGTGGATAGCGTTTTCGCGGCGGCGCTGGAAATTCCTGGTGGAAGCCGTGGTGGCGCTGCCGCTGGTGCTGCCGCCGACGGTGCTCGGCTTTTACGTTCTCATCGCGATTGGCCCGCGCAGCCCGTTGGGCGCGCTCTATGCGCGGCTCACTGGTGGGCTGCTGCCGTTTTCTTTTGGCGGGCTGCTGGTGGCTTCGGTGCTATATAGCATGCCGTTCACGGTGCAGCCGATAGCGGCGGCTTTCGCCGGCGTGGATCGCAAGCTGCTCGAGGCCTCGTGGTGCCTGGGCGTTTCGCGCGCCGGCACGTTCCGCCGCGTGGTAGCGCCGCTGGCGCGGCAAGGCATCGCGACGGCCGCGATCCTCAGCTTCGCCCACACGGTGGGAGAGTTCGGCGTGGTGCTGATGGTGGGCGGCAACATCGCCGGCGTCACTCGCACCGTTTCGATTTCGATTTATGACCAGACGCAATCGCTCGATTACACCGGCGCCTGGCACACGTCACTGTTGCTGGTTGCATTTTCTTTCGTGGTGCTGGCGCTGACTTATTCCTGGCAGCGCCGCGCGTGGATGCTATGGCCGCCACACTAACCGCCGATTGCCGCACCGCGCTGCCCAGCGGCTTTTGCCTGGATGCTGCTCTATCTTTGCCGCTCGATCAGGCGCCGGTGACAGTCCTGTTCGGTCCTTCGGGCGCCGGCAAGACTACGCTGCTGCGCTTGCTGGCGGGCCTGCAACGGCCGGACGCGGGCAAGATCGTTTTCCGCGATCGAACCTGGTGCGATACCGCGCGCGGCGTTTGGCTCGAGCCGCAGCAGCGCCGCGCCGGTTTTGTCTTTCAACAGTACGCTTTGTTCCCGCATCTGACGGTGGAGCGCAACGTCGCCTTTGCCGCCAAGGGGGTAGCAGCCGCGCGCATGATGGAACGCTTTGGGCTCGCCGGCCTTGCCGGGCGGCTGCCGCGCGCCATTTCTGGCGGCGAACAGCAGCGGGTGGCGCTGGCGCGCGCGCTGGCGGCTGAGCCGGATCTGCTCCTTCTCGACGAACCGCTTTCCTCGCTCGACGCGGCGGCGCGCCTCCGTACGCGCCGCGAACTGCGCGGCCTGCTGGCCTCGGCCGGCGTGCCCAGCATCGTCGTCACGCACGATCGCACCGAGGCCATCGCGCTGGCCGATTGGATGGCGGTGATGGTGGAGGGCCGCATCCTGCAAACCGGTCCCGTGCGCGAGGTCTTCGCGCGCCCGGCCACCGCGCATGTGGCCGAAGCGGTGGGAGTGGAAAACATCCTGCCCGCGGAAGTCGTGTCGCGCGCGGCCGGGCTGCTGCATTTGCGCGTCGGCAGCGCCACGCTGGAATGTGTGGATGGCGGCGAAAGCGGACCGGTGCTGGCCTCGATCCGCGCCGAAGACGTGGCGCTCACGCGCGAGGCGGCGGGCTCCTCCACCCAGCGCAACCGGCTACCCGGGGTGGTGCGCGCCATCTCCGTCGAAGGCGCGCTCGCGCGCATCGAATTGGATTGCGGTTTCCCGCTGGTGGCGCTGGTCACCGCGCAATCCGCCGCCGACCTCAACCTGCTGCCCGGCGAGCCACTGGCGGCCATCGTCAAAACGACTTCGGTCCACGCGATCCCGGCCGGATAGCCCGCGTGCCCTGCCGTCGCTAGGTCTTCTAGCGGCAGAGTCGATTCTCTCGAAAGGACCGCTCCCTATCGTCGCGGCTCCGTTTGGAGGCGCGACGATGAGGGCAATCACTTCACTGCCACGGCATCCACCGCGAAACCGGCATCCATCGAGGGCAGGCCCTCGAACAGCGACAATGTTCCGGCGGGCGGGTGCGCGGCGTCGAAGACCTCCGCGCTGATCTGGCGCACTTGCGCGGCGATATCGAGCGAGAGCGGATAATAGTCGGCGAAGGCCACCTTGCCCGGTGCGGTCCCCGCCTGCGTGAGCTCCCTTTGCAGGCGGTCGAAAGCCAGATGCGTATCGCTCGAATGGTAGCCGAAAGAGACTTGCGCTCCGGTTAGCACGACTTCCGCGGAATCCACCAGCGCGACCGGCGCTTGTCCGGAGGGGCGCGGCAAGCTATCGGGATCGAGAAACTGGAGCGGCGCCGCCGGATCGGATCCCAGCCGCGCAACGGCTTCACAGGCGGCCAGCGCACTACCCGGCGACCGTTGGGTCTGCACATAGTCGATCGCCGCGCGCGGGTACGCGGCAGCCAACAGGGTGCGCCCTGTGGCCCCATCGGCCAAAGTACTGACGAAGCAGGTTGCCCGCAGCACGTTGGGCGGGGTTGCGCCGGCGGCGTCGATCACCTGGGCGAGTTGCGCCAGTGCCTTACGGACCAGCGGCGCGGCTGGATCGAGCGGGCTCGCGGCATCCGCGACCTGGGCGGAGAAGAACGCGAGGCCGTGCGGGTTCACGTCTTTGCGCGCTTCCCCGATGGCCTCCAACACCACTTGCGCGCCTTCCATCGGCAGGCCGCCGGCGCGCAGCAGGCTCAGCGCGGGGAGTGGCCGTTTGCGTTCGGTGAACTCCTCGCTGACCAGGTCGCGCACGCGGCGCACGTCGCCCGATCCGGCCACGAACGCGCGAATCTTGAGCACGGTTTCGCCGTCCGATTCCCGCGCCAGCGCTTTCAGCGACTCGTGCACCTGGTGCGTCAGCAGCCCTTTGCCGATGAGCGGAGTTACATAGAATGTCAGCCGCCGGGGATTGCCCGTGGTGAAGGCCGGCAACTCGGCGGGAAGTTGCAGCACCTGAGTCCGCTGTTCTTTTTTCGGGCGGTTATCTTCCGCGGGCTGTGCGGCGGCGATCGAGGCAACCGCTCCCAACGTCGGCAACACAAGCCATATTGGCGGGCGGTGCGCTACGCGCATAGACCTGGATTGTAGCAAACGGTCGAGGGCTTTCACGCCTGGCAACGCGCCAGGGGATGTGGCTCCCTAAGGCGAAACCTGACGTGCCTTTACGATGAAGCGATCGGGAGCGGGACCGACGTAATAGAACGGATAACAGGTAACCAGAGTAAGTTGGGGATAACGGCCTGGAGCTAACACGGCAACATCGGTCGGCTTAACGATCTGGATGCTCTCTACCCGGTAGACATAATTGCCGGCCAGTGTCTGAAACTGGATCCGATCGTTTCTGCCAATTGAGCGGAGGTCGCGAAACAGCGTGTCGCGGTGGCCGGCCACGCCAACATTCCCGCCCTGACCGGGAAGCGCTGTCCCGGGAATGTGGCCGAGGGCCAGACTGAGTGTGCTTTCCCCATCCCCCTCCCGAACGATTTCCCCCAGTTGCAGCCTTGGGATTACGAGGCGCCCGATCAACGCGTCGTTTGGCGTGGGGCGCCGCAAATGGGCGGACGATACGCTGCGCGGCACAGGAGGAGTGGAGGGCTTAGGTCCTATTCCGCACCAGGCCTGTTCCGCTGCCAGAAGCCGCTTTCCAAGATCGGCTATATAGTTCACCAGGGAGGGCGTGTTCCCTTGCAACCGGCATTCGAAGGAGAAATTCTGCCAGCTTTGAAAGACGGCGGCGCTCACATAGAATGCGGCCCAGATACCTATGGCAGTTAGGCCGGCGAATAAGAGCAGTTTCTGCGCCCGATGCCTGGCGTTAGTTGCCATTCTGATTCTCCAGTGGCTCATAGCGGTAGCTGGTACGCGTGCGGGCGATCAGCCCGGCGTGCCCCGGAGCCGACACATAGACGCGAATGTGCCGCAGCGCGCCGAAATGCCCGGCCTGCGGCGTATAGCCAACAGTGTAGCGGGAGCGGATTTCCTTGGCGATGCCGCGGCAGATGGTAGCCAGATCCGCAAGATCGGTAGGGAAGTAGGCCTCTCCGCCGCTGGTTCTGGCGAGTTCTTTCAACAGACCGAGATCGCGGTCCGGGTCGCCGGGGCTGGACAGTCCGATAGTGTAAATGGTGGCGAGACTCCTCTCGACGCGGTCCAGCATTTCACTCCGCTTGGCGTGACTGGCGTTGTCGCCGCCATCGCTGATGAGGATGAGCGTTTTCTTGTCGCGCCTGCCCATCTCCAACTGTTGTAGCCCGTCGACGATGGCATCGTTCAATGCTGTTCTGCCCTCCGGCATCCCGCGCCGGAGGGCGGCGCGTAACTGGCCAATGTCATCCGAGAAAAGCACGTCATCCGGCAGCCCGCGCTTTACCCGCTCATTGAAGTTCAGCACGAAGATCTCGTCCTTCGGGTTACTTCTCGAAATCAAAGCCTCGGCTGCGGCCAACACCTCGGCGCGTTTCGGCGCCATGCTTAGGCTCTCATCCACCAGGATCCCGACTGTGACCGGAATGTCGTCGTTGGCGAACACTGTGATCGGCTGACTCACGCCATTTTCGGTGACGTCGAAATTCTCCTTACCGAGCCCGGCGACCAGGCTGCCCTTATGCTCCGTCACCGCGACGTCGAGCAACACCAGCCGCACGTCGCTACGGATGGTGTAAGCCGGAGATTCATCCTGCCCGAGTGCGACCGCCAGACCAGCGAGAACTGAAACGGCGCCAGCTAGTACGAGATATCGAGCTGCCAGGCGCCGTTTCATTCAGCTTCGCCGCGATTCTCATTTAAGATACATCGCTTGTTTCAACCGCAGCAAGCCATAAAGGCCGACCAAGAGAAAACCGCCGAGCCCTATCGCCGGATACGGGCTGGCAGTCTTGGGCAGCGTAGCCGGCTCCTGCGCGGCAGGCGCAGGCTCAGCGGCAGATTGCGGTTCCGGCGCGGGCTCGGGAGCCGGCGCTGGGGCGGCGTCCGCCACCTGTACTGGCTGCTCCGCCGTGGGAGCCGAAACTGCCGCCGCTGGGGCCGGCATAGGCGCAGGCTCCGCGGTGGGCGGCGGGCTCCACGTGTGCAACTCAGCGGTCAGCATCGCGGGATGCTTGGGATAAGAGAACTCCCGTCCGTAGTTGTCGCCCGGATAATACCAATCGCGTAAAGCTCTGGCGGTTCCCGGCGGCGTCTCCCAAAAACTGAATTGGGATTTGCCGGTCGGCTCCACTCGATAAGTCGGGATCGCGACGACTGTGTCGATGACGCGAGTCTGGTCCCCGTTGAAGATCTCCACCGTATCCCGGTCTGTGTACCGGTCCGAATGCCCGCCCACCAGCACGAACACGTACGTGCCGGGATCGAGCAGTTTGTCGGTGACCTGTATCGGTTGATCCACCGTGAGGACCGTTCGCTTATCCGACATATCGGCGCGGGCAGTGGGGCCGCTCAAGACGGCCGTGACTGCAATTGCGCACATGGTTGTAACAACCAATCGCGAAAATGTTAGTGATGTTAGTTTCATAATACTCATCCTTTCCTGACTAGTCCTGACTAGACCCTCTTCGGCTCTTGGCTGACGCCGATAGGCGACTCGCCAACGGCCTTCAGCGCAACTTACCTGCCACTCGGCAAGTCATTGCTCATCAGACAGCGGCCTGGCTGGTGTGAGATTTGAGACGGTAGTATTTCCACAAAGAAGTGTGATGTAACCTGAGTGCTCGCAATTGTTGCACCGTCCCTCCCATTTAACAGCCCTCTTAAGAAATCAGACGGAAAGGGCCGAATTTCCGTTACCTGGCCAGCCGTCCGGCATGTGCCGGAAGTCACCTTATGGGCTCGTCGGCGAAGCGTCAGAGTAGCCACAAAGTGCTATTGGCTGTTTCAATACGTTTGGCGTAACCTTAAGACAGATCTTTGAGAGTCTGCGAACCGATTCTGAAATGACGATAGTGCAGGGAAGAAGGCGAGGGGCCGGTCTTTCGGCACGGGATCATAAACTCATGCGGGCTGCGCGAAAACTCGACCTGGACCATCGTTTGGAGGCTTACTTCGCCACCCTCCGCTCACCATCCCTCAAGGAGGTTCTGAAACATAGTCTGGGGAACTGGCAGATGTACGCGGCGGTTACCGGCTCGGCGATGGCGATGGCGACGAGCGCCTCGGCATCCGTTATCGGCCCTGGCGCGCGTAATATGACGGTCGAGGCGATCGCAAGTGTCCTGGCCGCCAAGCAACAGCGCAGCAGCTCCAAGAGCATGCCGTTGATGCACGCCGTCCGGTTAGCCATGGCCAGGCAGGATGCCGGAGTGAAGTTCTTCAATGCCGCGGCCGCGAATGCCACTCACACGAGCCAGGCACAGGCCCCGTCCATTTCGCCCGGTGGCGTGGTCCCACTTTGCGGCACGGTGAATATCATCCAGCCGGGCGAATGGGTGTCGATATTCGGCAACAACCTCGCCAGCGGAACCGTCATCTGGGACGGCGATTTTCCCACTTCGCTGGGCGGGACCAGCGTGACCGTTGACGGTAAAGCTGCGTATCTCCAATTTGTCAGTCCCGGACAGATCAACTTGCAGGCGCCGGATGACACGGCGAGAGGGCCCGTGCCCGTAGTTGTGACGACTGCCACCGGCACGGCAACGTCGATGGTGACTCTGAGCGAGTTTTCGCCGTCGTTCGACCTGCTTCAATCGGGACATGTGGCTGGGATCATTGTCAGGTCGAACGGTTCGGGAGCCTACGGCGGAGGAGGCTACGATATCCTCGGTCCGACTGGCAATTCCCTGGGCTATCCCACGGTGGCCGCGCAGGCAGGCGACATCGTTGAACTATATGCTGTCGGCTTCGGGCCGACCAATCCCTCCGTTCCAGCCGGAACGCCATTCACCGGCGCAGCGCCGACCATCGACAAGCTCGCCCTTTACATCAATAATGTGGTAGTCAAGACGGTATTCGTGGGACTCTCGAGCGCCGGTCTTTATCAGATCAACCTCATCGTTCCATCGGGCCTCGGCCAGGGAGATGTTCCCATTCAGGCCAGCATCGGCGACATGCAAACGCAAGCGGGCGTCTTGTTCTCGCTTCAGCTTCAGGCTGCTTCCGGTGGCGGCACGTGGGTCGGGGGCGGAACTGGGGGTGGCGCGGGGTTCGGATCGGGTGGCGGAGCAGGCGCCGGGACGGGCGGTGGCGCGGGGTTCGGATCCGGTGGTGGAGCGGGCGCCGGCACAGGTGGTGGGGCGGGCGCCGGCACAGGTGGCGGAGCGGGCGGCGGCACAGGTGGCGGAGCTGGCGGTGGGACCGGTGGCGGATCGGGCGGCGGAACAGACGGTGGGACAGGCGGTGGAGCGGCCGGCGGGTCGGATGGCGGAACAGCCGCATTGCTTAGCGGCGGGAAGCCGTACGAGCCCAGACTGCGATTTGCGCCAACCACGAGTAATATGGAATTTGTCCGGGAGGGCTAGCTGGATGGCGTCCAAGGGAATGTTGCGGTTGATCGCGGCAGGCGGATTATCGCTTGCGACTTTTGGCCAAGGCACTCCGAGGATAGCGCCCGTACCGGGCGATCCTCTCGAACTGGTCACTGGTGCGGTGGTTGCCGTCGACACAGCCGAAAGCCGCGAGGACGTTCTTCTGCTGCTTGCTCGCGCGCGAGATAGTTACTCGCTGCGAAACGCGGGCCGCGGTTACGATCTTAAGATCTCCTTCACAGCGAGCTCCGGTGGCCAAACGGAATATGACGGCGCCTGGAAGATGGAGGACGTGTTCGATCCCCAGCAAGGACTCCGCTGGACGGCGAAAGCCGCTGGGGGTGCATTCACCACCACGCGGATCTCCTCGAAAACCACGTTTTACGAAGATGGCACGGCGAGGACCATCCCACTCCGTTTGCACGAGGCGCGGGCGGCCTTGTTCGACCCGATTCCGACCGCTGAGAATGTCGCTCACGGCTCGATCCGGACGTCGACGGCCACCTTCCACGGCGTCAAAGTTACTTGCGTTTTGCTCTCCGCCGCGGGGAGCACCGCGCCCGCGGCTTCCGGCCGGGGCTGGGAGGAGAGCGAAGTGTGCATCGATCCGGAATCCGGGCTGCTCCAGGTGCAGTCGCAAGTGCCAGGGCGCTACTTCGCTTATGACTACTCGAACGCACCGCAGCTTGGCGACTGCCGGTTGCCGCGAACGGTGACTGTGACCGAAGCCGGCAAGGTCGTATCGAAGATCTCCGTTGACAGCGTCACCGAGCTTCCCAGCGCCGATCCTGGCCTTTTTGTCCCCACCGGGCCGATGACGGCCCGAGGACAGGCCAGCGGGATGGCCGGAGCGCGGAAGATCGCACGCTGGGTTGGACGGGGCCCGTTTCCGGCCGGCGCCACGGTGCGCCCGGTCTGCGTGTTTGGCCTTGTGACACCAGCCGGACAACTCGTCGAGGCGCATTCGTTGCAGCCGTCCGATCCGAACAGTCAGGCGGCTGTCGAAGCGGCCAAGCGGATGAGCTTCTTCGCCCCGGCGGCGCCCGGCGCACGACGCCGGCAGCACTTCGTGTTTGTCATTGAGATGTTCGCTTCCTCACAATAGAGACGCCGCGACCGTTCCGATCGATGAATCGTGATAAGATGCGGTCCATTGGAGGGACACATGGCTTATTTCTCCAGACGCGATTTTCTGAAGACCGGACTCGCCGCGGGCGTGCTCGCTCGAGTTGGAAGTGTTCCGCTGAACGCGGCTCCCGCCACGGCGACGGACTGGGTAACGCTCGGAAGGTCCGGCGTGAAGGTGACGCGGCTGGCATTTGGGACTGGCAGCATCAGCGGGCAAGTCCAGCGCGGATTGGGACAGGACCAGTTTACGAGGCTGGTTCGGTACGCCTATGATCGCGGCATTCGCTTCTTCGAGACCGCCGAGTCGTACGGCGACATGCATCGGATGCTCGGCATCGCGCTGAACGGCATTCCGCGCGATAGTTACCGGCTGCTATCGAAGGTGACAACGCGGGAAGGCGTGAATCCGCAGGACAAGATCGACGAACTGCGCAAGCTCGCCAATACCGAGTACTTCGACGTGATGTTGCTGCACTGGCAGCACACGGCGACGTGGCCCACCGACACCGTCCGCTGGCAGGATGGCATTCTGGAAGCCGAAGCAAAGCACGCTGTGGTGGCGCACGGTGCATCGGTGCACGGGCTGCCGGCGTTGCGCCGCGTGCCGGGAAACAAGTGGCTCGGCGTGGCGATGATCCGCATGAATCACACCGGCAAGGCCATGGACGCGGAGAACTTCGCCACCAGCGGTCTCGGGGATGTGAGCGAAGTGGTCGCCCATGTGAAGCAGGTGCGTAGCGAAGGAATGGGCGTGCTCAGCATGAAACTGGTGGGAGAAGGCGCTTTCACCAGGCGTGAGGATCGCCAGGCGGCGATGAGCTACGCCTTCCGGAATGCGGGCGTCGATTGCGTAACAGTGGGCTACAAGAACACGGCGGAGATCGACGAGGCGATTGAGAACGTGAACCTGGCGCTCGCCTAGCCGCGGCGCGCGAGGCAAGAAGCTTGCAGACGCGGCTACGCGATGCCAGCGTTGCGCGCGGCAACGCGAGTGAAGCTGGACCAATCCAGGTCGGCTTGCCCGTGTGCCATCGCCGAGAGCAAATGATCGCGGATGAGGCTGGCGAGCGGCATCGGCGCGGCGAGTTCCCCGGCCGTTTCGAGCGTCAGGCGGACGTCCTTTAACCCCAGGCGCAATGCAAATCCGGCCGGCTCGAACTTTTCGTCGGCAACCAACCGTCCGTAGTTGGCGTAGACCGGCGAGCCAAACAGCGTGCTCATGATCTCCAGGAAGGCGTGGGGAGGGACGCCTGCCTTGCGCAGCGTGGCGAAGGCTTCGCCGAACGCTTCCAGCATGGCGGCAATCATGAAGTTCCCGCACAACTTGGCGGCATTGGCCTGCCAAGGTTCGGAACCAACCACAAATGTCTGGCGGCCGATCGCATCGAACAGAGGTTGGCAACGCTCCACCAGTTTCGGCGGACCCGCGGCCAGCACCAGCAGGTTCTTGCCTTCGGCGGCGTCCGGACGTCCGAAAACGGGGACGCTCAGATACATCTGCCCGCGCCGATGGTGTTCGGCGGTGAGACGTTTGGCGAGAGCGGTGCTGATCGTGCTGCACGAAATGTGGATCGCGCCGGCCGGAAGCGCTGAGGCGATCGAGTTCTCGCCGAAGACGACCTGTTCGGCTGCATGGTCATCGGCGAGCATGGTCATCACTGCCTCCGCATCGCGGCAGGCGCCGGCGGGGGAGTCGGCGACGTGCGCGCCGCTGGCGGCCAGGGACTTCGACTTATCCCGGCTGCGGTTGAATACAACCAGCTCATGGCCGGCGCGAAGCAGGTTGCGCGCCATGCCGGAACCCATACGGCCGAGTCCGATAAAACCAATTTTCATACCAGTAAGCATAATCGATCCGGATGGGAGCGGAGCTATGCTTCTGTGCGGAACCTTACCGGCTCCTGACCGGCTGGTTGGCCGCGGCACTCTCTCACCTTCTCTTCGACCTCGGCAAGATACGAGGGCAAGATACTGCGGTATCTCGGCGACTCAGGGGGTAAGGCCAGCGGCGCCCTGCACAAGATTCCCATATAAGTTTGAGTACTCGCGCGCGGATCTGTCCCACGAATAGTCCGCCGCCATGGCGTTTCGCACCACTGTTTGCCATTGGTCCTTATTGCGAAAGACCGCCAGGGCGCGATCCACAGCCGCCAGAAAGGCTGCGCCGTCATATTGGTCGAATCGAAAGCCGTCGCCTGTTCCTGTTGCGGGATCGTATTCCGCCACGCTATCTTTCAGCCCCCCGGTGGCTCTGACGATAGGAATGGTGCCGTATTTCAGACTGTAAAGTTGATTCAACCCGCTCGGCTCATAACGGGAAGGCATCAGGAACATATCGGCTCCCGCCTCAATCTTGTGGGCCAGAGCATCCTCGAATGCGATGCGGACACCCAGCTTGCCGGGATTGCGTTGGGCCGCCGACTGAAAGAAATCCTGATACTTCCGGTCGCCTGCCCCCAGTATGACTAACTGCACGCCGAGCCGAAGCAGATCGTCGAGTATTCCCTCCAACAGATCGAATCCCTTTTGCGAAACCAGCCGCGACACTGCGCCCAGGAGCGGGATCGCGGCGTCTTGCCTGAGTCCGAACGTTTTTTGCAGGCTGGCCTTGCACGCTCGCTTGCCGAAGAGACTGCCGGGACCGTAGTTCGACGCGATGAACCGATCCGTCCGCGGATTCCAGATTCCGTAATCGGCGCCGTTCAATATGCCCACCAGGCTGGCTGCGCGCGCCCGGAGCACACCCTCCAGCCCGAAGCCATACTCCGATGTCTGGATCTCCCCGCTATAGGTGGGACTTACGGTAGTAAGTGCGTCGGCAAGAACGATTGCGCCTTTAAGGATGTTGATCTGGCCATAGAACTCGAGATGGCGGGACGTAAACAGATTCTGGTCCAGTTCCAGCAGACCCCACTGGTTGAGAGGAAAGAGTCCTTGATATCCCAGGTTGTGGATGGTCAACATTGTCCGCATGGAGGAAAGCTCCGGATACAATTCCGGCTGGGCCTTGAGGAACGTGATCGCCATGGCTGCTTGCCAGTCGTGCGCATGAAGAACATGAGCCGGACCGAGTCGGCGGAGCACTTCCAGCACGCCGCGCGCGAAGAAGGCGAACCGTTCCGCGTTGTCGGAATAGTCGCCTTCCGAGCTGCCATAGAGTGATGGCCGATCGAAGTACCGGTCGCAGCGGATGAAATAGACCGGGATGTCCGCGCCGAGCGTCGCCGTGAGCAGCGCGCCCGCTTCGGATCTGCCGGCGGTGGAGACATTGAAGAGAATGCCGGTATCCTGTGCAGTTCCCTTCTCGATGACCTCGCGGTAGGCCGGCATAATGATACGGACCTGGTGACCGAGGCTTCGCAAGGCAACCGCCAGCGAGCTCACCATGTCCGCCAGGCCGCCCGTCTTGGCGAAAGGGACGAGCTCCGGGCAGACCATGACGATCTGTAGCGGCGAGTTGGCCGGAACCGGCGCCGGCAGGATGGGCGCCATCTCTTGCCGGGTGACTTCTCCCTCACTGGCGAAGGCCGCCGCGGTCGACATCCCGGCGAAAATATTGTCTTGGTCCTCTATCTTCTGTAGCGCGCGTTTGTCGATGAGTCCGCTTTCGATCTGCTGGCCGAGTTGCAGCAGTCGTTTGAGGTGGGCCTTCGTCCGGAGAGTCGCATACTCTCGCATGGTCCCCGAGGCTATCATGAACGCCCAGTCGCTCGACTGCGCGAGGAGTAGTTCGCGCGCTGCCTGATTCAACGCCTGAAGTGTCAGGCCGGTAGCCTGGGAGTGGCCGGCAACCAGTTCTTCCATCCGTTCCGCGCCGCGCTGAAGATGGCGATAGATCCAGTCATTCTCACCGTTCAGCCAGACCTGACTGAAGCCGTCGTGGCCCCAACTCGACGCCGCCGGCGAGGCACGTTGATTCACCGGGTACTCGTCGAGGTATTCGGAAAGCGTCACCAGACGGATCGTCGATTGATCCAGAGCGATCCCGCGAATCAGGTAGTCCAGCCAGCGCGGTCCCTCGAACCACCAGTGGCCGAAGAGTTCGGCATCGTACGGCGCCACCACAACGGGCCTGCGATCCATGGCCGGAGCAAGGCTGCGCACCTGCTGGATCCGCTCGGCCAGAAAGTGCCTGGCGTGGGTGGCGGCTTTCTGCTCCGCCCATTCCGGCACGTAGGGTTCCTTGTGGCTGTCTTTGCCGGTGGTCCGATAATACTTGATCCCCGTGTCGATGCGGATGCCGTCCCGATGGATGTAGGGCCTGATGTAATCCAGGCTCAGGTCGTGGCCGATGTCGCGGTAGAATTCGCGGTAGTCGAAATCACCGGGGTAGCCGACCTCGGAACTCCAGACCTGCCGCGAGGAATCCGGGTCGCGGCCGAAGACGGCGACGCCGGAGGGGCAGACGATGGGCGCGTACACGCCGAAGCGCGGTCGATGGTCGGCACGTGTCACACCGTGCGTTTCCACGATGGTGTGCCGGATTCCGTGCTGGCTCAGAATGGCGTCCACGCCCGAGTAGTAGCCGCACTCCGGCAGCCAGAATCCTCGCGGCTGCCGCCCGAATGTCCTTCGGTAGTGTTCCACTCCGATTCCGATCTGGGCGCGCACAGCGGCTTCATTTACGGAGAGCAGCGGCAGGTATCCATGAGTGGCGGCGCTCGCAATGATCTCCACCTTGCCTGTCTTCGCGAAGCGTTCGAAGCCGCGCACCAGGTTCTTTTCATACCGGTTCACGAAAGCGTCATGCACGCGCAGAAACAGCTTGTGGTACATGCGAGCCAGGGGCTGAAAATCGGGAAGCGAGGCGGTCCGCGCGATCTCCTTTTCGGCAAGTTCGATCGTCCTCTCCAGTTTCTTCAGATAGCGTTCCTGGAGTAGGGGGTCGAGGAGCATCGAGGCCAAGGTCGGCGTAAGAGAGAAGGTCAGGCGGAAATCGATACCATCCTCGATCAGGCCCTCCATCATCAGGAACAGGGGAACGTAGGTTTCAGTGATCGCCTCAAAGAGCCAGTTTTCCTCGAGAGAATCCTCGTACTCGGGATGGCGCACGTAGGGGAGATGCGCGTGTAGTACCAGGGCCAGGTAGCCTTCCATGGGTGGCTAACTCGCTGGCTTCGGCGGGTCTTTCGTTCCCAAAAGAAGCGACGATAGGCCGGGTGAGAACTGTCGCTCGGCGTGCGCGGTCAAATCGTCTGGCAGATCCGGTGAGGCCGGGAGCGCGGGAATTGCGGGTAGATTCTCCACAGGTCTTGGAACCCGGGGCTGCCCCCGCCGAAACTCTTGCATCTCCGATAACCTCCTGCGCAGTGTTTCCGCTGCGTCAACCGGCTTGGGGATGTGCTGTTCCGTTGGCGTTGCGGTCACGTTGGATGCGGGTGGCTGGCGGTGAGGGGCCGGTGAAACGGAGACCGCCGGCTCCGCCTTCGCCGCTGGCGACTCGGCCGCGGTTGGGCAGGCGCCGGCGTGAAGCGTGAGTTCGAGGATTCCTGTATGCTCTGAATTGAACGGCGCAGCAGTCCGCGGGACCGATTCATCAGACGGCGGGGAAGCGTTGGCGCCTGAGACGAGACGTTGCTCCATCTCGGCAACCGGCCACGCACGCGGCGTCTGGATGGTGTTGGAGCGTATCAGCGGGATGAATTCGCCGGCCGCGGTGATCGCGCCTAGGTCGGCGTAATAGGTTTTCGCCGGGCTCCAAAGTGAAACGTACCAATTCCTCGTCCGGAGGTCGACATCCACGTCGAAGTGCGTTGACGCGTCGTAGAAACGCAACACAGCCGCTGTGGTGTCCGGCGGGAGCTTGGCAAGGTCGAAATCCCAATAAACATGGACCAGGTACGGATCGACGGCGAGCAGAGTCACCTTGGGCCGTGTGGGCCACTCGGGCAGATCCCCATCGTCGGCCAGGGAGGGAAGGCCTGGTGAGTAATACTTGGCCTCCTCGACTTTTTCGTAGTCTCCAAACTGCCGTGCCTCGGTTTTCGCCTTTCCAGCGTGGGCGGGGAGGGTGGTCGCGAACGTTCGAATCGTGGAAATGACGCGCCCCAGAGCGGTCCTCAGCGAGTTCAGCAACGGGGAGCCGTCACTCCCGGATTCGTCCGTCACTTCCCGCTCACCGTCCGGGCTGGTAGTTTTTCCATTCCAATCGGCAGTCTCCGCATTTGAGCGCGCCGTAGACATTATAGTAGCTGGCGTAGCCCGTGCTTGTATCGGATTTGGCAAGGGTCAACTCGTCATGGACATGCGCGTGTTGATGGCATAAAGCGCGCCCACATGCGGCACATGTTCCTCTCGCATCGGTTTCACAGAACCAGCATTTCACAATATCATCTCCTGGTGAGCTATTTTTCGAGCTTTGCCGATTGCGGGCGGCAAGCTAGAAATCGTGTTGCAGAATCGCGGTAGCCCTTCGGCAGAGCTCGCGAGCATACTCGGTCCAGACACCGCTGCCCCAGTATCGGAAGCAACTCGTCTGGGTCATGAGCAGGTAAAACAGGGCGTTACGATAACGGTGTTGGGCCGGATCGATGCCGCGCGTCTTTTCCGCGAACAGGGCACTCACTTGTTCCATGGGCCCCAGAACACTGCCATAGCCTCGGACCCACGAAAGATTGTTGGTCCAGCTTCCGCCTTCCATATGAAAGCGGCCGTCTTCCTTGCGCAGATCGGCAATCACGCGCTCCAGGGCCTCACTGCCGGCGCCTTCCCGAAAACGGCCCCAGATTCGGTTCTGCAGAATGGGCTGGATGGCGGGGAAGTCCCGTTCGCGCACTCCCATCGCATCCAAATATTCCAGGTATTCACTGACGTTGACGGGCGGCGTATCGGAGCCGGAGGCCTCGCGCATCACTTCCATGAATTTGGACGGGAACTCGTTCATCATGACGCCGCCGTTCTCGCCGTCGGCTACCTGGACCGAGAGTTGGGGGACGGATTTACCCCCCAGGTCCGCTCGGGACAGGCCTTTGGCCTCGTAGTAAGGCTGCATCTGGGCCACCAGCTTGGTGTCACTGCCCTGGGTCTTGATCATGGCGGTGATACTCTCGGTGTGGCCCTTCGAATTGCGCGCCACCAGCAGATGCGGAAGGTGCGGCTGGCGGATTTGTCCGCCATCCTCCACCCGCTCTACGGAGTGCTCTTGCACCAGGACCCAGCGGTAGCCGCACTCCTTCAGCGTCCGGACGAACTCGTAAGCCACATCCGGATGGTTCGGCAACGCCATTTCCGCGGGCGAAAATCCTCGCACACGGCTGAGCGCCTCCAGGCCGAAGATCCCGGCAAAATGCTGCTGCCAGGCGCGCACGTGCAGTCGAAAGTCCTGCGCCGGCGTGGATGGGGCCACTGCATGGCCCCAGGAGTTGCCCAACCATTCTACGGCGCGCCGGTACGCCGGGTTGCAGGTGATGTTGCGGAGACTGTCGATGACGTCGTCCAGGCCCATCGTGCGCAGCCCATGCAACAGGCAGCCGGAGTAGTCCAGCATGATGCGCGGCTGCTTTCCTTCATGGATTAACTGCGGAATGAACTCGCCCATGCGCTTGTAGCACCAGGCGAAGATCCCCGCGTTGTAGCGCGCTTCGTCGTTCCCGAAGTCCCGCATAAACTGAAGATTGCTGATCACCGAGGCGGTGGCCATGTCTTGTCCGCCGGCCGGAATCAGCGGCTGGTGCATGTGGAGGGCATTGCTGAATGCGCTCCGCACTCTGCCAAAGTCGATACCGGATTCGCCCAGGTAAGCGGCTCCCGTTCGCGACATACTCTGCGCGACGATGTCTTCAGAACCGCAAATGTTCGGCAGCCCGCCGACATACTCGTGTAACTCGACAGCAGTCATAAGTCCTCTCAACCTCAGGATTGGTAAACCGCAAGAGTCTGTTCGGCGATCGCATCCCACGTGAAGACTGTCTCCGCGGCAACCCGCCCGTTCCGGCCCATCCACCTGCCCCACTCGAAATCCGCGAACAACGTACCCAGTCCCCACGCGATAGAGTCCGGATTGGCGTTTACCTTCAGGCCGGTTACGTTGTGCGACACAAACTCCTCGGGCCCTCCGTTCTTGGTGCAGACCACCGGTTTTCCGGCGCTCCACGCCTCCAGGATGACGATCCCAAAGGGTTCATTGCGGCTGGGAACGCACACCACGTCGCAGGCCTTGTAGAGATCCGCGAGCGTGCCGTTGGTCTGGAATCCGACGAATCGGGTGGCGTTCGCAACGCCTAATTGCCGCGCCCTGAGCTCCACGGATTTTTGCAAGTCTCCCTCGCCGGCAAACAGGAACTTGGCGCGCGGATAGTATTTCAAAATCGACGGGATCGTTTCGATCAGGAGATCGGGTCCTTTTTGTTGCACGAGGCGGCCCACGAATAGCACCGTGGGATCGATCGGCCCAATGGCATACCGCCGCTTCACCTCGGCCGGCTCGATGTAGCCATCGAAATTGGCCACGTTCACCCCGTTGTAGATCGTCGAGATTTTCCAATCGGGCACCTGATACATCGATTGAACCTCTTGCTTGAGCGCGCTGGAGACGGCGATCACTCGATCGGCACAGCGCATACCCGCGTTTTCCTGGTTGCGGATGCGCGCCGATTGTCCGGCGTGAAAATTGTTTCCGCACCGACCGTACTCGGTGGAGTGAATGGTCATTACTCCGCGCCGCCCAGACCTCTGCTGGATCGAAATCAGGGCACTGGCGGCCAGCCAATCGTGCGCATGGACGATGTTAAACGGCCCCCCAAGGTCCTCGGCGGCCATGACGTGCGCCACGAACGACTGGCACATGCTGTCGATCTCGTCCACAAAATTGGGGTTCGACTCGAACCGACAACGATGATAGTGGACGCCGTGAATCCGTTCGTAGGGCCGCTGACCGGGCCCCATTCGCGTGAAGACGTGAACTTCATGCCCCTGCCGCTCCAGTGCGGCGCCCAACTCCGTGACGTGCGTGCCCACCCCTCCCACCGGGATGGAATGCAGCGATTCCCAACTTAACAGTCCAATCTTCATAACCCTCGCGTTCGTATTCCCGGTGCAGATATCTTCCCGGGTTTCGCCGGCGGAACAGAGCCAGCGGTTCAGATTAGAGCTGCCAGGCGCTCACAGGCTGGCGTGAAGAACAACCGAATTAAGGCTGCGGACCGTTGTCACCTGAGAACCGCCGCTTGCCGTCGCACAGAGACGCGGCATAGATAACGGAAGGCAAGAGGCGACTGGTTCCTCGAGGAACAGAAGCGCGCAGCTACAGCCTCATTCTCTTCCTGCACGGTGCGATCTGATGCGCGTTACCTAAATTCTAGCTGAAATGAATGCCGAAAGAGTTACAGTACCAAAGTCATTGTGCGGTTTTTGACAAAGAGTGAAGCGCAACAGTTGCAGAAAAGTGTGCTGATGATCACGTTTGAGTTCCATATTTCTGCTCAAGACTTAGGACTTGCGCGGGAACGCTTCCTTTGCGATGCTGGAGAAACAGCGGTCTGGTTCTTGAGCACGTACCAAGTTGAGAGGAGGGGCCACGAAGATCGGCAACCCCCTTCCTGGTGCTTCTCCGCGTTCCTCGACTAAGGATTGTTTCCATGTCACCCTCCGAACACAGCGCATCAAGCTCGACCGGATATCACGCCCCGGCCTTCGCGATTGGAACCGAGAACCCTGGGGGCGAACCGAAACCGGAGTCTGTGCCGCAACGGGCGATTGCGGCGGATGCACCGCGGCGGACCGTGGATTCGGCTGCGATCGACGCAATTGTCGGCGGCTACTATGGCAGCCCCTTTGACGTGCTCGGTATACATTCCGTCACAGTCGACGGCCAACCGGCCCTTTCCATCCGGTCCTTTCAGCCCCAGGCTAAGGCGGTGGCCGTCAAGCGCGGTTCTACGCTATATGACATGCAGCGCATCCATGCCGACGGTTTCTTCGAAGCTATCTTCCCGGGGGAAACCGAGCGCTTTCCCTATCGATACTCGATTACCCTGTATGACGCTCCCGGCCCACGGTCTGTCTACGAAGCCGAAGACCCTTACCGATATCCTCCTGTGCTCACGGATTTCGACTTGCATCTTTTCAGCGAAGGGACTCACCTTCGACTCTATGAGAAACTCGGCGCCCAACTAATCGAGCATGACGGCGTGTGCGGAGTGTCCTTTTCGGTTTGGGCGCCGAACGCGGAGCGAGTCAGCGTCATCGGAGACTTCAACCAATGGGACGGACGCCGCCACCCCATGCGGCCTCGCGGCGCTTCGGGTGTGTGGGAGATCTTCATGCCGGGACTCCAGCAGGGCGATCTCTATAAATTCGAAATCAAGACCCGGTACCAGGGTTACATTGCGACTAAGTCCGATCCGTTCGCCTTCGCCTCAGAGTTGCGCCCGCATACGGCTTCCATGGTTTGGGATCTCAGCCGCTACCACTGGCACGATGAAGGATGGATGGCCGAGCGCACCCGCCGGCAGGCTCTGGACGCGCCAATGGCGATCTACGAGGTCCATCTGGGTTCCTGGAAGCGCGAATCGAGTGCGGAGTATGGCCCGCGCTGGCTCACTTACCGCGAATTGGCGGAGAATCTCGTGCCTTATGTGAAAGGCATGGGGTATACGCACATCGAACTCCTGCCCATCACCGAGTATCCATATGACGCTTCCTGGGGCTATCAAACCACCGGTTACTACGCGCCCACTTCCCGCTACGGATCGCCGGACGACTTTCGTTACTTTGTCGATCAGGCTCATCAGGCAGGAATTGGAGTCGTCGCCGACTGGGTGCCCTCGCATTTTCCCAAGGACAGCCACGGACTCTCTTTCTTCGACGGAACGCATCTCTACGAACATGCCGATCTGCGCCAGGGAGAACACCAGGATTGGGGCTCCCTGATCTACAATTACGGCCGCAGTGAGGTGCGGGCGTTCCTTCTGTCCAACGCCCTGTTCTGGCTGGATAAGTACCACATCGACGGGCTGCGGGTGGACGCGGTCGCTTCGATGCTTTACCTGGATTATTCGCGCAAGCCCGGCGAGTGGATTCCCAACGAGTTCGGCGGGCGCGAGAATTTCGAAGCGGTGTCCTTCCTCAAGCGCTTCAATGAAGTGGTGCACATGGCCTACCCCGACACCCTGACCTTCGCGGAGGAATCCACCGCCTGGGCGATGGTCTCCCGGCCTACTTATCTCGGCGGCCTGGGCTTCGACATTAAGTGGAACATGGGCTGGATGCACGACATGCTGGAATACATGCAGAAGGACCCGGTCCACCGCCATTATCACCACAGCAGTCTGACCTTTTCACTGCTTTACGCGTTCACCGAGAATTTTGTGCTTCCCTTGTCTCATGACGAAGTCGTGCACGGCAAGGGCGCTTTACTCAGTAAGATGCCCGGCGATTCCTGGCAGAAGTTCGCGAACCTGCGCGCGCTTTATGGCTACATGTACGCCCATCCCGGAAAAAAACTCCTCTTCATGGGCGATGAGATCGGCCAGTGGAACGAGTGGAGTTATCGGGAGCAGGTCGATTCGGTGTTGCTCTATTTCGATTCTCACCGGCAAATTCAGGACTATGTGCGTGCTTTGAATAAGCTCTACGTTTCTCAGCCGGCGCTGTACGAAGTGGACTTCGCCTGGAATGGCTTTCAGTGGATCGACTTTCGCGATGTGGACAACAGCATCGTCTCATTTCTGCGGCGTGCCCGGGAGCCCGGCGACTTCCTGGTGGTCGTAGCCAACTTCACTCCGGTGCCTCGTGACGGCTATCGGCTCGGTGTGCCTGAGCGCGGATTCTATCGGGAACTCCTCAACAGCGACTCCAGATACTACGGCGGCGGCGACATCGGCAACTTTGGCGGTGTGCCCTCGGAGCCGACGCCCTGGCAGGGATTCCCGCACTCGGTCGTGATCACGGTTCCCCCGCTGGCGGTAGTGTTCTTTAAACCGGAGCGGCCAGACTCGTAGGCGTGCGCCTCCGCGAAGACCATCGTAGTGCGGCTTGCGCAAATCTGCGGTAAACTCAAATGAGTCAAACACTTGCTGGAGTGGCGGAACTGGCAGACGCACGGGACTCAAAATCCCGCGCTCTTCACTGAGCATGAGGGTTCGACCCCCTCCTCCAGCACCACATATTTTTTAATACTTTACAGACGCGGACTGCCAGAACGACTCCAGTTAACACCGTCCGTCTGCGTCCTGCGCATGGCACCGGAAGACGCATGCTCGGCCGACATGCTCGTGCAGATCCGCTGGCAAGGACGCAAGATGGCCGTCACACTCTGAAACTAGCAATCGCTTCGGACGAGTCAACCGAGCAAGCCCTCGCCAGTTGGCATTACTGGGTCGCCCAAGGCTGCCTTTCTTGAACCGCCCGCCTTTACGCGGCCTTACCGAAAGGACACCTAGATGACCGAGCAGCCAGGCAGAACACGAGCGGGCGGCGGCGGCGAAAGAGCATCGATATACGCGTCAACCATTTTCCGCGCTCCGTATTGTGCGATGGCCCTCGCTCGGGCCAGTTCTCCCATGCGCCGCCGAAGATCGGGAGACTTATAAAGCTGCTCAATCCTGGAGCAGAAGGCCTTCACATCGTCCACGCCGCATATGTAGCCGGTGACGCCGTCCACTATCATCTCGGGCAGACTCCCCACCGACGATGCTACTACTGGCTTGCCAAACATAGACGCCTCGAGCACGATCAGCGGCATACCGTCGAGTCTGGAAGGTACGACCACCACGTCCGAACACGCGATTAACCGCTGCACATCCGGCACAAAGCCGGGAGCGAATATGCGTTCGCCCAGCCGGTAACGGGCGATAAGATCGAGCACCGCCTTCCGTTGGGGACCCTCGCCGGTCATGCAGAAATCGATATCTCGGTGAGAGGAAAGGCGCCGTGCGATTTTCACAAAAGTCTGTGGCGACTTCTCCTCGGACAACCGGCCAAAGAATGAGACCAAAAACTTTCCTTGGCTGCGCGCGGGCAGGCCGGAAACGGCAAAAGCCTCGGCGCGGCTGCCGAAAACCGGAATCTTGGAAGGCACCGCATGGGGTACGATTGCCACCTTCTCCGGAGCTTCGCCGTACCTGTCGGTCAGCGTTGATTTTAACGCTAGTGAGGGTACGATGTTTAAGTCGATTAAGCCGGCATAGCGGCGGTTGTTTTTGATATGCCCGGTGTCGTTGAAAAGCTGATCGATCACCCGAATTTCCGGGAACTCGGCTCTGATGTCTGGCAACAAATGGTAGACGAATTCGGATCCGACAATCATGAGCGTTTGGATCGAGTAGCGCCGCAGGACGAATCGAAGAAACTCAGGCCGATGCTGTTCATCCGGGAACAAGTCCGCAAGGTGATAAACGTTCGGAGTCACAGGATCGAACAGGCCATTCTCATTCGACGTTGTTTCCGGCGGCGACAACGTTGTGACAACGCATACGCGGTACCCCCTTTCCACCAGGCCCTTTACGAGGGTGAATAGGAGCCTGTCCGCGCCACCGATCGTAAGAAACGGAAGAGCCACCAGGACACTCTTGGCTCCGTTAGACTGCAATGGACCCAAATTGGCCCACGGGTTCACAACCTCGGCTTCCCTTGGCGGCCGCGGGGCGCCCTCGACCAGGTCGGGATTCGCGGCCGCGATAGCCTGTCTGTGGTGCACTCTGTCGCTCTCGCAAGTTGCCGTCAGGCCGGACCCATGAATCCTGTAAAGCATCAGGGGCTCGCCGATTGACTTCGCCCGGAAGCCCCGACCCACCATGCGCGCCCAGAAATCCCAGTCTTCGAAGACATACGTATTGGCCTTTCCCCAGTCTCGATAGCCGCCCACGGCCTCCCATGCATCCTTGCGAAAGAGAGCGACCGTCGATATCTGATTGTCGGCCATTATTTCAGGAAAGGTGGCGTCCACCAACAGCCACTTCTCGGTCCTGCCCCCAAAGCACTGCGCAGATGGGTATACGACGTCGTATCCGAACCTCTCGGCCAGAAAAACAGCTACCTCGAGATAAATCGGCCGGATCATGTCATCGGCATCTAGACAACAAATGTATCGTCCTTGCGCCATTCTTATGCCGAAGTTCCGGTTGTCGCCGACTAAGTGGCTCTCTTGGCGAAAGACAAACCGCACGTCCGGGTATGCATTCGCCAACTCGAGCAGCAACAGAGGCGTTTTGCCATCGGTTGAACCGCCTTCGACAACGATCAGTTCGTAATTCCGGAATGTCTGTTTCAAAACCGACTCGATCGCTTCCGCAACATAGGAGCCATAGTTGAAGCAGGGGATCACCACGCTTATGAGGGGCCGATTGTTCGGCCAGCGATTATCGTGCGATACCCGTTCGGGCGCCAAAGGAGACGAGCGGCCGATGTAGCGGTTCTGTGGAAGGATCATTCTCCGGCCCGCGTAACGGCCTTCGCCGGCTCCAAAAAGCGCATAGTGCAGCAGCGGATGCATTCCGGAAGCCGCCACGTCGCGGTAGCGTGTCAGATAGTATCGAGCGTCAAAAAGCTCGGAAGGGTTCCTGCCTTCCAGGTGGCCGCGGCAGATGTAATGCAGCAGACCCGGTATACCCGATGCAGCAACGTCGGGATACTGGTTCTTGTAGTAATCGTCCTGGTAGTGTTCTTCCAAAACGCGCCGACTTCTTTGATGGATGCATGCCTTTGTCCACAACAGCAGGTTGCGCCACCGATAGCCGAAGCCAGTGGGCGAGAATAGCAGACACGCTGCGCCGGCTGCCCCGCGCATACGCCGCCATGTGCGAAACGCCGGATCTCTCTCGTCTGCTCGCTCAGCCATTTTCGTCCCGATTGAGTAGAGGACCCCAGTGCCTGCCTGGAGTCGCGATATACGTCACGTTTTCGCACTCTTATCGGCTGGTAGCGCGGATACGCTCGGGGTATTTTCCACAGTGTGGCGAAGGCCCGTTGCAATCTCGACCTGGGGCTTCCAGCCCAGCTCGCGCTCCGCTTTGCGCGTATCGGCAACCACGTCCAGGACCTCCTGGGGTCTCGACTCGCCCCGCGACAGCAGTGTCTTTGGTTGCGGCACAATGCCATTCAATACAGCCACGATCTCCTGAATGCTGGTGGAAGCACCGCTGCCCGCGTTGTAAGCGCCGCGGCAACCTTGAGTGAGCGTGGCCACCAGGAGATCGACGAGATCGGAAATGTAGAGAAAGTCGCGCCGCGGGCGGGCGTCGGCCACTTCGATGGTATTCGAAGCTGAGTCAAGAGCCTGCCGAATCAAACTAGGGATCAGAAACCGGGCGTCCTGGCCAGGGCCGTAGATATTAAAAGGACGAACGATCGCAATCCGGGTATTGTGCTGTCCCGCGTAAAACCGGCACACCTCTTCAGCGAGGATCTTGCTATGGCTGTACGGATTGAATGCCTGCAGGGGGTGGTCCTCGGCGATCGGAATGGCCTTGGGCACGCCATAGACGTATGAGCTGACAAACGTCAGTGACGCCGACGTGCGGCGGCAGAATTCCAAAATGTTAGCGGTCGCCACGACGTTGGTGGCATAGAAGCTGCACGGATCGGACCAGCTTTCTGGGACGAAGGTCCTCCCGGCCAGATGAAACACATGCGAGACCCCCGAATACTCAAGTGCACACCGGGTTAGATCTCCGTCCGCAAGAGAATGCGTCTGGACCGAGTGTCCGAGTGCCTTGAGCGCGGCGACTATATGTCTACCGATAAAACCATCCGCGCCGGTTACTAGGATGCTCCCGCTCATACACCGGCAGATGGGTCAAGACCCGGTTGCCGCAGCAACTGCGATTTGTTCTTTTCGAAGGTCTCAATGGCTTGGGCGTAATCGTCCGGCCTGCCGATATCCAGCCACTCACCCGAATAAGATTCGACAGTAACAGGCATGTTCGCGGCTAACAGGTCGCCCATCAGATTGTCGAATCCATACTTACCAGCCGCTGGAACCCAGTCGAGTATTCGCTTGTTCACGCCGTAAATACCCATACTGACCAAGTATTCGTGCGACGGCTTCTCGCGAAATCCCGAAAGCCGCCCCGCGCCGTCCGTTTCGAGCACGCCGTAGTCAATCACTTGCTTTCGCATCGCGGCACTGATGGTAAACAACCGCTGCTGTCCCACATGGGTCGAGTAGAACGCATTCAAATCGAGATCCGTTAGAATGTCGCCGTTCAGGAGCAGGAAGTTCTCTGGCAGGTCTGCAATCAATTTCAGCGGGGCGATCGTGCTCAACGGAGTAGTCTCCAGGGAATAGTCGATCATCACGTCCCACTTTCGCCCATCCTGGAAAAAGGCCTTGATAATCCCTGCCTGATGATTAACCGCTAGCGTGATGTGATCGAACCCGAAATAGACAAGCTGGCGGACAATCACCTCCAGGATGGGATATTCCCCGATGGGCATCAGCGGCTTCGGGAGGACCACGGTGTACGGGCGGAGCCGGCTGCCCTTGCCACCTGCGAGCACCACGGCGCGCTTAGACATTGTAGAGGGTCCCTTTGTACTTGGAGAGATTTCGCGCCTCCCGGAACCATGCTACGGTGCGCGCCAGCCCTTCCTCAAGTGGAATGGATGGTTTGAAGCCAGTCGCCGCGAAAAGCTTACCGTTGTTGCAGCAGAGCCGCCTGACTTCGCTGCCCGGCGGACGCATTCGCTTTTCGTCTTCGACGATGCGCGCGTCGCTGTTCATCAGCCCAGCAATCGTCCGAAAAAGATCCGCCACGGAGGCTTCCTGCTGAGACCCGATATGAAATACTTCGCCCACACCTCCGTCGTGCTCGGCGATGCTCAGAAAGCCCCGGCAAGTATCTTCGACATAGGTGAAGTCCCGCGTGGTGGAGACATCGCCGAGACGCACGTCTTTTGCGCCGGAGGCAATCTGCGCAATGATCGTTGGGATTACCGCTCGTGCGGATTGGCGAGGGCCATAACAGTTGAATGGGCGCGCAACCACCACCGGCAACTCAAACGAGTGGTAGAAGCTCAAGGCGATGGAGTCGGCGCCGATCTTGGTGGCGCTGTATGGAGACTGCGGAGTGAGCGGATGCGTTTCGTCCATCGGCACGCACCGCGCCGTACCATACACCTCACTGGTCGACGTATGAATGAGCTTCTGAACGCCTGAGTCCCGCGCTGCCTGACAGATGTTCAGTGTTCCCCGGATATTCGTATCGACGAAGCTGTCAGGGGCGATATAGGAATAAGGAATTGGGATTAGCGCCGCTAAATGAAATATTGCATCGATATTCTGTACCAGGGTGCGGCAGAAGTGCGCGTCGCGAACATCGCCCGTAACGACTCGCACCTGGTCCAGCACGGGAATATCCTCAAGCCAGCCCCAATAATTGAATGAATTGTATTGCGCCAGCGCCGTGACCCGCACTCCGCGCGCAACAAGTTCTTCGACCAGGCGGGAACCGATGAACCCGTCCGCGCCCGTCACAAGAGCGCGCGTGCCTGTGAGCATCATAATATATCGAGTACCGGTATCTAGAGTTCCGGCGGCGCAGAAGCAGTTTCCTTGTTCTAACGAGGATGAGACGCCCTTAAGGTGGAATTGTAGCAGAAAGGCTCTAGAAAAGACTCCATGGCGGCGCCGGAACGACGGGCGACAGGCCCGAATTCTCGGTCATCGAGCCTCATCGATCGCGCTCCCCACTTCGGCTAGCGTCGACTCTCCACTGATGTATCGCTGGTTACAGCGCCTCACTTGCCCGTCGAGCTCGAACCCTGCTAGACGCACAGACGCAAGTGCCTCTTCGGAGACGCGTGTGCGCCGGGCGTGTCCGCTGCCGTTATGGGGTGTACCGCAACCAACGTCACCTCAGTTTTACGCCGAAACGCGTATCGCTACCGCACCGACCCGACAGCAGCCCAGCAATAGCGAGCAATGGTGTACGGCAACAGCGGCGAATCTGGCATTGTGGGCAATGTAGAACGGGTAACTTGCAGAGCTGGTTAGACGGCTCCAGAATCAACCTGACCTCACGCGCGCCCACGGGCTACTTGCCCTATCTATTGCAGCGTCTCGATCGCGTCCGCCAACTGCCGCCGATAGGCGGCCCAGTCGTCAGCTCCGAAAAGTCGACCCTGATCGACCTGGCCCAGGTGGAAGGCGGCCATGCGGTTGCGGATCAGCGCCTCCGCCTGTTTCGCGGCGGGCGTGCCCTCCTTCGCTTTGGCCAGCCGCGCCAACGTCAGCAGATACCGGTAATCGTCCAGTCCGGCCGCGATGCGCAGAAACTCCAGCGAAGGCAAAAGCTGCCGGTCGGGATTCGTGTTCGCCCATGCGTAATCGTCTTCACGGCAATCCAGTGCATAGTACGGATCGCCGGCGACGATATTCCAGTGCCAGGCCAGCCGGAACTTGAGGCCGAATTCCTTGACGGCCTTATACAGGTAGATACCGAAGGTCCAGCGGCTGCCGTCGTTGTAATATGCCCAACCTGCTCCCGACGAAGCCAGCAGCTTCACCCCGGCCTCGTCGTGCAGATTGAGCGTGGCCACGTGGAGCGTCTTGGCCAGCTCGAAATTCGGATCGCTCGTATCGTTCTTATTGAGGCTCGTGGCGGCGGTGAAGAATGGAGGGCCGTTCGGGAACGCCTCCCGGTATGCCTTGGCGTTTTCGATCGACGCTTTGAGATCGTCGCCACCCGGCTCGTCTCCCAGGTTCCAGTAAACCGGCAGCCATTCATTTTCCTGCGCGTGCCGCACGATGGCCGAGTAGACGGCTTTGACGAAGGCGGCGTAGTCGGTGAAACCGGCTTCCTGCATTTTCGCGACGTCCCGATGGTAGGCATCGATGCCGATCACGCCGGCGCCATAGGAATTCACGGCCCGGAATCCATACCCCCTGGCGGCCGCCATCTGTTTGTCGGCCGCACTGAAGTCCAGCGCCGGCTTCCCATCCTTGAATCCCTGGTAGACCACGTAAGGAACGCCGGTGAACATCGTGAATCCATGCGCGCGCAACAGGAGCAGGCTCTTCTCCGTCATCTCCGCGCCAAAACGCGCGGTCGCCGGGTCGCTCTCGATCCACGGCGTGCCGATGCGCCCGCCGAACGGCCCCACCGGGATGTCCACCGTATCGAGAGCTCCCTTACGCACGGTCAAGCTTAGCGGAACTGACTGAGCACTGCCCTGTTGCGGCGTGAAACTGACTTGTCCCGTGTAGACGCCCGGCGCCGCCCCCGTGGGAATGCTCACTGTCAGCCAAAACCGCCGCGCTGTGCCTTTCGGTATCGCCACACTGTTCTTCGGCACCACCAGCCGGGGGCTGATCGTGTACACGCCGCCGTCGCCGGTCACCCGGGTCAGCCGATACGAAACGTAGCCCACGTCGATTCCGCTCGACGGTATCGTGCCTTGCGGCCCCGTGAGTGCGCCGACGCTGAGGGTTCCCGTGCCCAGGTCTTTCAGGGGGAGAACCGACATCGTCACCGGAACCATCTGACCGGCGAATCCGTCGGCCACCAGCGGCTTGTCCGTTTCCCCGCGATACGGCGTGTCGTTGTAATAGACGTCCTTCATGAAGTCGCGCTGGAAGACCAGATAACCCCGGGCGGTGTCCTCCGCCGTAAGCTGGAGCGGGTCGCCGCTTGGGTTATGCAGCACGCGCTTGAACGCATTATCGAAGTAGAAACGCCGCCTCTCTTTCACATACTCCAGAAAGCGCGCTCCCTCCGCCGCCTTTTCAATTGGGAACAGGATAACCGCGGACACGCTGCACGCCCAGTTCTCTCCTTGGAATTCGATCAAGAGCTGTCCGTTCTTCACGTTGACATCGAAGACTTTCTCCGAAAAACGAGCGCCCTGGTATTTGTCGAATGTGTTGTCGGAAGGCAAGTCTTCCGTGTCCCAAAACCGGAAATATTTCTTCTGGAAGGCGTTGAAATCCATCCTCTCGGAAAGCACCTTCTTGCCCTGCGCCAAAACGGAGCGCTCGCTATAAGCCTGGTATTCACCCCAGAAGCTGGAAGGACTGTCAATATTCACAAACACGCGGTACTTGCCGTTGGGCACGTCCACCGCCAGACCGCCGGATTCGATGCAGAGGAAATCCTGGTAGAGCGGGTCCGGCTGCATCGCGTCCACCGCCCGCCAGACCTTGGCGTTTTTCAGGCCATAGCCGCGGCCGGAGGAATACAGCGTGCCCGGCGTAATTGGCGTGAAGCCGTCCATCACCGGGCTGGTGCCGGTGCCGAAATCGAATGCGTACAGCCCGTCGAAGAATGCGGCTTGTGCCGCCGTATCCCGCTCCAGACGAAGGTTGGCGAGAAACAGCGGTCCCGCATCCCCCACCGCAAATACCAACCGCGTGATGCCGCTCAGGTTCAGAAACCGGCCGGGACGCGATTTCTCGCCGACATACAACTGCCGCAATGCCAAAATCAGCGTGCTCGCGCCCGGGGGCGCCACCGTACTGTAGTTGACCCGCGTCCAGTAGCCATCTGTCCCCGTATCGTGGATTTCCACGATTACCAAGGCAGGGCGCGTCCCCTCCACGAAAGCATCGGCTTTCAGGTAGTCATAGCCGGCCCAGTTCTGCGCCGCTCGCATCACGGCGGGACCCTTATCGATGCGCAGCGCGCCTTCGGTCGAGTGCTCCGCTACAACTGTTCCTCCCTCGAATGGATTGCCCTGCGCGAAGGAAGTAACCGGCTTGACCGCCGGCCCGGAGGGTTTCTCGACGCTCTGCGCCAGAGAGCCGCCGCAGGCATAGCACTTCTTCCACTCCGGCATGTTGCGGTAGCGGCAGCGGGGACAACGCACCGCGCCGGCGCCGAGCGCGGCCGGCGGCGCGATCGGAGCTTCTTCGCGCCCCAATATGGGAACCTCGGTTAGCTTGACGTCGGCGCCCACCCGCTCCATCGCCACGTCGTCGATCCAAAAAAAACCTGGCGCCCACAATCCGAAAGAAGGGCCGGTCTTCTTCCGCGTCGAGAGGTCGGCGACGTACGTGAGCGGGGTCCAGCCAAAGGTTCCGCCTTTCTTCAGCGAAATGTACTTGTCGTCGAACATGAACTCGGTGTCGTTGCCCCACGCGCCCGAGCCGATGTCCAGCCCTCGAATGTAAGCCGTGATCCGGTAGCGGCCCGCATCGAGGTCCTGCGTCTGTGCGATCCGAATCTTGCCGGGAGAAGAGCAGAGCAGCAGCGCCGAGGTCTTGCCGGTGTGAGGCGCCTCGCCCACATCAAACGAGCAATCGCCTTCATACTTCCATCCCCCCCACTTCGCAAACACTTGTCCGGACTGGTCGCGGTTCTTGACCATCTCGAACGATGGGTCGGCAATCAGGTTATCGGCGCACAGGCCACCGAGCGGCGTGAAAACCGCCAAAAGAATTACCGCAAAGACCTGCGGGAGACTCAGCGAGATCCGCGTTCGCATCTCAGAAGGAGGATTATCGCACGAGTTTTCCCGCTCTTCAGTGCCGACGGAAAGCGCGGGCTGAAAACGGTCCGCGACGTCACGGTCGCCGGACATAACGGCAGCGTTCGCTCGCGTGCGCAATGTCACGCCGGCGTCGGCACTGTCAACCGCACCAGCGCGCCGCCGCCTTCTCTGGAGAGGAATTCCACCTGGCCGTTGACCAGCTCGGCGCGCTCGCGCATCGAAACCAGGCCCATCCCTTGCCCGTCGCGCGTGCCGAAACCGACGCCTTCGTCCTCCACTTCCAGCACCACCGAATCGGGCAGGAAGGATAGCCGCACGGCGGCGGTTTTCGACTTCGAGTGGCGCGCGACGTTATTCAGCGACTCCTGCAACACGCGATACAGATGGATGGCGATGCCGCGGTCCAGCTCGCGGCCGGTGCCGCTCTTTTCGTAGCGGATGGCGATCCCGGTCTGCCGTTCGTAGCGCGGCAGGTAAGCGTCGACGGCGCCTTCAAAGCCGGCATCGTCGAGCACCACCGGATGCAGCGCCTGCGACAGCGTGCGCACTTTTTCGAGCGTGGATTGCACGGTCTCGTGGATCTCGCGCAGATCGGCGCGATCCGTGCCCGCTTCCTGCGGCGTGCGCCGCTGCGCGCGCTGCAACATGGCGCCTACCGCGGTGAGGATCTGGCCGAATTCGTCGTGCAGCTCACGCGAGATCGAACGGAACGTGTTTTCCTGCATCGAAATCAACTGCCGCGCCAGCTCGCTGCGCCGCTCGGAAAGCGCCGCCACGTGTTGGAACATGCGCCGGTTATATACCATCAGGTAGATGCTGGTAAGCACCACCACGATCAGCACGGCCGCCAGGAAAATGTAGACATTGCGCTTGGCCCGCGCGTAAATGGCCTGCGTGCGCGCGGCGGCCTCCTGCTCGTTCTCGTTGTTGGATACCAGCAGCCGCGCCACCGCCGTACTCAGCGCCTCCTGCCGCGCTTCGAGCGAAATGCGGATCAGATCGCGCGCCTTGTTGGGCTCACCTGCCGCCAGCGCAAACACGCGGTCCAGCGCGTCCCAGAACTGCGTCACGCTGCTCGCCAAATAGGCGCGCTGGTCGGAGCTGCGGCCGAGCGGCGAAGACCGGCTCTCCTGCTCCAGGGCATCGTCCAGGTCGGTGCGGATGCGGTGGAACGGCGCCCGCCACGCGGTCAGCGGATACGGCTCGCTCTCTTCCAGCATGTCGCGCATCGTCACCGCCAGCGTGTTCAGGTTGTTCTGAATGCGCAGCAACAGCAGCGAGTCGGTGCGGTTGCGGTCGATGATGGATGCCTGCAACTGTTCCAGGCTGCGCAGTTGCACAATCGTGTACGCCGAGTATACCGTCACCGCCGACAGCGTGACGGCCAGCCCGGCCAGCAAGCGGATTGTGGGAGACCGGCCTTGTTCCACTAGTATGTTCCTATTATGGCCGCACCGCGCCTATTATGATATTTTGACGGCACCGGTGGTGCTGTCGAGCCAAATCCCTGCAACCGCTTCCGCAAGTCCTATCGGAGCCGCGACCAAAGGGAGCGGTACAGTTACTTACGAGGCCTAAGTTTACGATGACGTCACTACGCGGCAAGATTGTCCCGGTAATCATAGCGATTTGCGGAGCGGCGTGGCTCATTCACGCCCAGCTCAATCCGGCGCGCGAGGCGCAGCTCTGGGAGCACCGCAACCTGGGTAAAGCGTTTTACGAAAACCCGACCACGCAACCGCAGGCGGTAGTGGAATTCCATACCGCGCTCGAAATGGCGCCCGGCTCCGTGCGCGAGCGGGTGAATTACGGCCTGGCGCTGTTGCGCGCGGGCGAAATCGAGCGCGGCATCGTCGAGCTCGAAAAAGCGCAGAAGCAGGACCCCAAGCTGCCGCACACCTGGTTCAACCTGGGCGTCGCGTATAAGAGGCAGAGCGAGTTCGACAAAGCGCTGGTCGAATTCGAGGGGATGGCGCGGCTGGTTCCCACCGAGCCGGTGACCCACTACCAGATCGGCACGCTGCACAAAATCAGAGGCGAGGGCAATGCCGCCATCAAGGACTCCGAGACCGCCGCGGCCATCCAGCAATTTGAAACCGCGCGCGACCTCAACCCGCTGCTGGCCGCCCCTCATTTCCAGCTCTACGGCCTTTACCGGCAGGTAAATCGCCCGGCCGATGCGGCCGCCGAGCTGCGCCTGTTCCAGGAGGCCAAGCAGCGCCAGGAGGGCGCTGCCGTCCCGGAAGATATGGACTGGTGCTCCTACGCGGAAATCTACGATCCCATCGATGAGCCGCCGCCCGCTCCGTTGGCCGCGCCGTTGTATCGCGATGAGAGAATCGCGGATGGATTCACCGGCGATGAGGCGGGTCTGGTTGCACTGGATCTCGATGGCGGCCCGCCGCCCAGCCTGATCGCCTGGGGCGGCGGGCGCGCGCAGCTCTTCCGCAACGGCAAAACGCCGGTGCCGGATTCGGGGCTCGAATCCTTGCGCGACGTCGTCTCCATCGTGCCCGGCGATTTCGATAACGATGGCTTGCCGGATCTCTGCGTCATCACCCGCGCCGGCGCCGCGCTCTATCGCAACGTCCACGGTCATTTCCAGAAACACGCCGACCTCGCCAGCGGTGTTTATCACACCGCCGTCTGGCTCGACTACGATCACGATTACGACGAAGACCTGTTCCTCATCGGCCCGCAATCGAAGCTGATGCGCAACAACGGCGAGGCCGGTTTCAGCGATGAAACCGCTCGCTTCCCGTTTGTCACTGGCCACGCCCGTGACGCGGTCCGCTTCGATCTCGAACCCGACACGCCCGGCTTCGACCTGGTCATCACGTACGACGACCGCCCCGCAGTGCTGTACCGCGACCGCCTGGTGGGCCACTATGAAGCCGTGCCGCTCTATGGGCTGCGCGCCGGCGCTCCTAGCCTGGTGGCGCGCGATGTGAACCGCGACGGCCGCACCGACTTACTCACCGAAGACGTGCTGTTGCTCAACCGCCCCGGCAGGTTCGAGCGGAATTTCGTCAAGCGTGGGGAGGCATTTCCGCCGCGCGAAGTGCTTGCCGACTTCGACGGCAACGGGCGCCTCGACCGCGCTGTCCTCAGTCTCGATGGGTCGCTCACCATTCGCCATGATGTCACGCCTAACTACGCTAACTGGATCGAAGTGGCACTCACCGGCGAAAAGAACCCGAAGGCCGCGGTGAATGCCAAAGTGGAAGTAAAGGCCGGCACCAGTTACCAGAAGATCACTTACGCGGGCATCCCCGTTGTCTTTCGTTTGGGCGATCGCGCCAAGGTGGATACCGTCCGCATCACCTGGCCCAATGGCCTGGTGCAAAACGAAACCAACCAGCCGGTGAACAAGGTGGATGCGATCAAGGAAGCGCCGCGCCTGGCCGGCTCCTGCCCGATGATCTTCACTTGGAACGGCAGCGGTTTTCAGTTCATCACCGACGTGCTGGGCGTGGCGCCGCTCGGCGCCAGCTCGGGCGATGGCGGGTTCTTCCCCGTCGATCACCAGGAATATGTTTCGATTCCCGCTGAGGCGCTGCAGGCGCGCGATGGCGCTTACGAAGTTCGCATGACCGAGGAGTTGCGCGAGGTTTCTTACATTGACCAGATCAAGCTGATGGCGCTCGATCACCCGGCGGAGACGGAGATCGTCACCAACGAAAAATTCAAGTCGCCGCCGTTTCCGGAATTCCGCTTGTTCGGCGTCACGCGCAAAATCTATCCCGTGGCCGCCCACGATTCGAACGGCGCCGACGTTCGCGACGCCGTGCTCCGCCGCGACCACGTCTATCCGGATTCCTTCCGCCGCGACCTGGCCGGCGTGGCCGAGCTGCATCATTTGGATCTCGATTTCGGCGACGCCGCCCGCTCCAACCACGCCGCGCTCGTCCTCTACGGCTGGGTGGATTGGGCCGACGGGAGCACTTTTCTTTCCGCCTCGCAGGCGCACCGCGACCTGGTTTTCCCGTACCTCCAGGTGAAGGACGCCGCCGGCAATTGGAAAACCGTGGTGGAAGACATGGGCATGCCCTCCGGCAAACCGAAGCCGATGGCGGTCGACCTGGCCGGCAAGTTTCTTTCCGCCTCGCGCGAGGTCCGCATCGTCACCAACCTGTGCGTCTACTGGGACGAAATCTACCTCGTGGAAAACAACGCATCGCCCGACGTGCACATAACCCGCTTGCCCCTGGACGCCGCCGATCTCCATTTCCGCGGCTTCTCCAAGCCGTTGATTCATCCTCAGCGCAAGCAGCCCGAGCAATTCGATTACGCGACTGTCAGCTTCACTTCGATGTGGAACCCCACGCCCGGTTTATACACGCGCTACGGCCCGGTCGAGACGCTGCTGGCCGAGCCGGACGACCGCATGGTCGTGATGGGCTCGGGTGACGAGATCCGCATGGAGTTTCGCGCCGGCGGTCTGCCGCCGGTGCCTCCCGGATGGAAGCGCGATTTCCTGCTGCTGGTGGACGGTTGGGCCAAGGACGCCGACGCCAACACCGCTTTCTCGCAGTCCGTGTTGCCACTGCCATTCCACGCCATGAGCCGCTATCCGTATCCATTGTCTGAACACTATCCCACCGATGCGGAGCACGCTCAATACCAGCGCGAGTACTTGACCCGCCCCGCGCTGCGGCTGATCCGGTCCTTGGCGCCGGAATCGGCGGAGTCGCGGCAATGAATGTGCATCACGGCTGCCGAAACAGTGGGGCGGACGCTTCCGCCTGCCAACCGGCTGAAGCTCTTGTCTCGCAACCACGCATAATTCCGTGGCGCACGCACTCATGCGTGCCGCGCCGGCACTCGTGCCGGCGCCCGGCGGTCCGGGACACGGATGCGTCGAGAAGAGTCTCGACGCGGCACGCACGAGTGCGTGCGCCACGTCTTCCCGTCGAAACACGCAGCATCGTTTCTGCCTCGGCCCTTCACAACTCCCCATGACCAAAACCAACCTGATCCGCGCTGCCATTGCCGGACTGGCTCTGCTGATTGTCAACAGCGGCTACCTGGCCGCCCTCCCACGCGCCAGCGTTTTCTACATGGCCAACGTGGTGCTGCACCTCGCGCTGGGCTTGGCTCTGATGGCTGTCGCCGCGGCTAACGTCAAACGCTATCCGCGGCCGGCCGGCGCTTTTCTGCTGGCAGGCCTGCCGGCGCTCTATCTGGTGTTCTACGGCAACACGCGCGACCATCGTTTTGTTTTATGGCTGCACATTGCACTTGCCGTGGTGGCATTGCCGCTGATCGCGGCTGCGCTCACCCGTGGCCGCCGCTTGCTGCGCGGGGCCTTCGCCGCGGCGCTGTTGCTGGTGCTCGTCTCGTTGGCCTTCGCCCGCTTCTTCCCCGACCCGAACGCCCACATCGTGAATCCATCCTCGCCTCCGCTTTCGATGAATCAGGAGGGCGCCGGCGCCGGTTCACCCTTCGCACCGGCATCCGCGCAGACCAACACGGGCCGCATCATCCCCTCGAATTTCTTCATGGATTCGAAAGACTGCGGCCGCTGCCACAAGGATATCTACGATCAATGGCAGAGCTCCACGCACCACTTCGCCTCGTTCAACAATCAGTTCTACCGGAAAGCCATCGAATATTTCCAGGATGTCGCCGGCGCGCGGCCCAGCAAGTGGTGCGCCGGCTGCCACGATCACGCCGTCTTCTTCAATGGCCGCTTCGACCGGCCCATCAAGGAACAGATCGATACGCCGGAAGCCCAGGCCGGCCTCGGCTGTATGTCGTGCCACGCCATCGTCCACGTCGCGAGCAGCATGGGCAACAACGATTTCACAGTGGAGTATCCGCCGCTGCACGAAATCGCCTCCAGCCACAACCGATACCTTCAGGCGGTGGACACATTCCTCACTTACCTCGCTCCGCGGCCGCACCGCCAGACCTTCCTCAAGCCGTTCATGAAGGATGCCGAATTCTGCTCGGCGTGCCACAAGGTGCATCTGGACGTGCCCGTCAATGAGTACCGCTGGTTCCGCGGCTTCGACGATTACGACAATTGGCAGGCCAGCGGCGTTTCCGGCCAGGGTGCGCGCTCGTTCTACTATCCCGATAAGTCGATGGCCTGCGCCGATTGCCACATGCCTCTCATCGCATCGCGCGATCCCGGCAACATCGAGGGCAAGGTGCATTCCCATCGCTTCGCCGCCGCTAACACCGCCGTCGCTTACGCCAACCAGGACGCCACCCAATTGGAAGCCACCAAGAAATTCCTCCAATCCGGATTCATCACGGTGGATATCTTCGCGGTGTCGCCGGTCGAGGACGCCAAAGGTCAACCCGCTATGCTGCGCCGCGCCGACAATCCGGTGGCGGCCAACACGAGTTTCGCCGTGGGCGAGGAGTCCGAACAGTCTGCCCCGGCACTGATTCGCGAAGTGGGCAAGATCGCGGCGCCCATCGACGCCTCGGGAGCGGTGCTCGAACCCGGCAAAACCGCCCGTGTGGACGTGGTAGTCCGAACCCGGAAGATCGGCCACTTCTTCCCCGCCGGCACCGTCGACGCCTTCGACGTGTGGCTGGAGCTCGAAGCCCGCGATGCCGATGGCCGAATCGTCTTTTGGAGCGGGAACGTGGCGGATAACGGTAAGGGGCCGGTCGATCCGGGCGCGCATTTTTACCGGTCGTACCAGCTCGATGCCAATGCCAACCCGATTAACAAACGCAACGCCTGGCAGTCGCGCAGCGTGCTCTACGTGCACCTGATTCCACCCGGCGCGGCCGACACGGTTCACTACCGCGTCACCGTGCCGAAGGACGCGCGCGGTCCCATCAGTTTCACGGCGCGCCTGAATTATCGCAAGTTCTCCTGGTATTACACGCAGTTTTCTTACGCCGGCCAGCCCGCGCCGGGCCAGGATCCGGCGCTGCTGGGCCTCGATCACAACGGTCTCGAATATCGGTTTCTGCCAACCTCGATCCCGTCCAATGTCTCCGGCGCCATTCGCGGCCGCATCCCGGATCTTCCCATCGTCACCCTCGCCGAAGCGCACGCCACCGTGCCTCTGGGCCAGCCCACCTGGACGCCTGTCGTGCGCAAGCAGGACCGCGAGCGCTGGAACGATTGGGGCATCGGCCTGCTTCTGCAAGGCGATTTGAAAGGCGCCGAATATGCGTTTCAAAAAGTGACCGAAGCCGAACCGGGTTATGCCGATGGCTGGCTGAACGTGGCGCGGGCGCTGATTCAGGAAGGCGAAACCGACGCCGCCAAGCCATATATCGAAAAAGCGATGTCGATCGATTCGCAGCTCGGCCGCATCTGGTTCTTCAAAGCCGCGGCGCAGCGCGCCGATGGCGATTACAATGACGCGCTCCAATCGCTCGAAGCGGTGCGCTTGAAATACCCGCGCGACCGCGTGGTGCTCAACCAGATCGCTCGCATCCAGTTCCTCAAACGCCAGTATGCTGCCGCCGTCGAAACTCTGAAGCAGGTGTGCGCCGTGGATCCGGAAGACGTGCAAATGCATTACACGCTGATGCTGTGTTATCGAGGTCTGAACGACGACGCTGGAGCAGCGCGGGAAGAGACGCTGTTCCGCCGCTTCAAGGCGGATGAATCGTCGCAAGCCATCACAGAAAAGGCCCGTATGAGAAGCCCCGAAGACAACAACGAGCGCCAGCCGATCCACGACCACGAAAGCGCGGTGCCATCGGAGCCGCGACCGTAGGGAGCGGTCCGTATGGATACCACGCCACGACGTCCAGCAATGAAACATAGCCTTCTCCTTTCCGCCGCATTGAGCCTTCTCGCCCTGGCCGCGGCCTGCGTCATGGCCTGGGCCACCGCGCCTGATCGTCCGGCCGTCGTGTTCACTGACGTCACCGCGCAGGCCGGCATCCACTTCACACACAACGCCGGCCGCACCGGCAAGAAGTATCTGCCGGAAACCCTGGGCTCTGGCGTGGCTTTCTTCGACGCCGATGGCGACGGCTGGCCGGATATCCTGTTCGTCAACGGCAGGGACTTCACGCCGCGCGGCCGCCGCACCACGGCCGCGCTCTACCGCAACAACCGCAACGGCACCTTTACCGACGTCACGGCCGCGAGCGGCCTCGATATCGAAATCTACGGCATGGGCGTGGCCATCGGCGATTACGATAACGACGGCCGCGACGATGTCTACATCACCGCGATCGATGGCGACCACCTCTTTCACAACGAGGGCAATTTCAAATTCCGCGACGTCACCAAAGAGTCCGGCATTCACAACGCAAACTTCGGTTCGAGCGCCGCCTGGCTGGACTACGACCGCGATGGCAAGCTCGACTTATTCGTAGCCAACTATGTGCAATGGACCGAGAAGGGCGACCTGAAATGTTCGCTCGATGGCTCTACTAAGTCCTATTGCACGCCGGAATCCTACAAAGGAACAAGCTCGCGTCTGTATCATAATTTGGGCGGCGGGCGCTTCGAGGATGTGACCGAACGCGCCGGCCTGGGCGATCCGACGAGTAAGTCGTTAGGCGTAACCATCCTCGACTATAACAACGATGGCTGGCCGGATATCTTTGTCGCGAACGATACGCAGCCCAACAAACTCTATCGCAACCTGGGCAACGGCACGTTCAAGGAAGAAGGCATGACCGCTGGGGTGGCTTACGGCGAGGATGGCGTGGCTCGCGGCGCGATGGGCGCCGACGCCGGCGATTACGATCGCTCCGGACGTCAGCACCTGCTGGTCGGCAACTTTTCCAACCAGATGCTCGGGCTTTATCACAACGAAGGCAACGGCTTGTTTGTCGATGAAGCTCCCTCCTCCACCGTCGGCCGTGCCAGCCTGCTTTCGCTCACCTTCGGCGTCTTCTTCTTCGACTACGATCTTGACGGCTACCCCGACATTTTCGCCGCCAATGGCCACATCGAAGACGAGATCGGCCGCGTCCAGCCCAAGGTGAGCTATCGCGAGTTACTGCTCCTGTTCCGCAACCTGGGGAACCACAAGTTCGAAAACGTAAGTGGCCAGTTAGGCCCCGGCTTCGCCCAGCCGATGGTGGCGCGCGGCGCGGCGTACGCCGATTACGATCACGATGGCGATCTGGACCTTGTCATATCGACCAACAATGGCCCCGCCCACCTGCTGCGCAATGATGGAGGCAATCGTAACCACTGGTTGTCGGTGCGCCTCGCCGGGACTAAGTCCAACCGCGATGGCATCGGCGCCGTGGTGCGCGTGGATAGTGCCGGCGGCAAGCAATGGAATATGGTGCGCAGCGGCTCCAGTTACTGCTCGCAAAGCGACCTCGCCCTCACCTTCGGCCTCGGTAAAGACACAGCCGCCAATCTCGAGATCGCCTGGCCCAGCGGCACGCACCAGCATTTCCAAAACGTGGCCGCCAACCAGCGCGTGCTGATCGACGAAAGCAAGGGCGTTACACAATTGAAATGAAATAGGGTTGGCAGGCGCTTCCGCCTGCCAACTGTTTCAGTGGTTCGTTCCCCCGCGGCTCCTCATCTCGGGTACAATAGAAGTCTTGGCGGAGGTGGGTCTTCTCGAGTAGCCGGCAAGCCGCAATCTCGAATGTAGGTCCCCAGGTATTCCGAGCAACTTCTTGCGCCTTTTTTTCCCTTTTCCTCCCCGATGATTGCCGCGTGTGCGGCCTGCCGCTCAACCAGATTTCCCGCGTTCCTGTGTGCCCCGCTTGCCTCCGGGCGCCGGCGCCGCTCGATGCCGAATTCTTCTGCGTATCCTGCCGGACGCCGTTTCAAAACCGGTTTCCGCTCGATGAGGAAGGGCGTTGCGCGCTGTGCCGCAGCGGGCTGCGCGGCTTCGATGCCGCCTACTCGTTCGGTTTCTACGATGGCGTACTGCGGCAGTTGATCCACCTCTATAAGTACCGCAAGGTGCGAACGCTCGCCGGCCCTTTGGGGGATTTGTTGCTGCGGGCTCTGCCGCGCGACGGAGCCTTCGACTGCGTCACCGCGGTTCCGCTGCACTGGCGGAGACGGTGGCAGCGCGGATTCAACCAGGCGGATCTGCTGGCGCGGTGGGTCGCGTGGCGTAGCGGCATGCCTCGAACAAGCCTGTTGCGCCGCCTGCGCTCCACCGCCTCACAGGCGAGTCTGAGCAATACCGGCCGCCGGCGCAACGTGTCGGCCGCTTTCCAATGCCGCCGGCCGGACCGCGCGGCAGGCCGCAAGATCCTGCTGATCGACGATGTGATGACGACGGGCGCAACCGCCGCGGCCTGCGCGCTGGCCCTGAAACGCGCCGGGGCGGCGCGCGTGGAGCTGCTGACCGTGGCGCGCGCCGAGCGGCGTTTTGTGTTTTCGCACGTAGCAACTCCATCCGTGGTGGGAGGAACATCCTGAATGGCCGATCGACTGCAGAAGCCGGTGCTGGTGCTGAACGCCAGCTATGAGCCGATCAATATTTGCGGGGCGCGGCGCGCCCTGGTGCTGGTCCTGAAAGGCGTGGCTTCCGCGGAAGAAGAATCGGCCCACGCGATTCACTCCGCGCGCGCGGCGGTGCGCCTGCCATCGGTGATCCGGCTGCTCGAATACCGCAGAATCCCCCATCAAACGCGGGCGCTTTCGCGCAAGAACATCCTCATGCGCGATCGCTACACCTGCCAGTATTGCCATCGCACCTTCCCCTCCGGGGAACTGACCCTGGACCACGTAATCCCGCGCTCGCGGGCGGGCGAATCGGCCTGGGAGAATCTGGTGGCTTGCTGCCATCACTGCAACAACCGCAAGGGCAATCGGACGCCGGAAGAAGCGGGAATGCGGCTGGCCCGGCAGCCTCGTCCTTTCAGTCTCCACACCAGCCGCCATCTCATGCGGATGCTCGGCAAGAGCGATGCGCAGTGGCGGAAGTATTTGTTTTATTAGTTGCCAGCTCAATCAGGCACTTCGGCAAGTACGCTGAATGTACTGTCCCGTATGATCCCTCTACAGAGTTGACAGTTGTAAAGCGGCTGTCGGCATGCGCGCTCGCGGCGGTAATAATATACTGTTGGATGCAGGAGGAGAGGCGACGACATGAAGAAGTTGATGATATTGGCCGCGTTGGCTGCCGGCTCGGCGATGGCGGCGGAGTGGACTGGGTACATCATAGACGAGGCATGCTCCGGCAAGAAGGAAATGCTGGGCAACGTGACCTGCGCGCAGAGCTGCATCAAGCGCGGCTCGCCCGCGGTGCTGGTCACCGACGATGGCACGGTCCACAAGATCGCGGACCAGGGCAAAGTCAAGGATTTCGCCGGCAAGAAAGTTACCCTCACTGGCGAAGTCGCCGACGGCGCCATCAAAGTCGAAAGCGTGAAGTAGGCTCAGTGTGGCAGGCGCTTCCGCCTGCCAACAATGCATAGGTGGGCGCGCACATGCGCTGGGTGTCGGAACTGCGCCTCCACCGCTCGTCTTTTGGGTTGTCCCCCGCCACGGTTCGCATCGTCCCGCTCCCGCCGAGAGGCCTCTTTGGTCACGCGCCTCGCCAGGCACGTATAATCGGAGCTAGGGCAAGCTCATGCGGAAGCGGCTGATTTACGGGTCTCTCTCCATCCTGCTGGCGATTTCCGTCATCCTGGTGGTCTGGGAAGGCTCGTTCAACCCAGGCAACTTCCGCCCCGCCAATCCCAATCAGACGCTGATTTACTGGGCTGTTTCCAGCCTCATTTTCCTCCTGATGGTGACGCTCGGCTGGATTCTGATCCGCGAGTTTGTCAAGTTGTACGTCGAGCGTCAGAGCCGGCGCGAAGGTTCGCGCATCAAAACCAAGCTCGTCGTCGGCGCGCTCGCCCTCAGCTTCGTGCCGGTATTCTTCCTCGTACTGTTCAGTTATTACGTGATGAATCGCAACATCGCCTACTGGTTTCAAGAGCCGGCAGGCAATGAGTTGACGGCTTTCGAGAATATCGTCCGCCAGCTTGGCAAGGAGATGCAGGACGAGACCGACGCCCAGGCGGCCCTGCTGGCCGCGCAGCCCGAAGTTCGCCAGTTGCTCGAGGGCGGCGCGCGCACGCCGGACTTCCTGGCCCGTTTCGCGGCCAGCTATGAGCTCGCCTCAGCGGCGGTTTACGCTTCCCCTGGCGGGGCGCCGCTCGATTCCTGGGGGCCTTACCAGCAGCCCGCCAAAGTCGATCGTCTGGTTGCGGCATCCTACCCGGTTTTGCAGGGGCAGCGGCGGCTGGGCTTCGTCGCCGTGACCGCCGAAGTGCCCGGAGGCGTGGCGGAAAAGAAAGCCGTGGTCGGTACCTGGGCCCGCCAGTGGCGGGAGAGCCACGACAACGCCCACGCGGTGCGCCGCGTCAGCGTGATGCTGATGATCTTGATCACCCTGTTCGTGCTGTTCGTGGCCACCTGGATCGCGCTGTTCCTTTCCAAGCAGATCAGCATTCCCATCACCGCGCTGGCCGAAGCCGCCAGCCAGGTCCGCGGCGGCAACCTGTCGCACCGTGTGAATGTGCGCGCCGCCGATGAGCTGGGGTCGCTGGTGCGCGGCTTTAACCGGATGACGCAGGAACTGGAGGCCAACAGCCGCGAGCTCGACCGCCGCCGCCGCTTCACCGAAGCCATCCTCGAAAGCATCCCCACCGGCGTCATCTCCATCTCCGCCGACGGCGCCATCCAGCGCGTCAACCGCGCGCTCCATCAGATCTTTCCGGTTACGGAAGTGGAAAAGGCTGCCCGCCTGGAAGACCTGTTTTCGCGCGAGGACACGGCCGAAATCAATTACCTCATGAAACGCGCACGCCGCACCGGCGCCGCCTCAAGCCAATTGGAGCTGCGCACGGAAAACCGCAACCGCCATCTGTCGGTTACGGTGGCGGCGCTCGAGGAAAGAGTCACGTCCGGTTTCGTGATCGTGATCGAAGATACCAGCGAGCTGCTGCGTGCGCAAAAGTCCGCCGCCTGGCATGAGGTGGCGCGCCGCGTGGCGCACGAAATCAAGAATCCGCTCACCCCTATCGCGTTGTCCGCCGAACGCATCGTGCGGCAGATCGACCGGCTGGAGCTGGCTCCCGCGCCGCGCCGCATCCTCGATGAATGCGCGCAGACCATCAGCCGCTCGGTGGAATCGGTGAAGACCCTGGTCGACGAATTCTCGCAGTTCGCGCGCTTCCCCGCCGCGCAGCCGGTGCGCTCCGACTTGAACGAAGTTGTGCGCGACGCGCTGGCCATTTTTCACGGGCGCCTGGATGCGATCGACCTGCGCACCAGCTTCGCTCCCGATCTGCCGCCGGTGAATCTGGACCGCGAGCAGTTCCAGCGCGTGGTGGTGAACCTGGTGGATAACGCCGCCGAAGCCATGCAGGATTCGCTGGTCAAGAATCTCCACGTGGCCACCCAGCCTGGCGCCGCCGACACGGTCGAGCTGGTGGTGGCCGATTCCGGCTGCGGCGTCAGTCCCGATGAAAAAGAGAAACTGTTCCTGCCCTATTTCTCCACCAAGGGGCGCGGCACCGGCCTGGGTCTCGCCATCGTCAGCCACATCGTGGCCGAGCACGATGCGCACATTCGCGTGGAAGACAATCTGCCGGCCGGTGCGCGCTTCACCATCGAGATTCCAGTGGCCGCCGACGCCGAAGCGGCCGAGCCCGCCGCACCGCAGGCGCAGCCCGCCGCGCCGGTGAAAGCATGAAGCAGCGGCGCATTCTGGTGGTGGATGACGAGCCGGAAATCCGCCGATCGCTGGCCGGCGTGCTTGAGGACGAAGGCTATCTCGCCGAAACTGCGGAAAGCGGCGAAGCCTGCCTGGACGCGCTTCCCGGCGCCGGCTTTGAGCTGGTGCTGCTCGATATCTGGCTGCCCGGCATGGACGGCATGGAGGTGCTTGAGCGCATCCAGGCCATCCCGTTCGCCGAGCGGCCCGAGGTGGTCGTAATCTCCGGCCACGGCAGCATCGAAGCCGCCGTCAAGGCCACCAAGCTGGGCGCGTTCGATTTTCTCGAAAAGCCGCTCTCCATCGACAAGATCTCGGTGGTGGTGAAAAACGCGCTGGGGCACCACGCGCTGGCGCTCGAAAACAGCCAGCTCAAACAGGACTCGAGCGGCCGCCATCGCATCATCGGCGAGAGCGTCCCCATGAAGGCGCTGCGCCAGCAGCTTTCCTTGATGGCAGCCACCAACGGCCGCGTCCTCATCTATGGCGAAAGCGGCACCGGCAAGGAGCTGGTGGCGCACGCCATCCACGCCCTCAGCACGCGCGCCGCCGAGCCGTTCGTGGAGGTCAACTGCGCCGCGATTCCGGAAGAGCTGATCGAAAGCGAGCTGTTCGGCCACATCAAGGGCAGCTTCACCAGCGCCCACGAAGATAAGATCGGCAAGTTTCAAAAGGCCGACGGTGGCACCCTGTTTCTCGACGAAGTCGGCGATATGAGCTTGCGCACGCAGGCCAAGGTGCTGCGCTCGCTCGAAGAGCAGCGCTTCGAACCGGTCGGCGGCCCTGGCAGCGTGCAGGTGGACGTACGCGTGGTCGCCGCCACCAACAAGAATCTGGAAGAGGAGATCGAACGCGGCAATTTCCGCGAAGACCTGTTCTACCGCCTCAACGTGATTCCCTTCGCCGTTCCGCCGCTGCGCGACCGCCGCGAGGATATTCCGCTGCTGGCCGACTATTTTCTGCGCGAGTTCACCACCGCTTACGGCCGCAAGCCCAAGGAGCTGACCCCCGAGGCATACCGCGTGCTCGGCGAATATCACTGGCCAGGCAACGTGCGCGAGTTGAAGAACCTGATCGAGCGGATCGTCATTTTGAATCCGCAAGTGCGCGTCGACGCCCGCCACATTCCGCTCGCCGGCACGCGCAAGCCGCAGGATCGCCCGCTCGACCGCTTCGGCAGCCTGCAGGAAGTCCGCGAAGCCGCCGAGCGCGATTACATCCTGAGAAAACTAGAAGAAACCGCCGGCAACGTCACCAGAACCGCCGAGCTACTAGGCCTCGAGCGCAGCAACCTGTATCGCAAAATGAAAACGCTGGGAATCGGGCCGAAGGAGTAAGGCGGCGGGGGTTTTGCGGAGAACCAGCGGGGACAGTAACCAATTACCCCGTTTCGGCCGAACCAGCGGGGACAGTAACCAATTACCCCGTTTCGTAACGGCCGGCGGCGCACCCCGCGCACCCCGCGCCGACTTCACCCCATCGCCCGAATCTTCTCCAGTGCTTTCTCCATTCCTTGCTGCGCGGCCTCTGAGATCGGGGCGCCCAGGTCGAAGGATTCTCCGCCGATGCCGATCAGGATGGCCTCGGGGGCCTTGCCGTAAACTTCCAGTGCCAGGCGCAGCAGGGATCCGGGCGAGCACCAGTGGGTCGATGCGCTCTCGCCATCCACGGGCATCATTTGCACTTCACCGGGCCGCAGGTCTGTGCGGGCGTCGATGAAGATGACGCGCTCCTCGGCGGCCAGGCGCTCGGCTAACTCGGGGACTAACTGCTGCACGGCTAATCCGCCCAGGATGGTGGCCAGACGCGGACCTACGGCGTCGTCTCCACGCAGGGAATTGCCGTAGCCGAGAATCAATGGCGGGCGCCGTGGCGCGCGCACTCCTGCGTGCAGCGTCGAGAGTCGTCTCGACGTTGCTTGGCTGCGGAGTGGGCGGCGGGGCGCCGAGGTAGGACAGACGATCGGTTTCTGTCGTCTGTCAACTTGCTGCACTTTGGGGCGCGATGACAGACCACGAAAGGCGATGGTCTGTCCTACCGCGAAGGAACGTCGAGACGATTCTCGACGCTGCAGGCTTGACGGCCCCGGATGGTGCACGGGCAGCCCGCGCCGCGGCGGCGTGGGCCACTGGCTACAGCCGCTACGTTCGTGCCTCATCGAGCAGCGCCCCATCCGGCGCGCGTAATTCGACGGCGACCGGCGTCGCGCCGCCGGCGTGCGTCGAGCAGCTCAGGCACGGGTCATACGCGCGCACCACCGCCGACACGCGGTTCAACATGCCTTCCTGCAATTTCCCGCCATCGACAAAATGCTTGGCCGTCTCTTCCACGCTGCCGGCGATGGCCAGTGCGTTGTGTCCGGTGGCCACAATCAGGTTGGCCCAGACCATGCCGCCGTCCTCGTTCACTTTATAGTGATGAATGAGGGTTCCGCGCGGGGCCTCGATCACGCCGATTCCTTCGAGCGCGTTCACTCCGGCTCGCGCGCGCACGTGAGTGTCGAGGATGCGCGGATCGAGCAACAGCACTTCCATCCGCTCCAGCGCATAGAGTGCCTCGATCAGGCGCGCATAGTGATAGAGGAACGAGCTGCGCGGCGTGCGCCCGAAGCGCTCGCGGAATTCGGCCAGCTCTTTATCGGCCTCCGGCGTGCCGCAGCGGTCGGCGACGCTCAATCGCGCCAGCGGACCCACGCGGTAAATGCCCGCCGGAAAACCGCGCGGCCGGAAGTATGGCGACTTCATGTACGAATCTTTCGCCGACGCTTCGCCGATGTAGGTCGCGTAGTCTTCGGCCGGAATCTGGTCTTCGACCACGGCGCCCTCGGCGTCGCGGAAGCGCAACCCGCCGTCGTACAGCGCGACCGCGCCGGAGCGGTCCACCAGCCCCGCGCTCATCATCGGCGCGGTGCCGAAATTCTTGATCTCTTCGTCGAAGCGGTCCAGCACGCTCTTGAAAAGCGCGAGCGCCCGGCGCGCGATTTCCTTGGCCTGCGGCAGGCCTGCCAGCATCTCGCCCCGCCCGGCGGCGCTGAGCGGCTCCTTCATTCCGCCCGGCACGATCCAGGACGGATGCACACGCTCCTTGCACAGAATTTCGATCGCGTGCTGGCCGAACTTGCGCAGCTCGATGCCATCGCGCGCCAGCTCCGGGTGTTTTTCGATGACGCCGAGCACGTTGCGCTTCGCCATATCGGAATCGAAACCCAGCAGCAGGTCCGGCGACGACAGGTGAAAGAAGCTCAGCGCGTGGGACTGCACGAATTGCGCGTAATGGACCAGCTCACGGAGCAGCGCGGCCGCCTTGGGAATCCGCACGGCGAGGATGGCGTCGCACGCTTTGGAAGACGCCAGCAGATGGCTGATCGGGCAGATGCCGCACACCCGCGAAGTGATCCCCGGCATTTCGTAGAACGGGCGGCCTTCGGTGAACTTCTCGAACCCGCGGATCTGCGTCACGTGGAACTGGGTGCGCGCCACCTTGCCGTCGTCTCCCAGATGGATGGTGATCTTCGCGTGCCCTTCAATGCGGGTTACGGGATCGATGGTGATTCGTTTCATCCGCAAGTCTCCTAGCCGAATTTCAATTTGGCGCTCGCATCGGGCTTCCGCCCCGCCAGCAGGTCGCTGAGAACGCTGAGGATGGCCTTGGAAGCGGGCGGGCATCCGGGCACGTGCAGATCCACTTTGACGAATTCGCGCACCGGCCGCGCCTGCGCCAGCAGCGCCGGCACGCCATCGGTGGGCACGCCCTTCGATTCCGACACGCCCTCGACGTAGATCGATTGCAGCATCTTCTGCACCGGCAGGCCGTTCCGCATGGCGGAGACGTTGCTGGTCACCGCGCAATCGCCCAGCGCTACCAGGGTCCGCGTGCGGCTGCGGATTTTTTGCAGCTTCTTCAAATCTTCCTGGCTGCTCACCGCGCCTTCCACCAGGGTGACATCCACGCCCTCGGGAAATTCCTGCGCGTCCACCAGCGGGCCGTATACCAGATCCGCCTTGCCCGCCACGTCGATGATGGCGGCGTCGATATCGAGCAGCGACATGTGGCAGCCCGAGCAGCCGTCCAGCCACACGGTCGCCAGCTTCAGCCGGTTCATGGGCGGGCTCCTTTCGCGAGCGCCAGTGCGCTGATGTTTTCGTGGCGCTTGGTCATCTCTTCCACCGCGAACCCTTTCTCGATCAATGCGCCGGTCGGGCACGATTGAACGCACTTGCCGCAGTTGGTGCAACTCGCAGCCGATCCCCACGGCTGGTTCATCTCGCTGGTCACCCGGCACTTAATCCCGCGGTTGGTGATTTCCCAAACGTGCGCCCCTTCCACCTCGGCGCAGACCCGCACGCACCGCGTGCACAGCACGCAGCGGTTGTGATCCAGCACGAAACGGCTATGCGAGAGGTCCACCGGCAGGCGCGGATAATTGTACGGGTACCGTACGCTGCTCACGCCCAGCGATTTGGCGAGCGATTGCAACTCGCAATGCCCGTTCGATACGCACACGGAGCAGACGTGGTTTCGCTCCACCAGCAACAGCTCGATCACCATCCGCCGGTATCGCGTAAGCTGCGCCGAAACCGTAGTCACCGACATGCCGTCCTGCGCCGGCGTGGTGCAGGCCGGCAGCAGGCGGCCAATGCCCGCCACCTCCACCACGCACAACCGGCAGGCTCCCACCGCGGTCAGCCCGTCCATGTGACAGAGCGTGGGAATTTCCTTCCCGGCTCCCTGCGCCGCTTCGAGAATCGTCATTCCCTCGGTGGCGCCCACCAGTTCGCCGTCAATCCGGATCGAGATTTTCTTTTGCGCCATGTTATCTCCCACCCACCGCTTTCACGTCACAGCGCAGGCACCGGCACGCTTCCTCGTGAGCCTCCTCCAGCGTCAGGCCGATCACCACTTCCTCGACGCTCTTCACCCGTTCGTGCGCCGGCAGATGGCCCGGATGGTGGCGGCGGCTCTCGCTCGGCAGCAAAGGCGCCTCCTGCGCGTACTCGAACTCCGGAAACAGCTTCGCCCAACGGCGCACGCCCATCAACCGCTCGTCGATGTTGCGCGCCGCCTTCTTTCCGTAACCCATCGCGTTGGAGAGGTTCGAAGCGCCGCTGACCACGTCGCCGCCGGCGAAGAACCGCGGCCGGCTGGTCTCCATCGAGTAGCGGTCGATCTCGATGGTTTTCTGCTCGCTGATTTTCAGGCCGGAGGCTTGCAGCAGGTCCATGTCCACGGCTTCCCCCACCGCCAGGATTACGCTGTCGCACTCGTAGCGCTGAATCTCGCCGGTGGGAACCGGCTTGCGGCGGCCCGAGGAATCGTACTCGCCCAGCTTGGTCTTCACCACTTCGAGCGCCTTCACGCGCCCATCGGGCGTTCCGATGATGCGGTGCGGCGCCGCCAGGAACAGGATCTTGGCGCCCTCATCCTCGGCTGCCAGCGTCTCCTCTTCGATGGCGGGCATGTCTTTGCGTTCGCGGCGATACACGATCAGCGCCTCGGCTCCCATGCGCAGAACCGTGCGCGCCGAATCGATGGCGGCATTGCCTCCGCCGATAATGGCGACTTTGCGGCCGAGCGAGATCTCCTCCTGGCGCGCCACCGCTTCCAGGAACGGCAGCGCCGGCCACACGCCCTTCAGCTCGGTGCCCGCCAGATACACCCACGATTCCTTCCAGGTTCCGAAGGATAGGAAGACCGCGTCGAACCGGTCGTCGAGTTCGTGCAGCGGCAGGTCGAATCCGACCCGCGTATCGAATACGAATTTGACTCCCATCCGCTCAATGAGCTGGATCTCTTTTCGCAATACCTCTTTCGGCAGCCGGTACTCCGGCAGCACATACCGCAGCATGCCGCCCGCCTCGGCTTTGCTCTCGAACACCGTGACTTCGTGACCCAGCATCGCCAGGTAGTATGCGGCGGTCAGGCCGGCCGGCCCCGCGCCCGCCACCGCGATCTTGCGCCCGCTGGGCGCGAATCGCCGCGCCACCACGCGGGCATTCAGCTCTTCGTACCGGTCGGAGGCGAACACCGAGTCGGCAATCAGCCGGTGAACGTCGCGCATGTTCACCGCTTCATCCAGCGTCTGGCGCCGGCACCGATTGTCGCAGGGGTGCTGGCATACCCGGCCGGTGGACGCGGGCAGGGGATTATCGAGCACCACCGATTCGTAGGCCTCATCCAGCTTGCCTTCCTTATACAGTTGCAGGAAGCGCGGGATGTTCATGTGGAGCGGGCAACTGTTCTCGCAGGGCGAAAGCACCAGCTCTTCGCAGACGCCCGCCCGGCAGCGCCGCGCCACAATGTGGTCTTCGAATTCATGGCGGAAGTGGCGAAGCGCGGTCAGCACCGGATTGGGCGCCGACTGGCCCAGGCCGCACAAGGAGCAGTCGCGAATCATCCGTCCCAGGTCTTCGAGCACCTCGAACTGGTCTTGCGTGGCGACCCCGCGGGTGAACGCGTCCAGGGTCTTCAGCGCTTTATCCAGGCCCACGCGGCACGGTACGCATTTGCCGCAGGATTCGGAATGCGTGAACTCGATGAAGAACCGCGCCACGTCCACCATGCAGTTGTCTTCATCCATCACCACCATGCCGCCGGACCCCATGATGGAGCCGATCTGCGCCAGGCTTTCGTAATCCACCGCGGTGTCGAACATCTCATGCGGGATGCAGCCGCCCGACGGGCCGCCGGTCTGCACGGCCTTGATCGCCCTCCCGGCAATGCCGCCCTCGCCGATGTCGTACACCAGCGTCTTCAGCGGCGTCCCCAGCGGCAATTCCACCAGCCCTGAGTTGGTGATCTTGCCCACCAGCGAGAAAACCTTGGTCCCCGCGCTTTTCGTGCTGCCGGTTTCGGTGAACCATGCCGCACCCTTGGTGACGATGGGCGCGATGTTGTACCAGGTCTCGACGTTGTTGATGCTGGTCGGCCTGCCCCACAACCCCTTTTGCGCCGGAAATGGGGGACGCGGCCGCGGCCGCCCGGCCATGCCTTCGAGCGACGCAATGAGGGCCGTCTCCTCACCGCAGACAAAGGCTCCCGCGCCTTCCACCAGCGAGATATCGAACTGGAACCCGCGCCCCAGGATGTTCTCGCCCAGCATGCCGTACTCGCGCGCCTGCTCGATGGCGCGTTCCAGCCGGTGAACCGCCAGCGGGTATTCGGCGCGCACGTATACGATGCCTTCGGTAGCGCCCATCACGTAGGCGCCGATGATCATGCCCTCGATCAACGAATGCGGGTCGCTTTCGATTTCGTTGCGGTTCATGTAGGCGCCCGGATCGCCTTCGTCCGCGTTGCAGATGATGTATTTCTGGCTGGCCTTGTTCTTGGACAGGAACTCCCACTTGTTTCCGGTGAGATATCCCGCGCCGCCGCGCCCGCGCAGTTTCGACGCCTTGACCTGCTCGATCACCGCCTCCGGGTGCCCTTCGATGAGTACCTTATATAAGGCCTGATAGCCGCCTACCGCCATGTACTCTTCAAGATCGTCCGGATCGATGAAGCCGCAGTTGCGGGTGACGATTTTCTTCTGCCCGCGGAAGAAGGGCACCTCGTCCCAATTGCGCAGCTCCGGCCAGGCGGATCCGTACTTGATGTGCGAGGTGATGTGGTCCCATTCCTCGATCTTGCAGTACGTCAGATCCGGCGTCACGTTGTAGGTCGCCACATCGTGCAGGATGCGCGACACATCGCTCGCCTGCACGCGGTGCAGGATCACCAGCGGCCGCCCCGGCAGGCGCACGGAGACCAGCGGCTCCTCCGAGCAGGGCCCCAGGCAGCCCACGCTCGAGAGCGACACATCCGCGCCGCCGCGGTCGATCTGCTCGGCGAAGGCATGGTAGAGGCCCTCGGCGCCGTTGCCGCGCCCGCAGGTGCCCATGCCCACCGCGATGCGGGCGCGCGCCGGCACCAGTTTCGCCAGGCCGCGCTCGCGCACGTCGCTAAAGCCGTTGATATCCAGAATTCGCGTCATCGGTCGTGACCCTCGGCGATGGCCGCCACTTCGCGCGAGAGCTGTCTCTCATTCACGTGGCCGCAGATGCGATGGTCCAACTCCACCACCGGCGCCAGTGCGCACTGCCCGAAGCATGCCACCGTGCGAATGGTGAATTTTCCGTCCGGCGAAGTGGGCGATTCGTCCTCTTCGCCGCTAATGCCCAGATCCAGCCGGACGCTCTCCAGCAGGCTGCGCGAGCCCCGCGTGTGGCACGCCGTTCCGCGGCAGATGCAGATGGTGTGCTCGCCTTGCGGCTTCAGGTTGAACAGCGCATAGAAGGTCGCCACGCTGTAGATCCGCGCCGGCGGGATCTTCATCGCCGTGGCGATGTAGCGAAGGCTGGCCTCCGGGAGATACTTCTGAGGATGACGGTTCTGGACGGCTTCCAGTATGGCCAGCAGCGCCCCGGGACGGCCACTGCGGCTCGCAATCACCTGGTCGATGAATGCTTCCATGGCCCCTAAAATAACACCTATACCTCTTTAATGGGGAACGGGCAAAGCTGACGGCGCGATTCTTACGCGCCAGGAAAGGCAGACCGGCAAGCGGTCATTGATTCGGATGCTATGCTAACGACAAAGGGAGCGCCGATGCTACTCGATATCGGCAGATCGATCTAGCCATGGCAATTGAGCCACGACGGTACACTCAGGACGAAATCGATGGCCTCATCGGCTGCGCCAAGACGATCACGGAACCGCCGAAACGCGAAATGAGGCTGGATCGCGGGCACCTCCGCAATGACATGCGGTTGAGGTCCGGTGACAGCGCTCTCGAATTCCGGGCCTTCATGCGGCGCAGCGAGGACTTGCCCGAGAACTTTTCCATCGGCCTAGCATTCCTCCCCAAGGACGGCACTGGCGAGATCCTGCTGTTACGCTGCAACGGACCGCACGGCGGCTTCAATGACTCCTTCGATCCGAGCGACCCGCATTGGGACTTTCACGTGCATCGCGCCAGTGCGGAGATGATGGAAGCGGGCAGCGGCCGGAGAAGTCCGCAGCCGTGAACCGGGATTTTGCGTCATATGAAGAGGCGCTCCAGTATTTCTTGAGGACAGCCAACATTACCGACGCAGCCGCTCACTTCCCCGATCTTGCACAAGAAAAACTCCCCTTCGACGAACAGGAACCAGCCCCATGACCGGACTAGAGTTGCTGAAACAGCAGTTCAATGGCCACGTGGCATTCCGGGAGCGCCGTCCGGGTGTGGTCCAAGTGTTGGCGCCGCTGTTTCACGAAGACGGCGACATGGTGGACATCTTCATCGACGAATCGCGGAACGGCTCGAACAAAGTCCGGATCAGCGATCACGGCATGACGCTCATGCGGTTGACGTACAGCTACGACCTGGACACCGAAAACAAGCAGCGGATTTTCAATCGCATCCTGGCCGAGAACCGTATCCAGGAGCAGGACGGGCGGCTTTACATCGAAGCGGAGCCGGAACGGCTATACCCGGCCATTCTCCAGTTTGCGCAGACGGTGGCCAAGATCTCCAGCATGCAGTACTTCAAGCGTGAAGTGATCCAGAGCCTGTTTTACGAGCAACTGACGGAGTTCATCGAAGATCGACTGGGTGAATACAACCCGCGCGCTCACGTGCTGCCCATCCCGGATCACGACGAGTATGAGGTGGATTTTCAGTTCGACGCCGGCCCACGGCCGCTATACCTTTTTGGGGTCAAAGACAGCGACAAGGCCCGCCTGACGACCATTTCCTGCCTGGAGTTCCAGAGGCGCCGCCTGCCGTTCAAGAGCGTGATGGTGCACCAGGATTTCGAAAGCGGGATCACCAGAAAGGACCGCACCCGCATCACCAGCGCCGCCGACAAACAGTTCACGTCGCTGGATGACTTCCGGGAGAACGGGATGCAGTTTTTCGAGCGTGAGCGGGTGGCGTGAGCGACGTCGCTCCTGGGTCGGTCCTCTCCAACGTGAACGGCTCCGGCCCGCCTCACCGGGGCGCCCGCTGAGGCATCGCCGGATCGTCGTCATTCGTCGCGACGAGACACCATCTGCCCTTCAATAACTCGTCAGCCTTGTCCAGGAAATGTCGGCGATAATCGGGGTCTGTGAAGCGCAGGGTGAACCTGTGGCCTGATGCTTCCCAGTCGCTCTTGCCGGTTCCACCCCATCCAATTTGGGGCTTCTTCCATCTTTCCGCCCACTGGCATAGAGCGCGCAGACAGTGAAGCACTGCCGAGTCGGAAGCCTCACATGTTGCACTGAAGTGGTATTTTTCATAGTCACTGGCTCATCTGATTCACCTACCCTCCTTCAACGAAATTGAGCTTACCGGCCAGAGCGCTTATGCCTAATGCCGAAACCACTCAACGCACCCGTGGCTCCGCCCGTGGGACTTCGGAAACGGGTCCGGAAGACAGATCAGCTTGCGAACAAAACGATGGATTGAGAATGCCAGATGGCAGCTCGATCCACGCGTGACCCAAACCTCTCCATCCTGCCTACTTCTTCCGCTTCGCCACCAGCCTCACCCGCCTAGTTTGCGACAGCGGCCCTTGCGTTAGCGCGTCGTCGATGATTTCGTGCTGCTCTTGTTGATGGCGCTTGCCGGAGCCGGTGGCGGGGCTGGCGGATTCGGCGCGGCCTATGTAGCGGATCTCGCGGCGGGTGATGTCGGCGAGCGGCTGCATCTGTTCGTGCATGAAGCGCCAGGGACCCATGTTTTTGGGCTCTTCCTGCGCCCAGACGATCTCGGCGGTGGGCGCGTATTTAATTAGGATGTCGGCGGCCTGGCTGGATTCAAACGGATAAAGCTGCTCGACGCGGACCAGGGCGACGTGATCGGCTTTGCGCTCCTCGCGGGCTAGCAGTAAGTCGTAATAGATTTTGCCCGAGCAGAAGACTACGCGCGAAATCCGCTGCGGATCGGCGGCGGAGTCATCCAGAATCTCGATGAAGCCGCCGGTCGCGAAATCGTGAACGGTGGAAACGGCGCGCGGATGGCGCAGCAGGCTCTTGGGGGTGAAGATGACCAGCGGCTTGCGCACACCGCGGCGGTCGGAGCCGCCATACATCTGGCGGCGGAGTAAGTGGAAATACTGCGCCGGCGTGGTGCAGTTACAAACCTGCATGTTGTTTTCGGCGCAAAGAACTAAGTAGCGCTCGATGCGGGCGCTCGAATGTTCAGGGCCCTGCCCTTCGTAGCCGTGCGGCAGTAACATTACTAAGCCGCTCGGCTGTCCCCACTTGGATTCGGCGCAGGAGATGAACTGGTCGATCATGATCTGCGCGCCGTTGGCGAAGTCGCCGAACTGCGCTTCCCAAATCACCAGTGTCAGCGGATCGGCCACGCTGTAGCCGAATTCGAAGCCCAGCACGGCGTATTCGCTCAAGGAGCTGTCATAGACATCGAAACGGGCCTGATCCGGCGAAATATGCTGTAGGGGAATATAGCGCTTGCCGGTTTCGAAATCGTAGAACGCGAGATGGCGCTGGCTGAAAGTGCCGCGGCCGGAATCCTGGCCGCTGAGGCGGACGGCGGTGCCCTCGAGAGCCAGCGTGCCGAAGGCGAGCGATTCGGCCAGCGCCCAATCGAGCGGGGTGGCCTGGGCGATCGCGTTGCGGCGCTTCTCGAGGAAGCCGCGCAGCTTGGGATGCACATGGAAAGTGTCCGGGAAATTGGTGATACCGCGAATCACCCGCTCCAGCACTTGCTGGTTGACGGCGGTGCGAGGGCAGAAGCTGGAGATATCGCCCGTAGTCACCGCGCTCAGTTCCTGCAACTCGTAGCGCTCGGCCTGCTCCTGCGCGGCGTCATAACCGGCGGCCAGGCGCTGGCTGACCTGCTGGCGGATCGCCGCGACTTCTTCGGCGGTCGCCACGCCCTCGCGCACCAGGCGCTCGGCGTAGAGCGTCGCCACCGAAGGATGCTCTTTGATCTTGCGGTAGAGGATGGGCTGGGTGTAACTGGGATCGTCGGCTTCGTTGTGCCCGTGGCGGCGGTAGCAGATCATATCGATCACCACGTCGGTCTTGAACTTCTGCCGGTAATCGAAAGCGATCTGCGCCACGCGGACAGCGGCCTGCGGGCTATCGCCGTTGACGTGGAAGATGGGCGCCTGCACGCCGCGCGCGACGTCGGTGGAATAAGGCGTGGAGCGCGATTCATCGGGCAAGGTGGTGAAGCCGATTTGGTTATTGATGATGAGATGAATGGTGCCGCCGGTGGAATAGCCGTCCAGCCGCGAGAGGTTGAGCGTCTCGGCCACCACGCCCTGACCGGCGAAAGCTGCGTCGCCGTGGATCAGCAGCGGGATGACGCGCTCGCGGGCGGTGTCGCCGAGGTGGTCCTGCTTGGGGCGCACGATGCCTTCGACCACCGGGTCGACGGCTTCCAAATGGCTGGGGTTGGGGGCGATCGAAACCGTGATCTCGCGGCCGTTTTCGCAGTGGCGCACGCCGTGCGCGCCCAGGTGGTATTTCACGTCGCCGGAGCCCTGGGTGCTCGAAGGATCGATGTCTCCTTCGAACTCGGAGAAGATCTGCTTGAGATCCTTACCCACCACGTTGGCGAGCAGGTTCAGCCGGCCGCGATGGGCCATGCCGATGACGATCTCGCTGACGTTGCCGGCGCTCGATCGCTCCAGAATCTCTTCCAGGATGGCGAGCGCGGTTTCGGCGCCTTCCAGCGCGAAACGTTTCTGGCCGACGAAGCGGGAGTGCAGGAAGTGCTCGAAGCCTTCGGCGGCGATCAGGTTGCGCAGAATGCGTTGACGGGTTTCGGTAGCGAGCGGCCAGTGGTTCTTCTCCGGCTCCATGCGCTGCTGCAGCCAGCGCTTCTGTTCCGGCACCTGAATGTTCATGTATTCGCAGCCGATTTTGCCGCAGTAGGTTTCGCGCAGCGTCTCGAGAATCTCGCGCAGCGTGGCGAGTGGCTTGGGGCCGGCTTCGCCGATGGCTTCGCCCAGGCTGCCGGTGAGGAATTCGCGGTCCAGATCCCAGATGGTGAGACCGTATGTTTCCGGGTCGAGCTCGGCGTGATAGCTGGGCTCGTGGCCCAGCGGGTCGAGGTCGGCGATGAGATGACCGCGCACGCGGTAGGCGTTGATCATCTGCATGATGGCGGCTTCCTTGGCGATTTCGGCGGTGCGCGTGGAAGCGGCTCCGGGAAGGCCCGGCCGGCGGTCGGTTTCCCAGTGCACCGGCTGGTGCGGAATCTTCAGATGATCGAAGACCTCTTCGTAGAAGCTGTCGGCGCCATCGAGCAACGCCTGCACTCTGCCCAGAAACGCGCCCGATTCGGCGCCCTGAATGATGCGGTGATCGTACGTGGAGGTGAGGGTCATCACCTTGCTGATGCCGAGTGTGGCGCGGGTTTCGGCGGCCGTGCCGTGGTATTCGGCCGGATAGTCGATGGCGCCGGTGGCGATGATGGCGCCCTGGCCCAGCATCAGGCGCGGGCTGGAGGACATAGTACCCACCGTGCCTGGGTTGGTCAGCGAAATGGTGGTCGACTGAAAATCCGCGGTGACCAGTTTGCCGGTGCGGGCGCGGGCCACCAGGTCATCGAAACTACTCAGATATTCCTGGAAGTTCAGCGCGCCGGCATTCTTGATGTTGGGCACCAGCAGGTTGCGCGCGCCATCCTTGCCGGCGGCGTCCACCGCTACGCCGAGATTGATCTGCGGATGCACCACGCGGTAGGCCGCGCCGTCTTTTTCCGCGTATGCCTGGTTGAGGCCGGGAAACTCCTCGAGCGCCTTGATCACCGCCCAGCCGATCAGGTGCGTGTACGATACCCTGCTCAGGCCGAGGACGGCGCGATGCTGGTTGATGATGCGGCGATTTTCATCCATCACCTTGACGGCGATGGTGCGCTGCGAGGTAGCGAGAGGGATGGAGACGCTGGCCGCCATGTTTTCGGCGATGCGACCGGCGGCGCCGCGCAAGGGCTGCAACTGGCCGCCGGCGGGCGGCTCGAGTGCGGGTTTCGACGGCGCTCCGGAGGCGGAAGGCTTGGCAGGCGCGGGCTGCGGCGCGGCAGCGACGCCGCCGCTCGAGTCAAATACTTCTTTCCAGCTTTCGTCTACGGCGGAGCGGTCGAGAAGGTACTGCCGGTAGAGTTCTTCTTCGAGCCAGCTATTGACGCCCATTTGTGGATCGGGTTTGACAGCCATGCGGGAGGTCTTCCTATTTATGATAGCGTGCGCGGCTGGGAGGGAGCTTTGCCACGATATAGCCAACACCAAATCCTGGCCGCCCATGTGGCGCACGCACTCGTGCGTGCCGTGTCGAGACTCTTCTCGACACCTCTTTTTTCCGCCGGCGCCCTGCGTCGGCACGAGTGCCGACGCGGCACCGACGAGTGCGTGCGCCACGGCGCATCTTTTCGGTGTTAGCGCGCATCTTAGTCAACTGATGGAATCGACAGTGACCGTATTGGGGATTGCGGGGAGCCTGCGCAAAGGCTCGCTGAACCGCGCTGCGCTGCGAGCGGCGCAGGCGCTGGCGCCGGAGGGGGTGCGGGTGGAGATTTTCGATCTCGCCGGCATCCCGCTTTACAACCAGGATGACGAGGAGTCGCCACCGGCGCGCGTCACCGAACTGAAAGCGCGGGTGCGGGCGGCGGACGCGATTCTGTTCGTTACACCCGAGTTCAACTACTCGATTCCCGGCGTGCTGAAGAACGCGATTGACTGGGGCTCGCGGCCCTATGGCGATAGTTGCTGGCAGGGCAAGCCGGTCGCGGTGATGGGCGCTTCGCCGGGTCCGTATGGATCGGCGAGGGCGCAATATAATTTGCGCCAGTGCTTCGTGTTCCTCGACATGCACGCGCTGAACAAGCCGGAAGTGATGATCGGCGGCGCGGCGCAGAAGTTCGACGCGGCGGGGAATTTGACCGACGAGCGCACCGGGAAATCGATCCAGGGTTTGCTGGCGGCGCTGGCCGAGTGGGCGCGCAAACTGCGGTAGCGAACGCCCGACATGCGCCCGCAAGCGGACGTTGGCACGCTTAACTTGTCCTGTGTTTCCGGTTTCCGCTTCCGCCGACGCTACAATGGAAGATTCTATGTCATTCCAGGAAGTGGTCGAAGCGGAAGGCCACCTGATCGACTCCCATATCATGGAGAACATCTTCGATACGGTCGTCGAGCAGCACGGCCGTTTCGAGGTGGAGGAATTCCGCATCGGCCGCATCAACAGCGAGCCGTCCTATCTGCGGCTCAAGGTAACCGCCGACGATCAGATCGCGCTCGACCGGCTGATCGAAACGCTGCTGCTGCTTGGCTGCGCGCCGGTGGACTCTAGCGACGCCCAGCTCCGCGAAGTGGAGCGCGACCGCTGCGCGCCGGAGGATTTCTATTCCACCACCAACCACCGCACCTATGTGCGCCACGGCGAGCAATGGATCGAGGTGGAAAACCAGCGCATGGACGCCATGGTGGTGGTGGAAGGCGGGCGCGCCCGCTGCCGGCGGCTGCGCGACCTGCGCCGCGGCGACCGCATCGTGGCCGGGCTCCGTGGCATTCGCGTGGTGCCGGAATCGAAAGAGCGCGGACGCCTTTCGTTCGCCTTCATGGCCAACGGCATATCGTCGGAGCGCCAAGTGGAAACCGCCGTGCGCCAGACCGCCGAACTGGTGCGGCAAACGCGCTCGAGCGGCCTCAAAGTGGTGGTGGTGGCCGGGCCCGTGGTGGTGCATACCGGCGGAGTGGAAGGATTGTCGACGCTGATCCGGCTGGGCTTCGTGCAAGCCCTGCTGAGTGGCAATGCGCTCGGCGTTCACGACGTGGAAGCGGCGCTGTTCGGCACCTCACTGGGCGTTCGCCTGGCCGATGGGCGCCTCGAGGAGCACGGGCACCGCAACCACATGCGCGCCATCAACGCGATTTTCCACGCTGGCTCGGTTGCCCTGGCCGTCGAGACCGGCCGGCTCCGCGCGGGCATATTGTACGAATGCGTGAAGGCGGGCGTGCCGTTCGTGCTGGCCGGCAGCCTGCGCGACGATGGCCCGTTGCCAGACACGATCACCGATATGAACGCCGCGCAGGACGCTTACGCGGCCGAACTCGCCGGCGCCGGCCTGGTGCTCTGCCTCGGCACCATGCTGCATTCCATTGCCACTGGTAACATGCTGCCGAGCTGGGTTCGCATCGTCTGCGTGGATATCAATCCCGCCGTCGCCACCAAGGTCAGCGACCGCGGCACCGGGCAGGCGGTGGGCGTGGTGGCCGATGTCGGCTTGTTTCTCGACTTGCTTTCGAAGGCTCTCGTATGAAGCGCGAATACACCGATGCGCACGCCGAATCCGGCACGCGCGTTCCACTCCCCGAAATTGAGACCTGGCCCAACCAATACCGCGAGCCGTACGAGATCGAAATCGTCATGCCGGAGTTCACTTCGGTGTGTCCCAAGACCGGCTTGCCCGATTTCGGCAAAATCGTCTTGCGTTACGTTCCGCTGCGTCGCTGTCTGGAGCTGAAATCGTACAAAATGTACCTGTTGGCATATCGCGAGGTGGGAATCTTTCAGGAGAACATCGTGAACCGGGTGCTGCGCGACGTGGTGAGAGCGGCCGACCCGCTATCGGCCACCGTGGTTGGCGATTTCGCCCCGCGCGGCGGTCTCGGCACCGTGGTGACGGCCGTCTGGAGGCGGAAAAGTGGAAAGCGCTGAGCTGATCGCCATTTTGCGCGACGTGCGCGATCGCGTGCGCGCAAGCAACCCGGAGACCGCGGCCGGCGGCACGGATATCGCCTTGCCCGACCTGAACGACCTGGTGCACGCACGCGACGCCGCACTTGGCAAGGTGGCGGCCATCGGTACCGTCAACCCGCGCGCCGGTGGACTGCTCAACCGCTTGGTCCAGGCTTGGAAGCGTTTGTTGGCGCGGGTCCTCGACTGGCACGTGCGGGAGCAGGTGGAATTCAACCGCAAGGCCATCGCATGCGTAGACGCTGCTCTCGAGGCGCTCAACCAATCCAACCGCGCCCTGGTCGAATTCGGCAACCGTCTCGCAGCCGAGCGCGGCCTTCGCGTAGAACTGGAAAGATCCGAGCAGGTCCGCCGCGAAGAATTGGAGAAGCGACTGCGCGAGCAAATTGCCGCCGAACGGGTCCGCGTCGAAGAACTGGAAAAACGCGAGCGGGACAAAAGCCAGGAGCTCTCCGACATTCGCGACCATTGGGCCCAATGGCGCGTGGGCTGGGAACAGAAGCTGGCCACCAACGAGATGCAGTTTCTGCGCAGCGTGGCCGATCTCGACGGGGCCTTTCAGTACCGCCTCAGCTTAATGGACAGCAACTATCGAGAGGCCGTGCGCTCCCAGCACAATGACTTCACCGTCCGCCTGGACCAGCGCGGACTGGAGATCCAGAAGCGCCTGTGGGCCGACCTGGAGCGCGTGCGCGCGGAATTCGACAAGCTGATCCACACGGAGCTGCGCCTCATCCGTCAGCGAACCGGAGCCGCTTTTCAGTCGCTCACCGTGCCGCAAGCGGGCGCGGCCCTCGTGCCATCTCCACCCGCTGCCTCGCTGGCCTTCGATTACGCCCGCTTTGCCGAGGCCTTCCGCGGCAGCGAAGAGCGGGTCCGCGCCGGCCAGCGCATCTACGTGGCCGATTTCAAGGATTGCGGTAACGTGCTCGACATCGGCTGCGGACGCGGTGAGTTTCTCGAGCTCATGCGGGAAGCCGGCGTGCCGGCGCGCGGCATCGATTCGAGCCTCGAATCGATCGCCCTCTGCCGCGAAAAGGGACTGCCGGCCGAAGCCGCCGACCTGTTCGATTACCTGCGCGGCCTCGGCGAAGGCGAGCTGGATGGCATCTTCTGCGCGCAGGTGGTGGAGCACCTTCCGCCGGATCGCTTGCCGGAGATGATCCGCCTCGCCGCCACCCGCCTCGCGCGCAACGGCGTCATCGTCATCGAAACGCCCAATCCCGAGTGCCTCGCAATTTTCGCGACTTACTTCTATCTGGACCCGACCCACGCCCGCCCGGTGCCCGATAAGTTACTAAGCTTCTATCTGAGCGAGTTCGGCATTGGCGACCTCGAGGTGCGGCGCCTGGAACAAGCCGTCGATTCGATGCCATCGTTAGCGGAGCTGCCCACCGCGTTTCGTCAAGCTTTCTTCGGCGGCCTGGATTACGCCATCATCGGCAGAAAAGTGTAAACGCGGTGGCGCGGGCTGTCCGACCGGATTCGTAAAGCGTCATCTCGACATTTCGAATACGCGAGGGAGGTTGATATGAATCATACATCCGTTCTCGATGGTCGGCTGGCATTGATGGCGAATTGCCTGCTGCTTTGCGCCCTGATCCACTTGCCCGGCGCCGCATTCTGCCAGGCGTCCGAGGCAGAGCCGCGGTTTGAGGTGGCCTCAATAAGACTAACTGTTCTTTCCAGTAATCCGGGCCGTGGACTGCACCGAACTGACGCCGCAATCGTCTCTGAGTCGGCGGGTCGCGTCAGTTATTCCAACGCAACGCTGAGGGCCCTATTGGCTAGGGCATATTCGGTGCAGCCCAGCGAAGTCATCGGGCCCGAATGGCTGGACAGCACGCATTACGATATTGTTGCCAAGCTGCCGCCGGGTGCTCGAAAGGAGCAGATCCCAGATATGTTGAAGAATCTCCTGACTGAGCGATTTGAAGTGTCAGCGCACCTGGAAGCGCACGAGGTTCGGGGATATGCATTGTTGATCGGCAAGAATGGCGTGCGCCTCACGAAGTCAAAAGCGACCGCTGCTTCGACTGCTGACACCGAACAAGTGCTTCCCATTTCCCGAAGCCTTTCGTTTACACCCGATGGTCATGTTGAAGTGATAGGAGCCACGATGGAAGGGCTCGCGAGGTTGTTTGCCAAGTGGATGGACCGGCCTGTTACAAACCGCACGGAACTTCCGGGCGAGTTTGACATCACGCTGAATATGAGCATACAAGACGTGGTTGCTCTTCGCGGACTCCCGGCTCCCACGGGCCAATTGACAGCCTCACAACCCGGACCGCCGACGTCAGCAGAAGATACTGCACCGGAGAACTCCGGTTTGGCTTCGATCTTTGCGGCTGTGCGTGACCTTGGTCTCAAGTTGGTACCCGAACGCGTCGACACGAAACGCCTCGTTGTTGATAAAGCATCAAGGGCACCGACCGAGAACTAAGGCATATCAAGTTTTCGATCCTTGCGGAGGGCGCGACGTCGCCACCGCTGGCCCTACTGCACCAGCACCATCGGCGCGCGCCAGAAGGCGAATTTCTGCGCGGTGGGATTGAGCACGCTCACCTGGCAGGTGTAGCGCCCAGGTTGCAGTTTGCCCAGCGGCAGGCTGAAGCGCACCGGTAGCGCCTTCGATTTGTCGTTGAGCCCCTGGCTGATTTCGAGCGGCGCCGATTCGAACGCCTTCGTTTTGCCGCGATAGAACGCCACGCTGGCGACGATCGGCTCCGTCGCGCTGGCGGCCGGTTCGTACGCTTCCAGGTAGATGTACATCTCCTGGTTCTTGTTGAAGACGCGCGTCACGCTGGGCACCAGCTTCTGGCCACCCTCCACCAGCGGATTGGCGGCCAGCAGCTTCTTGTCTTTCTCCGCGCTGAACACCGCCGCATCGAGCGCGATCCGCTGGCTGCTGAGGATCACCGAGCTAATCGGCAGCAGCTTCTGGTCGGCCGTAAGATCGGGAATCGCGAAGTTGATTTCGTAAGTTCCCATCTTGCCGGTTTCATTCTCGCGCGCCAGGAATTTCAGATTGTACTTACCCGGCGCCAGCGTGAAACCGGTGTCGTATTCGAGCGGATGCTTGGCCAGATCGGCAGCAGTCTGGCCTTTCAGCTTGACGTCGGCCATATCCCGCACGTTCTGCACGATCTTGCCCGCCGAGTCTTTCACCTGGCCGATAAAATCGATGCGCGTGGATTCGGCGCCCCCGTGGCGCGCCAGTTCCAATTCGCTGCCTGGAATCTTCGCCACCACCGGCACGAAGTAGCGGTCGTGCGCCAGGCGAAAATAGTCGATCTCCACCGCGATATCAATATCGGTTACCGGATCGCCCAGCATCAAGGCCTCGGCTAACTGCCGCTCTTTGTCCGTCGTGTTGAGCTTGCCGAATTCCTTGCTCGCATAATAGCCCTGTCGGTAATCCAGCCTGGCGACACGCGCCGCCGTTTCCTTGTCTTTCAACGCAATCTTGACCCGGCGGAAGCGGCCGTCAAGCGCTTCGTTGGCCGAATAGTAGCCGATGATGTAGTAACTCGAAATGTCTTTTTGCGCCTGCACGATACCCATCGATAAGTCGTTGTTATCGAGCAGCGCCTTGCCGCCGGTATCGGATGCCAGCGTGTAGAGCGTTTCCTGCTGTCCCTGGAAATTGCTCACGCCGGCGCGCGCCGAGCTGCCCGAGTACATCGCCTGGCTGCCCGGCGATCCCTTGGTGGCGTCGCCCAGCGGCGCTGCCGCCACCAGGCCGCGAGCGTCGATAGGATAAAACGACACGTTCGAGCGGATGGCCGCGTTGATGGTGGCCTGTAACTGTGCCTGGTTATCCAGCCCGTTGCGCGTCATGCCGCTGGCGAAATATACCAGCGCCTTCTTCTCGTTCAGCGAGGCCAGCATCTTCACCGCCGATTCCAGCGCCGAAAGCTGGCGGTCGGTATTGAAAATGTTGAACTCGGTATCGTCCTGCTGGAAAGCCGCGCCCGTATCGGAAGCGCTGTCGTCGGCAACCGTTTCATCCAGGCCAAGGCCTTCGCCGATCACCAGTTTCTTGATGTCCTGGGTCAGCAGATCGCGGTCGTCGGTGAAGTCTTCCACTACTTTGATGTCGCTCGCAAACGTCATGATCGCCATCAGATCGGAAGCCGTCATCTGCGTGTTGAGGAATTTCAGCGCCGCCGCCTGGGCGCGCATCTGGTCCTGAATCGGCATCGAGGTCATGTCGAAGAACATCACCATCAGCCGCTTGTCCCGGTACTTCAGGTCGCCCGGCTTTTCCGGCGCGATCTCGACCGCCGTCAGCGGCTTCACCGCCGGCGCGGCCGCGGCCACTGCAACTTCCGTCCGCTTCTGTAAAGCGGGCGGCGGAACCGGCACCGCCTCCTCGGACAGCTTCTGAAACTCGAATACGCTGATCTGTTGCGGCTTGCCATCCTCGGTGACCACGAAGTCGCTGGCCTTCAAATTGTCAACGGGCTTGCCGTTCTGAGACTTGACGATTACGTCCTCCACCACAAGCTGCCGCGTGGTGCTGAACGTCACCGTGCCCCGCGGGAGGCCGGTCGAGTTGCTGCCGCCTTGCGGAACACCCTGTTGCGCGGAAACCGCCAGCAGCCAGATCGAGAATAAGACAAGCGCTCTTCGCATGATCTAAAACCTGAATCGCACCGTGGCCTGTATGCTCCGCATGGCGTTGGCCGCGGTCGGCAGGCCGAATTGCGAATTGCCGAGCGTAGTGTCCCACGAAGTCCAGGTCACATGGTTCAGCACGTTGGTTCCGTCGAACCGGATATCCATGCTGCGCCGTTCGCCGAAACGGAACACGCGGCCGGCGGAGAAGTTCAGGCCGAGGAGCATTGGCCCGGTGATGGTGTTTCGGCCCGCGTCGCCCCACTGGCCTTCGGGAGGCGCTTCGAACACCGCCGTATCGAAACCGTAGCCGGGCAAAACCGCGCCCAACGGCCCTCCCACGTAATCGGCCCTGGTTGTGCCCGTGACTCCCGTTCCGCTGGCCAGGCGGCCGAGCACAATCGGCGTTTCCGGCAGACCGCTGCCCAAACTCAAGCTGGGACCCAGCGTCCAGTCCTTCAGCAGTACGCCTTTCCATCCATTAATCAGCGTCCCGCCACGCGTCCCCATGCCGGTCGAATATTGAAGTGTCAGGTTCAGCGTGTGAGTCCGGTCGAAATTGGAAAGCGAGCGCTCGGCCTCGAGATCCAGCCAGTTCTGCGCGTAAGCCGATGCGGCCGCCCCGCGGCCACCCAGCGTCTGCGCGTCGTCGATCGCCTTGGAAAACACATATGTCGCATTCGCCAGGAACCCGTTATGGAAGCGATGCTGTAACTGCGCGCTGGCGGCATTGTAATTCGAGTTGCCGTTCGAGGTCTCGTACACATACCCGCTCGGGTAACCGCTGGAAAGCTCGCCGGCGGGAAATGTCCACGGCAGAAACTCCTGCACCTGGTGCGTGCCTTTATTGCCGCTGTAAGTAAACGTCGCCACGAATGACCCTGCCAGGTTCTGCTGCACCAAAGCCTGCCAATAGTGAATGTACCCGATGCGGAAATTCGGGTCGAGTGCAAACGTCTGGGGCGTGGTGCTGATGGCCGGCAGCGTCAGCGCGTTCTCGAGCGACAGCGGCTCCGGTTGTGCCGCGGAGATGGACTGCGCTTGCAGCACCGAGTAGGATTGCCTGACGCTATCCGACAATGGCGCCTGTTGCGACATCTGGTTAGCCAGCGGCTGAAACACCGAGGTGTTGTAGTAGAGCCCATATCCGGCCCGCACCACCGTGGAATGCTTCGGGAACGGCCGCCAGGCAATGCCGATGCGCGGCTGGAATTCGTGATAGTCCGGGCGCACCAGTGAATCCGGCAGTCCGGCTTGGCTGGCCAGAGTACACGACACCGTGCCGGTCGCGAGGGTGTTGGTCCCACACACTGGCGTAGTGGTGGTCCAACCCGGCCCCACTTCCAGACTTACCAGCCGGTTGTATAGTTCCGTTACCGGCGCCTGGAAATCCCAGCGCAGCCCGAAGTTAATGGAAAAGTTGCCGCGCATGTGCCAGTCGTCGGTGATATAAGTGTCCGCCCACGAGGCGCGGAAGTACTTATCGGCGCCGCTCGGTGCATATGCGATGGAACTGGCGTCCGGCAGGCCCAGCAGGAAGTCGGCAAAGTCGAAACCCGTTCCGTTGACGGCCTGACCGTTCGCGCCCGCGAGGCCGGTCATGGTGCCGGTGAACGTAAAGCTGCCGCGCGCATTCTGCTGCGCGATCTGATTGAAATCGAGCCGCCGGACGTCGCCGCCAAACGTCACGTTGTGCGTGCCGCGCACCCAAATCAGGCTCTCGCCGGCTGCATTCGTGTTGTTGTGATTAATCTGGTAGGCGCCATCGCTTAACCCGTAAATGCCGCTCGAAAACGATAGCGAGGGAGGCCCCCAGAACTGCGCAGCCTGGTCGTTTCCCAAAATCCCAGCGTCCGCCGAAACATTCTCCGAATTCGCGAAAAATGGCGTCAGGTTAGTGGCCGACCGGCTGAAGTTATACCGCAGGTTGCTGATCAGCCTGGTCGTGATGTGATAATTCCATTGCACCCCGGTGTTAATTCCGGTCATCTTGGTGGTATCGATAAAGTTGAACAAGTTGGGCGTCGAGGAGTTACTGCTTTGCCAGGCGAAGTTCCCCGATACCTGGTTCTTCGCATTGATCGTCTCGCTGACGCGCGAATTGATGTTGGTCTGATTGCTGATGCCGACAATCGGCGCCTGGTAGTTATACCGCGAACTGCCCGTAAAATTCGGCAACGGGTAGAAGTTGAGCAGCGCCAGTGCCGCGGAATCCAGCCGAGTTGATGGGATGACGTTGCCCGCGAACGGAGCCCCACTGAGCGGGTCGTAAATAGTAACCGGCGTATTGGCAACGGCGTTGAGCGCCTGCGAGAAGTTGCCCGCCCGTTCGTCCGTGGTCGGCACCAGCGCCGTCGTGGTAGTGGCGTTGCGCCCGCGCGTCAATTGATAGTTGATGGTGAAAAAAGTGCGTTGCCCGCTGAGCACGTGCGGAATCTTCAACGGTCCGCCTAGCATTCCCGTGGATCGGAACTGAGCGAACGCAGCCTTAGGCGTGTCCTGGCCGGTCAAGGAAAACGGCCTCGCATCCAGCGCCGAATTATTCAGGATCAGTGCGATGTTCGCGTTGTAATGGGAACGCGGATTGCGGCGCCCGTTGCCGAAGGAAGCCTGGTTACCCCCACGGCCGCCCGGTCCCCCGCGTCCTCCGCGCCCGCCCGCATAATTGCCGCCGAAGCCGCCTCCCCCGCGTCCGCCGAAGCCACCACCCGGTCCGCCGGGGCCACCGAAACCGCCGCCCGGTCCGCCAGGAGCGCTGGCTGCCGCCGCTGGGCCTCCAGCGATGCCCATTCCGGCCGGCCCGCCCGGCCCACCCATGGCCATGCCGCCAGGACCGCCCGGCCCGCCGAATCCCCAGTCATTCTGTTGCGGCGTGTTCAAACCGCTATTCACGCTGCCGTTGACCACGTAAGCGTCCGAGCTTTGCGTTACATCGCCCGTCCCCGTCGCTGCCACACTCTCGCCGCCGTTGTCCTGGCCCATGTCACCCGATTGATTCACATCCAGACGTTGAAAGCCACCGCCCTGTTGCGTGCCCTGGCGTAGCGAAGGCCGCCCGCCATTCCAGTTACCCCGGCCGCCCGTGGACCCGCTGCCGGCCGCAGGCTTGGCTGCCGCCGCTTGCGTTGCAGCCGGTGCCGCGGCGGCAGGCTTGGCCGCCGATGCCGCGGGCGCCGCTGGCGCTGGTGCCGCCGCGGCCTGCGCCACCGGCGTCAACCGCTTCCGCAACGCATCCATCGTCAGCACCGTCAAATCCCAATTCGGGCTGGGTGCCTCCGGCGCTACTCCAATATCTCGCTCAACCGGAGCGAAACCCAGCATCGAAATTCGCAGGGTCCAGATGCCGTCGGGCAGGTTTGGAAAGGAATACGCGCCCAAGTCGTCGGTTGAGGTGACGAAACTCTTGTCGCCTTGGGTGGCCGTGATGGTCGCCCCAGGCACCGGAACCCCGCCCGATTTGACCCATCCGTGATGTTCGGAAGCAAGCAAACACGCGGCCGATAGATAAGCCGCCAGCGCCCACAGGCCCGGCTTGGCGCATCGCTCGAACCACCGCCTCATCCGATGAAGAACGTAATTCGCCGCCATGGGTCTGCCTTCCTAGGCGATAGCCTGTAAGAGAATGTTACCGCTAGCCGCGCCTTCGCGTTCGTTAATCCCCTCTACAAAAATTGGAACTTCTCTTGCGGCGCCTAGCCAGTCCGCGGCGTCTTCCAAGGTATAATCGTCCTCAAGTGTTTGGCAGTTGTTTATGGAATGGAGAGAAATCCTTTACCGATGAAACAGGTAACAAGCAAGAGACCATCCGGCCTGCCTTTCCTGGCCGGAGGACTGGTTCTGGCGCTGGCGCTGGCGCCGTTGGGCTGCAAACGCGAGCCTAAGAACGTCAAGGTCGCGACAGCCGAAGGCGAGGCGCCGGCGCTCGCCTCCACCGTGAGAGCTTCGGAAATCAGCCAGGAGCCTCAGCTCCTCGACGGCTTTTATAGTATCGAAGCGAACGCCTGGCGCTGGACCGCCAAGCAGTTCCGCGTCGTGCTGCGGCCGCCCATCGGCGCCGCGCAAAGCGGAGCCACGCTCGTTATGGCGCTCACGGTGCCCCAGGTCGCCATCGATCATGCCAAGTCGCTGACGCTGTCGGCGTCCATCGAAGGCTCGCCGCTGCCGCCGGAAACCTACACCAAGGCCGGCCAGTACGAGTACAAGCGCGACGCTCCGGCTTCGGCTCTGGGCAAGCCTGCCGTGCGCATCCAGTTCACGCTGGATAATGCCATCCCGCCCACCGGCGCCGAAAGGCGCGAGCTCGGCATCATCGTCACCTCGATTGGGCTCCAGCCGAAGTAGAAACTCATTCGGTTAACACGTTTGGAGAGCAAAGCATGATGAGACGGTTTCCACTTCTGCTCGCCGCCACGGTTTGCGCGGGCCTCGCCGGTGCGCAACCCGCGTCCAAACCGCTGTTGATCAACCGCGTCCGCGTATTCGATGGGACCCGCGTTCTCGAAGGCGCACTGAGCCTCGACAACATCCGCATCGAGTGACCGTGGCGCAGCTTGCCCGTGCACCATCCGGGGCCGTCAAGCCTGATGTGTCGAGAGTCGTCTCGACATTCTTCTTGGGTGCCCGTTCTCATCCCTACTTGAACGAATACGTCAGCCCGGTGGTCAACTGGAACGAGTTCTTCCTGAAGCTGGGCGGCGGATTATTCAGGTAGCTGTCGATCGCTCCCAGCGCGATGTTCAGCCGCTTGTACGCCGGCACCGTCAGCGTGACCGAAGCGTTGGCCAGCCAATCGTTGGTGATGTTCCAGGTCGGCGTCGCCGAAACCGTTTGCGCCAGCACTACGCCGTGCTTGAACTTGTGGGTGAACGCCTCGGCAAAGTTCGATGCAACCAGGCTTTGGTCCACACTTGCCGTTCCGGCGAAGCTCTGATGCAAGTACGTCAGGCTGGCTTTGGTATCGAGCACGTTCGCCGCGCTCTTCACCACCGTCCACCCGATCCCGCCGCCCACTTGCGTTCCCAGGTCCAGACCCTGCGAATAGTTGTGATCGAGCGTCCCCTGCACGAATCCGTACATCCGGTGCGTGGAGAAATACTCGTCGCGTTCCAGACCGCCGTGGATGATATCGGTCTTAATTTCTGCCGCGCCCGGCTGCTTGACCGTACCGTCGGCGAAATTGAAATTCACCAGCGTCCGGTCGCGCGGGTCGAGCCACGATTCCATCGGCACCGCCCGCGCCAACGCGATACCGCCGCTGAAGGTGCGGCTCTGCTGCGTGGCCTCGACCAGGGTAACTCCGGCGTTGATCGCCCCCGTCCAGTTTTCGCCGAGACCCGGGCTATGCATCACCTGCTGTTCGAACTCGCTGGATTCGATCACGTGGGCCGCTTCCGCCACCGCGACTGTCTGCGGCGCCGCACCCGGCGCGCCTGTCACGGTGATCTGCTTGTCGGTCGCTTCCAGGCTGCCCTTCGGCAGCTTGGATGTATTCGAGCTGCGGCCCAGCTTGATGTCCTTGCCAACCACGGTGTACGTGCCGTTGGCGCGCAGCTCTTTCACCTTGCTCCAGGGGATGGTCACCTCACCCAGGATGTCGCTCTTGAATCTCACATCGCCGCCGTTGGAGCGCACCAAGTGCCCCACCAGCTTCTCATCGTCATTCAGAACCAGCACATCGGGCGCCGGCTTCGGCGGAGGCGTTTGCGCCAGCAAATTGCCGCGCGGCGCCGCCAGCCATGCCAGTCCCAAACCCGCCATCATTATGTATCGTGTGTAGTTTCTCATAAGTGCTGTTTCACCATGATACACGGCGCGGCCGCGCGTAGTCCGAGTCCGATCGGAGCCGCGAAACCAAGCGACGTGGCGCGGGCCGTCAGGCCTGCCGAGCCGAGAGTCATCTCGGCTTTTCTTCCCGCCGTATAGTGTTTTTCAACCGAGCGGTCATCGCACTAGAACCAAAACCCGCCAGTCGAAGCCCCCCACCGCTCAGGACCCCGCCGGCGTCGCGCTGCGGAATCCCAAATACACATCGTGCAGCCGCAGAATGCCCAGCGCGCGGCCGTCGTCATCCACCACTGGCAGCGCGGAAATCTGCGATGCCCGCCGCTCCATCCGTTCCAGCGCGGCCGCCAGGCTGGAGTCCGGACCGATCGTCACCGGATTCGCCGTCATGATGTCCGCCGCGCGCAATCCGCGTATGTCATCGTGACGCGCCAGCGCCCGCCGCAAGTCGCCGTCCGTGATGAAGCCGGCCAGCCGTCCGTCCGCCGTAACCACGCACGCTCCGCCCAGCGGCAGCCGCGTCATGGCGATGATCAACTCCTTGAACGATGTCTCCGGCGGCACCATCACGGCTTCTCCGGCGCCATGCATGGCCTGCCGCACCGACGTCCGCAGATTGCGCCCTAACTGGCCGCCCGGATGGTAGCGGCCGAACTGCTCGGCCGTGAAGCCGCGCGCGTGCATCAGTGCAATCGCCAGCGCATCGCCCAACGCCTGGGCGGCCATCGCGCTGGCCGTCGGCGCCAGGTTGTGCGGGTCCGCTTCGCGTTCCACCGTTGCATCCAGCAGCACGTCCACCAGCGCGGCCAGCGGCGACGACGCAGCGCCCAGTATGCCGATCAGCGGCGAATGGAAATCGCGCAGCAGCGGCACCAGCGCCAGCAGCTCGGCCGAGCTGCCGTTCTTCGACACCAGAATCGTCGGATCGCCCGGCGTGTAGATTCCCATATCGCCGTGCGCCGCCTCGGCCGGGTGCAGGAAAACCGCCGGCGTTCCGGTGCTTGAAAGCGTGGCCACCAGCTTGCGCGCCACGTGTCCCGATTTGCCGATGCCGGTCACCAACACCTTGCCCGGATGCGCCAGTATCAGCTCCACCGCGCGCACCAGCGCGCCGTCCAACCGCGCTGCCGCCTGCGTCACCGCGCGCGCTTCAATCTCCATGGCCGTGCGCGCCGCCGCCAGCCATTCCCGCTTCTCCGCCTGTTCCGCCATTCGAGAAACACCATCATCGCACGGAGCGCCGCGCGGGGAGGTCCTTCTCGCCGACCAGTGCCGCGCCCCACCGACAATCCCCTTGCTACAATTGACGTTAGAGCGTTCGGCGAACGCATTCTCAACCAACCAGGTATCTCTTGACCCCGCCGCCTACGACAGCGCCGGACTACGGCATCGATGCCCCGCGTCTCGGCCTGGCCGTACTTCTGGCCGTCGCAGCAGGCCTGGCGCTCGGACTGGGGTTTCGCAGCTCTCCCAGTGAAACGGCCCGGGCTGTGGCAAGCATCGTCCTCTCCCTGGTTCCGACCGGCATCATCCTGATCCTGTTGATGGCGTCTTACGTCAAGATTGAAAAGTTCCGTCATCGCGACCGCATGCTGAATATGGTGCCATGGCGCGGCGATGAACAGGTTCTCGATGTCGGAACTGGGCGCGGCCTGCTGATGATCGGCGCTGCCAAGCGGCTGACCAGCGGCAAGAGCATCGGTATTGACGTCTGGCGCGAAAAGGACCTGTCCCACAACTCTCCGGAGGCGGCCATGCGGAATGCCCAACTCGAGGGCGTCGCAGACAAGGTGGAAATCAGGAATGCCGATGCGCGGGACACACCGTTTGCGGACAACTCGTTCGATCGCGTGCTTTCCAACCTCTGTCTCCACAATATCCCCACGCCGGCAGGGCGGGCCGCCGCATGCCACGAAATCGCGCGGTTGCTGAAACCGGGCGGCGTAGCCCTTATTTCCGACTTCCGGTACACCGATGAATATATGAAGGCGTTTCGAGATCACGGCCTGGAGACTGCTCGCTCCGCCTCGCTTCTAGCGGCGCCAATGCTCTTGAGAATCGTCAAGGCGTCGAAAAAATGATGGTGTTTTACTCTCGAAATCCGCGATGGCGCTGCCTTCGCCAGCCGGTTTTGGCGTCTAATAAATATATGCGGTCCTTCCTCGCCCTGCTGTCCGTTCCCTGCCTGCTCGCCGGCTCCATTCTTCCCGATACTATCGGCCCCGCGCATCGCACTGCCGAGTCGCAGCCTACGCTGACCGACCGCGCCGTTTGGGACGATTACGGCCTCAAGGCCTGGGAGACCGCAACTTATAAACCGGGTCCGTCCGCCTTCTCCGTCACCGCCTGGCAGCTTCGCGACCCCACCGCCGCGCTGGCGGCATTCGATTGGCAGCGTCCCGAGAACGCCAAGCCGTCCAAGCTGGCTCCGCTCGCGGTCACCACTCGGAACGGCCTGCTCATTGTCCACGGCCAGTACCTGCTGGCTTTCGCGGGCTATCAGCCGCCGGCCGGCGAGCTGGGCACGCTCGTCCAGTCGCTGAAGAACGTCGATACTACCGCGCTGCCGGTCTTGCCCGGCTACCTGCCCGCCGGGAACCTCGTCCCCAACAGCGAACGCTACATCACCGGCCCGGGCAGCCTCGCCCAGTTTTTCCCCGCCGTTCCGCCCTCTGTAGCCGGCTTCCACCTCGACGCAGAGGCCCAAGTGGGAGTTTTCCACAGCCCCAAGGGCATCATGCCACTGGCCATCTTCAACTACCCGTCGCCGCAAATCGCCATGGGGAAGGTGGCCGATTTCGAGCAACTCCCCGGCGCCATGGTCAAACGCAGTGGTCCGCTGGTGGCAGTACTCATCAATCCAGCCGACCGCGACCAGGCCGAGCGCCTCATGGCCCAGGTCCGCTGGCAGGCCGAAGTCACGCAAGATGAGCGCGTTCCCACGCTAAAGGACAACCCCGGGGACCTACTCTTAAACATCTTTAAACTCATTGGGATACTGGTGCTGTTTGCGATTCTCTCCGGCCTCCTGATGGGCGCCGTGCGGGTGCTGATTCGCCTGGCGAACCGCGGTGAAGAACCCGAAGTGATGATCAGTCTGCACCTGGAGTGAGCTGCCTGACTTTTTTGTAAAGTACCTAATATGTGTGCCTTGGAGAGAAATCCTCAGCCTTTTTCGAGGCCTTTTCCACCCTTGCGCTACCGTTGTAATATTTCGTGCGTTGCTGCAAGTTGGGGCATACGAGCAGCTTACGGCTCCAAAAAACGCCCCGGATTTCCGCTTGACTCAGAGGCCGGGAGGAAATAAGATCCAACTACCAAAGTTTTTGGCGGATTGCGATTCCGTCGAAACTGATTCTCCCATCGAACATCACCCCCTGGTAGAACAGGGGGGATACAAATGCTCACCCTTCGGGGTGAGCATTTCTTTTTTGAGCCTTCTTTTTTTAGGAGCAAACTCGCCGCTCACGATCCAGAGGCGGATGAAACCTGCTCCAACGCAGCCGCGCTGGTGGTTTTCGGCCACTCCCGGGCCGCATAGGATGCCTGTAAGTATAGGAAATAATTACGGTTGCTCTTTGGCAGCCTCCGTGCCCTACCGGCGCCGGTGGCAGAAAGGAACCCGCTTTGACGATGCTGCCCGGCAGCTTGACAATCTATCGAGGCTCCGATACCATCGCTTCGAAGCGGAATCGGCGGGGGGCGTGACGAATCCGATGGTCAACACTATTCTGTTCCGCCGACAAGTCCATTTGGGTCACCCATCACTCCGAAGCTGCCTCCCATGAAACTCTCACGGTGCGAGATGCACTACATTGGGAACATTCGGTGCGTTAGAGGATATGGAAACGCGCCCTGCATTTGGGGAGAAACTGAAGATGCCAGGCACTAACTCGAAAACCGCACGCTCTTATCGAGCGCACGCAGCTCTTTGCACGACGGTATTCCTACTCCAGTGTGTTGGGGCGGCCCACGCCGACGAACAGGGAGTCGCCGCCATCCAGAAAAAGCTGGAGGGCGAATATCAGCTCACCAAGACGACCGCTGACAAGTCGGATATTGTGACGGCGGGCTCGGTGGTGGTCCTTCAGAAAGACAATGTGCTGATGTTGGTGGCCTCCAGCACCAACCCGTGCCGGAATACTTACAAGGACGGCAAGGTCACGCAAAGCGCAGCCTGCAGGACCAACGAAAAAGTGAAAAAGTTCTCCAGGTTTACGAGCATGATCCCCGGCGCGAGCAGCGTCCCGGATTCACCGGCGAGCAGGACCTTCGTAGCCGGAGAGAAGTTCTGGGTAACTAAGATCGAAGTCAGGGAAGGCAAGGATCCGGGCATCGTTCTCGGCTTCTTCACCGACGCGATTAACGACGCGCGCTATGCGACTTCGCTATTGATTCCGTTCGGAGCCATCACACCGTCGCCCGAAGAAGCCCTGAAGGCCGTCGCCGAAGTTATCAAAGTTGCCCCCGCCGATGACAAGGACAAGGCTGGTGACGACAAGGGCGGCGACAAGGGACAGGCGGCGCCCCAGGGCGGGCAGCAGGAAGCGCCGAGCCAGCCCGCGGCAGCCCCTGCCGCTCCGGCCCCGGTCGAGGCTCCGCCTCCGCCGATTGAAGCTCCGCCTCCGCCGCCGGCCGACCCGGTGTCGGTCTCGGAAGGACAAACCATCGATCAAGTTGTAGCGGCTTTGGGCCAGCCCGTGAAAAAGGCCAAGGTCGGAAGCAAGGATATTTACTATTACAAGGATTTGAAAGTCACGTTCGTCAACGGAAAAGTGACAGACGTGCAGTAGCCCGTAAGGGAGCAGGCTCGAAAGAGCCGACTGAGGAGATCGTCAAATGAGTATGCACGGAGTTCGAACCCCGTTTTCCGCCGGATGCCTGACCGCGTCGTTGGCGATGTTGTTGTTCGCCTATCCCGCGCTTTGCGCCGACAAAGCCAAACCGGCCGCGGCCAAACCTGCTGCTGCCAAGCCCGCTGCCGCGGCTAAGCCGGCCAGTGGAGGCGCCGGCGCGTCCCACAGCACCGGCGCGTCGACGGCATCGCATGGCCCGACTACCACGTCCACCGGTCATTCGGCTACTACAACCGGCGGCGCATCACACTCCACCGGTTCCACGGCCGGCACGCACGGCGCAACAGGTACGTCCACCGGTCACACCGGCGCCGCTGGAGGGGCCGGCGCTTCGCACGGCGCGCCCGGCGGGGCTGGCGCACACGGCAACGCCGCCTCGGCCCACGGCGGGCCCGCGGGCGGACATGGCGGTCCGGCCCCGCGCGGCCACACCACCATGCAGACCAGGAATGGCGCCGTTACCAGGCGTGCGGACGGACACGTCGCCGGGTTCCATGACAACCGGCGCGGCATGGACGTTCACCACGGTCTCAATGGAAGCCGGCACGTAATGGTCGAGCGTGGAGATCATTCCCGCGTCTTCGTCGGCCGCGGCGGCCGCGGCTATGTGCAGCATCCTTATATGTATCACGGTCACGAGTATGCCCGGCGCTCGTATTATCATGACGGCCGCTACTATCATGCCTATTATGGACGCTACTATTATCATGGCATGTACATGAACCCGTACTACCCGAGCTACTATTACGGAGCGGCTTTCTACGGATGGGCCTACAATCCGTGGGTCAATCCGGTTGCTTATGGCTGGGGCTGGGCCGGCAATCCCTGGTACGGATACTATGGCGCGTATTTCACGCCTTATCCGGTCTATGCCGGTCCGGCGTTCTGGCTGACGGACTATCTCGTCGCGCAGTCGCTGCAGGCGGCGTATGTGGCCAACGCCGCGGCCATGGCCAACCCCGCGCCACTTACGCCTGACGTGAAGCAACTCATCTCCGATGAAGTGAAACAGCAGATTGCCCTCGAGAACACCGAGGCCGCCGCCGCCAAACCGGACACCGAGCCGGACGCCGCCTCCAGCAGCATTCAGCGCCTGCTCACCGATGGCAAGGCGCATGTCTTCGTAGCCGGCACCGATCTCGACGTAACCGACGCCGGGGGCAACGAGTGCGCCCTCAGCGAAGGCGACGCCATCCAACTCCGCGGCTCGGTCGCGCCGGACGCGCAGGCCGCCAACCTCGCCGTACTGGCCAGCAAGGGCGGTAAGGAATGCCCGAAGGGCGACGTCGTTTCCGTGGCGCTCCAGGATCTGCAGGACATGCAGAACCACATGCGCGAGACCATCGATGCGGGCATGCAGGAACTGCAAAAGAAGCAGGGGCAAGGTGGATTGCCGGCTGCCCCGGCGGCCGCCAAGGC
>Ga0187887_10000032_pt1 | contig 127140 bp, 102 predicted proteins | sample June2016WEW_7_10_FD_132977 | JGI IMG/M metagenome (GOLD analysis project Ga0187887, IMG submission 132977) | Peatland microbial communities from SPRUCE experiment site at the Marcell Experimental Forest, Minnesota, USA - June2016WEW_7_10 | ecosystem: Environmental > Terrestrial > Soil >... | reverse complement strand
TCCCCCCGGCTGTCGAGTGGGCGTCCTCGCCCACTCATCCAGCGGCACACTCGAATTTCACAAGCTCCTGCCTCACCGAGAACCGGGAACCGAGAACTGGGAACTGCCCCCAGGTCCCACCATGAACGACTTCACCACAATCCCGTTCGGCTGCAAGCCTACGGGAATCATAGTCAGCAGCGAATACTCCGTCGGCTCCAGCTTGCGCGGAACCCGCCGCTGAATCACGGTCACATCGCCCGCTTGCGTATCCAGCACCAGCAGATATCTCTGATCCTGCGACAGCGCCAAACCGTCCGGTCGGCTGCCCACTTCCAACGTGGCAATCCTGCGCCCCAGGTCGATATCGTAAACTGCGACGCTGTCCGAACCAAAGTTGCTGACGTAAAGCCGCGAATTATCGCTCGAGATCACCGCGTGGGCGGGATGCTGCCCCAGCACCGTGCTGCTTCCGACCTCGTCATTCCCCGTCTCCACGATCGAAACGCTGTCGGAATCGAAATCGCAAACCACCAACTCGCCGCCATCGGGCTTGAGCGCCAGGCTCACCGGAGTCTTGCCTACATCGAGCAAAGCCAGCACGCGATCGCCGTTGGCTCCGCCCGCATTCTCTTTCTCGCCCGCCGCCAGCGCGATCGAAGCCACCTGCGACGACCCCGAACACGCCACAAAGGCCTTGCTCGAATCCGGCAGGATCGCGACATCCTCCGGATGCTCGCACACCGGCAACGTCGCTCGCACGCGCAGACGCCGGGCGTCGATCAGAGAGACCGAATTGTCGTTGCGATTCGACACCACGACGGTGGCGCCATCCGGCGAAACCCGCGCCAGTCCCGCGCCCGCGCCCACCGGAACATTGCCGATCACCACGCGCTTGTCCAGGTCGATCACCGAAACGTTCGCCGACCCCGAGTTCGCTACATAAGCGCGCTGGCCATCCTCCGACACATCAATAAAGTAAGGCCGGCCGTGCACCCCGATCACAGCCACGACGGCATTTTTCCCGGCGTCGATCACGCTGATGTTATTCGACCCGGAATTTACCACGTAGATTTCATTCTTCTTCCTGTTGGCGGCCACGCCGGTCGGCGACATGCCGACAGGAATGGTCTTCGCCAGTTCAAACGTCCGCAAATCGATCACGCTGACCGTGTTGCTCTTGCCGTTGCTGACGTAGGCATATTCCCGATACGCCGGACCGTAATCCGGCAAGGCTCGCTCGCGAAAATACCACCAGGCAAAGCCGCCCAGCAGCGGTACCAGAACCATGATGAACAGGAGTCTTCGCAAGGCAGTCGGCGCTTCCCACAGAGACGAGCCAGAGTATCAGAAATGCAGGAGAAGCCGCCTTTGGGAACAGCCCTAAAGAACAGCCACCCTAATGTGGGGACAGCCGCCCCTGTCCGTCGAGCGCAGCTCGACTTTCCCGCTCGTCGTGACAGTGATCGTCGCGGCAAAGATTATCGTGGGCAAACTGCGCCGGCCCGTAGCCGTTTAGCGTGGCGCACTTTGCTCGGCGGATTCCCGCACGGTCTCTCCGCCAGCCTTCGCGTCGCCAGCCCTTAGCTCCTCAATAAAAGCGACCGCGGCCTGGCTCGAAACCTGGATCTCTCCGTCGAACACAACCATCAATCTCCCCGATCCCACCGCCTGAAAACGAGCCCGCTGCAACTTCGCGTGCCCTTGCGCAGCCGAAGGCAGCAAAGCGTTGAAATCACCGCCCTGTCGCGCCGCGGAAAGCACGGTTGCGCTGATCGTATCGCGCACCGCATCGCCCAGCGAGCCCGAGCGCAGCAACTCTCCCACTAAACCATTGGCGTCGATGCGCCGGACCTTTTCCAGCAATCGCAACTCTCCCCCTTCGCCCACGGCCGGTGTCAATTCCACTTCGATCGTCCCCGCGCCCTCCGCGATCTCATTCGCATCTCTGCCGAAGCACGACCAGCGCTCGTAGTGCAATTGCGCCACCGCTACGCTCGCCGGGGCCAGCGGAGCCAGCGTAGCGCTCTGAATCGCAATGCGCTCTCCGCAACGCTCCTCCCGATCCAGTTGGGCCCGTAGCAAGGCAGTCATATTTTCCTGCACGCCCGAAAAATCCGCGGTCAACTCAACCGTGTATGTCTGTGCGGCGTTCGCGAGCCCGGACGCCGTGCCCTGAGAAATCAAGCCAGACATAGGAATCGCGACAGCCTTATCCGCCACAACCACCGAATTCTTCAAGGCAGCCAAGTGAAAAGCGCCGCCGCTGCCGTCGAAATCTCCAATCCCCATCTCCTCGCCCAGCCCAACCTCTTCGCTCTGCAAAGTCTCCAGCAAGCGGTCGAGGCCTTGCAGGGTCAGTAGCGCCGGCGTCCCGCCGGCTGTCCAGCGGGCGTTCCGCCCACTCTGCGCGAGATCGGAGTTGGCCTTCGTCACCCGCTTCATCATCTCTTTCAAGCCGATTTTTTGCCGCTCAGAAAGCCCGTCCAGAAATTTAGCGGTCCCGGTTTGTACCGTTTCCAACTCCTGAAAAAAAGCTGCGGCACGAGCGTTTGCCTCGGCGCTCGTTGGATCCTTGCCCAGCCCGGCCAGCCAAGCCCGCAGCTGCGCCCGCGCCAAGCCAGTGCTTTTCTGTAGCCCGACGAACTCAGCGATCTGCTGGCTGCTAGCCTCAACCGCCAGCGCGTCGTGAAAATCTTTAAGATCGTCTTTCACCGAAACGCCGGTCGGCTTGCCCAGGTTATCCAGCCCGCCCACCACCTCGCTGCCGCCCCCGATATTGCGTCCCGCGCCGCCGCGCTGTGCCCACACGCCGCACGGGGAAGCCAACATGGCGCACATGAATGCCGCGGCACAAAACGAATTGCGAAACTGACTGCGAAACATGTCCAGATCTCCAAGACGCGGACGGGTAGAAGGTCGCAAATGAAGTATGACCCATTACGCCCGCAGAAGCCAGCAACCAGCCTAGATTGGCCGATCGGCGCGAAAAACGCCACCAGCTTTACAGTTCTTTGCAAAGAAAGAGGAAAAGCCCGCCGAAGAACTCCCAGCAGCCTTTGGACACCTGCTGAAAAAACTCAGATCTCTCGCCGCTCTCCGCGCGGCCCTTCTCCGCGTTGCTCCGCGATGAAAGCCTCTAACTTGCGCGACCAACAAGAAACCGAGTCCCAACGCAAAAACTAAAAACTCAATCCAGATTCAACTCCATTTGCACCGGCGGCAGAACTTCCAGCTTCGGATGATCCCGGTCCCGCCAGAAAACGTCGAAGCACTCCCCCTCGCGCTCCGGCTTCCACGCGCTGCCGTCGGCAAAGGACACGCTGCTGGGGACAAACACCCAACCCAGCACCGTCTGCTCCAGCGCGGCCGGGTAGTCCTTCATCTCCAAGCTCTTCTGCTGACCCGCCGCGAGCGTCTGCTCCGAACTCCAATGCCCGCCCGAAAAAGGCCGCCGCAGATACTGCGGTCCCAGAAAGTGCTCGGCCTCCAGCCCAAAGCTCCGAATCGGCTTGCCACTGGCATTTTCAACCGTGAGCGAAAACTTCCCCGCCGTATTCCAGAACTCCCCATGCACAAATTTCAGTGGGCAAGACCGCGCAGAAGGCTGATAAATCGTATAGGTAGCCATCATCCCGGCCTCCATGTGGTCGGCCACGTGGCAGTGAAAAAGCCAAGTCCCTGGATTATCCGCCAGCATATCCACGGTCACCATGCTTCCCGGCAGCAACTCAATCACATCCGTAGTCCGCGATCGATCCCTCACCGTCTTGCCGTGCCAATGCGGAGTGTGCAGATCCTGCTCGCTTCCCATGCCCAGCAAATACCAGCGCACACTCTCTCCCCGCTTCATGACCAGCCCCGGCAAATTGCCAAAAATATAGCCGTTAATGCTATGGAACTGCCCCGCGTTTTTTCCCTTGAGTTCGTCGAACATCATGAACAGGGCCACAAACTCGCGCTCCACATCTTTCGGGCTGCCGTCGGCCCGAGCCTTTCCCTTAGCAGTAACGATAATCGGCCCCAGCAATCCGGCATTCGTTTCCTTCGACTCGTCAGTGTGCCCGTGATACCACCAGACCTTCGAACTCAGCTCGCCCGGCCCCGGCCCGCTATCGGCGTCCGCCTGCCAGCGATAAGTGAAGCGCGCACCCGGCGGAATCGCCGCCCCGCGTCCCCCCGGAAGATACATCGACCCCTCATTCTCCTTGTCATACCGCAGGCCGTGAGGATGGATGCTGTGTGCAACCTGGCTGCGATTCATGAACTCGACCACAATCGAGTCGCCCACCTCAGCCCGAATCACCGGTCCGAGAATACCCAGCCACTCAGCCTGCGGCCGGCGGGTAGAAAATGTGGAGTCCGTATATTCGATATACCGTGTCTTGGCCCAGCGCGTCTGCGAGGTCCAGGGCCGCGGGATGATCCCGCCGTGGATCAGATCCCGCCCGCTGGGCGCGTAGTCCCAGGTAACATCTTCGGCGGCGATAAAGTAATGGCGGGTAGCGGCGGCACAGGGAGGGACCAGCCAAAGTAGCGGCCACATCAGAAGAAGAAGAATCTTCCGCCTTCGAAAACGGCGTTCGGGGCTGCTAAAGACTCCGCCGGCAGTCAAAGAATATTGTCGCACGTGGAAAACGCTTCAGTATAACTTCTCTCGCGGTAAAGGTGCGGTTTGCGGATTTCCACCACTTTCCATCCGGGTGGGTCATGCCGAAGTCCCCGCGTTTTCTCGAGAGGGGCGAGGCATCTCCATCCCCCCGGAACTGCTCCAACAGCAAACCCGCCAAGGTTTAGGCGCGGGCGCCATCCTCGTGGCTTTTCCCCGCTGCGCCGCCCTTTTCCGTAAGCGCCTCCGGGGGCGCTTCGATCTTAACTTCCACTTCGGATCCCGGCTTCAGTGCGACCTTGTTGCCGTTCTCATCCGTTAGAGTGTTTTCGATGCGAATCTCCTTATACAAATGATCCGCCCCTTCGATCGCGATCTGCGCTTTCTCGGGGATGGCGGGGTGCGGAGACTTGATAATCTTTTCGACGGTAGCCGGCAGCGTAGTGTTGGCGTTGGCGCTCATGGCAGTCTTTGAGAACTCCTGTCTTATATGGGCAAACTTAGTATGCCTGGCTCAGGATTTGGTTGCCCCTTTATGAGGGAACCAGTCGCAAGGCGGGCGCTGCGAACCCAAAAATCTAAGTCCCGATTCGCGCCAGCCTACAACCTTTGAGTATATTCTCTACATTTTTTACCTTGGGCGGAATACAGGGTTTCTGGTATGTTCAATACAATCATTACCGACTGAGTTCCCGGATCGGCCGCTGTTCAGTGGTTAGCGGCCACAAATCCCCGGAAAAGCCACTTCCGTTGGAACCACCTCCGCGTCCGCTCGCGCCAGGCAGTGGCACCGCAGTTCGCAAGTCGGATGTCAATCATAACTTCGTTGGAGAACTATGGCATGCTGAACTGTATTCCTGTCTGCATGAAGTCTATCCGCGTAACCGCCTCCCTTCTAGCGGTATGCGCATCCGCCGCATCCGCCGGGGTCATCGTTACCTCTCCCGCCAACGGCGCAACTCTGCAAGGCGCGGTGCAATACGCCGCCACCGCCACCAGCGCCTCGTGTTCGAAGGGCGTGGGATCCATGGGCATATACTCCGCTCCAGGGGTTTTGGCCTACGTGCAAAACGGTGCCAGCCTGAATACCACGCTCACCCTCAATCCCGGCACCTACAACACCGTAGTCGAAGCCTGGGACAACTGCGGCGGAGCCTCCACGGCGGGAATCACGATCACAATCACCGGCCGATCCGGCGTCTCTATAACTTCGCCCGCCAACAACGCTGCGGTCGGCTCGCCCGTGAACTTCACCGCCACCGCTTCCACCACCTGCGCCCAGGGCGTGGGCTCCATGGGCATCTACACCGCGCCCTATCAGCTTGCCTACGTAGTGCAAGGCGGGAATATGAATTACAACCTGTCGCTAAGCCCGGGAAAATACAACGCCGTCGTCCAGGAGTGGGATAAATGCGGCGGCTCCGCAGCCGCCCCCGTAACCATTACCGTGGGCGGCAAATCCTTCACCAACCTCCAGTCCAGCGGCGGATGGGCCGCCGCCGGCCAGGGACCTCCCTACTTCATCGACTGCAATCCCTGCGGCCCGCAAATCACCTGGTGGATGGGCCAGGGCATCAAATCCCCTTCCCTGTCCGGATCGTCCACCCAATTCAACATCGGTGGAACCGGCCCCTACTGGGACGTCTTATTCAACAACCATCTGATCGGCGTAGATTCCTCCCAAGGCCTGCCCGATAACAATCACACCCTCGTACCCAGCTTGCACAACTTCACCTACGACGTCTATTTCTGGGGAGCGAATCTCGAACTCGCGCAAGCGGTCGAGTTCGATCTCAATCAGTTCTTCGCCGGCCTGGGTTTCATCTGGGGGCACGAGTGCCGCGTCGCCGGAGGCAACGAATGGGATATCTGGGACAACCTCAACCAGCGCTGGGTTCCGACCGGTGTGCCCTGCAATCCCATCAACAATGCCTGGAACCATCTCACCATTCAGGTCGAGCGCACTTCCAGCAACCAGCTCCTGTATCAATCCATTACGCTGAATGGTGTAACCCACGACTTGAACATAACTTACAATCCCGGCTCCGCTCCCGGCTGGTATGGCGTGACCATCAACTACCAGATGGATGGCAACAACACCCAAGCGCCCTACACCGTTTATCTTGACGAATTAACCTTCTCCTACCAGTGAAGTGAAGCAGGAGCGATCTGGATGGGGGTGCAATAGAGATGGAGTGGGAGGGGAAGGGAGGGAGTCAGATCACGTGCACTCCGTGGCTCCCCGGCCGTTCTCCGCGATTCAAGCTTTTAAGAACGCCGCCACCGGAACAGAATCCGAGACGGGGCCAGCAAGGCTAACATAATAATCCTCAAATACTTTGGACAGCCCACCACATTCCCAAAAAATTTTACTTCCCTCACACTTTTTGATTTCCACTCTTCGCCTTCTCACCACAGGTGTACAATCCACTTAAGAAAGCACTGGTTTGCGTCCTTCGTCGCCAAACCCGAGGTGCTCATGAACGTTCACTTCAGTTACCGGCTGCACAAAACTCCCGCCGTCGAAAAGGATATCCAACATCAAATCGAAAGACTGCGCAAGCGCCTGCAGATTTTTCGCCCCGAACTCATTCATCTCAAGGGCGTGGTGGAAGAAATCTCGCCTCGCGAAGGCACCAGCGTGGCCTTGAATCTACGCCTACCCTCGGGCCAAATGGCGGTAGAAGAAAAAGCTCCCACCGCCGCGGCCGCGGTCAAGAGCGCCTTCGAAGATCTGCTGCAGCAAGTCGGCAAACACAAAGACCTGCTGCGCTCCGCCCATAAATGGACTCGCCGCCAAAAGGACGCTTCGGAGAAACACAGCCGTTCTGTGCCCTTTGAGAAAACCCTAGCCGCAGTATTCCCGCCGCAGGTTTCCTCCGACGACGTGCGCTCCTACGTCAACGTAAATCTCTCGCGCCTCGAGCTTTTTGTAGAACGCGAAATCTATTTCCGGGAGGCCTCCGACGATCTCGCCCCGGATTCGATCAGCAAAGAAGAAGTGATCGACGAAACCATCGCCGCCGCTCTCGACGGGGGCCAGGAAAAACCCGAGCGCCTAGCCCTCGAACCCTGGCTCTACCGCCTAGCCCTCAACGCCCTCGAGCAACTCTCGCGCGCCGACGACAGCAACCGCAATTCCGTGCATCTCGAAGAGTCCGCTCGGCCGCGCAACGTAAAGGCCAGCGACGAGCCCGAACTGCAATTCCACCAGCCCGATGAAGCCATCACCGAAGAAACCATCATCGCCGACGATCGCGTCTCCACTCCCGAAGAAATTGTCGGCTCCGACGAATTAGTCCGCCTCATTGCGTCCTCCCTCCGCGACATTGCCTCCGCTCATCGCGAAGCCTTCATCCTCCACGCCGTCGAAGGCTTCGGCGTCGGCGAAATCTCCGCCATCACCGGCGTCCCCCAGGAAAGCGTGCTCCACTCCATCTCCGCCGCCCGCGCCCACTTGCGCAAGTCGCCGGGCCTAGCCCGGCAATTCAAAGGTCGCTTCATTTCTGCCGGCACCGCATAAAATCGCTCCCCGAAGAAGGACTTGTACCGCCATGATTACTCGTGACCAAGTTCGTGAATTAGCCCAATTCGAAGACCAACGCGGATGCGCTCTCAGCTTCTACCTTCAACCCGCGCCCCCGCGCAACAAAGCTCACAAAGAAGAATCGATTCTCACCAAAGACCTGGGGCGCGAAGCTCTGCGCGCCATCGAAAGCAACGGCAAGTGCGAATCCGCCCGCGCCGATCTCGACCGCATCCTGCAACTTTCCCATGATCTGCTCGGCTTGCGCGGCAACGGCACCCACGCCAAAGCCGTATTCGCCAGCTCGGCGCAGAACTTCTGGCGCGAATACGACTTGCCCGCGCAACTCAACGGCACTCAACTCTTCGTCGACCGCCACTTCCACCTCAAGCCTCTCGCCCACCTGCTGGGAGCCTTCCCCACCCTCGGCATCGTGCTGGTCGATCGCCATCGCGCCCGCCTCTTCGATCTCCGCCTCGGCGAACTCACCGAACGCGAAGGCTTCTTTCATCCTCTCACCCGCCGCGGCCGCAGCGATGGCTTCGCCGGCTACGATGGCGGCCACGCCCAGCGCCGCATCGCCGATGAAGCCCGCCACCACTTCAAGTTCGTGGCCGAGGTCATCAAAGACGCGCTGGATAAAGGCATGTTCGAAAAATGGATTCTCGGCTGCCAGGATACGCACTGGCCGCACTTCGAACCGCAACTGCACTCCTACGTAGCGCAAAGACTTCTGGGCCGCTTCTCCGCCGAAGTGGCGCACGTAAGCCGCGAAGAAATCCGCTCCCAAGCCGAACGAATTTTCGCCCGCTCGCAACAGGAACGTTGCCGCGAAACGGTTCGCGAAGTCATCAACCAATCCCGCGGCAACGGCCGCGGCGTCACCGGATTGCGCCGCGTGCTGCGCTCCCTGGAAATGGGCGAAGTGCAAACTCTCCTGATTGGCGAAAACTACGCCGCGCAAGCCGTCGAGTGCGCCGGCTGCGGCCATCTCGACGCCCATCTCATCGCCTTCTGCCCCGTCTGTGGACGCGAGACCCGCAAAGTAGTCGACGTAGCCGAAGCCATCCTGCCCTGGGTAATTCGCCGTGACCTCGAGCTTTTCTACGTGAAAGACGACGCCGAATTCGACCATGTAGGCAACATCGCCGCCCTCTTACGCTACCGCACCGAGGCCGCCACGAGCGCGCGCCCCCTAACCGCAGCGCGCATCAGCGCGGCCTCCGGCCGCCAGGTGGGCCGCTACCGAGGCCTAGCCAGCGGCTAAGTTCAACATCTTAGGATGAAAAGGCGGAGACATCCGCCAATGGGGAAAAGTAAATGTGGGAACAGCCGCCCGGGCGCGCAAAAGTGTCCCCGGAAAAAAATCACTGCTCACGATTGGAAAAGCCCGCCCGTGCTGCACCTGCAGGCCGCAGGTATCGATGCGGGCAGCGCCGAACCCCATGTCGCCGGGCCTGCCCACTGCGATCCCCAGCCGGTGCGCCGCTTCAGCAGCTTCACCGCCGATCGGCATCGCATGGCGCAAGGGCGGAAGACCTGCCGCATCCAGACCGTGGCCATGCCAGCCACTGGAACGTACTGGATAGGGCGGCATCCGATCCTCGAAGAGCACGGGCTGGGGCAGACGAAGACATGGCTGTTTTACGTAAGGGTGATCTTCTGACCTGCTGGAACCGATCTGCAAACCTGCTACCGATGGGAGACATGCCTGATCTTGGTCTTCATGAAAATTGCACAATCACGCGCAACACAATTCTAGATTTCTATTCGACAGCGACGCTCGACGAACGCGCAGGATTTTCTTGCCCAGCAGCATTGTGGCTCTGGCCTTGCTCTTAATTTCAAATTCATTCATCCTTGGACTAGCCACGAAACCCGGGATCTACGCCACGGCATGGTATCCTTCCCGCTTTGCATAGCAGGAGGAACTGATGACTTTCTCGCGCCGTGATTTCGTAAAGACATCCGTCCTCGGTGCAGTCGCCGCCGGCGTGGGAGCGCGGGCCGAAGGCGCATCCGCGGACTCCCCATCCCAGTCCAAGCGCCCCATCATCGTCTGCGCCAACAATGGCTACGCCTATCTCGAAGACGCCTTTGCCTTCCTCAAAACCGGCGGAGACACGCTCGACGCCGCGCTGCGCGTAGTCAAAGGCCCCGAAGACGATCCCAAGGACGACAGCGTAGGTCTAGGCGGCCTGCCCAACGAAGAAGGCGTGGTCGAACTCGACGCCTGCTGCATGCACGGACCCACGCGCCGCGCCGGCTCTGTCGGCGGCGTGCGCAACATCAAGAACGTGTCGCTGATCTCAAAAGCCGTGATGCAGCACACCGGACACGTCATGCTCGTGGGCGAAGGTGCAGAGCGCTTCGCGGTCGACGTCGGCTTTCCCCGCGAAAATCTGCTCACGGAAAACTCCCGCAAGATCTGGCTGCTGTGGAAGGAATTCCATTCCAGCGCCGACTGGTGGGGACCAGGCTTAGCCGACCCGCACTGGCAGCCGCCGGAGCCGGCTCCGAGCAAGCCGCAATCCCAACTCTGGCTCGAACGCATCGAGAAACTGCAAGCCAAGGCCGCCGCTCTAGGGATCGAGCCCGAGTGTCAGCGAGCGGCGGTGCGCAAAGTCTTGTTTCCGCCCAGCGGCACGATTCATTGCTCGGCTCTGAGCGAGAAAGGCGAAATCTCCGGCTGCACCACCACCAGCGGATTAGCTTTCAAACTCCCCGGCCGCGTCGGCGATTCGCCCATCATCGGCGCGGGCTGCTACAGCGATCAGGACGTAGGTTCGGCCGGCGCAACCGGCAGCGGCGAAGAGAATATCAAAGTCGCAGGCGCGCACACCATCGTCGAAAACATGCGCCACGGCATGACTCCGCACGAAGCCGGCATGGACGCGCTCAAACGCATCGTCCGCAACTACAACGGCGACATGAACAAGTTGCGCTTCGTCGACATGACCTATTATGTGCTGCGCCAAGACGGCGCCTACGCCGGCGTCTCGCTGTGGCAGGGCTACTCAAAGGGCAATCCGCACAAGATTGCGATTCACGACGGCACACTCCGCGCCGAAGTAACCGTGAGCTTGCTCAAAGGATACTCGCAGGACTTTCCGCCGTTCCCCAACATCCCGGAAGAGCTAAAGAAAGATTCGGAGTACCTGAAGTAGCCGCGAAAGCGTTTTCAGCGAACGATTTCGACTCCGGCTTCGGAGGCTGCTGCCAACAACTGGCGGTCGAGCGTTGCGAGCGGCAACTCTTGCTGGCGCGCGTTCTGGAGATAAACGGCATCGTAAGCTGTAAGCCGGAACTCTCGCGCCGCATTCCGCAGTGATCGCGTCGAAACGACGTCCCGACCATTCTCGCTGGCTTCTGCAAACTTAAGATCGAGATTTCGAAGAGGGTCCGCCGTTCCTGAAGAGATCAGCACGCCGCGCCTTTCGGAAAACGACGAATCCGTTTGCGACCTCAAATTGGCAGAGCGCAGGAACTACGGCCCAACTACCGCGCAGCAACTACGGCCTTACGCGGTCGGCATACGGTGCCGTCGGACGATCAATGAACCATGCCAGAGCGACGGAAGCGGCGAGCACAAAACGCTTTCACTGCGGCCCCCTTCGATCAAATCCTTGATGGTCATGCCTTTGGGGAGAGGCTTGGCGCGCTTGCGTACCCGCTCAATGTCGTCAAGATTTCTTTTGGATTGACCTGTTGGTGAGCGGGCACGATGAGAGCCGTCAGCTTGCCTCGTTTCGTGACCCCGATCTGCTCGCCTTCGCTGACACGCTCTACCAGCTCCGAAAGTTTTTGTTTCGCTTCGAATCGGCCGACGGTTCGCTGAGTCCCCGAATCACATAGATTAATAGTCAAGATGAATCGGGCGCCGGACACAACCATTTTCGAGGCTACCTCTACGTGAACCTCACCTTCACATCTGGCCCTTTCTCCAGATGGATGCTCTCGATGAAGCGTACCTTGCCGGTCTGATGGGTAAGGATCACCGACGAAGTCCGCGTGCCTTCGCCGAAGAAGCGGACACCTTTCAACAGCGCGCCGTCGGTCACGCCGGTGGCGGCGAAGATGAGTTGCTTGCCCGGAGCGAGGTCTTCGGCTTCGTAGATGCGATTCTTGTCTTTCACTCCCATGCGGACCAGGCGTTCTTCCTGGTCGGGCTTCACCACCAGGCGGCCGAGCATGTAGCCGTTGAGGCAGCGGATCGCGGCGGCGGTAATCACGCCCTCGGGAGCGCCGCCGGAGCCCATGACTGCGTGCACGCCCGTTCCAATCACCGCTGCGGCGATGCCTGCGGAGAGATCGCCGTCTCCGATGAGACGGATGCGCGCGCCCGCGGCGCGAATATCGGCAATCAGCCGCTCGTGCCGCGGACGGTCAAGCACGATCACCACTAGGTCTTCCACATCGCGCTCCAGGCGCTTGGCGATGTTCTTCAAGTTGTCGGCCACGGGAGCGTCCAACTCAACCGCGCTTTTGCACGATGGACCGACCACAATTTTTTCCATGTAGCAGTCGGGAGCGTTGAGCAGACCTCCGCGCTCCGACGCTGCCAGCACAGTGATCGAACCGGGCGCGCCGGTGGCGCACAGGTTGGTGCCTTCGAGCGGGTCGACGGCGATATCGACCTCCGGTACCTCGCGGCCATCGGTAAATTCGGCGCCCACTTTTTCGCCGATGTAGAGCATGGGCGCTTCGTCGCGCTCGCCCTCGCCGATCACGATGGTGCCGCGCATGGGGATTGTCTCCATCGAATGACGCATGGCCTCGGTCGCCACTTGATCGGAGAGCTTGCGCTCGCCCTGCCCCATGGTGCGCGCCGAGGCGATGGCCGCGACCTCCACCACCCGCAGGAAGCGCGACGCTAGGTCGCTTTCAATGTTCTGCCCAAAGCTGCGAGCCTTATTTTCCATCCGCGTTTGCGTAGCCATGCGAGCCTCCCGATCGCCCAGACGATGATCGCCAAACGACGATTGCCTGGACGATGATTGCCTAGACGATGATTGCCTAGAGCGGGCATTGCCGTAGGCGAAGCCGCTCCTACGAGCACCGCGCATCATGCTCCAATCGGCGGGCCGGAGTCAAGAAGTAGAAGGCCCTATGGCTGTGTGCTTGAGGGCACGGCTCATGTGGAAACAGCCGCCTTGGCTGTCAGCGGAGCGAAGCGAGGCCCGTGTGGAGCGGACACGCATGTCCGCTGCCGCCGGAGTTGGAGTTGATGTGGAAGTCGCAACGCTGAACGGGCTCGAAAAAAAATACAGGACGAAACAAATAAAATACCTGTAATCAGCAGCTTGCCGACTTTCGACCGGAGCGAATCCCGCTAAAATATCGGATCTAAAGGACTTGTCCGCAAAATGTTGGGAATGCGTTATTTGGCTGCGAGCGGAGAGATCACGGTTGACGGCCCGTCTTGCCGACTCTCGAGAGAGGCTACGACTTGATGGCCGTCGATTACCATCCCGACTCCAATGCTAAGTTGCTGGCAGTATCCCAAGGCCGCGTAGGTTTTCTCGTGCGATTTTTCGACCTACAGTCTTCCTTGTCGCATCCAAGGCTGTAAAAAATCGGAGAGGCGACAAGGTGAAGCCTCGTCTGCGCCTCGTTATGACGTAGTCCGCAATCGTTCGCGACGGCCCGCCATGCAAGCTGTCGAATTTGTCCTGGCAAGACTCGAAATCGCCGGCCGAATCTGGTGTAGAAGTTGCTACAAAAACGGGGGGGGCAACCACCCGATGGGCACGAAGTCAAAGTCCCCACCCTAGGTCGCAAAGAACGCGATTACGGATGGGGCGGGGCACCTCTTTTGCTCTACTTTCTCTCTTGCTCTACTTTCTCTTTTGCTCCTTCTTCTTTGATCGGGAGGCGGGCCTGTGGCGGCAGGCGGACAGGAGTGCCCGCCCCACACCGTGCCGTCTGGTACTACTGGGAGTTCGCTGGGGCCTGGCTTTGATCGGCTGGGCCGGTTAGGTTGCCGATTACGTCGCCGGAGACGATCATTTCTACGCGGCGATTTAGTTGGCGGCCGGCGGCCGTGCTGTTGTCGGCTACGGGGTCGGCTTTGCCGAGGCCGCGCGCGGCTACGTTGTTCATGTTGACTCCCTGGCTTACGAGGTAGTCGCGCACGGCTTCGGCGCGCTTGTCGGAGAGCGATTGGTTATATTCGTCGCTACCGACGGAGTCGGTGTAGCCTTCGATCTGCAGCTTGAGATCGGGATAGGCGAGCACGATGCCGGAGACCTTGGCCAGGCGCTCTCGGGCTTCGGGCTTCAGGGTGTACCTGTTGAAGTCGAAGAGCACGTCGGGCATGCTGACGATTAGGCCGCGGGCGCTGTCGCGGGTCTGCAGCACCTGATTGAGTTGAGCCAATAGACGCGCGCGCATCTGCTCTTTCTGTTGGATGGCCTCCTGGCGCTGCTGTTCGGCTTGCGCGGCGGCGGCCTGAGCTGCGGCGGCTTGGGCTTCGGCCTGCTGTTGCTGGGCTTGCGCGGCGGCTTGCTGGCGCTGGGCTTCGGCCTGGGCTTGTTCGGCTTGGGCGCGCATGCGGGCGTCTTGATCAGCTTGCGCTTGAGCTTGCTGGGCCTGGGCTTGCGCCTGTTGGGCTTGCTGCTGGGCTAAGCTGGCATCGGCTTTGGCTTGGGCTTCGGCTTCTTCGTGAGCGCGGCGTTCGGCGTCGATCTTGGCTTGTTCTTTGCGGCGCAGGGTTAGGACGCGCGCGTCTTCTGCCATCTGCGTGGCGCCGCGGGCGGCCGTGCCGATGGGAGTGCGGCCTTGTTTGCGTTGGTAGTAGTCTTCGGCGCGCTGCAGCATGTCTTCGGCTTTGGTGAGGGTGTCGGCGGCGTACTGCTGGGCTCCGGCGGCTTTGGCGATCACGACCGCGTTGCGCGCTTCGAGCAAATCCAGCGGAACTTTGATGCTGGCTGCGCTTGCGGGGAGCTGATCGGCGGGGATGTCGATGGTGTACTGCTGGCCTTCGAGCACGTCGAATTTGGCGTCGATGGGCTCTTCGAAGCCTTTGGTGCTCTGCTTGATTACGTTCTCCGCAACCACTTTGTTGCTGGGATGCGTGACTGCGAAGTAGGGCTCGGCGGTGATGATCATGCCGAAGGCTTGCAGGTCGGTGGTGACATCGATTTTATCCTTGCCGTTGTCGCCGGGAAGAACTTCGCCGAGATTCACGGCGCGGCCTTCGGGCGTGATGGCCCAGAGCACGTAGGTGAGGAACTGCCCGCCGAAGCGGTTGGCGGGGGAGAGATGCTTGAGCTCTACGCTGATTGCGAGGCGACCGGTTTTGCCTTCGACTTTGGCCTTACCTTCGACGTCGGGCATGAGGTCGGTGCCGCGGAAGTCTACTTCGGTGGAACCTCCGCGGTTGCGGTAGTTCACGGCTTTGGTGGTGCGCGAATAGACCTGCACGCGGAAAACCGGCATGTCGTTCTGTCCGGTGTCCTGGTTCATCTGCGTGGGGGCGTTATCTTGGTCGGGCGCGGGGGCTTGCGCTGGGTGCGGGTCGGTCGGGTACATGGAACCGGAGGGCTGGTCTTGCGATCGCGCTAATAGTGCGCCGGAGAGAGCGAACACGGCCAACAGAAGGGTCGATTTTTGAGTGGCGATTTTTGAGAGCGGATTCATAGCGTTGATCCTCGGTCCTTTCCCAGACGCAACGGGGTTTGCGTATTCCATCACACTGTCTGCCAAAGTAAGCACGCGAGGGGGAAACATCCATACAGGGCATCAAGTAGATTTCTCCGGGCTTTACGGGTCCTGCCTAAGGGAGAACGACCGGGGGGTTGACACGTTTTCGAGAGTACAATCAACCGATGTTTTTCAAAGTTGTTGGCGAAATTCTCGATGTGGAGACAATCGCGTCGAGACAAGGTAGTCGCGAGGGCGCAGGTTGCGAAAGCGATACGGTGGTCGGCGCTGGCGAAAGCTCAAAGGGACGGCATCCCCACGGTTGGCCGATAGTACGATAGGTTACGCTGAGCTTCACTGGTAGGAAGCGCATGGGGTCGGCATGAAAGAACTTAAGATCCAGCGAATTTTTGAAATCCAATAAAGAAAAGAAGTGAGTTGGGTTTTGTGGTTTGCGTAAAAAACAAGAATTACGCCGCGTCTCTGGAGTGGCGAAAACTCTATCAAGTCGTCACCGACGGGGTCACGACCAAAGTACATCACATACGAGTCATCGACGAATCTGGCGAGGACTATCTTTGTTCGTGAGCAAACTTCGTTCCGGTGCAGTTGCCCGAATCGGCTGAAAGGGCTGTGCGGCGGGCGAGTCGGTCGTCTCCTAATTTGCCGATGCTTCGCTCAGGGCAGGCCCCCAGCCACCGGGACGGCGGCGCTACGGCCATAGCGAGGGGAATTCGGCCACGACTGAGGAGTTACTGCGGAAGCTAATTCTTAGTGCCTGGTTTAGAATAGGGACATGCCCACCGAACTTAATTTCGGACCTTACGTTGACGTGGAAGATGGCAAGAAAGTCGTTAAGGATTTGACTTTCGGCAACCCTACGCCTGAGGGTGTGGTGCTGACCACGCTTGATTCGGCTGTGAATTGGATGCGCAAGGGCTCGATCTGGCCGATGACATTCGGGCTGGCTTGCTGCGCGATCGAGATGATGTCGATGGGGGCGGCGCGTTTCGATATTGCGCGCTTTGGGGCGGAGGTATTTCGTCCGTCGCCGCGGCAGAGCGATTTGATGATTATTGCGGGGCGCGTGTCGAACAAGATGGCGCCGGTGATTCGGTTGTTGTGGGAGCAGATGCCGGAGCCGAAATGGGTGATCTCCATGGGCGCGTGCGCTACTTCAGGCGGAGTGTTCAATAATTACGCGCTGGTGCAGAGCGTGAACCAGGTGATCCCGGTGGATATTTACGTGCCGGGTTGTCCGCCGCGGCCGGAGCAGTTGATCTACGCGATCACGCTGTTGCAGGATAAAATTCAGAACGAGCGCGGGACGATTCGGAAGGCGCTTAACCTGTCTTAATCTTTGGCGCGGACGAGCGCGCTTGCTAGGGCGATTGGCTCCGCTTCTTCTGGGGCGCAATGGCGATCCCCGGCGCAGCTGAGTGTTACGAAACTTGTGTCGTCCGCTGAAGCGGACCCGATTTATCCTACTTCTCCTCTCCCGGCACTCTGCCGTGCCGGACTTTCCTATCCCACCCCCCTCCGGCGTTGATCCGGCAGGCGCTCCGGGGCTGAGCCTGCTTGACCCGACGAGATTTTTTCCCGTGCAATAGCAAGTGCTTTACGCAGAGCGAGTTGAAGTGAGATGGGAATCCCGAATTGGTCTTTGCCTGCGGGGAAAGAAAGCGAAACCATTTTTCTCTTAGGGGAATCTAACCGGTTGAGTGTAGTTTAGGGTTAGCACTCGAGGGGAGCGGCTCTCCGGAAAAACCTGAGGCAATATCCCCCGGTTGTGGAAGGTGCTTCAATGATGACAAAACTGATTGATGTTCTTTTCGGTTGCCGGCACTCGCGATACAGTTTTCCGGTCACTCTGCGAGGGTCAGGACGCCGCCCTCAAGCCGGGGCTCTCACCGGCACTTATGTGGCTTGCCTGGATTGTGGACGAGAGTTCCCTTATGACTGGCAAGAGATGAAGGTGATCAGCTCGACGGCGGAGAAGCGCGAGTACGTGGCTTCGCTGGCTCCGAAGCAAGTGGCTTGAAGCACAGACCCTACGCATTGAGTTGGCAGTTCCCTCCCCCGCTTTCAACTCCTTGGCGCAATGCATCATGGTTGCTTGCTCGCCTGATTCAAGGCGCGGGTACGGGTGCGGCGGTGCGATCTTCCATGGGGACGAAGGCACGCTCTTCGTACCCGGTATAGATCTGGCGCGGGCGCGCGATTTTCTGCTCCGGGTCCGCAACCAACTCCTGCCATTGCGCCAGCCATCCTGCGGTGCGTGGAATGGCGAAGAGCACCGTGAACATCTCCGGCGGAAAACCCATCGCCTGATACATAATCCCGGAATAAAAATCTACATTGGGATAGAGCTTGCGCTTGACGAAGTATTCGTCTTCTAACGCGATGCGCTCGAGTTCGAGCGCGATATCCAACTTCGCGTTTCTTCCTGTAACTTGAAAAACCTGCTCGGCGGTCCACTTGATGATCTTGGCGCGAGGATCGTAATTTTTGTAGACGCGGTGGCCGAAGCCCATCAGCTTGCCCTTGCCATCTTTTACCTGCTTGATGTAGGCCGGGACTTTATCCTTCGTGCCGATTTCGTCGAGCATCTTGATGACTTCTTCGTTGGCTCCGCCGTGCAAGGGGCCAGCCAGGGCGGAGGCCGCGGAGGCCGTGGCCAGGTAAGGATCGGTTTGGGCGCTGCCCACCGAGCGCATGGCGTTGGTGCCGCAGTTCTGCTCGTGATCGGCATGCAGAATAAAAAGAATGTCGAGAGCGCGCGACATCACCGGATTGGCCGCGTACTTCGGCTCGACCATCTTCCACAACATGTTCATGAAATTTTCGGTATAGCTCAGGTCGTTGTCGGGATAGACATAGGGAAATCCGACGGTGTGGCGGTAGGACATGCCGGCGATCGAAGGCACTTTGCCGATCAGGCGCTTGATCTGCAGCAGGCGGTTTTCCGGGTCGTGCACGTTGCGGGCCTCGGGATATACGCTCGAGAGCGCCGCCACCGAGCTTACGAACATCACCATGGGATGGGAGTTGTAGCGAAAGCCTTCCATGAATTTCTTGGTGGTTTCGTGGAGCATGGTGTGGTGGGTGATTTCGTAGATCCAACTTTTCAGTTCCGTTTTGGTGGGCAATTCACCGAAGAGGAGAAGATAGGCGACTTCGAGGAAGGTGCAGCGCTCGGCGAGGACTTCGATGGGATATCCGCGATAGCGCAGGATGCCGCGGTCTCCGTCAATGTAAGTGATACTGCTGCGGCAGGATGCGGTATTCATGAAGGCGGGGTCGTAGGTCATCAGACCGAAATCGTCGGGGCCGGTTTTGATTTGCCGCAAATCCATGGCGCGGATGGTTCCGCTTTCAACGGGCAGGGTGTAGCTTTTGCCGGTGCGGTTGTCGGTGATGGTGACGGTGTTCTCGGGCATGGAGGTCTGGCTCCTGTGAGTTCGCCAACCAAGTAGGGTAGCGCAGCCTATTTCGCTTCCGCAACCTGACGTTGGTGTACGATTCGGAAATTGGGACGTGGCGTGATTTGAGGATCTTTAACCAGGAAGTTTGGCATAGTGATACCGCTCGCAACGGGCGATGAAATGTTGGTGGCCGAAGCCCAGAACCTTTAAACCCGGGGGGACACGGGGGTTGCACAGGCTGCGCCTCTGGCTTTGGGCAGACTTTCCTTCATCCCCGGTCAGGGCATTTTGGAGAGAGGGCTCGAAGTTCCAGGCAGGGAAAACCAAGATTGGCGAAATTTTGGGGCTCGATCCATTCGCCTTCAGCGCATCCTCCAGGTTGGCTTCGGCGTCCACAAAAGCCGTGATCGCTTTTTGGAATCCAGTCTCCTGCTTGCGACAAGCCCGGAGCTTGGTCCACCCTTCGGACTTTCTTTTTTTACGTCACGTTTCGGTCCCGGTTTCATCTACGGAATCGTCTCGTACACTCTCAGTTCGAGGAATCATCCCGACGCTTGAGGGTGGGACGATCGTCGTCGCTCTTGGTGTCGCCGGCGTTGCCATCGCTGCTGCTGGTGGAGGTGCGGCGCAGGCTGGGCTTGTTGGCGTCTTTTTGGTCGAGGACTTTGTGGCGATTCTCGATGGTGGCGAGCCGGGCTTTGACCTCGTCGAACTCCGAGGTGGTTACGACGTATTGCGGCTTCGAAGGTAGAATTTTGCGAATCTCCTCCTGCGTCTTCTCGATGCGATCCGGAGTCTGCGGGTGCGTGTCGAACGCTTTGGAGAGCGTTCCGGGCTTCTTCTTCTCCATGGCCTGAATCTTTTCGAAGAAAGAGACGAAGGCCGAGGGATCGTAGCCGGCGCGGTACATGTATTCGACGCCGAGGTAATCGGCTTCGGCTTCGAAGCCCCGGGAGAACTTCAGGAAGGTCATCGGAATCGCAAGCCCTGCCGCTTCGTATCCGGCGTAGCCAATCGCGCCGCCCATAAAGATGAAGGGAATCGACGCCATCTGCAGCAGGTTGGCGCGGGTCATTTCGCGGCCGTAGTGGCAGGCGGCTACGTGGGCGATCTCGTGAGCCATCACGCCAGCCATTTCGGCTTCTTCGTCGGCGGCAAGAATCAGGCCGGAGTTGACGTAGAAGAATCCGCCGGGCAGCGCCATGGCGTTAACGACATCGGAATCGATCACCTTAATGGTGAATGGCACTTGCGCATCGGAGTTGCGCACCAGATTTTGGCCGATGCGGTTCACGTATTCGGTCACCACGGGATCGTTGACCAGTTTGATTTGCGATTCGATCTGCTGAGCGTAGACACGGCCGCGCGCGACCTGGCCTTCGACCGTGTACCAGTTGCCGACGCCGCGACCGCAGCCCACGTTGCGGTTGCCGACGGCATCGATGTCGGTCTTGGTGCCGTCGTGCTTGATCTGGCTGTCATCTTGCGTGGGCAGATTGGCGGGCGCTTGTTTGGGCGCGTTTTGCACGTCGGACGCTTTGGGCTGACCTGCGTCCGGATCGCTGGCCGGGGTTTGCGAAGGCGTCTGAGTTTGGGTCTGACCAGGATTTTGCGTCTGCGCTTGCGTGCAAGGCGCAGCGCCGAACGACGCTGCCGCCACCGCAACTGCGAACCAACGGAATTTCATGGGAACTCCTCTGCTGCCACCTACTTTTGTCAAGATTATACTCCCGATGGGAAGACACCTATCCCAAATCTCCCAAATCCTGAACCTTCGGTTAGACGCAGGGGGTCGAGGAGGGGTTATCCGCGGAATAGGAAACCAGGCAGGCTTTGCCCACGGACAGCCGGGGGCGGCTGTCCAACGGCGGCGGTAGGTTTCCCGGAGCTTTCACGGAGCGCAAAGCATTGCCAAGAAGTGAATTGCGCGTAGAATGTGGCTGCTTTTGAAACCAATCCAATCAAGGAGATACCCAATGAAAAGAATGGCGGGGCTGCGGTTGGGATCATTTTTACTGCTCGGTGTTGCCGTCGCTGTGGCACAAGAGAAGGCGGACATGTCTCCGCCCAAGGTTCTGGGCATCACTCGCGAATGGACCAAACCCGGGCGGAACGGCTCGGCGCACGAGAAAACGGAGTCGGCGTTTGTGCAGGCGATGGCCCGCGCCAAGTGGCCCACGCACTACCTGGCCGTGGACTCGGTCTCGGGCAAACCGCGCTCGCTGTTCCTTACCGGCTATGAGTCGTTCGAGGCGTGGGAGAAAGATATTCAGGCCACGGAGAAAAATGCAGCGCTCTCGGCCGCGCTGGACCGCGCCAACATGGCGGATGGCGACCTGCTGGCCGCGACCGACCAGGCCGCGCTGGTATTCCGGCCGGAGTTGAGCCTGCGCAGCGATGTCGACGTTGCGCACATGCGTTACTTCGAGATTTCGCGCTTTCACGTCCGCGAGGGCCATGACCACGACTGGGAAGAACTGGTGAAGCTATACCAAAAAGGATGCGAGAAGATTCCGGAGTGCCATTGGGACGCCTATCAGGTGATCTACGGATTGGAAGACAACACCTACATTATTTTCAACCCGATGAAGTCTGCTGCCGAGATCGACCACAATTTCGGCACGATGAAATCGTTCTCCGATGCGCTGGGAGAGAAAGGCATGGAGAAGCTAGCCGAACTCACGGCGGCCACGGTGGAATCGAGCGAGACCAATCTGTTCGTGTTCAATCCGCGGATGAGCTACGCCTCGGAAGCGTGGATCCAGGCCGATCCTGATTTCTGGAAGCCGAAGATGGGGATGGCCGAGGGTAAGAAGCCAGCCGCCAAGCCTGCCGAAAAGCCGGCGGGACAGTAGCGATCTAACTTCGCCCCGGTCTCGAACCGCGAGACCGGGGTGAGATTTTCCGCGCCCTGTCTCATGCTTATGGAAGACGTACGCTCCACCAGAGAGCACGTCACGATTACCAAGCGTGGCAAGCCGGTCGCAAAACTGGTGCCCGCGCAGCCTCCGCCCCGAGAGTTCATGGGCAGCCGGGAGGGAGTATTCCGGATCGTTGGCAACATAGAGTCTCCGGCTGTGCCGCCAGAAGACCGGGAAACCTCGCGGTGATGTTGCTCGACACTCACGTGTTGATTTGGGCGCGGGACGATTCCAGGCGGCTTTCGCGCGCCGCGGCCTCGGCCCTACGGCGTGGGCGCCATGACGGTGGACTGGCCATTTCCGCCATTAGCCTCTGGGAATGAGCCGTCTTATTCGCGAATGGGAAGGTGCAGGCCACAATCGAGGCTTCTATCCGTCTGCTGATCGAAGAGGTCTCGGTGCGGCCCATCACGCCAGAGATCGCGGCTCTCGCGGCACAGTTCCCGAACGACTATTCTCGCGATCCCTCCGATCGCCGGATTGCAGCCACCGCCCGCGCCGAAGATTTGGCCCGGATCACTCGCGATGAAAAGATCCGCAGAAGCCCGTTGCTGAGGACGCTCTGGTAGTGACAGGTCGTATCTTCAATCTTTAATCTTGCGGTAGTTTCTCCTCGACGGTTTGACTGTTCGGATCCGCAAACCGGATCTTGCGTCCGCAGCCCTTTCGCTTTAGTCGTAGTACTCCAAGCCCAGGTGCGTGATTAGCTCCTCGCCTTTCAAGTGGCGCAGGGTGTTCTTCAGCTTCATCAGCTGAATGAACAGATCGTGCTCGGGATAGAGTCCGGGCACGGTCATCGGGGACTTGAAGTAGAAGCTTAACCACTCCTGGATTCCCAGGCCGCGCAGCTCGGAACATCGTTTCGCCAGATCGACCAAGAGAACTAGGTCGAGCACGATGGGCGCGGCCAGAATCGAGTCGCGGCAGAGGAAGTCGACTTTGATCTGCATGGGATAACCGAGCCAGCCGAAAATATCGATGTTGTCCCATCCTTCTTTATTGTCGCCGCGCGGGGGATAGTAGTTGATGCGGACTTTGTGATACATGTCGCCGTAGAGTTCGGGGTAGAGGTCGGGTTGCAGGATGTGCTCTAGCACCGAGAGTTTGGACTCTTCCTTGGTTTTAAAAGAGCCGGGATCGTCGAGGACCTCGCCGTCGCGATTGCCGAGGATGTTCGTGGAGAACCATCCGTTGAGGCCGAGCATGCGGGCTTTGAAGCCGGGGGCGAGGATGGTCTTCATCAAGGTTTGCCCGGTTTTGAAATCCTTGCCGCAGATCGGGGCTTCGTTTCGGCGCGCGAGTTCGAGCATCACCGGCAAATCGACGGTTAGGTTCGGGGCGCCGTTGGCGAAGGGAACGCCCTCCGTCAGCGAGGCGTAGGCGTAGATCATGGAGGGGGCGATGGTTTCGTCGTTTTCGCGCAGGGCTTTTTCAAATGACTTCAGCGATTGATGGGCCTCGCCGGCTTCGATAAAAGATTCGGTCGAGCCGCACCACATGGTGATCAGGCGGCTGGCTCCGCTTGTCTTTTTGAAGTCGCGGATGTCGTCGCGCAACTGCTCGGCGAGATCCATTTTGGTCTTGCCCTTCTTCACGTTGGGGCCATCGATTTTCTTCACGTAGTTGTGATCGAAGACGGCTGCGCGCGGGGTTACCGTGGAGAGAAAAGGCTCCAACTGATCGAGCAGACGCTGGTCGAGAACGCCGGCGTTCGAAGCGGCCTCGTACATGTTGTCTTCGAAGATGTCCCAGCCGGTGAAGACGAGATCGTCGAGGCCGGCGAGGGGTACAAACTCCTTGACCTTGGGGGAGCGGCCGTCGGTGCGCTTGCCTAGCCGCACCGTGCCCATCTGCGTGAGCGAACCGATTGGCTTCGCCAGACCTTTGCGAATAGCCTCGACGCCGGCGACAAATGTTGTGGCCACGGCGCCCATGCCCGGGATCATCACTCCTAGCTTGCCTTTGGCGGGCTCGATGGTGCCGTTGGGTCGGGGGCTGCTGCGCGCCTTTCCAGTTTTTACTTCTACGCGCGCCGCCCTCGCCGCCGCCGTCTTTGCGGATTTATTCCTGGTCGCCATATCTGGGCCGCTTCCTCGGTGTGAATGATTAGGGATGTGCAAAGCTTGTATGTTCTCGTATTGCTCGAGAGTTTGGCAAACGCGCGGGGTTGAACGCGGAGAAAATGAGTTTAATGGGGCCGAGGGTTCAGCGAGCGGGGATGCTTGCATCTGCGGGTGTGATGTAAAGCTGAGCACAACTCTGTGCCCCTCGACTTCACCTTCGCGAGACAACCGAGGCGGCTGTCTCCCTATGAGCATCTTGAGCACCTTAGGCGGCTGTCTCCACATGAGCATGGGCATGTCTCCTGCTTTGCATCTTCAGCCGTGTCCTGAACCGGAGCGAGTTCTCCGATAGTCTCGATAAATATTTTGTATTGGACTCTGGCGTCGGCGTGCGTCATAGTGAAAGCACTTTGAGAACCGGCTCTGCAGCCGGTTTCTCAGAGCTGATGTTTGCGTGACAGCCCTGCCGCGGTCGTGCAATTCTCCTGACCCCGTTGTTTCTCCACTCAATCTGAGTCCACGCCATTCGGTTGTGCGCCGATCGTGTGCCTCTTCAGACTAATCAAGCACAGGAGACTAACATGAAATCGATTCGCAAATTCGTCTACGCCGCCGCGTTAACCGTGAGCGCTCTGAACTTCGCTCCCCACCTGGCTTCCGCCCAGGAGGCGGCCGGAACTTTCACCTTGACGCACGAAGTGCACTGGCAAAATGCGGTGGTGCCGGCGGGAACCTATAAGTTCAGCATCGAGGCCAGCGGGCCGGCCGAGATGCTCACGCTGCGCAAGTTGGGTGGGGATGGAGCCGGCTTTATGCTGCTGGTCACCGAAGCCGGAGTCGCAAAGGCCTCGGACACCAGTGAGATCGTGGTGGTCTCACGACCCAGCGGCAGATTTGTGCAGAGCATGCAGCTTCCGCTGTTTGGCATGACGCTGCACTTTGCCGTGCCGGCGGAAACACGCGAAGTGGCGCGGGCGATCGCAACCACGACCGCCTTGGCTAGTCGCTAGCAGAAGGCCCTGGAGCAGGTCGGAAGATCTGCTCCAGGTTTATCGAAAGCCGGTTGCGCTTCGATATCTAAAATCTTTAACACGGGGTCACAGAGGTTCACAGGGCAGAATGAAACTGGATCCCCTTACGTTAGCTTCGGCGGCTGGACAGTCGACTTTACCTCGTCGCTTAGCACAATCGCCGCAGCGATGTCTTTCATGGCTTTTCGGGTTTGCCGGCTCTGGCGTTGCAAGGTTAGGTAGGCTTGCTCTTCGCTCAGGCCCAAGTCGCGCTGCAGGATTCCCTTGGCGCGCTCGACTACTTTGCGGGTTTGTAATTGTTCCCACAGGTTGGAGTTGGCGTCTTCGAGGCGCGCCATTTCGATTTCGGCGCCGACTAAAAATCCTACCGTCGAGATGAGGCGGATTTCGCGGCGCCGATGTAGGTGCGGTTGGCGATGCTGCAGGTTGATCACTCCGACTACGCGCCCGCGGCACATCAAGGGCACAGATAAAAACGCCTCGTAGTTGTCCTCGGGCAGTTCGTGGAAAAATTGAAAGCGCGGATCCTGGGCCGCTTTTTCGGAAACCGCAACCGGCTCGCGATGCTCCGCGACCCAGCCTGTGATGCCTTGACCGACGCGCAGTTTGAGGCTATCGACCACGTCGGGATGCTGGTTCTTGGAAGCTCGGAGGATGAGATCGTCGCCCTCGAGCACGTACACCAGGCAGGAATCGCACTTCACTAACGCGGTGGCAAAGTCGACCACACGACCGAGCACTTCGTGCAAACCATCGGCGCTAGCAAGGCGAACGCCAATCTCGTGCAGCAAATCTACATGTGAGTCCTCAACTGATATTAACGGGTCCATGTTTGAGAATATGGTGAGTTGAGGCGCGCTGTCTAATTCCAAATTTCAATGGCGGTCATAAAGGATTTCCGCTGCGAATTCATCGTTTTTTAACATCGCTTGCGCCTTCGCCTACATCGGACTGGAGCTCGCTATAATGGCTGCAGGTCGCGGCAGATGCGGAGCAGGCACCGATGAGGGTTCGCAGGTCGATGACGAGGATGCGGAAATTCAGGCCGAACCTTTCTTTGTTTCTTCGATCAAAGTTTCTTCGATCAAAATGCAAATTGCTTCCATGCTTCGCGGCAGCGCTGGGCCTCGCCGCATTCCCGGCAAGTCGCGCCGCCGCAGCGACCTGCGAAAGTCTGCTTTCACTCACGCTGCCCGGCGCCACCATCAATGCAGCTCAGTCCATACCGGCAGGTAGTTACACAGCTCCCGATGGCGAGGTCTTTGCCAACATGCCGGCCTTCTGCCGCGTCGCGGCCACGCTTGCGCCAACCAGCGATTCAGAGATCGGAATCGAGGTGTGGATGCCGGCTTCCGGTTGGAACGGAAAATTCGAAGGCGTCGGAAATGGCGGTTTCGCAGGATCCATCAATTATGCTGACATGGCGCCCGGAGTGTCACTGGGCTACGCCACGGCCAGCACCGATACCGGCCACATTGGCTCGTCGACAGATGGCTCCTTCGCGCTCGGACAGCCGCAAAAGATCATCGATTTTGGATACCGGTCGATCCATGGCATGACCGCCATCGGGAAGCAGATCGCCGCTGCCTTCTATGGCAAGACTGCGCAGCGCGCCTATTTCAGCGCTTGCTCAACCGGTGGAAGGCAGGCTCTGATGGAAGCTCAGCGCTTCGCCAACGATTACGACGGAATCGTTGCCGGCGATCCGGTGGCCCACTACACCCATCATCATGTCGGAGCCAATCTATGGGTGACGTGGCAGATGTTTTACAACCCCGCCGGCACCGTATTCACCACGCAGGATGCGCTGCTGGCCAATGCCGTGAACGCAGCCTGCGACGCCCTGGATGGCGTGGTCGATGGCGTTCTCAACGATCCCCGCCGCTGCCACTTCGATCCCAAGGTTCTTTTGTGCCAAGGTTCCCAGACGCCTCCGAACTGCCTTACCGGGGCCCAGGTGGAGGCGGTCAGAAATCTATGGATCGGTCCCGATGCCATAGTGCAGCAGTATGGTTATTACCCCGCATTGGAGCGGGGCGGCGAAGCCGATGGCTGGCCCACGCATATCTCTCCGGAGCCTCCGCCGGCCCCGCAAACCGACTCGCACGCGGTGCTCGGCCTTTCCTTCATGGAAAACTTCGTCTTCGAAAATCCGAGTTGGGATTTTCGGACCTTCCATTGGAGTTCCGATCCAGCTTATGTGGATAATAAAGTCGTGATCCCTGGCCAAACTTTGGCCACGGTGCTGAATGCGGTTGATCCAGACCTGAAAGAGTTCCGCACCCACGGCGGCAAACTGATCCAGTACCACGGCTTCAGCGATCCCGAAGTGCCACCCCTGACCAGCATCCGCTATTTCGAGCGCGTTGTAGATGTTTCCGGCGAGTCGCGGCGGAAGACGGAACAGTTCTACCGGCTCTTTATGGTGCCGGGAATGAACCATTGCAGCGGCGGCCCCGGCGCGAATGTCTTCGACATGCTCACCCCGCTCGCGCAATGGGTGGAGCAGGGTATTGCGCCTGAGAGCGTGCTCGCGACGCATTATGTCAACAACGACTTGAAGGATGGCGTGGAATTTACACGGCCTTTGTGTCCCTATCCGGAACGGGCTGAGTACGGGGGCAGCGGCAGCACCCACGACGCGGCCAACTTTGCCTGCAAGTAGTCGTGATTGAGTAATCGAACCGAGCACACGCCGGCGCGATTCGCCGGTGGTGGAGCGGCGCTCGGCTTTACTTCTCCAGATCTACGGTTTTCACCGGCAAGTCCCAGTGCGCGTCTAGAATTTCGAAGCGGCGTTGCTCTTCGCGTTGAAACGTCTCCTGATCGGGATACATTTGTTTTTGCAGCGCGGCCTCGTCGAAGGGCTCGTTGGCTACGGTCGCGTTTTTGAAGACGATGGTCACGCGGAAATCCCAGCGCCCGTCTTCGGTGGTGTGGTAGCGCGGCTGCTCCATCCAGACTTTGGCGATTCGTCCCATCTCCGTTTCTTTTCGCAGCACGGGATAGTGATTTTTCTTGAAGAGCTTGAGAAATTCTTCGGCGTGCCCCCACTTGGTTTTGTAGTAGTACTCGACCACGAAGGGGCCATCGGCGGTTGCAGCAGCGGATTGGGCGCGGGAAAGGACGGGCAGCACGATCGCGACGAAAAGTAGCGACACCAGCAATCGGGACGTTGGCATCACAAAATCCTCCTGGTGAATTTCAGGTTGTACACTAACAGGAATCCAAGGAAAGGCTCGGAGGAAGATTCACAAGTGGACGACGATGAACGGCAAATGCTGAAGCTTTTCGAAGACGGAGATCGCGCTCTGATGGCGGCAAACATAGCGGAACTCGCCCGCATCTTCGCCGACGATTACATTCAATATGACGAATCGGGCACCGCGCATACGAGGGAAGATGTGCTGAACGATCTTGGGTCCGGGGAGATCCGGTATGTTTCGATGATCTCGACCGGGCGACGAATTCGCCGGGTGAGCGAGGATGTGGCTGTGGTGCACGGCTCGGAGGAAGATGACGTGGAGCAGGGCGGAAGGCGATTCCCGGTCAACTACGTTTACATGGACGTGGTCGTGAAGCGCGCGGGGAGATGGCAGATCGTGGCATCGCAGTTGGTCAAACAAGAGTAGCGCCGCAAAACCCACCGCGGAGCCTGGGGAGTTTTAAGGCCTTTGAGGCAATCCAACCACGTCTGCCATAAATCAGCGGCGATTTTTTCCCGGCGTTCAGGTAGGCCAGCCGTATCTTGCTCAAATCAGCGCACGAACTCTTCCTGCACCACTCTGAGAACATCCAGCCGGGAGTGGCAAGCATTCAGTCTTGGAAGTATCGTTTCGACCTCGGGATCGTACTCGTCGGTATGGTCATCAAAGCTGCTCGGTAGCATCCAACAAATCGCCGCATGCCGCTCCGATTCGGCGTCGTGAATCTAGGAGTTCTTCGCGGCTCCTTGGCATCGATTCACTCGGCCGCGGTGATGCGGTTCTGCCAGTGGCTCCAAACGAACCAGGCGATTGCTGCGACCAGGATCACGCCGATGACCGCATCGAATTTATGAAAATATTTTCCCAGCTCGCGCCAGTTTTCGCCGAGCTTCATGCCTAGGTAGGCGAGGGCCAGGCACCACGGCCACGATCCTAGAAATGTGTAGAGGTGAAAGCGTCCGCGGGGCATGCGCGCCACGCCAGCGGGTAGCGCGATGAAGGTGCGGATCACCGGCAGCAGGCGGCCGAAAAATACCGCGAGGTATCCCCAGCGTTGGAAGAATTGATCCGCCCAGTCGAGTTCGCGTTTGCCCATCAGAATCCAGCGGCCGTAACGCTCGACCAGGGGCCGGCCGCCGTAGCAGCCGATCTCGTAGGCCACCAGCGAGCCTAGATTGCATCCGATCGCGCCGGCGGTGGCCAGCCAGAATAGGTTGAACCTGCCGCTGAAGGCCAGGTAGCCGGCGAAGGGCATGATGAGTTCCGAAGGCAGAGGGATGCATGCCGACTCGATAGCCATGAGCAACGCGACGCCGGCGTAGCCGGTGGCGCCAATGACGGAACTGATGAAGACGAATATTACAGCGAGAAGCTTCTCAGTCATTTGAAACAGTTCTCAGTTCTCGGTTCTCAGTGAAAAACTGGCTTGCGCTTTGCGCAGCCACTGAGAATTCCTTATCTCAATACTTTATCTGAATTTGATGCGGCTTCCGTTTGCCGCTAGAACGAGCCGTCCTGGGTGAAGGTGTAGCCGGGCAGGGCCGCGCCTTGCGGGGACTTGCTGACCTTGATGCGGACGGTGGGCGCGTCGGGGGCGGCGATGCCCGCGGGCCGGAGCATGGCGTATTGCGTGAAGAGTTCGTTGTAGACTTTTGTGACCAGATAGTCCTGGCCATCGGCGTCGTTGCGCCACACTTGCCCGAGTTGAATGGAGGTCACGGCCACTTCGTTTTCCGACTGGGCGAATTTAGTTTTAGAGTACCGGGGCGCAGGATGGCAGTCAATTGCTGGCGTGGTTACGGTGGGACGATGCTAACCGCCGGTCGTCGCGTCGAATCATCGCGGTAAAGAACTGTTACCATGTTGGCCTTGAAGGAGAATCGAAGGCAATGGCACGTGGCGTAACCCCCCGCCAACCCGCACGCACCGGCCGTCAAGACCGTGCGCCGCGAGCACGCCTTCGCGAATCTCAAGTCAAGCTCTCTGCCGCAAAACCCGCGGGTCGAAATAAAGCTGCGACTCGATCGAAGAAAGATAAAGCATACGATCCCCTTGCACCCGAGCGGATCGCTGAAATCCTCAAGCGCCTCGACCTGCTTTATCCCGAGGTTACGTGCGCGCTCACGCATAGCAGCGCGTGGGAATTGCTGGTCGCAACCATTCTTTCGGCGCAATCGACGGACGTGAATGTGAACCGGGTTACGCCCGAACTTTTTCGGAAGTATCCGACCGTGGAGGCGTTTGCCGCGCTGACTCCGGAGCAACTGGAACCAGACGTTCGCTCGACCGGTTTTTTCCGCAACAAATCGAAATCGGTGGTCGGTGCGGCGAAGAAAATTGTCGCCGACTTCGGCGGGAAAGTGCCATCGAACATGGATGATTTGCTGACGCTTCCTGGCGTGGCTCGTAAGACTGCGAATGTGGTACTGGGATCGTGGTTCAAGAAAGCCGAGGGCGTGGTGGTCGACACTCACGTTCATCGCATTTCTCGCCGCCTGGAATTGACCACGAACCAGGATCCGCAGAAGATCGAGCAGGATTTGATGAAGATCATCCCGCGCGAGAAATGGATTCTTTTCTCTCATCAGATCATTTGGCATGGGCGCAAGCTGTGCCTCGCGCGCAAGCCCAAGTGCGTGGATTGCGCGCTGGAAAATCTCTGCCATGCCGCGGATAAGACCTGGAGCACGGTGGAGATGCACCAGAACGCGAAGGCGTAGGGACTATGCCGCTTCCCGCAGGGCTTGAGTCGATCCCTGGGGCGCAAGAGCTGTACGACGGGCTGGGATTTTGGCCTAGCTTTCACGATGCGGAAGTGGGCAAGATTCAATTTGGCATCGGCGAGCCGTCACGCCTTGTACTCCACACCTGGGAAATGACGAACCAGGTCGACCTAAGAGGATTTTACGAAACGACAAAACACGTCGTCGTGGAGTTCGAACTCAAGGGCATATCTGCCATAAACTTCTCTTCCGATCCTTGGGGTCGCAGCATCTTCCTCGATCGGCGCGTAAGGAAAACCGAAAATGGTTTTCAGTTGAGTTTTGACGCAGCCTACGGCGTGTCCGGCGCCATCGAAGCTCAAGGTCTTTCGATACGCCTTACGCCGGGTTCGCCGACCTGATTTCATGCGGTTCTCAGAATGCTTCCCCTTCTGAGTCGATCGTGACACCGCGCAATCTCATCTTTTTTTGCCTTCCAGCCAGATTGCAGCAACAATAATCCTATGTCACACGTGGTCCAATCCGTCCGCCAGCTCTTGCAGGATTTCATCGCGCCCGAACCGCGGGAGTTGCAGACCGACGTAAAGCAAGTGGACGCGAAGATCGATCCGACCAGACGCATTCTCGCGGAGAGGGCGGATGTTAAACGCCGAGAAGGAAAGATGGATTCGGATTTCAAGGGTCTCGAGGATAAAGTGGATTTCCGGCTTCGCCCAGATGCGCACCCTGCTGGACAACGCATACTTGCGGTCCGAACTGGAAGCCACCCGCGACATTTCGAACGTGCGCGAGCGCGTGCCGCGCCTGGAAGTCGAGCGCGGCTCGCCCCGGCCCTAGAGGACTCGCATCCGCCGCGCATAAATCCTCCCTTCCTCTGCTAAACTTTCGCTTCGGATTCAACTCCGACCTTACTCTTATGCGCACTTTCATCACCTTTGCTATCGTCATAGTTATGAGCCCAGTCGTCACTGAAACGATCGCCGCCGGCCAGACTCTGCCGGCTCCGCAGGCCATTACCGATCCTAAGAAGGTCGCCTCCAAGCCCAATGCGCAGGTTGAGCCGCGCAGCCTGACCATCGAAAAGCTCTACATGACGCGGCAGGTGGGGCGGCCAAGCTGGTCGCCGGATGGCAAGAGCATCGCGTTCGTCTCGAACATGAGCGGGCGCAATAATATTTGGCTTGTGCCTGCCGAGGGCGGATGGCCGGTGCAGCTTACCGTGAGCGACCAGCGGCAGAATGCGCCGGCGTGGTCGCCCGATGGAAAATGGATCGCTTATCAATCGGATTACGACGGCGATGAGCAGTGGGATATCTTTCTGGTCTCGCCGAAGACTGGCAAAGTCGTGAACCTGACCGGCACGCGCGAGATTTCTGAGACCGATCCGACTTGGTCGCCGGACGGGCGCTACTTGGCGTATCTGGTGAAGCCGAAGACTTCAGCGGCGGTTGAAATCGATATTTACGACACGGTGATGCGCGAGGTGAAGCATCTTACGGCGAACACCGCGCAGGACATGCGGAATGTGAATCCCATCTGGTCGCGAGATCGAAGGTACATCGTTTATACCAGGGAGCAGGCTAAGGGGACCGATTCGAACATCTTTATCGCGGATGTGGCGACAGAAAAGAGCACGCTGCTTACGCCTCATGAAGGAGAGCATCTTTATTTCGCAACTGATGTCTCACCCGGCGGAATGGCGAAGGACATGGACTATCTGCTGATCACGTCCAATGCGGAAAATGGGTACGACAACATAGGTCTGCTTGGCATCGGTATGAAGGGTGAACGAAGCGGATACGTGGTTCCAGATAAGATTAAATGGCTCACCCGCGACAACTGGGAAATTCGGGGCGGCGAGTTTTCGCCTGACGGCAAGCACATCACCTTCACCGCCAACGTCGATGGCAATGAAGAAATCTTTCTGCACGATCTTGCAACCGGCAAGTCCACATCCCTGCCGATTGCCAAGGGCGTGAATGAGCCCGCCGGCGGGCATTCCGCTTTCACCAAAGATGGCTCGCGACTGCTCTATTATCACAACGGCCCTTCCGCTCCCGGCGATCTTTGGGTTTACACGCTGGCCACCAGCAAATCGCATCAGGTTACTCATTCGCTCGTGGGCGGAGTGCGCTCGGAGGATATGGTTGAGCCTTACCTGGTGCACTATCCCAGCCGCGACGGCAAGTGGACCATCTCGGCGTTTCTTTACGTGCCCTACAACATGGCGCGGAACGGGCAGAACGCGGCCATCGTTTATGTTCACGGCGGGCCTACGTCTCAGACTATGAATTCGTTCAACCGCTTCGTGCAGTACGCCGCCAATCAGGGCTACATGGTGCTGGCGCCGAATTATCGCGGGTCGACCGGCTACGGCAAGGAATTCCAGCAGGCGAATCTGTTCGACATGGGCGGGGGCGATTTGCAGGACGTCTTGGCGGGAGTCGATTGGATCAAACAGACTGGCCATCTCGATCCGAAGAAGATCGCCGTGATGGGCGGAAGTTATGGCGGCTATCTAAGCATGATGGCGGTGACGAAGGCTCCCGAGGTTTGGGCTGCGGGCGTGCCGATTGTTCCTTTCGTGAACTGGTTCACGGAAATTGAAAATGAAGACCCGGTGCTGCAGCAATCGGATCTGGCGACTATGGGCGATGTGGTGAAGAATAAGACGCTTTACGAAGAGCGCTCGCCGATCAACTTTATCGATCAGGTGAAAGCGCCTTTGCTGTTGCTTGCCGGAGGACACGATCCGCGCTGCCCCAAATCAGAAACGCAGCAGGTCGTCGATGCCATCAAGAAGCGCGGCGGAACCGTCGACTACAAGATTTACGAAAACGAAGGCCATGGTTTCGCGCGGGTGGAGAATCAGATCGACGCTTACCAACGGGTTGCTGACTTTCTCTTGGCTCACGTGCAGCCTGCGGATTGCAGTTGCTCGCTGACCGAACAGTGATTTTACGGCGGCGGCGAAAAACACCTTAAGGCGGAGGGCTCCGGAGAACTGCGCGCGGAGGTTGCGGAGAAGATGGCTGCTGTGTTCTTCCCGGCTTTCATCGTCGGGATTGAGAGCTCACACTTTTTCGGATGGCTTCGATTAGGCCCGGGATGGTGAATTCTTTTGCGGCGATGTCCACCGGCAAACCCAGTTCGCGCAGGGTGGCGGAGGTCACCGGGCCGATCGAGGCGAAAAGAGTACCTGCAAAAGATGGCTTCTGTTTTCCCAGCAGCGCCACGAAGTTCTTTACCGTGGAAGAACTGGTGAAGGTAATTACGTGAGGACGGCGGCGGGGATGGGCCAGTGCCTTGCGCAGGCGTAATCGCGAGCTTCGCGGCACCACGGTCTCGTAAGCTTCTACCACATCCACGAGCGCGCCGGCCTGACGCAGTTCGCGGGGGATTACATCGCGAGCGATTTTGGCGCGGACCAGCAGTACGCGTTTACCCTTCACTCGGTCGCGCAGGCTGCGGACCACGGATTCGGCCACATATTCTTTCGGGACAACGGCTACTTTGGCGCCGCGCCCTTCGATGGCTTTTTGTGTGGCAGGACCAATGGCGGCTATGTGCAAGGTCGCAGCTGCAGATCGCGATTTTTTCTTCGCGGCCTTTACGGCATGAGTGAGGTCGCGCCCTTCCCGATGAAGCACGCCACCGAGCTTCAGCTTCTCCAGGCGCTCCCACATGGCGTCGACTCCGTTCACGCTGGTCAGGATGAGCCAATCGTAACCGGGGAGATTGCTCAGCGCTTCGTCGAGCGGCTTGAAAGAGCGGGGCTTGCGAATTTCTATGAAGGGGATTTCCAGCACGGTTGCGCCTAGTTTGCTCAGTTCGGTCGATAGCGCTCCCGCCTGATGGCGGGCGCGGCCTACCAGCACACGAACTCCGATCAACGGGCGGTGCTTTGTCTTGCTCATGGTTAGATTCGGGGGGCGGGAGTACCCGCCCCACAGCAGCTCATTTTTTCTCTCCCAGTTGCGCTTTCATCAGGCGGGCTACGCCTGAGATGGCCGTGTCCTGCGCTTTCTCCAGCGATGTTATGACATTCGCCTGCTCTTGTTTAGTCCGATTCTGGCTTAGCTTGAATTTGGCTTCAACTTTTGCGGCGGCGATTTCAAAACCAACTATGTGGCTCAGCATGCGTTCGCGGTAGCTCGGGCTCAGGCCTTCCCATTGCTCGCGATAGGCAGGCTCGAAGATTCCCATCAGCTCATTCAGCATGCCGTGCAAATCTTGCTCGGTGGAAAAGACCCGCGCACTACCGTAGACATGCACTGCTCCATAGTTCCAGGTGGGGACGCTTTCGACGCTCGTATAGTTGCTGGGCGAGATGTAGGAGTGGGGTCCGTGAAAAATGGTCAGGCACTCGGGGTGTTGTTCGAGATAGCGCCAGTGCGGGTTGGCTTTGGCTACGTGCCCGCGCAGGATGAGTTTCTCTTCCTCTTCGTGGACCGAGAGCGGGAGGTGGGTGGCGAAGGGTCCGTCTTCGGTGGATGAGATCAGAATCGCGAAAGGATTCGCCCGCATGAAGGCGATGGTGTCGTCGTGGTGGCGCTCGCGAAAGTGCTCGGGGATGTACACAGTTTGATTTTCTTTCGCCCCTTCAGGGCTTGCCTCATGCTGGCCGGCAGTTCCCACAGCTTACGCTGTGGGCTCTACATCGTTTCGCCGCTTTGCGGCTTGGGCCGCGCGGGATCCGGCTTCTTTTTTACGTGCAGGAGCTTCTCTACTTCGGCAATTACTACGCCCGCTTTGTCTTTTACTTCCACTAAGAATACGGGCTCGTACTTTGACAGCGTCTTTAGTTTCTCGCGAATGTCTTCGATCTGGCTATCGGATAAACGAAATTCTGCGCGCACGGTTCCCCGCCCCGGCTTGCGGTAGCGGATGGTCGCGGCTTTGTCCCAGACGATGTAGTCGCGGCCCAGGTTCGCCATCAGCATCAGCATATAGAAGGCGTCGGTCAGGGCAAAGAGGGATCCGCCGAAGTGCGTGCCTACATAGTTGGCGTTCCAAAAACGCAGCTTCATCTCGACGTCGATCGATTTCATGTCGGGGGCGATACGGGCGACGCGAATGCCAGCGCCTAGAAAGGGCGGCCAGAGGTTGATCCAGCGGCGGAGTGCGCGGGAATTCTTGGTGCCGCCGAGAAGTTGCAGGAGGACGCCGCCGCTTTTCATGGGTAAGCTGGGATCACGGTTGGGGTGGGACGGCGAGACCGCGGCCGTAGACTCCTTCTAGGATTTCGTCGCCGCCGCGGCGGAGCAGGTCTGCGCCCGCGTCGTTGCCGAGCCTTACCGGATCGTCTCCGTCGCGGGAGTCGCGGAGCAATTTGGATCCGTCGGGGTCGGCTACGATGGATTCAAGATGAAGTTTGCCGTTGCGAACTTCGGCAAATGCGCCGATCGGAACTTGGCAGCCTCCGCCGAGGCGGTTGAGGAGGGCGCGCTCGCAGGTGGTGGCGGCGCGGGCGGCGGGATCGTTCAGGAACGCGAGAGGATCGCGCGTGGCGGCGTCGCCTTGGCGGATTTCGATGCCGAGCGCGCCTTGACCGGCGGCGGGGCACATGATTTCGGCGGGGATGATCTGTTTTATCAACTCCGTTTTGCCCAGGCGCTTCAGGCCGGCCGAGGCGAGGATGATGGCGTCGTATTCCCCTTGTTCGAGCTTGCGCAGGCGCGTGTCGACGTTGCCGCGCAGGGGATGGATGTGGAGATCGGGGCGGATGGCTTTGAGTTGCGCCTGGCGGCGCAAGCTGGACGTGCCTACGCGCGCGGCTTGCGGCAGCTCTTCGATTTGCGAATAGTGGCGCGAGCAGAAGGCGTCGCGCGGATCTTGACGCTCGGTGATGGCGGCGATTTGGAATCCGGGTGGGAGTTCGGTGGGCAAGTCCTTCAACGAATGCACCGCCAGATCGACGCGTCCGGCAGCCAGGGCTTCTTCAATTTCTTTGGTGAACATGCCCTTGGTGCCGACCATGGCCAGAGCGACGTCGGTTATTTTGTCGCCGGTGGTGTGGATGATTTCGATTTCAACTTCGTGGCCGCGCGCGCGCAGAAGGGCGGAGATGTGGTTGGATTGCCAGAGGGCGAGTTGCGAACCGCGGGAGCCGATGCGGAGCTTAGGCATAGTGGAGGACCCCGCGCAAGGGGAACAAAAACAAAAGGCGGCCGCGGTTTAAGCAATTCATAATGTCCCAAACATTCCCCATGGACGCAGCTTCACGCTTACAGTCGGTCGTTGACCGGTGTCTTTCGCCCCTCCTGGACTGGACTCTGATTTTCGATCGTACCCACGCTTACGCCGTGGGCTGTAGTTTTTCGTCGCTTCGCGACCGCCTCAGTGGCGGGTCTCTCCTTCTTTCTTACCTGGCGATTCTCTTGCTGCCTGCGACGCCGGGCCTTTTTCCTTGTCATGCAGATTAAACAGCCTGCGCACCACATCGATCACAGTGGTAGCTTCGGCCTCGCGGGCGGCAGTCTTCAGCGTCGTGATCGGCGTATGCATGACCTTGTTGATGATGCCGCGGGTCAACGCTTCGACGGCCATCTCTTGTTCGGGCGTTAGCGGGCCCATGCGGCCCCGTACTCGGTCGATTTCGGCTTGGCGGATCGTTTCCAAATGATCTTGCAGGCTCACGATCGTCGGCACCACATCCAGCGTGTGCAGCCTGGCTTCGAAGCGCTCGACTTCGCCGGTGATGATTGCCTCGGCTAGTTCGGCTTCGTGGCGGCGGTCGGCTACGTGGGTGCTTACGGCTTGCTGCAGGTCGTCGATGTCGTAGGCGAAAATGCCGTCCAGCTTCGCCATCTCCGGCGAAACGTCGCGGGGGACGGCGATGTCGATGAAGAACATTGGCTTGTTCTTGCGGCGGGCGAGGAATTGTTCACCGTGCTCACGGCGGAAGATCGCTTTCGGCGAGCCGGTTGAGGTGATGACGATATCGGCACGGTCGCAGGAGTTGTAGAGCTCTTCGAACTTGATGGCCTGACCGTTGAAGCGCTGGGCGAGTCCGATGGCGCGCTCGTAGGTGCGATTGGCTACGAAGATCGAGGCGCAGCCGTGGGCCATGAGGTGGCGGGCCGCGAGTTCGCTCATCTTGCCTGCGCCTACGATGAAAACATTCTTGCCTTGCAAAGTGCCGAAGATCTTTTTAGCCAGTTCGACCGCGACTGACGCGATCGAAACCGAAGACGATCCCACCGCGGTCTCCGTGCGCACGCGTTTGGCGACGGCGAAGGCGCGGGTAAAGAGCTGATCGAGTTGGCCGCGTACCGCGCCCACGGCGCGGGCCGTGGCATAGGCCTCTTTCACCTGGCCTAAAATCTGGGCTTCGCCGACCACCATGGAATCGAGGCTCGAAGCCACGCGGAAAACGTGACGGACCACATCTTTTTCGCGGAACTCATAGAGGTGCGCGTCCAACTCTTCGGCCGATAGGTGAAAGTGCTCGTGCAGGAAGCCGCGCAGGTCGGCGGAGCCGTTGGTGGTGTGCGTAATCATCTCGACGCGGTTGCAGGTGGAGATGATCATGGCCTCTTCGATTCCGGGATGAGCGGTGAGATCACGGCAGCAATCGGGCAGGCGCGATTCCGGGATGGCGAGGCGCTCGCGCACCTCAAGGGGCGCGCTCTTGTGATTCACGCCGATGAGCTGATATCTCATGAGGCGAACCTGTGGATGGTCGAGAAGTAGTTGGCGGCCCAGGCCACGATCGCGGCCACGAAGGCGCAGGTCGCGAGCACGGCGGCGCGGCGGCCGCGCCAGCCCGAGTTCCAGCGGGTGACGACCATGATCATGTAGACGACCCACATCAGAATCGACAACAGAATCTTGGGATCGGCGAAGTCGACGTGGCCGTAGGTGGACATCGCCACCACTGAGCCGGTAATCAATCCCAGCGTCATGAACGGAAAGCCAAGCAGCAGAGAACGATAGCCGATCTGGTCGATGACTTCGAGGGCGGGCAAAAAAGAAATCAGGCTGCTGGGCTTTTTGGCTTTGAGCCGGCTCTCCTGCAGCAGGTAGAGCAGGCTGGCGCCGAAGCTGAGCACGAGCGCGGCATAGCCGGTGAAGATCAGGATGATGTGCGCGATGAGCCAGCCCTTATGCTGCACAAAAGCCATTTGCAGCACGGGTTGCTCGTCGATGGCGGCGACGAAGGTCAGGAAAAACACCACGGGAAACACGACCACGCCTGGCGACGTGGTTTTATAAATGGCGTAGATGAGCATGAAAAATGTCATGGAAAAAAACGCCAGGAGGGATTCCCCGTTGTGCACCGAAGCCCAGACCACATGGCCGGAAAGAAAAAGCTCGACCAGCGAAACGAAATGAAAGACCATGCCGAGGCTGGCGGCATGAAGCGCGATGCGGCTGAAAAGGTCGCTGGTGCGGCTGAGCGCGAAGAACGCGTAGATCAGGCCGATGAAGTAGCAAGCCAGCGCGAAGCGAAGCCAAAGCAAAGCCATAAAGTCAGGTAAGTATCAGAGTTGGCTGAGCTGAATGCAAGCCCTTACGGGACGCGGAGTTCCCCGACAGTCTTCCACTGAATCCCCAGCACCCTGTTGCCATCCACGCATTATATTCTGCACAGAGAGTGGGCAGGGAGAAACGGTGAGCATCACGGGCGAGTGTGATGGGCATCACAGGGTGGATGAAAGCCTCGCGCCCTGATCGATTGCCTTCTCCGGCCGGCAGTCTATTCGCAATTGAGGGTCGCGGTGCCGGAGACCATCGGTACATTCTTGGCGTCGAGAGGAAGCTTGGGGTCGCTGGGAGCGCTGGCGGTGATGATCACTCCCGAGGACGTCGAAAAACACACTGCCACCCCGGTGGGGTTCATGCCCGCGCAGCCTTCGGGAGTGCACCACAGCGGGACACCTGACCAGCTTCCACTCCAATTCACCGGCAGTGGAGTTACGGTCACGGGTGGCGCGCTGAAAGTTCCGGTGGCAACAAACTTGACCTCTGGACTCGCCGCGGGGCGTTGCCGACAGTTGGGCTGATGGAAATGGATGGCAGCGTGCGGGTCGAGGAGCCGCCGCAACCGAGCGTCATGGTGACCAGAGAGACTACGAGCAAGGAAACTGCGTCGGGGTAGAAGGCCTGAGCGATTCATGCGGCACCTCCGGGAGCGAGGGAACGACAAACGGCTTCCGCAAAGCATAACTTATGGAGCGCGGGTAGAGTCAAAGGCAAAAGCAAAATGGGTAGTGCGCTAGATTGCTGGGGGCGGTTAGGTAGCGCCGGCCTGCCCGAGCTTGCCGAGGGGGCGTCCTCGCCCTCGGCGCGGCGGGCGTGATGCCCGCCGGACGGCCGCCGGGCGGCGGCGCTACGATCGTGCCGCGGGAACTTGAACACTATTGGCAAAAGCAAAAGCAGCAAGAGTGTCCGCGCAAACTGTGGCCGGTCGCTACAGCTTCATTCCACTCCCAGGCTTGTCAGGGTCTGGTCCAGCGTGGCCGCATCGAGCACCAGCCGGCGGCCTTGGGCTTTCATATCTTCCAGTTCGTCGAAGGCGCTGAAGAGGCGCAGCTTGGCGGCGGCGTACTGCTCGTTTTCGGTGAGCGGGCGAGCGTGGTGTGCGGCCCAAGCGGTCGCCGATCTCTCGGGAAGAAAAATGCTAACCGCGAAGGTGAGCTTTCGATCGGAAGTTACGTCGAAGACGAATTCCGTGGCTGGGGCTTCGGGGTCGTCGCCGAGGGCGGAGCGTTTGCCGACGAAGTAGTACTGGTAGACCCAGCCCTGAGCGCCGGCGTAGGTCTTGAGGCGACGGATCGTCTTCTCGGACGACATGGTGACATTATCAATGGTTGTGAAGGATTTGTCTCAGCTTCTGGCTGTCGTGGAGTTTGACATCGCGGGCCGGAAAAGCGGTCGAGCTGCGCTCGACGGACAGCGGAGGGCGGCTGTCTCCACATTTTCTTTTCCGCATTGGCTTTTCCACATTTTCTTTGCTCCATTGTTTTTTCCCGCATCGCCTTTCCCGGCGTAACCTTTCCAGCACTTCGGTGCAGAACTGACGAATACCGTAGCTGCGCGACTTTGCCGATGGCTTCTGCAGGAGGAGTCTCTTCGCGCCATGGTGCCGGCTTGGAATTGGATCGCTCTGGGGGTTTTGGCGGCGCTCGCCGTCTATCTGCAATTTCGCGTCTATCAGGTCGAGCGCGAGGCGAAGAAACGCGACGAGCTCTTCAAGATTGTGACGGAAAATGCGGCCGACATGATAGCGCTGGTGGATGTGAAAGGAAGGCGGCTTTACAACAGTCCGGCTTACAAAAGAATTCTGGGGTATTCCGCCGCGGAACTCAGCGCCACTTCGGCGTTCGATCAGATTCATCCCGAGGATCGTTTCAACGTGTTGCAGGCGGCGCAAGAAGCGCGGAGCACGGGCTTGGGCAGAAAGTTGGAGTATCGCATCCGGCACAAAGACGGGACTTGGCGCGTGTTGGAGTCGATGGCCGGAACTATCCGCGACGAAAACGGCGACGTTGCCAAGCTGGTGATCGTGAATCGCGACGTCACCGATCGCAAACGAGCCGAGGAATTAGCCGAGCACAATTCTTTTCATGATGGCCTGACTGGACTGCCCAATCGGCGGCTTTTTCTCGATCGCCTGCAGAATTTATTCGAGCGCTCGCAGCGCACTCCGGATCGCCAATACGCTTTGCTGGTTGCGGATTTGGACGGTTTCAAAGCGCTCAACGACACGCTGGGCACGGCCATCGGGGACGAGGTGATCGCAGAGACAGGCCGGCGTATGGAAACTTGCCTGCGCGATGAGGATACGATTTCCCGCGTGATCGAAGAGGTCCCGGGAAAACATCCTGTGTTATCGCGCATGGGAGGCGATGAATTCACCATGCTGCTCGAAGGAGTTACCGATCCCAGCGACGCTATGCGGGCCGCGAAACGAATTCTCGGCGCCATGATTCCGCCATTCGTAGTGAAAGGGCGCGAGGTTCGGGCCTCGGTGAGCGTGGGCATTGCTTTGAGCAATCCCGCCCACAAGCGTGCGGACCAACTTCTGCAGGATGCCGACGTGGCGGTGCGGCGGGCCAAAACCTTGGGAGGCGCGCGCTGCGAAGTGTTTGATGAAGCCATGCACACGCGGGCCGTGAATCGACTGCAGCTGGAATCGGAATTGCGAGAGGCTTTGGCGAAGAACGAGTTTCGCGTCTATTACCAGCCGATCGTGAAATTAGACACGAAGCAGATCACTGGATTTGAGGCGCTGCTGCGCTGGCAGCATCCGGAACAAGGCTTGATTTCGCCTTATAAGTTTATCGATGCCGCCGAAGACGTGGGCTTGCTCTCGGCGACCGGGCACTGGCTGATCTTGCAGGCGTGCCGGCAGTTGCGCGCCTGGGAGCAGAAGGATCCAAGCCTGGCGGCGGTGAATATTAGCGTCAATCTCTCGGCCAAGCAATTTGCCGATGCGCGCTTCGTGCCGGATTTGCAGTCGGCCATTCGCGAGAGCGGTGTCGAACCTTCAAGGCTACAACTGGAGATGACGGAGGATGTGGCCGCAGCGGACCCTAAGTTGACGATCACGGTGGTTTCTTACCTTAAGCATCTGGGCATCGGAGTGATCATCGATAACTTCGGAGCGGGAGATTGCTCCCTGAGCGGGCTGCGACAGTTTCCCATCGAAGCCTTGAAGATCGACCGCTCGCTCGTCGGAGAGATGCTGGCCGACCGCGGCGCTTATGAGACCGTCGACCTGCTGCTGATGCTCGCGCGCAAGTTAAAATTGCAGGTGATTGCCGAAGGCATTGAAACCGCCAAGCAACTGGAGAGCCTGCGCGCACTGGGCTGCGACCTGGGACAAGGATATTTTTTCTCGCCGCCGGTTGCCGCGGAAGCGGCGGGAGCTCTGCAGATCGCGCTCAGCCCCGCCGCGCAGACCAAGGCCGCGCGCGTGCAGTAATGCGTCAGCAACCGGCGTGCTCTTCTCTTCTTCTCTTCTCTTCTCTTCTCTTCTCTTCTCTTCTCTTCTCTTCTCTTCTCTTCTCTTCTCTTCTCTTCTCTTCTCTCCTCTCCTCTCCTCTTCTCTCCTCGATGCGAGTTTCTCAGTGCGAGTTCTATCGATGCCCGCGCATCGCGCTTAGTGTCGGCCTTGGTTCCCCGTATTCCGCACTCCCGCTAAACTCTCTATTGTAGAAATCGATCCTCATGCTCAGTTCCACGGCGAAGCACTTCCGTCGCACCTCCTGGGTGGTCGGTGGCCTGGAGGCCGGAGCGGTGCTGTTCATCCTGGGCCTGGTACTTCTGCATCTCAATCCCTTTTGGCATTTTGACGAGGGTGGCTTTCTCGATTGGCGGCTGCGCTGGTGGAATAACGTGGGTCAGGTTCTCATGGGCGCGGGCTGGTTGACGGAAGCGCTGGCGTTGGTGGCGAGCGCGGCGGCGATTGCCTCGCATTTCGCCGGCCGCCGAGCTTGGCCTTACCGAGTCGCGGCGCTGCTGGTCATTTGCGTTTTGATCTGGGTCTTTTCCGTCGGCATGGTTCGCGATTTGGATGCACACTTTGAATGGAATTCATCCGACGGCTTTACCGCGTTCCGCTTGCAGTCCCCCGATGACGCTTCGGGAAGTGGGCAGCCGGCCGGCGGTCCGCTCCTGAATTCGATTGTTGCCCTCGAGATTCAGCCGGTGCTGCGCGGCTATTTCAGAGTGAACGACTGGCGAGCGATGAATGGGGAGTTGAGTATTAAGCTGGCCAGAATTCTTCCCATGGCTTGGCCGGTCGCGCTCGGCAGCGGCGGGGAGATTCTGGAAGATCCCGACGAGACCGATCTGATGCGGGCGGCCGCGCATGGCGACTTGCAAACAGTGCAGCAGTTGTTGGCTGGCAATCCTCATCCCAACGTGAACGCTCTCGACCAGGGCGGGCAGACTGCGCTGATCCTGGCTTGCCAGAACCCGAAAGCTAATCCGGACGTGGTGAAGGCGTTGCTGGCCGCGAAAGCGGATGTGAATCTGCGCAGCCGCGACGGATACACCGCGCTCACCTGGGCTCACGCGCGAAACAATACTCAGGTGAGCAACGTGCTGCGGCGCGCCGGGGGCAGGCCATAGAGGGTTTTTTTTAAAAGCGCAGTCCTCTATTCTTCAGCAGCGCCGGCAAGTGTATAAGTGAGACCTGAATCCACTCTCATTCCGGACGGCCCCATCCATGCTGATTGCGAAGCGAACTGCGATTCCGTGCATTACCTTGTGCTTGAGCCTGTCCTTGAGCCTGACCTCGGCGGCGCAGCAGAAGCCTTCTCCGCTTGCGCCCTATGTGAAGGAAGCGGCGCCGCTGCTGGTGCTGGAGCATGTGCGGCTTATCGACGGCACCGGCTCCGCGTCCCAGGAAGATATGCGCATCGATATCGCCGCCGGCAAGATCGCCGCTGTCCAAGCCGCCAGCGCGCACAGCCCATATCCGCCCAACGCCAAGGTGCTGGACATGACCGGAAAGACCGTGATCCCCGGCCTGGTCGGCATGCACGAACATCTTTTTTATCCCACGCCGCAGCAACCCCAGAGTGGAGTCGGGTTCTATGGCGAGGCCGCGGACAGCGCTCCGCGCCTCTACCTGGCGGGCGGCGTGACCACGGCGCGAACTGCCGGTAGCGTGGAGCCTTACACCGACCTGGAACTGAGGCGAGAGATCGACGCAGGCCTGCTGCCCGGACCCAAACTCGACGTGACCGGCCCCTACCTGGAGGGCAAAGGCACCTTCGCGCTCCAGATGCACACGCTTGCGGATGCGGCCGACGCGGCGCGCACCGTGGATTATTGGGCCGCCGAGGGTGTGACCTCGTTCAAGGCCTACAATTACCTCACCGCTGACGAGCTGAAGGCGGCCATCGACCGCGCTCACGCCCACGGGCTCAAAATTACCGGGCACCTTTGCTCCATCGGATTCAGGCAGGCCGCCGCGCTGGGCATCGATAACTTGGAACATGGCCTGTCGGTCGATACCGAGTTCTTCCCGGGGAAGAAGCCGGACGAGTGTCCCGGATTTGTGGCGAATTTGACTGATGTCGAGAAAAATGTGGTGGTGGATGGGCCCGAGGTGCGGGAGACGATCCGCGAGCTGGTAGCGCACCACGTGGCCATTACCTCGACGCTGGCGGTGATTGAGACCTTCGGGTCGAATCGCCCGCCCATGGAGCGCGAGAGCGCGGCTCTCAAGACGCTCTCGCCGCAAGCCGCAAAGGAGTATCTGTTAGGCCGCTCGCAGATGGCGGAGCGCGACCTGGGCGGGCCCATGCTGAAAAAAGAGATGAACTTTGAGCGCGAGTTTGTGGCCGCCGGCGGACTGCTGATGGCGGGCTGCGACCCCAGCGGCTACGGCGGCGTGGTGCCGGGCTTCGGAGATCAGCGCAATATCGAGTTGCTGGTTGAGGCCGGCTTCTCGCCGGTCGAGGCGATCCGCATTGCCGCGCTGAATGGGGCAATCTACATGGGCAGAGAGGCGAGCATCGGATCGGTCGCGCCGGGTAAGGCCGCCGATTTGGTAGTGTTGGGCGGCAATCCGGCGGAGAAGATTGAAAACGTGGAGAAGGTTGAACTGGTGTTCAAAGACGGCGTGGGTTTCGACTCCGCAAAGCTGATTCAATCCGTCCCCGAGTTGGTGGGCTTGCGGTGAGCACGCGCAGGCGCGGTGAACGCAAAGGAGACCTGCATTTTCACGCGAACTCTATCAATCCGCCTGGCCGATCCGCAAACAGTAACCATTGGGATCTTCCAACCTAACTTCGCCCTTGGGCATGTATGGAGGGTAAGTACCCGGCGATACGCTCCCTGCCGCCGCGATCAAGGGTTGCCGCAAGGCGATGAGATTCGGCGCGTAGCGGTCGAAGAGTACGGATCGCTGGCGGGCAGCAACCGGATTTTCGGCGCGCGAAAGCATCCGATGCGCTTGCTCGCATTCGATGTGCGCCCAACGCAGCTCGCCGGCAACTCTTAAACTGTTGCGCAGTCTCATGCCCAACCGCTGGAAGAAGTCGATGGAGCGCTGCTCATCGGCGACGGAGGCGATGGCAATGAGCCCCGTAGCCCGATCTCGGCGCTGGGCTCAACTTTCGCGGGTTCAGCCATCGATTTTGGCCTCGCGCAGTTGTTTCACCGCCGTCTCGGAGCTGACCGGGGAGTAGTAGACCTCCTTAAACGTGTAAGAGCGAGCTTTCGCCGCGAGCACAGGCAGAATCTCGATGTGCCAGTGGTAATCGTCGTCGATGGTTTTCCAATAGCCCAGAGTCTTCGAAGGATGCAGGCTGTTGGGCGAGGTGTGCAGCACCAGATGGAAACCCTCGGTGAGCGCCCGCACGCGCTGCAGAGTGCGGCGTAGCAACGCGGCGAGATTCACTCGCAGGCCGGGCCTGGATAGCCCGGTGCGCTCGAATGAGGCTTCGTGTTTGCGCGGTAGAATCCAGGTCTCGTAAGGGATGCGCGGGGCGTAAGGTCCGACGGCCACGTAGTCGCCGCGAGCTTCAATGACGCGTGAGGCTTGGCGCTCCTCCTGGTTGAGGATGTCGCAGAATACGCAGCGCTCTTTGGAGGCGAAATATTCGCGGCTGGCGCGCAGTTCGTAAAGCACGCGCCTGGGCACAAACATCGTGGCCGTAATTTGGGAAGTGGGGTGGCTGAATTCCTGGCCGGCATTGGGACCGTAGTCCTTGAAGAAGCTGACGTATTTGATGCGCGGGTCGTGCTTGAGATCGAGAATGCGTTCCGCGGCCAGGCGCAGGAACTGGCCGATCTCGTCGTCGCTGGCATTCCACAAATGGCGGTCGTGCCGGGGGTTTTCGACCAGGACTTCGTGCGCGCCGACGGAACTCATGCAGTCGTAAATGCCGTCGCCGCGGCGGCCGGGCTCGCCCTCAATATGATAGAGAGGGGTGGGGTGCACAACCGAGCGCGCCGACCACGCTCCGCTGCTGGGCATGGAGGAAATCACTTGCGGCGAGTCCGCGGAATCCGGGCAAAAACGGCAGGCGCCCTCGGTCCGTGGGCTTTCGGCAGGATCGTCGCCGGTGATGACCCACGAGCGCGTGATGGGATCTTTGCGGAGCTCCATGCCCTAGGAAAGCACTGCAGGAGAACGCGCGTCAACTGGCATAACGCCCTCCCCATCAAAAATGCGTACGAAAGGCGAGGATGGGCTTTGTTATAATCCGCCGCAAGCCCCTTATTGCTGCCGAGATCGAACTCGCGATATCGATGCCTGAGCCGTCCACTCCGCTGATGCGGCAATATGCCGCCGTCAAGAAAGAACATCCGACCGCGCTGCTTTTTTTTCGCCTGGGGGATTTCTACGAGCTGTTTTTCGATGACGCCATTGTGGCCGCAAAAGAGTTGCAGATTACCCTGACTTCGCGCAACAAGGAGAAAGGCATCGCCGTGCCCATGTGCGGCGTGCCTCATCATGCGGCGGAAGGCTATATCGGGAAGCTGATCCGCAAGGGTTTCAAGGTCGCCATCTGCGAGCAGATGGAGGAGGCGCGGCTCGCGAAGAAACACCTGGGCACGAAGTTGGTGAGGCGCGAAGTAACGCGGGTGGTCACTCCCGGCACTGCTGCGGATGCGCTGCTGGGCTCGGAGGAAAATAATTTTCTCGCAGCCCTGGCGCAGGTCGGAGATCGCGTCGGGTTTGCGGCGCTCGATCTTTCCACCGGCGAATTTCGGGCCACGGAATTCTCCGGCGATAGCGCGCTGCAGAGAATACAAGAAGAGCTGGAACAACTGCGGCCGAAGGAAGTGTTGTATGGCTCAGGGGCGCCCTTGTTCGACGCAAACATCGGCCGTTCTCAAGCAAACTTGCCGCGACCGTCCGGCGCGGCGTGCACCGAAACTCCGCTCGACGATTGGATCTTCTCGCCCGACCATTCCATTCCGCTGCTGGAAAATCATTTCGGAGTGTTGTCGCTCGAGGGATTCGGTTTGGCGGGACGAACCGCCGCAGCCGCAGCCGCGGGAGCGATCCTTTATTATGTGCGAACGACGCAGCGCGGGTCGCTCGACCACGTCGACCGCATCGGCTGGTACGAGCGGCAGAACTGCCTAGTGCTGGATGCGGTCACGGTCAGAAATCTGGAGATGATTGAGCCCCTATTCGCGGGCGCGGATGCGGGGGTCACTCTGTTCCGCTCCATCGATGCCACGATTACGCCCATGGGCAAGCGGCTGCTGCGGGCATGGTTGCTGCGTCCCTCGCTCGATCTCGCCGAGATTAACGCGCGCCTGGATGCCGTGGACGCGGGCGTGAGCGAGACCATCGCGCGCGAGGAACTGCGTCGCGCCCTCGATGGCGTGCTCGACCTGGAGCGGCTTTTAAGCCGGGTCACGCTTGAGACTGCGAATCCTAGAGACGTGCTGGCCCTGGCGGCGTCACTGGCGAAAATTCCTGCGATCAAGAATGCGGTGCGGGCTTTAGCGGCCGTGCGTCTGACGACTCTGCTCGGGACGCTCGCTGAATTACGCGACTTGCGCGAGCGCATCCAGACCACGATCACTCCCGAACCGCCGCTGAGCTTTGCCGATGGCGGCGTGATTGCTGCCGGAGTCGATCGCGATCTTGATGACTTGCGCGAGCTCTCGCGCAACAGCAAGCAGGTGCTGGCGCAGATTGAGCAGCGGGAGCGCGGGCGGACCGGCATCTCATCGCTGAAAGTTAAGTTCAATTCCATCTTCGGCTACTACATCGAGGTCTCGAAGCCAAACCTGCATCTGGTTCCGCAAGATTACGAACGCAAGCAAACTCTGGTGGGCGCGGAGCGCTTCACCACGCCGGAGTTGAAAGAATATGAAAGCAAGATTCTCGATGCCCAGGAAAAGATCGTAGAAATCGAGCGGCGATTGTTCACGGAGTTACGCATTGCGATTGCCGCCGAGGCCAGGCGAATTCGGCAGACCGCGCTGGCTCTGGCTGAAGTGGATGTGCTGGCCGCGCTGGCGCACGTTGCGGCTCTGCGCAATTATTGCCGGCCGCGATTCGCGGCTGAGTCTGGCGATTTGGAAATTATCGAAGGCCGGCATCCCGTGATCGAGCAGCGGGAGATGGCCGGGGGCAGCGAGCGCTTCGTCCCCAACGATCTCTATTTGAATGCGGCCACGCACACGATTCTGCTGCTGACTGGGCCGAACATGGGCGGCAAGTCCACTTACCTGCGGCAGACGGCGCTCATCGTAATTCTGGCGCAGATGGGCTCGTTCGTTCCGGCGCGATCGGCGCGGCTGGGCGTGGTCGATCGCGTATTCACCCGCATTGGAGCGAGCGACAATCTCGCGCGCGGGCGCTCGACCTTTATGGTCGAGATGACCGAGACGGCGGCAATCCTGCATACCGCGACCGAGCGGTCGTTGATCCTGCTCGATGAAGTAGGCCGTGGAACCTCCACTTATGATGGCCTGGCGATTGCGTGGGCGGCAGTTGAATATCTGCATGCGCGGGTGCGGGCCAAGACTTTATTCGCCACGCATTATTTCGAACTCACGGAATTGGCCGAGCAGTTGTCGGGGGTGGGAAATTATCACGTTTCGGTGAAAGAAACCGGCGGCGGAATCGCCTTCTTGCGTAAGGTTGAGCCGGGCGCGGCCGATCGCAGCTACGGTATCGAGGTTGCTAAGCTTGCCGGTCTGCCCTTCGAAGTAATCACGCGCGCGCGCGAGGTGCTGGCCAAGCACGAGTCGGCCGAACGCGAACTTACCGAGCATCTCTCGCCCGGGGGGACGCCTCCGCCAACGCAATTAACGATCTTCACGGCGCTCTCGCAGCCCGTGGTGGAAAAGCTGCGCGAGGTGGATTTGAACCGGCTTACTCCGCTGGAAGCGTTGAATCTGCTGGCGGAGCTAAAGCAGCAGATTGAGTAGCCCTTTGGCAGGACGGAGACAGGGATCGAGTGGACCCGACGAAACAAAGCCAAGCCTTAGTAACCACAGTCGATTGCAACCAGGGCATGATCGCTCAAGTGGTATTGGCGCTCTTGTTCTGTGCCGCGGCCATCATCTTGGAAACACGGCATCTCATTTTGAACCAGGTCCCCCGGCCTTCGCGAATTGCAGTCCTCTTCGCTGTCGGCTGCTTGGTGCCTGCCATTCGGTTCAGAAATGTTCTCCTCAAGTTGGCTCTCGCCTGGATCGGCGTTCAGGAGTTAACTCGAATCATCCTGGCCAAATTCACTCTCCCCACGCCCTCAAGCATCTCGCCGCCATGGGAGGTGGTGTGCTAACAAACATCGGCCTGCTGAGGATCATCTTTGCCGGCGTGAACGGGCTTCGGTCCGTGATTCACCGGATGCCAATACTCAAGCCGCAGGAGCCAGCTTCGTGAGCGGGCATGGGCATGTCGGCCAACTTCTCATCGTCGGCTTCGACGGTACGGAAATGTCGCGGTCACTCTCTTCTGTGCTAACGCGGTTGCAACCCGCAGGCGTGATTCTATTCGCGCGCAACATTAAGAGCGCAGAGCAAACTTGGCGCCTGCTTTGCGATTGCCAGAAGTGCGTCGCCACGCCGCTGTTTACTTGCGTCGATCTTGAAGGCGGGCTGGTCGACCGCTTCCGCGACGTGCTCGGTCCCGCGCCCTCTGCGGCCGATGTGTTCGCAACCGGCGACCGCAGGCTCTTCCGCAAGCACGGAGAGATGATCGGCGAGAACTGCCGCGCCCTGGGATTCAATGTCGACTTCGCTCCTGCGCTTGATCTGGCGCTCGCAGCCTCGCGCAGCGTGCTGGGTTCGCGTGCGGTCTCAGCCAATCCTCGCGACACGATTGCTTACGCGCAACAGTTCCTCGCCGGCCTTCAGAAGTCACGAGTGCTCGGATGCGGCAAGCACTTCCCCGGCCTCGGCGAAGGCAAGCTCGATAGTCATCATGAACTCCCGGCCATCGAGAAGCCGCTGAAAAAGCTATGGGCGGAAGATTTGCTGCCCTACCGCATGCTCCGCGGGCAGTTGCGGCTGCTGATGATTTCGCATGCGGCGTATCCGCAGGTCACGGAAGATAGCACTCCGGCATCTCTTTCGAAGGTTTGGATCACGGACATTCTGCGCAAACGCATCGGCTACCGTAATCTGGTCGTGTCCGATGATCTGGAGATGGGCGCGGTTCTCTCCGCGGCTCCGATCAGCACGGCTGCGGTTGAATTCATACGCGCCGGCGGAGATTTGTGCTTGATCTGCCATCGCGAGGACTACATCGCGCAGGCTTACGAAGAATTGGTGAAGACGGCGGAGCGCGATCCCAAGTTCGCCAGGCGCGTCGAAAACTCGGTCAGGCGCGTGCTCGCGTTCAAAAAGAAATCAGGGGATTTAACGCGCCGCGGCAAAGAGCCGTCGCGCGCGACCGTCGAGAAGCTTTCGCGGCAGTTGTGGGAATTCGGGGAGCAGGTGCGGTTGCAGGCCGTTATTCGGGACGACACAGATCGTGTAAGTAAAAATAACGTCATCAAAGCGCACCGGGCTTCGCGATAGCGGATGGCAAAGAAAACCATGATTGTGGCGGGAGTGATGAGCGGAACCTCCGCCGACGGGATCAACGTGGCGCTGGTGCGCATCGGAGGAGGTGGCCGACGATCTGTGGAATTGCTCGGACATGCGGAATACGCCTATCCCGCGAAAGTTCGCGGCGCAGTTCTAGCCCTGATGAATGCCCCGGAAGCAAGCGTGGCCGATTTGGCACGATTGAATTTTCTGCTGGGCGAGCTTTACGCCGACGCGGTGATGGCGAGCGAAGGGCAATTCAAATTGAAAACCGAGTTGATCGGCTGCCACGGGCAAACGCTTTATCATCAGGGGGAGGCTGCGCGTTTTCTCGGGCGCAGAGTGTGCGCCACCTGGCAAAGCGGCGAAGCCGCCATCGTCGCCGCGAGAGTAGGCGCGCCGGTGGTCGGCGATTTTCGGCCGGCAGACATGGCTGCCGGCGGCAAGGGCGCGCCTCTGGTTCCTTTTCTCGACTACCTGCTGTTTCGCGATGCGGGCATAGGCAGGATCGTGCAAAACATTGGCGGCATCGCGAACCTCACGGCGATCCCGGCAGGCGCAGCCCCGGATATCGTGATTGCATTCGATACCGGGCCGGGCAATATGGTGATCGACGCGGTTACCGAGAAGTTTTTCGGGAGGCCGTTTGATCGGGACGGGAGAATCGCGGCTACCGGAAATGTGCTGGCCAAGATCGTTGACCAGTTTTCGCAACGCAGCTTTTTCAAGTGGAAGCCTCCTAAAACGGCGGGGCGGGAAGAATTCGGGCGCGAGTTTGTGCGCGAATTTGTTCGCGCCTGCGGGCGCGCGCGGAAACAGGACGTGGTTGCCACGGCTACGGCGCTGACCGCGAATACGATCGCGGATGCCGTGCGGCGCCTTGGCCGGACTTCACCAGCCGGCGAGAAGCCGCGCCCCAGGCGGGTTTACCAGGAAATGGTTCTCTCCGGCGGCGGAGCGAAGAACTCGACGCTGGTGGCCATGTTAAGCGCCGAACTTGCGACGCTCGGGGTGCGGCTGCGCTTCTCCGACGAATTCGGTTTGCCCTCGGCGGCAAAAGAGGCGGTAGCGTTCGCGGTTCTGGCTTACGAAACCTGGCAGCGGAGGCCCTCGAATCTCCCGTCGGCGACTGGGGCCAAACGCGCCGCCGTGCTGGGCAAGATTTCATATCCATAATTTTAAGAGCGGGAGCTTGAGCGAACGGCGATGGCGATTTATATTGCGATGCTGCGCGGGATCAACCTAGGCGGGCACAAGAAAATCAAGATGGACGCGCTGCGGCAAACATTTGAGAAACTCGGATTCGAGCAGGTGCAGACCTATATTCAGAGCGGCAATGTGGTGTTCCAAGCGGGAAAGACTTCCGCGGCCGCGCTTTCGAAAAGAATTGAGGAGAAAATTGTCGAGGACTTCGGTTTTTCGGCGTCGGTGATTTGCAGGAGCGTGGACGAGCTGGGCGCGGTTGTCGCCCGCAACCCTTTACTAAAGCAGCGGGGTATCGACCCCGAAAAACTGCATGTCACTTTTTTATCGGAACCTCCAGCGCTGCCCGCATGGAAGCAACTGGAAGCGCTGATCGCCGCTCCGGATCAGGCTCGTTTTCTGGGGAAAGAGATTTATTTTTACCTGCCCAACGGAGTCTCGCAAAGCATTTTGATGAAGCGCCCCGTCGACCGCTTGCTCGGAGTGATCACCACCACGCGTAATTGGCGGACGGTCAATCGCCTGCGCGAGATGTGCAAGGGCGAGGGCTCATGATGATGAGCCGCCGTTCAGGGCTGCGCGCAAGGGTCGTCGCGACCTTCGCCGCGTTCGGATTCCTGATCTTACTTCCCTGCTGCACCCCCAAGGCCGACCCCAACATGCTGGTGATGCTGATCGAATCCAGCCCCACGAATCTGGATCCCCGCGTGGGCGTGGATGCGCAATCGGAGCGGATCGACAGCCTGATCTTCGACTATCTCGTTGTACGCGGCCCCGACCTAAATGCCGCGCCGAGCCTGGCCGAGCGCTGGGAGATTCCCGACCCGCTTACTTACATCTTTTATCTGCGCCATGGTGTGAGGTTTCACGATGGGCGCGCGCTCACCGCGCGCGATGTGAAATGGACTTTCGATTCTTTGCTGGGTGGCAAGATTCGCAGCACTCGGGCGGCGGCGTACCGCTTTGTCGATCGCGTCGATGCGCCGGACGATTTCACAGTCATCTTCCACATGAAGGAGCCCGACGCCACGTTGTTGTGGAATCTGACCGACGGCGCGGTCGGCGTTGTTCCATCGGGTAGTGGAGACGAGTTCTCGCGCCATCCAATCGGCTCGGGGCCGTTCAAGTTTGTCACCTTCGAAACCGACAAAGAAGTGGTCGTCGAGCGCAACGACGATTACTGGGGCGAGAAGGCGAAACTGCGGCGCGTGCGCTTCGCGGTGGTGCCCGATGCCACTACCGAAGCCCTCGAGTTGCGGAAAGGCAGCGGGGACATTGCTAGCAATTCGCTTACCCCGGACACTGTTCTCGCGCTCGAACGAGATCCCACGCTTGCGGTCGAACGCGCTCCGGGCACGGAAGTGCAGTATTTGGGCTTCAATCTTCGCGATCGTATATTAAAAGATGTGCGCGTCCGGCAAGCGATCGCTTACGCGCTTGACCGCGGCCCGATCATCGAATACCTGTGGCGCGGCGAAGCGCAACCGGCGCGCAGCGTGCTTCCTACGCAAAGCTGGGCCTACAACGGCGACGTGCACGCTTACAACCACGATCCGGCGAAGGCTCGGGCGCTGCTCGACGTGGCCGGCTACCCTGCGACGAACGGCGTGCGCTTTCACATCACGATGAAGACTTCGACCACTGAAAGCACCCGCTTGATCGTGGCCGTGATGCAGCAGCAGTTGCGCGAGGTGGGCATCGCGCTCGACATTCGCAGCTTCGAGGCGGCCACTTTTTTTGCCGACGTAACTCACGGAGCTTTTCAGATGTACAGTTTGCGCTGGGTGGGCGGCAATCAGGATCCGGATATTTTTTACGTATTTCATTCGGCGCGGTTTCCACCCGGTGGCGCCAATCGCGGCTTCTACTCGAATCCGAAAGTGGATGCGCTGATCGATCAGGGGCGACGCGAGGTCCGCCCCGAAGTGCGCAAGGGAATTTATGCCGAGGTGCAGCGCATTTTGGCGGACGATCTCCCCTACGTCGATCTGTGGTATCTGGATAATGTTTTGGTGCACAACCAACGCGTGACGAATTTGAAGTTGAATCCGGCGGGGAATTACGATTTTCTGCGGACAGCGGAACTCGCGAAATGATGGCCATCGACGAATGGCTGCCGCACTATCAGGTCAGCGCCCGCTATTCGATCGTGGTGCATGCCTCGGGCGAGAAAACGTATTGCGCTCTTAAGCGCGCGGCTTTTTCGGATCTCGCCGTGATTCGAGTTCTGATGCGGCTTCGCGGCTATCGCCTCCGGCGCCCCGAGGGTCCAGAATCCCAGCCCGGCAACGTAGGCGCAGCTTTTCTCGAACTCGCGGACGTGGCGCAGCGGGAGGTGGTGCTCGGCATCGCCGGCCGCTTCTGGAGGCCGGATGGTGGCGTGGTTCGCGGCATCACGGCGAGTGAGTTCCGAGATTTTCACAACCAAGGCTACGCCAAAGCGGTTTGGAATTTCGCCCTCGCGGCCGCAGACGGCGGCACCCAGATCAGCACCGAAACGCGAGTGCAGACCTTTGGCCGCGACGCAGCTTTGAAATTCCGCGCGTATTGGCTTTTCGTCGGCCCCTTCTCCGGTTTAATTCGCAAGGCCATGCTGAACGAGGTCAAGCGAATCGCCGAGAAATCCGCGGCTTAATTCGCGTGTTACCATCGAGCTTCGGCTCCGGCTGGCGAGTTCGGGCGCGACGCATGCGAATTCTCTTCATCGGCGATATTTTCGGGCGGCCGGGACGGACCATCGTCAAAGATCGCCTGCCGGGCATTGTGCGCGATCAGATGATCGACCTTGTCATTGCCAATGGCGAGAATTCGGCGGCGGGCTTCGGCATCACTCCGGCGCTGGCCGAAGAATTGTTTGAGCTGAACATCGACGTCATCACTACCGGCAACCATGTTTGGGATAAGCGTGAGATTCTGGATTATTTTCAGATGGTCGAAGGCAATGGCCACGGCCCGCAGCGGCGTCTGCTTCGCCCCGCAAATTACCCTGCCGATATGCCGGGGTGGGGCCTCTATCAGGGCCACAAGCACAAAGCGCCTTACGCCGTAATGAACTTGCAGGGACGCGTGTTCATGGCCTCGAACGACGATCCCTTTCGCATCGCTGACCAACTTCTGCAGAAGATCGAAGCCAAAATCATCTTCGTGGATTTCCACGCCGAGGCGACTTCGGAAAAGATTTCGCTGGGCTGGTATCTCGACGGCCGCGTGACTGCCGTCGTCGGCACGCACACGCACGTGCCCACTGCCGACGAGCGCGTGCTGCCGAAAGGAACCGCCTATGTGACCGATGTGGGCATGACCGGCCCTTACGACGGAGTGATTGGGGTCAAGAAAGAATTGGTCGTCGGTAAGTTTCTCAATGGCATGCCGGTGCGCTTCGAGCCCGCCACCGGCGACGTGCGGTTGTGCGCCGTGATCGTCGATGCCGATGAGAAGACGGGCAAGGCCCGCGATATCGAGCGCCTGATGCTCGGTTAAATTTAATTTTTGTTTGTTGCCTCTCTTGCAAGGCCGCGGCCAGTTAGCGTTCTCATGATGCCCTCCCGTTAAACCCGAAGGTACCCGGCACTATTAGCGTTCTGCGGCAGGCAGGTGACAAGGTAAAATCGAGGCGATGCGGCATTTGTATTCCATTCTAGCGGTTGGCACTTTGGCGCTGATGCTGTGCGCCGGCGCGTTGGCCGAGGCCGATTTGAGCCCGGCAGACGCCATCATTTCTTGCGGCAATGGCGTCCCCGGCGGCATCAATTGCATTCCCAGCAAGCAGGATCTGAAAGAAGCGCGCAAGGCTTACGCTCGGGGCTTGAAACGGGAGAAGGAGCGCCGATTTGAGGAAGCTTTCGAAAAGTTCGACGAGGCTTCGCGCCTGGCTCCGCGGGATGCGCAAATTTTTTCGGCGCGCGAGTTGGTCAAGTCGCAGCTGGTCTTCGAGCATACCCAGCGCGGCGACGCGCTGCTTGCCGACGCCCGGCCGCAACCGGCGATCGCCGAGTTTCGCAGCGCGCTGAAGCTCGACCCTGACAATCCCTACATGCAGCAGCGCCTGCAGGACGCGCTGCGCGATCCGGCGCATCCCAATCAGGCTAATCCGATGGTGAACTCGGCGAATCCGGCACGCGCGACCATGTTCGCGGCTTTGGCAGATCTGCTGGCTGAGTCCACTCCGATTCAATTGCAAGCAAAATCGGAGCGCGCCAGTTTTCATTACCGCGGCGATGTGCGGGGTTTGTTCGCGCAACTCGGCACCAGTTACGGCATGACCCCGGAGTTTGACGAATCGGTCAAAACCAAGACGGTGCGGTTTTTTGTGGACGACGTCGATTTTATGACCGCGCTCACGCTCGCCTGCCGCGTCAGCAAAACCATGTGGACGCCGCTGGACGCGCATCAGTTCCTGATCGCCGACGACTCGACGGAGAATCACAAGCAATTCGACCGCATGGCGCTGGCGACTTTTTCGGTGCCGGGAGCCAGCACGCCGCAGGAAGCGACCGAACTGGTCACCTCCCTGCGCAACGTATGCGACTTCCAGAAAATCAGCTCGGGAGCCAGCGGAACGGTGGAAGTGCGCGCCCCGCAAGCCGTTCTGGCGGCCTGCTCCAACCTGATGCGGCAGTTGACCAGCGATCGCCCGCAGGTATTGCTCGAGGTCGAGGTCTATCAGATCGATCACAACTTCATGCGCGAGATCGGGGCCCACATTCCCGATACCTTCAACCTCTACAACATTCCGGTGGCGGCGCTGGCGGGCTTGGGCGGCCAGAGCATCCAGTCGCTGATCAACCAGTTGATTTCTTCCGGGGGAATCAATCAGGCGGGAAGCACCGCGCTGTCGGGGATTCTGGCACAGCTGCAGAGCCAGGCCGGCTCCATTTTCAGCCAGCCGCTGGCTACGTTCGGCGGCGGACTCACTTTTTCCGGAGTGAGCCTGGATCACGTCACGGCCGCGCTTTCGCTCAACGAATCCTGGTCCAGAAGTTTGTCGCGCGTCACGCTGCGGGCTGGACAGAGCAACGAGGCGACGTTCCACCTGGGTGAGCGCTACCCCATTCTGAACGGCTCTTACGCGCCCATTTACAATTCGTCGGCAATCTCGGCGGTGTTGGGCAACCAAAGTTATGTCGCGCCCTTCCCCTCGGTTAGTTACGAAGATCTGGGATTGAGCTTTAAAGCCAAGCCTACGATTCACGGCAACGGCGACGTGAGCCTGGCGCTCGAACTGCAGGTTCGCTCTTTAACCGGACAAAGTTCAAATGGCGTGCCCGTACTTTCGAACGAGGAATACAAGGCCAGCATCCGGCTGCGCGACGGCGAACCGGCGGTGGTGGCGGGCGAGATCACCACCAACGATCAGCGCTCGATGGCCGGAATCCCTTGGCTGGCGGCCATTCCCGGCCTTAACCAGGCGCTAACCGACAACAACCGCATGAAAGAGGACGACGAACTCCTCATCGTCATCACGCCCCACGTCGTGGCCAACCGGAACTTAAACACGGATGAGATTTGGGTGAGCGCGAAGTAGGCTGCAAGAATCTGCACTCCACGTAAGTTAACTACCCCGTCTGCCGAATTTCTCGCTTGAATCGCCCAGAACTGACATATAATTTCGCTCCAGTAGCCGCAACCTCATGGTCGTTAAGGTTGCCCCTCCCTGGCGGCTTGGATTCATAATCGCCGAATCAATCACTTTGATTTCCTAAAATCGCCAGTCTTCGAGCTTTGTGCTTTTGAGGGAACCCCCCGCTGACAGTTTTCTGGAACGGGAGACCCACATGCACGGAAACGACCGCTTTCGGTTCGGAGTAGCCGCCGCTTTATGCTCGAGCGCATTCTTGCTGTGCTTGACGCTGTCCTCAATGCCTGCGGCGGCGCAGCAGCCGCGACAAGTGTTGCACAACCATGTGCGGGCGGTGGTCGCCAGCGGAGAGGCCGAACCGGTGGGGAGGCTTCCGGCAACGCAGCGCTTGAGCGTGGCCCTGATGCTGCCGCTGCGGAACCAAAGTGAATTGACCAGTTTGCTGACTCGGATGTACGACTCGTCGGCTCCCGACTACCGGCATTTTCTCAGCGTCGCGCAGTTCACCGAACAATTTGGCCTGGCCGCGGAGGATTACCAGGCGGTCGTCGATTTCGCGAAAGCCAATGGACTAACCGTCACGGCGACACCCGTCAATCGCATGCTGGTGGATGTCAGCGGGTCAGTCGCGCAAATTGAAAATGCCCTCCATGTGGCGATGACGATTTATCAGCATCCCACGGAGAAGCGCACTTTTTATTCGCCGGATCGCGAGCCCTCGCTCGATCTCGTCGTGCCGGTGTCGCACATCGCCGGCCTGAATGACTATTCGATCCCGCGGCCCACGGTGACGAAAGCGCCTATGGCGCCTTCCGCACGCGGCAATGTTGGCTCTGGCCCTGGCGGAGCGTATCTGGGCAGCGATATGCGTGCCGCCTACTACGGCGGCACCGCACTCACCGGCGCGGGGCAGGCGGTCGGGCTGTTTGAGCTTAGCGGCTACAATCTCAGCGATGTGGACTTAACCTTCAGCAGCGCCGGGCAGTCCTACGGCGTCCCCATCAACAACGTGCTCATCGATGGCGCCAGCGGCGCGCCCAACGGCGACGACTCGGAAGAAGTCCTCGATATCGTGCAGGCCATTTCGATGGCGCCGGGCTTAAGCCAGGTGCGGGTTTACATTGCGCCGTCCAACCCCGGCGTGAGCGATGTGGACATATTCAACCAAATGGCCTCGGAGAATTTGTGCAAGCAATTGAGCGTGTCCTGGGCCTGGAGTCCCGAGGATGCTTCCGCGAACGATGCTATCTTTCAGGAGTTTGCGGCTCAAGGCCAGAATCTTTTTGCGGCTTCGGGAGACTGGGGAGCGTTTCCCAACTTTCTACTTCCCTTCTACTATCCGTCCGAGGACGCTTACGTGACTGCGGTAGGCGGCACCGACTTAACAACGAACGGAGCTGGAGGTTCCTGGCAATCGGAGACAGCTTGGAATTACGGGTTCAATGCCAGTGGCGGCGGCATCTCTCCCGATGGGATCGCGTTGCCCATATGGCAGTCCGGCGTGGCCAATTCTTCCAACGGGGCTTCGACCAGCATCCGCAACGTGCCGGACGTGGCGGCGGAAGCCCATACCGACAACTACGTTTGCGTCCTCGGAAGCTGTAGCGGCGGCTGGGGCGGCACCAGTTTCGCAGCGCCACGGTGGGCGGGATTTCTGGCGCTCGTCAATCAACAGGTCGTCACCGGCGGCCAGCCCACGGTGGGTTTTATAAACCCGGCTCTCTACTCCTTGGGTTTGAGTTCCAGCCTCAACCGCGACTTCCACGACATCTCGACCGGGAACAACAACATCGACGGAGGAGCATCCACCTGGTATAGCGCGGTCGCAGGCTACGATTTGGTCACGGGATGGGGGAGCCCGAACGGACAGAATCTCATCGATGCCCTGCCCCAGGCGGGCTTTGCGCTCTCGGCGGTGCCCAACAACCTCACCGTGCTGGAGGGCCTAACTGGCGGCGTGAGCACAATTACGGTAAGCGCCGTGAACGGATTCACCGGCACCGTCCATCTTGCCGCCTCGGGCCTGCCCCGCGGGGTGACCGCATCGTTCAATCCAGCCCACATCAGCGGAGGGGGAACCAGCAAGCTCACGCTCACGGCAAGCAGTTCGGTCACTACCGGAAACGCCACGGTGATCGTCACCGGCACCTCGGGCAGCGAGACCGCAAGCACCAGGGTTGCAGTCTCGGTCGACTTCGCGCTCTCGGTATCTCCCCACGCAAAGAGAGTGACCGCAGGCAAGAAAGTCAGCTACGGCGCTACGCTCCTACTGAAAGCGGGCTTTAACGACACCGTCGATCTAAGTGTTGCGGGATTGCCGCCCGGCGCTTCCGGTACGTTTTCCCCGCCCTCGCTGAACCAGTCGGGCGAGTCCACCTTGAACATTGCAACTACCCCAACAATGCCAACCGGCACCTATACGCTCGCGATCACGGCCGTGACGGGCAACCTCGCGCAGACCGCAAGTGTAACTCTGGTGATCGATGACGCTTCCGACAATTTCAGCCTCGGCGCTTCGCCGGCTTCCCTAACCATAGGACAGACTTCCTCTACCGCCGTGGGAATGACTACGCTCATTGTTACCAGCAATAACACTTTCACTTCCCCGGTCACGCTCAATGCCAGCGGCGTGCCGGCCGGAGTGCAGGCTGTGTTCTCGCCCAACCCCGTGACTCCAGCGCCGGACGGCAGCGCGACCTCCGTGCTGACGCTGACCGAACTTAGCGCGCCCGCCCCCTTCGGATCTTTTGCGGTGACGGTTACGGGAACTGCCGGTTACCAGATCGCAGCCACTCCAGTTTCCCTCACCGTTAATCCTTATGTTTTTCAATTCTGGGCAAACTTCAATTCCGCGACATTAACCCAGGGCATGTCGTCTTATGGCAACATCGGCGCCCACTGGCTCGATGGCAGATTTCCCATCACGCTTGGCATTACTGGCCTACCCAGCGGCGTAAGCGCGGTGTTTTCGCAAAACCCCATGCTTCCCGTGAGTGACTTCAACAGTTCGACGCTGACGCTGACTGCTTCCCCCACGGCAACCAGCGGAACATTCCCGATCGTCGTCTCAGGAACCGCCGACCCCTTTACCAACTATTTCGACTTCAACCTGACGGTGGCTTCTTCGGGCTTCACCATCAGCGGTCCAGCTTCTCTGACTCTGCCGCAGAACGGAAGCGAAAGCAGCAGAGCGGCCATCCGCATAACCAGCCAGAACGGCTTTAATGCGCCGGTTGCCCTCGCCGGGGTGAACGGTCTGCCTGATGGTGTGCAGTGGAGCTTCTCCTCTTACGAAGTAACTCCACCGCCGAACGGCAGTGTCACCACGACTCTCACGTTGTCTACCGCCGGATCGGCCAGCACCGGGAGCTTCCCCATCACGGTGACTGCGAGTCTTTTCGCTCCCTCCGGCAACGGGCTGCTCAACTCGACCGCACCCATAACCTTAGAAGTGACGCCATCGGCCGAGCCCACATACGTAACGCTGACTTCTGCCTTCAACCGGATCGGCATCGGATGGAGAGACGGACTCACAGATTACGGCACGAATATCGGCCTGGATGGGCTGGGAGATTGCTACTCGAGCACTCAGATCAGCCCGTCGGGGAGCCGATACCTGGCCTTCAATGGCATCCCGTTTGACATCGATCTCGGTTACAGTTTGACCAGCATACTCGATGCCGTGAGCGCGGCAGGGCAGACCATCGCGTTGCCTGCGGGCAAATTCTCTTCTTTGTCCTTGCTGGGCGCGGCGGTCAACGGCAGTCAAGGTTCACAAACCTTCACCGTAACTTATTCCGACGGAAGCACGACATCGATCACCCAGAGCCTCAGCGACTGGCAGAAGCCGCAGAACTATGCGGGAGAATCGAAAGCCCTGACCATGGCGTACACCGATAATCTTTACACGGGGGGAAGGACAAATCACTCGACCTATCTTTACACTTACTCGTTTGCCGTCGACACTAAGAAGACAGTGCAGAGCATAACGCTGCCAAACAATTCGAATGTAGAAGTGCTGGCGTTGACGCTGGTGCCTTAGCGTCGGCAGGTGGCGTCGGACCTCGGACATTTGGCCCCAGGTCCGAAGTCGGACGCCCGAAGTCTGTGTTGTACTTACTTGCCCTGCTTGGCCGCGAAATCCACTAAGCCTTTATAAGCGTCGCCCATGCGCGGATCGACGTTCCCGATGGTGCGGCCGTTGATGAAGAGGGTGGGCGTTCCGGTTACGTTCACCGCCTTGCCCAACGCGATAGAGGCATCGACGTGCGCTTTCGTCACGGGGGTGCCAGCGCAGGTTGCGATTTCGGAACCCTTCACGCCGGCGCCGTCGGCGATGGCGGTCAACTTTTCATCGGCATTTTCGGCGGTGATGTCGGATTGGGTTTCGTACGTCTTGGCTACGAACTTCCAGAAGGCGTCGGTCGACGCATGGCCCACGCAGTCGGCGTAGGCTGCGCCTTTTGCAGCCCAGTTATGCATCTCCAAGGGAAAATTCTGGAAGACGAAGCGGGCCTGAGGTTCGGCTGCAACCAGAGCCTCGATCGCAGGCTGCGCCGCTTTGCAGGCTGGGCATTGCAGATCGCCGAACTCGACAATCGTTACCGCAGCATCTTTCGGCCCGCGCGCGGGGCCGTTGAGGCCCTTCTGCAGAGTCTTCATGGCGGCGTCGAAGGGTTTGGCGCCGAAGGGAATGATGTCTCCCACGACGGCATGCTCGCCATCGGCGGTTACGAAGAAACGGCTGGCTTGCTGGCCCTGCGGGCTGGCCAGGATAACATCCACTTCGCCAAGACCGGGTACGGGTGCGGGCTTGATGCTGGAAATTTTCCAGCTCATTTGTGCGTCGTAGCCAAAGGTCTGCTGCAGAAAAGAATCGACGGTGGCTTCGGAGGGGAGATTCACCGAGTTCGCCGAGGCCGGCTTCTCTGCCGGCTTCGCCGCAGTGGAAGTTTGAGCGGCGGCGAGCGTCGCTATCAGAAGCATAAAAATCACTTTCACAAAACTGCGCATGTTTCCCTTTCGATGAAAATCATCATTGCGGTGCTACGGGAATTGACTTCCGAATGACGGAACAAATTTCTTTTCAAACCTCGTTCTTCGCGGCGATGGGAAAGCGGCGCCCGTAGCCAAAGGCCTTGGGAGAGATCTTAAGGCCGGGCGCGGCCTGCTGGCGCTTGTACTCGGCGCGGTCGACCATGCGCATCACGCGCCGCACCACTTCGATATCGAAGCCGTGATCGGCGGCGATTTGCTCCGCCGAGTGCGCATCTTCCACGTAATCTTCCAGAACGGCGTCGAGCATTTCGTACGGCGGCAACGAGTCGCTGTCTTTCTGGTTGGGCCGCAACTCCGCCGAGGGTGGCTTTTCCAGCGAAGCTTGCGGAATGACCGCGCACCGCGAATTCACGTAGTGGCCCAGGCGGTACACCAGCGTTTTGGGCACGTCCGAGATGACCGCGAGGCCTCCGACCATATCGCCATAAAGTGTACAGTAGCCCACGCCCAGTTCGCTTTTGTTGCCGGTGGAGAGCACGATGGCACCGAACTTGTTCGACAACGCCATCAGCTGCGTGCCCCGCGCGCGCGACTGAATATTTTCTTCGGTGACGTCTTCTGGCCGGCCGCGAAAAACATCTTGCAGCGTTTCCCGGTAGGCTTCATAGGCGCGGTGGATGGGAAGCAATTCAAAGCGGATTCCGAGGTTTTTGGCCAGCGCGAGGGCATCATCGATCGAACCGGGCGATGAGTACGGGCCGGGCATGCCTACACCGATTACATTGTCGGGACCGACGGCGTCGGCGGCGATGACCGCGGTGAGCGCCGAATCGATTCCTCCGCTCAGGCCGATGATGGCTCTTTGAAATCCGCACTTGCGCATGTAGTCGCGGGTTCCCAATACCAGCGCCGCATAGACGCTGGCTTCTTCGCTCCCCAACTTTTCGTCGAGGTGCAGATCGCCGGTGAGCGTTTTCGAATCGAAATAGATGAGATCTTCTTCGAACGAGCGGCCTTGCGCGATGACACTGCCCTCGGGATTGAGAACGAGGCTGGTGCCGTCGAAGATCAGGCTGTCATTGCCTCCGACTTGATTGACCAGCGCGACCGGGACTTTGTGCTGGCGGGCGATGGAGGCCAGCATGTCGCGGCGCAGTTCGCGCTTGCCGATCCAGAATGGGGACGATGAAATGTTGAGCACGAAGTTGCCGCCGGCGCGAATCAGGGTGTCGACGGGATCGACCGTGTAGAGCCGCTTGCGCCAGAATTGCTTGTCGTTCCAGGCATCTTCGCAGATGGTGAGCGCCATGCGGTTGCCGCAGAAGGGAAATAATTCCTGGCCTTTGGCGGGGGCGAAGTTGCGCACCTCGTCGAAGACATCGTAGGTGGGCAGCAACATCTTCGATTGCAGGAAAACCATTTTTCCATCCTGCAAAAGCGCGGCGGAATTCATGGCGGACTTGCCGGTCTCCGATTCCGCGGGAGTGACCAAACCGCAGATCACGGCGATGCCGAGGGTTGCGGCGGCGATCTGCTCGACGCTTTCGCGATTACGCGCGACGAAGGATGGGCGCTCCACTAAATCGCGCGGGGGATAGCCGCAGACCGATAATTCGGGAAATAAGATCAGGCCGGCGCCGTCGGCCTGGGCGCGGCGGGAAAATTCGACGATCTTCGCGCCGTTGCCGGAGAAATCTCCGACCGTGGGATTGATTTGCCCGAGGGCGATCTTCACCTCTTTAGTGTAAGACAGGGGTGAGCGGGAGCCAAAATCGGCTTCCGGCTTTCGGCCTCCGGCTTCCGGGCCGGGATGGAAGTCCCGTCTGTATGCCTGCTCGGTTTAAGCCCTTCTTTTGATTGAGCCGCGGGCATCCGCGCCTTCGACACAGCGGGCGGGACGCGCGCTGGACCGCCGCCGCCGGGGCGGCAGCGCTGCGGTCGATACGGCTTGCGGCGCGTCTGAAGCCGCGCCCTGTCAAAGCCAGACGCGGGGTTTATTTGGCGCTGGCGGCTTTGGCCAGGTTGGCGTCGGCTAGCGAGCCATGGGCGGCATCGAGTCCGCCGGGTCTGGCAGCGGCAGTAGTTGCGCCTTCCGCCGCGGAATCTTTAGCCCCATCCGCCACCGGTCGAGCGCATAGTTCGGCCGCCTCGGACATGTTTTGGGTCTCCAGGTTCTTCTGCGTCTGCCAGGCGCTAAAGGTGGCCTTCTCGCGGGCCACTCCCTCTAGGCTGCGGTTGATGCGCGCCATAAACTGTTCCTTCACGCGCTCCATCTCGGCCTGGATTTGAACGATTTCCTCGCCGCGGCGCGCCCACTCCGCTTCGGCCTGCTTTTTTTGCGCCGCATCGTAGAAGTCCAACGCTTCCTGGCGCGATTTGTAGTCCTGGAGCACCTGGCCGACGGGAACTCCGGCCGCGTTGAGCGCCATGAGCACCGCCGCCCGCTTCAACTCCTTCGACAAGCCGCGGACATACTCGCTGTTGATCATTTCGACCACCTTGTTAATGCCATAACCCTTCGGCGGAGCCATGATTCCGGCCGACCGGCAAACATCTTCCATGGGCAACAGCTCGACCGCAGGCCGGGGAACAACCTCCGCCGACGGTGTGTATTCCGTAGACGGAGAGACTCGATTCGACATTTCGCCCTCGCTTTCGTTGCTTGCTGTAACGGTCCTGTCGCCGCTTGCGCCGACACTCTCCGGCTTGCTGTGCCAGGGTTTCAGGTCGAGCCATTTGCGTGCCATAAGTTTCCATGCCTTTCCCGCCTCGGCTTTTTTCTGCGGAGGCGGTTTGGTCTGCAGATCGGTCGGTCGCAGAGCTTCGGGTTCTTTAGGCGGCGGAACCCGGGGCTTTTCTTTGTCTTGGGTGACGGTTTTCTTGACCGCCTTGGAGCCAAATCCGCGCGGCAGCATCGCAGCCGTATTTCTCGCGGCGCGCGCAGATGTGTTTGCCGGCGGCCGCGCCGGGCTTGCGTCTCTCTTCCTGTCCGGCGGAGTGGCTTGCCAACTCAGCCGTTCGCTTCTGCTTGGCGGCGAAATCACCGGACGGCTCTTTGTCTGTGCCACGCCCACCGGCGAAGCGGCCCCCGGCTTGGGCTTGGAGTTCACCGGGGTATCGCGTTGAATACCGACGACGTACTCCCGGCCTTCCCTGCGGCAATACTTGGCGACACCTGAAAAACTGTCCCACTGCGACTGGATTGTCAGCCTGCTGCCGCTCTCGATTGCGGTCTTGAGCCGTATGCATGCTCCTCCGGCCGACTTGTCCTCCATGCGGGCGGAAACGGTTTGTAAATTTCCCGCCGGATCCTTCCACGACACTTCCACCAGGATCATGACCGCCGTGCGCAGCTCGTACATAACTCCGCTCTGGCAGGTCCATCGGCAGAAAGTCGAAAGAGTCCAGAACGGAAGGGTTGGGGGACGCGGCAGGTAACCAGCGCTTCCCGTTTTGGATCGGGGTTGGGAGCGCGGGGCTAGTTTGGGATTGCGGAACGTAGCGCCGCCGGCACGGCGGGGCTACGGGGCGGTTGTCGGCTTACTCGCTTCCGCCGGGAAAGACCACGTGCTTCGCCGCGGGAAGCGGCGTGTTGCCCTTCTGATCTCGCCATAGAACTCGGTTCAGCTGGCCCGCGTCCGCGGCGTCGGGACGCGAGAAATCCATCTTCGCCGATTCGCTTGCGCCGGCGGCATCGTGTTTATTGGTCTCGTAGATCATGCCATTCTTCAAGTTGCGATAATCCGCTTTAAACGAGGGCTGGTTGCCGGCGCCGGAGAACATCGCTCCCATGGCCGGCGCGTAGGCGTCGTTCTGATTCATGGGAGGCAATCCGAGCAGCATCTCCATGGTGTGAATCACGTTGACCGTGGTGTAGAAGCGGTGCTCGAGGTAGGGCTGGGCTGCGTTACCGGGCGAATACTTGCTGACTACGAATGCTATAGACCGATGCGCATCGATATGGTCGGCGCCGTTCTGCGCGTCATCTTCGAGCACGAAAATGGCGGTGTCATCCCAGTAGGGGCTGTGGGAGACGGCGTCGACCACGCGGCCGAGAGCGAGATCGTTATCGGCGACCGAGGCCGCTGGGCGCGGGCGCTCGGGGCGCGTGCCGCCGGTGTGATCGTCGGGAAGATAGAGCAGAACGAAGGCCGGCAGCTCCAGGTCCACGCCCTCGCGCTCTTCCCGCGCCCGCGTATAGGCGGCGAATTCGTTCAGAAATTCGTCGGCGCGAAGCTGGTCGGGATAATCGGTATTGAAGTCGGGATAGAGAGGATCGTAGTGATCGCGTAGCACGGCTTTGCTGGCCTTCACTCCGTTGAACAGCGGCACGTTCCAGGGAAACGGGCTGGGAGCGCCGTGCGGGTCGCCGAGATTCGAAGGCAGCGCCTCGCCCGGCTGTAGTTCGGTGCGCGGGCAGGTGGTTTGCTGGGCGGAAGGAGTTCCCTGCTTCGGGGTCGCGGCCTTGCGAATTTTGTTGCACCATTCGGCACTGACGAATTCGCCGTAGTCGCGATAGGAGAGTCCGTGGCGGGCAACGTTATCCCAAAGAAAACCGGTGCCGGGGTCATCGATGTCGGGCTGCTCGTGATCGAGCGGATATTCATCGGCCACCATGCCCTGGAAATCATACGTTCGTTCTTTGCCGCGGTAGGCGATCTGCCAGGTTTTTTCGTTGTAGTCACTGGTAATGGCGGCGGTGGACCAGAGGTGGCCGTCGCCAGAAACTTCTCCGCTGTCGTAGAAATTGTCCAGCACGCCGAACTGCAATGCGAGTTTGTGTTCGTTGGGCGTGATGTCGGCGCCGTACATGGTTAGCGATGGGTCGCCGTCGCCCACTTTGAGGTCGCCTAGAATCTGATCGAAAGTGCGGTTCTCTTTGATGACGTAGATTACGTGCTTGATGGGATTTTTGCCGGCGGCAAATTGAATGGTGCCAGGATGATTGTGCAGCAGGTTATCGTGCTCAACCACGCGCGTATATTCTTCGAGCTTGCCGAGGGTCGAAGCAATCTTGAGCCGAGCGACGGAGCCGTGCAACAGCGTAGCGATGTAGGCGTGGTCGTGATGTTTCATCTCCCCGGAAGTTTTGCCTGTGATTTTGTTGGGGCCGGTGCCCTGGCCTTTGGCAGTGGCGATGAGCAGGTCGTCGCCGTGAACCGCGAGGGCTGCGGGATACCAGTCGGTGGGGATGAAACCGAGAGGTCCCCACAATGCGTTGTCGGCGAATTGCGGACCGCGAGCGACGGTGGATACGTCCAGAACCTCGACCGCATTGAGCGACGCGTCGGCAACAAAGAGGCGATTGCCAGATTGGGCGAGAGCAATGGGATAACTTCCCGCAAAGTTTTGGTTCCTGGCCGTGGTGGGCAGCAGCGTAAACGGCACGCCATTCTCAGTCGAGACCACGGCCACCCTATCCAGGTTCGAAAGCGCGACGTAGAGCGACTTCTCATCCGCACTCAGTAGCATGGCCGTCGGATGGGACCCCGGAGCGATCGGATCCTCGGGCTCTTGCAACTTGATCCAGCGCAGGACTTTGCCCCCGGTCAAATCGAGTTCCGCGACGCGCGACGCGTTCCACAGACTGCACCAGGCGCGGCGCCCGTCGCGGGTTGCGACCACGGTGTAGGGAAATGAAGATGGGACCAGATCGCTGGTGCTCAGATCAAAGCGCTGCAGAACCCTGCCGGTGGCGACGTCAAGCAGCACCACGTTGTCGGAAAGATTGTTGGCCACGAGCAGGCGATCGTGGCCTGCGGGAGAAACCAGTGCCAAACCGGCGGGATAAGGAATTGCCGTACCGGGCGGAGCCTTGCTGAGGCCGCTCGCAACTTTTTTGCCCGCGGCCAGGGCTTGCGGCGCGATCGGGATGAAGCGCTCGGACGCAACTTTACCCGCCGCGAAGCTATAGACCGCGATGCCGTTTCCCGTGTCGGGCGGCTTCTGGCCGGTGGGATCGGTAACGGAACCCACCGAGGCATAGAGATGCTTGCCATCGGAGCCGAAGGCCAGGCCGAGGAAATAACTCTGGTGGGCTTCTTCACCGAAGCGCCGGTCGGGATAATCCGAGAGCTGATTGGTCTTCAGATCGAGAACCGCAATCGACTGCGTGGCAATCGTCTCTTGGGTGCCATAGCCGTCGTTCAAGAGCGCGGCATAGCGGCCATCGGGGCTGAGCGCGATGGTCGCGGAGAAGCCGTTGGTCGCGGCGATGCGCCCGGGCGAAGGCGTGGTTAAGCGCTTGCTCGTGGGCAGCGGAGTCCACGCATCTTCAGTTTTGCGTTCCTGCCCGGACAAAGGCCCGGTTAGCGCAGCCAGAAAAAGTGCGGAGAATACGACACGGGAAAATCGAATCACAGAGGGCCTCCGCTGAAATGAATTCGCAATCTCAGTGGGCAAGACTGCGACAGGATGAGAGATGAGCGTAATTCAGTCAACCAGCCGCGGTCAAAGCCTTCGCTATGGGGTAGCGGCTTGTTTGGGATAAAGACTCGTATCGGGGCATGTCTTCAGGCATGCCGTCTCCAGGCAAAGATTGAACCCGGCTTTCCGCCGCCGGTACCGTGGGCAAGCCGCCGCGGCTGAAGCCGTTTGCGCCTCTGCCGGTTGGCATCGCCGCAGCGATGCCCTGATACGAATCTTTTTTCGAACTGAGTCACTGAGCAGCATCCGAAGCTCTGGCATCGCGGGCGCGATTTCAAGGAAGCAATTTTTGCAGGATGGCGTCCAGGTGCAATTGGGCGCAGTCGATCAAGGGAAACGGCGGATTGGATTCGTTGAAGAGTAAGGCGAGGTCCGTGCCCGCGAAGACGATCGCTTCCACGCCATCGCGTTCCATCAAACGGCGCGCCATCGCGGTCAAAGCTTGCCGGTCTACCTCTGCGCCTTCGCCGACCGAGGCGGTTCTCATGTAGGCCTCGTGTATTTGCTCCACTTCCCCGGGTTGAGGACGGATTGTATTGTTTCCCGCGAGCACTCCGAACATGTCGGTCTCGATGGTGAAGCGGCTGCCGAACAGAGCGATGCGTTTGGCGATTTTGGCCGCGCGCACCACTTCTAGAATATCGACCAGCGGCAGCGGCGATCGGGGACGAAGCTCAGCGATGCAGATGTGCGGAGTGACCGCTGGGATGGCCGCAAAAGTTGCCCCGCCGGCTTTGAGTTGTGCGATGAGGGCCGCGAAGTAGTCTGCCAGGTCGTCGAGTCGATTGGCCTGCACGCCGCTCACGACCCGGTTCAGATCGGCGTGAGTCATGAGCAGATGCAGGGGCAACTGGCGCCGTTCGTGGGCCTGGGCCAGGGACCGATAATAGTGCACGGCGGCGCCTACTCCGAGGCCTCCGATTAAGCCCAGGCAATGCGCGCGAGCCTCGCTCAGTGTTCGCTCCTCTTTTCTACCTGCATCCTCGCGGAATGCCTTGATGCGCGAATGCCGCTGCACGCCAGCGAGCGGTCCTTCGACTGCGCGTTGTGATTCGCTGCGCGAATCAGAGCCCTCCGCCTCACCATGAACAAATCTCTAGGCTCCGGAGGCGCGGTTGGGGGCTTCGTGGCTGGCCGAGGGCTGCACTGGCTCCTCCGCGCTTACGTTGTGGCGGACGTCGGCGCCCTGCACCCAGAAGATGACGTCCTCGGCGATGTTGGTGGCGTGATCGGCGACGCGCTCCAGATTTCGCGCGACCAGCAGCGCATCGAGCGCCTGCCGCACCACCTCGGGGCGCTGGTTCATCACCTTCACCAGCTGGATAAAGGCATCGTCCTTCATGCGATCGACCACGTTGTCCATTTCGAGCACGGCCTGGGCCAGTTCCGCTTTGCCTTCGATAAACGATTCCAGGGCGCGCTGCACCATGGCGCTGACGGCGGCGCCCATGCGCGCGATGTCTACGGGCAAGTCGGCGGGCGGGAGTTCGACCATGTCCATGACGCGCTCGGCGATGTTCACGGCCTGGTCGCCGACGCGCTCGAGGTCGGAATTAATCTTGGTGACGGCCAGGATAAAGCGCAGGTCCACAGCCATGGGCTGCTGCATGGCCAGCAGGTCAAAGGCGGCCTCGTCAATCTCGCGCTCGGCGGTGTTGATCTGGCTCTCGCCTTCAAGCACCATCTGGCAGCGGGCGAGGTCGCGATCGATGTAGGCCTGGCGCGCTCGATCCACCGCCTGCTCCGCCAATCCTCCCATGCGAAGCAACTTCTGCCGTAGTTCGTCGAGCCCTTGTTGAAAACGCGTGCGCATTTATTTCAACTCGCTTAATGGATGATAGGAAGAGCTTATCCGAATCTGCCGGTGATGTAATCTTCCGTCTTTTTATCCGAAGGCTTGGTGAAGATTTTTTCCGTCTTGTCGAATTCGATCATCTTGCCCAGCAGAAAGAATCCGGTAAACTCGGCGACGCGCGCCGCCTGCTGCATGTTGTGAGTCACTATCACTATCGTATACCGTTCTTTGAGCTGAAAGATCAACTCTTCGATTTTTCCGGTGGAGATGGGGTCGAGCGCTGAGCACGGCTCATCCATCAACAAAACTTCAGGTTCGACCGCAAGCGCGCGCGCGATGCACAGCCGCTGCTGCTGGCCGCCGGAGAGGCTGGCGCCAGACTTTTTGTGAAGCTGATCCTTCACTTCCTGCCATAGCGCGGAGACTTCGAGCGAGCGCTCGACGATTTCATCCAACTTACGGCGATCGTGAAAACCGTTGAGTTTCAGCCCCGACGCGACGTTGTCATAGATCGACATGGTCGGAAAAGGATTGGCTTTTTGAAACACCATGCCTACGCGGCGGCGAAGCTGGGTCGCGGAGGTGCCGTTATAAGCGTCGATCTCCCCGATGCGCACGCTGCCCGTCACGCGCGCTTCGGGAATGGTCTCATGCATGCGATTCAGGCAGCGAATAAATGTCGACTTGCCGCAGCCGGAGGGTCCGATCAGCGCGGTGGCGTGGTTCGCCGCCATGCTGAGCTTGATGTCGTACAACGCCTGAGTCTTGCCGTACCAGGCGTTCAGGTTTTCGACCTGGATTCCGACTCCCATAACGTTATGCCGCTCCGAACGTACCCCGGCGCACGGCGAAGCGCACCGCCGAGACCGCACTCACGATAAGAATAATCAGCACCAGCGCCCCCGCCCAGGCTTGCTTATGCCACTCGTCGTAGGGAGAGATGGCATAGCTGAAAATTTGCAAAGGCAGCGCGGCGGTCGGCTGATTGGCGCGCAGATTCCAGAACTGGTTGCCGAACGCGGTGAAGAGCAGCGGCGCGGTCTCGCCCGCGACCCGGGCAAAGGCCAGCATGATGCCCGTGATGACACCTGAGGTTGCGGTGCGCAGCGTGATGGAAAGCGTGGTGCGCCAGCGCGGAATCCCCAACCCGTAGGCGGCTTCGCGCAAGGCCTGCGGCACCAGCAAGAGCATGTCTTCCGTAGTACGCGTGATGGTGGGGATCATCATGATGGCCAGGGCCACGCCGCCGGCCAGCGCGGAAAAATGCCTCTGATACAGCACCACCAGCGAGTAGGCCACAATGCCGATCACGATGGAAGGAACGCCATTCAGCACGTCGGCGGTAAAACGAATGGCATCGCCGAAGCGGTTACGGCCGTACTCCGCGACGTAAACGCCGGCACCCACGCCTATGGGAACGCCCAGCAGGCTGGCCAGAGCCAGAATAAACCCCGATCCTACGATCGCATTCGCCATTCCTCCGCCCGGCTCGCCAACCGGCTTCGGAGTTTGCGTAAGAAAAGCCCAATTGATCGACCCCACGCCGCGATAAATCAGGTAGGCAAAGATCGCGAACAGGGGCACCAGCACCAGGATCACGGTGAGAATCGCCACGCCCGTCATCACATGGTCGGTGACGCGGCGCCGCAACGCAATCGGCGGAGTTTTGGTCCCGGTCTTGCTGCTCTCGGTTTTGCGAATCTCAGGCATTGGCCCTCGAAGGCTGGCCGCGGGTTACCGTCCAGACCAGCAGGCGCGCCAGCGCGTTCACGGCAATCGTCACCAAAAATAAAGCCAGGCCAATCTCGATCAACGAGGAAAGGTAGACGTCGCCGGTGGCTTCGCTGAATTCGTTGGCGAGCACGCTGGCCATGGTATAGCCGGGAGCGAACAGAGACTTGGCAATCTCGGGGCGGTTGCCGATGACCATGGTGACGGCCATCGTCTCGCCGAGAGCGCGGCCCAAGCCGAGGATGACGCCGCCCATAATGCCGGCGCGCGCGTTGCGTAGCACCCCCAGGCGAATCATCTCCCAGCGCGTGGCGCCGAGGGCGAGCGCGGCCTCGCGCTGGTGCTGCGGCACCACCATGAGAACCTCGCGCGTGATCGAGGAAATAATCGGGATGATCATCACGGCCAGAATAATTCCGGCGGCGAGCATGCTGATGCCGTAGGGCGGGCCTTCGAAGAATCCGGTCCAGCCCAGAGTGCGCGCGAGAAACGGCTCCCCGTAGTCGCTCAGTAAAGGCACGAGCACGAAGATGGCCCACAGCCCATAGACCACGCTCGGAATCGCGGCCAGCAACTCCACGAAAAACGAGAGCGGTGCGCGCAACACCTTGGGGCACATCTCGGTGGTGAAGACGGCGACTCCGATGGAAAGGGGAACGGCGATGAGCAAGGCCAGCAGAGACGAAACCAGGGTTCCGTACACGAAAGGCAGCGCGCCGAATTTTTCGCTCACCGGATCCCAGTCGCGGCCCGCGAAAAATTTAAATCCAAAGGCGTGCCAGGAGGGGCCGGAGCGCAGCATCAACTCGACTACGATCAACCCCAGCGTAGCCAGCACCGCCAATCCGCACAGCAACATGGCGAATTTGAACATGCGATCCCCGGTCTCGCCCGTGCTTTCGCGGAGGCGCGGACCCGGAGCCGCAACTGAGGAAACGCTTTTAAGCTTCATGCTTTCAGTAAGTTGCGGACCGGGCATATCGGGCCGAGGTAAGGCGGAGTTCGCCATGCGCACCCACCTTAGCAGAATCCTGTTAACAGCGTGTTAAAATGACGGCCTTTCGGGGATTGCCTTTTTTCGCTTGAGGCTGTACTTTCATCTTCCAACCCGATTTGTCTATGTCGATCGCAGCCAAGCGCAGCCGGATGGTTTTTCAGAGGCTTGAGCAGGACTTGATCAAGCTCTCCTCGAAGCCGCGCGCGAAAAATGTGCATCGCTTCCGTACCGGCACGCGGCGCCTGCAGACTTTGCTGGCTGAGTTTTCTCCTAAGCTGGATCGCAATCAGAAAAAACTGCTCAAACTGCTCGGACGAATCCGCAAGCGCGCCGGCAAAGTGCGCGATCTCGACGTGCAGTTGGCGGCTTTGCGCAGCTTGAAAATGCCGCGCGAGCCGCGCCGCAAGACCCAGTTGGTGAACCATCTGATTGAGGTTCGCGGCCAGCAAGAGAAGAAATTAAAGAAAGAGGTCGATGCCGGCGCAGTCCGCGAAATTCGCAAGCGCTTGAAGCGCGCGGCCAAGAGCTTCAAGCCGGAAGCCGGCCGCGATCCTTTGCAAGTGGCTCGCGCGATGTTGGATCGTATTGGCAGCGCGGATGCGCCGCTCAGCGAGGCGGTGCTGCACCAATATCGCATCCTGAGCAAGCGCGCGCGCTACGCGGCCGAGTTCGGCGGCGACTCCGCCGAAGCCCGGGATTTCATCTCCGGCCTCAAGCGCATTCAGGATGCAGCCGGCGACTGGCACGACTGGCTCACTCTGACGCAGACCGCCTCCGAGCATCTCGGCGATGTGCGCGACTCTTCCCTTGTGGCCGAGCTGCGCAATGTGACTGGGGCGAAATTTCGCCATGCCATTGCGGTTCTCTCGCAGTTGCGGTCAAAAATCGGCACCGATGTTGCCCCTCCCGTTCAGGCAGCGGCTCGGGCTCTCGCCAAAGCTCCACGCTCTGTCGCTCCAGCCGCGTAGATCCTGCGTTGGGGTGATTCCGAGGCAGCGACCAGCCAGATCACGAGTATGTACTTTCGGAACCTCCTTTGGGACATACTGTACCTTCAAGGAGGGCATTGCACCTCACGCGAGGGCGATAGGACGATTGGCATAGGTGTCACGTGCGATGAGGGAGACGCGGCCATTATTGCCAGAGACACGCGAGTAACTTACGGGTCGGTGAAAGGGCAGCACGATTATGCTGGCAAGCAGTGCGATTTCCCGCCCTTCCATTTCGCTGCAGCGATTGCGGGCTCTACAAGCTCCAGGCATCAAATCGTATCCGAGTTCTCGGGGCCGGCGAATGACATTGCTCACCCGGAAACAGGCCGATCCAGTTTTCATGATTCAGTTTGAACACATCAGAAACGCGGTCGAGATCGCACGCAAGAAGGCACTTCGGACATTACAGGCGTGTGCGATGGAGAGCGACCCAGATGCAGTTTAGGGCAATGGCTGAGCGGTAAACTTCCCCTTCGGTCTTCCCTTTAATGAGTACGCACATGGGGAGGGTCTGGATATCTTGCAAGGCATCAAGACTGGCGCTCACTCAAAGATGGCCGTGATCGTGGCTGGGTTTCTCAAAGAAAGCCCTCCGTTCCTTCGCGGCGTTGGGGCCAACCCAGCTGAGGAATCGGTGACACCGGCGATCTTTGTCCTCGGCGGCCAGGGGGCCGCTGAGGCTCAACGAGTGCTTCTTGATCGAGGGCAAAGCATTGAACACGGCATTGCGAGAACTTTCCTGCACATCGATGAAGCGATGCACGCAGCAACGCAATCGGACAAATATGTCGCTAAACCAAGCTCGCATGTGCTAGTTCGCCCCCGCACCACCCCGCCGTCCAAACGGCGTGCCGAGAATGAATCCCAAGCACCCACGTCTGGTGCAGTGGGCCAAGAAGTACAAGCAATGCAGCAGGGAAGGGCCAGATAACCGCGCTGCGCACGATCTAGCATATGACGCGCGTTTCGTGGCGAGGACGAAAGTGTCCGAGTGGCTGGGGCCGCCAGAGATGACGTCGGATCGATACTTGGCGGCGCGGAGCATCGCTAAGCGAAATGCAACGCTGAGGCGCAGAGATATAAAAGTTGCCGATCTCGCATCTTGTCCGCGCCTTCGTGATCGATAAAAGTTCTGCAGGATGACCGCGCCGCCCTCGGCATGTAAACTGTTGGCCTTGCCCCATGCCGACCTTTGCCGCGGTTGATATCGGTTCCAACTCCGTTCGACTGAAGATTGCGCGTCTCACGCGCGGCCGCCTGCGCGCCGTTCATGAAGACCGCGAGGTCACGCGGCTCGGCGAAGGCGTCTTTCGCTCCGGCTTTCTAACCCCGGAATCGATGGCGGAGACGGTCAAAGTCCTGCGCCGCTTCCATCGCGCCACGCAGCAGGTGGTCACCGAGTCGGTGAGAGTCGTCGCCACCAGCGCGCTGCGCGATGCCCGAAATTCGCAGGCCTTTCTCGAGTGGGTGCGTTCGGCCACGGGATGGAAGGTAGAAATTATTTCGGGGCTGGAAGAGGCGCGGCTCATTCACCTGGGGCTGGTCTCGAACCTCCGCGTGGACGGCGCGCCCACGTTGATGATGGACCTGGGCGGCGGCAGCTGCGAACTCACCATCTCCACCCGCGGACACATTCGCGATCTGGTGAGTCTGCCTCTGGGAGCGGTGCGGCTCACCGATGAATTCCTGCAACACGATCCTCCGCGCAAGGGCGAACTGAAACGGCTGGAGGGTTTCGTCACCCGCGAGGTCAATCGCATTGCGGCGCGGGTGATCGCGGCGCGGATCAAGACCGTGATTGCCACTTCTGGAACGGCGGCGGCGGTGGCGGCCGCGGCCAGCCATCTGCGGAAGAACGGAACTCGCCAGCGCTTGATCGTCTCGCGCGCAGAGATGGCTCGTCTCACCAAACAATTGGCGCGCCTGCCGGTAGAGCAACGCCGGCAGATCGAGGGCATCGGACCGCGACGGGCGGAAATTATCGTTGCTGGCACGACCGTGTACCACGAACTTCTCGATCGCTGCCGCCTGAAAGGCTTTCGCTACTCGGCGCTGGGCTTGCGCGACGGCCTGCTGGCGCAAATGGCAGCCGAACACGACGCCAGCACGCGCTCGGGAAAGCAGATCGAATCCGAGCGCTGGGAGTCGATTGCACGCGCCGTGGCTCACTATCATGTGGATATGAAGCACGCGCTGGCTGTGCGCGAGGCCGCGCTTGCCCTCTTCTCGGCGCTGCGCCCGGTGCACACCCTGCCGCCGGAATTTCGCGAGTGGCTGGCGGCCGCGGCCATGCTTTATGAAGTGGGGGATTACCTCAACCGCAACGGCCATCACCGGCACACCTACTACATTCTTTCGAACTCGGAAATCCTGGGCTACACGCCACAGCAGCGGCGCATTATTGCCGCCATTGCGCGCTACCTGGGAAAGTCCCGGCCCACCACCGATGACGGCCCCATGAAGGCGCTCGACCCCGCCGACCGCCCTGCGGTGCAAAAAGCTATTTTGCTGCTGCGGCTGGCTCGGGCTTTGAACCTGGGCCGCAGCCGCGCCGTGCAGAAAGTTCGCGTGCATCTGCACGAGGCCGAGGTGCGCCTGACGCTGGTGCCGCGCCGGCGCATGGGCGTGGATTTGGAACTCTGGGCGGTGGAGAAAGACTGCGCTTATTTCCGCGAAGTTTTCGGGCGGGAGCTTTCGACCGCGGTGGCGTAAAGCGTGCGCAAAGTCTTCGGTGTTAAACACCACAAAAGCGTTCCTGAAGTGCGGCGCATGTCCACTCGCGCCACCGCGCCCTTCTTTAAATCCACCGAAGCTTCGCAGGCAGATTCGCTGATCACGGTGCCTAAAAACTGGCTGAGATTGGGATTGTGCCCCACGACCATGATCGATTCCTGGGCGGCATACTTTTCCAGCAAGCGGCGAAAGTCGGCGAACGTGGCTTCGGGACGCAGCGCATTTTCAATCTGCAGCTTGCCTTCGTAGCCCATTTCGTTTCCGACCAGCGATGCGGTCTGGCTGGCGCGCTTCAGAGGACTGGAAATCAGGCAATCCACATGAACGTCGAGCGCGGCCAGGGCGCGGCCCACGTAGCCGCACTGCTCGATGCCTTCTTGATCGAGGGCGCGCTTCTCGTCTTTCTTCGGATTCACGAAGTGAGCGCCGGCGCTGGCGTGACGCAGAAAGTAAATAATCATGCCCCGCTATCGTACTCTTCCGGCGGTGGCCTTGCGTTTCTTGGCGGGCGGCAGCGGCAGCGCGAAGCCGGCGGGCTGCTTGCCTTCGGCCACGCCGATCAGGAAATCCTGGGCGCTGAAAGCGGCTGCGCCCGTAGGCGGTTTGCGCCGGCGCGCGCCGTGCAGCGGCTGCCAGGCGCGAACATAGGTTTCGTCGCGTAACAAGAGGCGGGCCTTGCGATTATCCGCCAATAGAGCGTCGAGAATTTCGCGGCGCACGCGTTCGCGCAGGAATTCGTCGCGTAGCGGCACCAGCACTTCCACGCGCTCGTAAAGATTGCGCGGCATCCAATCGGCGCTGCCGATATAAATTTCTTCCTCGCCGGCGTTGCTGAAGTAATAAATCCGGCTGTGTTCGAGAAATCGGCCTACGATGCTGCGCACGCGAATGCGATCGCTGACCCCGCGCACTCCGGGGCGCAGCGCGCAAATGCCGCGCACGATCAGATCGATTTCTACTCCCGCCTGCGACGCGCGATACAAAGCCTGGATCACATTTTTATCCAGCAGCGCGTTCATCTTGGCGATGATGCGCCCCGGCCGGCCTTGCCGCACGTGCTCGGCTTCGCGATCGATCAGAGCCAGCGTTTTCTCGGCGAGATCGAGCGGCGCCACTAAGAGCGGATCATAACTCGGGTTCTCGGCATAGGCGGTCAGAAAGCTAAACACATCGTGCACCGCGCGGGTGATTTCAGGATTCGCCGTGAACAGGCTGAGATCGGTGTAGATGCGCGCCGTGGTGGCGTTGTAGTTGCCGGTTCCGATGTGAGCGTAACTGCGGGGGACGCCATCGGGATCGCGGCGCACCAGCAGCGAGAGCTTGCAGTGCGTCTTCAGGCCGACCAATCCGTGGAAAACCTGCACCCCCGCATCTTCCATTTCGCGCGCCCAGCGGATGTTGTGGGCTTCATCGAAGCGCGCCTTCAACTCCACCACCGCGGTCACTTCTTTGCCCGCGGCGGCGTCGATGAGCGAAGGGACGATCAGGGAATGCTCGTTGGTGCGATAAAGAGTCTGCTTGATCGAAAGTACGTGCTCGTCTTCCGCCGCCGACTCGATGAAAGCTAAAACCGCATCGTAAGAGTCGTAGGGATGGTGCAGCAGAATGTCGTGGCGCCGCAGCTCTTCGAAGAGATTCTGCGACTTGGCCGTGAGCCGCAGTTCGCGGGGAACGAAAGGACGGTACTTCAGCTCCGGGCGCTGCACCTGATCGTAAACGTTGAACAGCCGCGAGAGATTCACCGGGCCGTTCACTGGAAAGACCTGCCAGGGATCGAGTTCGAAGACGGTACGCAGGCGCTCGATAATTTCGGGATCGGCGTCGGCCTCGATCTCCATGCGCACGGCATCGCCCTTGCGGCGATTGTGCAGTTCGGCGCGCACCGACTCGAGCAGGTTGCGGGCTTCTTCCTCCTGAAGGTAAAGATTGCTGTTGCGGGTTACGCGGAAGGGGGCGGAGGAAACGATATCGTAGCCCTGGTACATGCGCTGGGCGTGATGAGCGACGAGATCGGCGAGGAAAATAAAATCGATGCTGTTTTCCGACGGCAGCCGCACGAGACGAGGCAACGCCCGCGGCACCGACACCACTCCGGTGTAGACGAGGGAAGATCGCCGGCGCCGCCGCAAAAGAAACCCCAGGCACAAGGCCTTGTTGATCACGCGCGGAAAAGGATGCGAGGGATCGACCGTGACCGGGGTGAGCAGCGGGTCCAATTCCTTCTCGCTGTATTCATCGACAAATCGTCGCGCCTCGGCATCGAGATCGGGCAAGCTCAGCAGGCGAATGCCGTGCTCCGCCAGATTCGGGCGCAGGGCGTTCCAGCAGTCATATTGATCGTCTACAAATTCGTGCGTGATGCGGGCCAGAACGTCGCGCTTCTCGGTCAAAGTTAGGCCATCGGGACCGGCTTCGTTGTAGCCGTCCTCGATCTGCTGCACCATCGCGGCCACGCGAATCTCAAAAAATTCGTCGAGGTTGCTGGCCGAGATGGCCAGAAATTTCAGCCGCTCCAGCAGCGGATTGCCTTCATCCTCTGCCTCTTCGAGCACACGCCGGTTGAACGCGATCCAGGAGGTATCGCGGTTGAGATAATACTTGGGATTTTCCAGCGAAAGACGAGCCATCTGCGATGGGCACGCTGACTTGCGTGACTCAGTATAAAACATCTGCGGGAGCTGGAGTAGGAACCTAACTGACGGGTGGTGGCTCGGTTGACTCCGGCCCTTTCTTGAGGCGTCATCCCGAAACCCGGCGCGGTTCAGCCAGGTGAGCGATCTCCCCTGCACCCGAAAGCGCAGCTATAGAGATCCTTCGCTCCGCCCGAACAGCAGCTCCGCTCATCAGGATGACGCCACCCGAAACGCCGGACGTTTCCTAGGACGCTCCTACAAAACTGACGGCAAATAGGTCGGTGACGTCGCTGTTCCACTCGACCACGCTGGCCTGCTGCTGCGTGGCCGCAGCTTCGGCGGCTGCGGCCTTGGTGGCGGCGTCCGTGGTGGTGGTCGTGGCCTGCCGCACGGCCTGATCTTTGCGCTGCAGTTCGTCGCGCAACCCCGGAATCTGCTGCTGTTCGGCGAGCGCGGCCGATTGCGCGGCAATCGCGTCCTTCCAGGCCTGCACATCCGCCGCGGTAATCGTGGCCGGCCGCTTCCTAGGCTTCGGCGACGAGGCGGTTTGCGCGGTCACCGCCGTCGCCAGACACAAAATACGACAGCTCCCAGGAGGGTTTCATTGCACTCTCCTTTTCCCCTGCCGGCGGGAATGGGATTCGAATTTCTGGGTTATTTGACCTGCTTGATGGCCTCTTTCACTTTTTGGGCGACGCTTTCCGGCAACGGAGCATAGGTCAGAGCGGAAGTCATTTTTTGTCCATCGGTCACCATCCAGTTCAGGAAGTCCGCCAGGATTTTTCCTTTGGCCGCATCTTTGGACTGCTGCGGTATGAGCAGCCAGGTGAAACTGGAGATGGGATACGCGTCTTTGCCGGGAGGGTTGGTGATGGACACGCGGAAGTCTGGCGGCATTTTCGCTGACGACGCGGCGGCGGCGGTAACGCCCTCGAGCGAGGCCTTAACAAAATTTCCCGCGGCATTTTTCACGCTGCCGTAAGAAATATTGTTCTGCACGGCGTAAATCAACTCCACGTAACCGATCGATCCCGCCAACTGCCGGATGGACCCGGCCACTCCTTCGTTCCCTTTTCCGCCCAGCCCAATGGGCCACTGCACCGAGGTGTTCCTGCCGACTTTGCTCTCCCACTCCGGGCTGACTTTCGACAGATAGTCCGTCCAGATAAAGGTGGTACCGCTGCCATCGGAGCGGTGGACCACAATAATGGCTTTATCGGGGAAGCTGATGCCCGGATTCACACTCGTGATGGCCGGGTCATTCCATTTGGTGATTTTGCCCAGAAAAATTCCCGCCAGCGCTTCGGGGGTGAATTTTATGTCGCTCCCTACTCCCGGAAGATTATAAGCCGGCACGTTTGCCCCCAGCACGGTGGGAATGTTCAAGATCTTGGTCGAGCGTTTCTGCTGGGCCTCAGCCAGTTGAGCATCCGTCATGGGCATGTCGCTGGCGCCGAAATCCACCGTGCCTTCGGTGACCTGCCGGATGCCACCACCGCTGCCGATGGACTGGTAATTGATTTGAATATTCGAGTGCTGGTTGTGATATTCGTTGAACCACTTGGAATACATGGGATAGGGAAACGTGGCCCCCGCTCCGTTCAGTGTGGTCTGCGCGAAAACTTGCAGAGTGAAAAGAGTGCACAACAACAGCCGTATGAGTCTGCCCATCGCTCGATAAGTCCCCCTTGGATGAATACTTTAGGTTCTAGCGGCGGAGTGTTACAAGGGGGTTACAAACGGGTGAATTTATTATGAATGGGGCATGAACAATTGTGAGCAGGTTTCACCGCAGGTTATAGGGCGCGACAGGGCGAGAATATTTCCGGCTGTGTCTCAGTCAGACTCTGTCTCTTCTTGCGGGGTGTCCTCTTGAAGAGTGTCCTCCCGAAACCCGGCGCACTTCAGCCGGGTGAGTGATCTCCCGCGCGAAAAAGTCTGCCTTCGATCCTTTGCTCCGTGAAAAGCGGCTGCGCCCAGGTTGTCGCCATCAGAAGGAATTCATTCTCAATGCCCGTCTTGCAGTCGCGCAATCTCGCGGGGAAAAAGCGTGTTGGCGGGAAACTGCGTGCGCAGCGATTGCAGCACTTCCAGAGCGCGCGCTTTATCTTTGTCGCGCACGTAAGCAATCGCCAGCAGGATGCGCGCGAAGGGCTTCAGGTAGTGGCCGTTTTCGGCGGTAGTTTGCAGATCGGCGATGCCGGCCCGCTTGTCGCCAGGCAGACCGCCCATGCGCAGCAGCCAGCGCACCGGAGCAGTCATGCTGCCTATGATGTATTTGCTGAACCCGGTCGCGACCAAAACGTCGGAGCAATTATTGCAAATCGCCAGCAGTTGCTGGGCGTAGGTGGAAGCTTCTTTGGTGTAGTGCAACGAGGCCAGGTTTTTCTTCTCGATCAGCGCGGCATAATCCGCTTGCAAGCCGGAGGAAAGCGTCATGGCAAACAACGCATCCTGGTCTTTGGCATTTTTTTTCAAGCGATCCTGGGCGAGGGATTGGGCGCGCGTGATGGCGCCTTCAAACTGGCTGTGCGCCTCCGGGTCGGGGCTGAATTTGGGGCGGTTGTAAAAAGCTGAGTCGTCCGCGTAGAACTGTTGCTCTAAAACTCCGAGGCGGTTGAACTCGGAGAACAGAACTCCGGCGGCCTGGCTGACCGGGCCGACAGGATCGTCCGGATGTTGCGACTGCCAGCTGGAAAAATCCTTCTGCGCGCCGCTAAAGTCCAGATTGTAGAGGCCGGAGAAACCACGATCCAGCGCCGTATCCGTCACGGCGGGAACATCAGCGCCACCTTCGGCCTTTGCGGGCAAGCCCCCGGCAACGAGAAAAAAGGCTGCGACCGTACCAATGGCCAGACGATTTCGTAGAGGGGTGATCGTTGCCATGCTCCTCAAGTCGAGTCCTTGTATTATCCTTCCTTTTCAGCGGAATGCAAGATTACTTTTTGTACCCTGACGTTGGATGCAACTCATAGGCGTTTTGCCCATCCTATTCTGGAATTCCGAGAGCGGTCGGAACTTGGTCCGCCGGCTCGAATCTGGCCATAAACCTTTAGAATGAAAACCTCATGAGCGATTCGCCTGCGCCGCGCTATGCCCCGGGTTGGCCCGGCATTCCACCCCGCTGGACCTCAAGCGCCAAAACCGGCATCGGCACGGCCCTGAACCAACACAGCCGGGTGTGGTTCACGCTGAGCCACGGGATCGTCAACGAAGTCTACTTCCCGCGGGTCGACCAGGCCTGCACTCGCGACTTCGGATTTATCGTCACCAACGGGCGCGACCTATTCTCCGAAGAAAAGCGCCACTGCACCTTCGAAAACAATCCCGTCGAGCCCGGGGTTCCCGCTTACGAGTTGATCAACACCGAAATCGATGGGCACTACCGCATCCACAAGGAAATACTGACCGACTCCTACCGCAACGTCGTTCTGCAGAAGATTCGCTTCGAGCCGCTGCAAGGCCAACTCGCCGACTACCATCTCTACGCGCTGCTCTCGCCGCATCTGGCCAACTGCGGCTACGACAACACGGGTTGGGTGGGCGATTACAAAGGCGCGCCCATGTTCTTCGCCCAGCACGACGGAGTGGCGCTCGCGCTGGGATGCTCCGTCCCCTGGAAAAAAATGGCCGTGGGATTTGTCGGCGTCTCCGATGGCTGGCAGGATCTTTCGGCGCACTTCCAGATGGAGTGGGATTACGAGCGCGCGGAAAACGGCAACATCGCCTGCACCGGAGAGATCGACCTCGATGCTTGCAAAGGCGAGTTCGTCGTGGCGCTGGGCTTTGGCGCGATCGTGACGGAAGCCGGGCAGCAGGTTCGCTCCACCCTGCTCGAAGATTACGCCCAATTGCGCCGCCATTACGTCTTCCAGTGGATCAATTGGCATGGCACGCTGCTCAAGCTGGACGAGCCCAAGCGCGCAGGCGATCTATACCGCACTTCGGCGGCGGTTCTGCGCACGCATGAGTCGAAAGATTTTCTCGGCGGCATTATTGCCAGCCTCTCGATTCCCTGGGGATTCAATAAGGGCGATGAGGATCTCGGCGGCTATCATCTGGTGTGGCCGCGCGATCTGGTCGAAACCGCCGGCGCGCTGCTGGCGGCGGGCGCGGTCGGCGACGCCGTGCGCGTGCTGCATTACCTCGAAGCCACACAAGAGGCGGACGGGAATTGGGCGCAGAATCTCTGGCTCGACGGCCGCCCCTACTGGAGCGGTGTGCAGATGGACGAAACCGCCTTCCCCATCCTGCTGCTCGATCTGCTGCGGCGCGAAGCCGCGCATGGCCTGGGCAAGCTGGAGCGCTGGTGGACGATGGTGCGCAATGCAGCCAGCTTTATTGTGCGCAATGGACCGGTCACGCAGCAGGATCGCTGGGAGGAAGAGGCGGGCTATTCACCCTTCACTCTCGCGGTAGAAATTTCCGCATTGCTGGCAGCGGCCGAAATCGCCGATCTCACCGGCCACAGCGACGCCGCCACCACGTTGCGCGACACCGCCGACGCCTGGAATGACAATATCGAGCGCTGGGTCTACGCCGCCGGCAGCGATCTCGCCCAGCAGGCCGGCGTGGAGGGCTACTATGTGCGCATCGCGCCCCCGGATACCGACCTGGCGGCCTCGCCCACGCAGGGCTTCGTCCCCATCAAGAACCGGCCGCCGGGAGAAAATCCGCAGCGCGCCTATCAGGTCATCAGTCCGGATTCGCTGGCTCTGGTGCGCTTCGGACTGCGCGCACCGGACGACCCCCGCATCCTGAATACAATTCGCGTGATCGACGCCTTGCTCCGCGTGCAACTGCCGCAAGGCCCATGCTGGTATCGCTACAACGGCGATGGCTACGGAGAGCACAAAGATGGTTCGCCCTTCGACGGCACCGGCATTGGGCGTCCCTGGCCTCTGCTGGCCGGGGAACGCGCTCACTACGAACTCGCCGCCGGGCGCCGGGGCGAAGCCGAGGCTTTGCTGGCCATGATGGAGAAGTGCACCTCCGGCCGTGGACGCCTGCTGCCGGAGCAGGTCTGGGACGACAACGATATCCCTGCGCGGGAATTATTTCGCGGCCGGCCTACGGGCTCGGCTTGCCCGCTGGTATGGGCCCACTCCGAATACATCAAGCTTTGCCGCTCGTTGCGCGATGGCAAGATATTCGACCAGCCCCCACAAACCGCGCAACGTTATCTGATCGAGAAACCGACGCGGCAAATCTTTGGCTGGAGATTCAACAATAAGACCCGCTCCGTGCCGCGCTACAAGAAACTCCGCCTCATCCTGCTCACTCCAGCGCTGGTGCATTGGAGCATTGACGGCTGGCAAAGTTCGCAAGACACCAACACCCGCGACAGTGGCCTGGGCACCCACCTGCTGGATTTACCTACGGCGTCGCTTCCGAGCGGCAGCCCGGTAGTATTCACTTTCTTTTGGCCGCAAGAGAATCGCTGGGAGGGTCAGAACTACACGGTCGTTGTGGAGTAAAAAAGAAAAAAAGTCGGCGGTGCTGCAGTGGGAAAAAAGATTCGGATCAGGGCATCGCTTCAGCGATGCCAGTGCGGGCGACGCACGAGCGGCTTTAACAGACTGCCGAAAATGGTCGCCTAGAATGTTTCCGCTTTAGCGCCCGAGGTTAGCTGTCGCCTTCGGTGCAGTCTTTTCCCGTAGCCTGTTTAAGCCCCTGAGTCTTGCCCGGCAGACTCAGCGGCTGAAGCTGATTTCAAGTCTCGCGATCAGACGGCATGCCTGAAGAAATGCCTGATACGAAGCCTTTTTCAAACGAAGGCCACACCCTAGGTTCATGGAGAGTCAGTTCGCGATCGGGGCTGGTTCTAGCGGAAAGGCAGGAATTACGCCTCGGCCGCAGTGGTATAAGTAAGCTCGACCACGGTGCAATCGTCATTCAAGGGATTGCCCGCGCAGAACTCCGAGACCGCCGAGAAAATTCCCTCCAGCGTGGCATTCTTGGCCGCGGCCGCTTCCAGGCGGAAGTCTTCGAAGAAATCTCCCATCGCGTTCTCGGCCTCGGTCACGCCATCGGTCACCAGGATGAAGCGGTCGCCGGATTTCATCTGGCAGCGCGCACTCTCAAACGTGGCATCGGGCAGCAACCCCACCGGCACATTGCCGTGCGGCGGACGCATCACTTCCCCACCGCAGACCAGCAGCGGCTGCACGTGGCCACAATTCACATATTCGAGGTCGCCATCCTTGCGCAAGCGCACCAGCAGCACAGTGGCATATTTTTCCCCAACCAGTTTGTCGGTAAAAAAACGATTGACGGCCACCACCACATCGAGCAGGGGCACGCCCGCGCTCAAATGCGAATAGATCATGCCCTGCAGCGTGGAAGCCAAAAGGGCCGCTGAAACTCCCTTGCCGCTGACGTCGGCCAGCACCACCGCGAGGCCGTCTTTCGTGTTTACGGCGTCGAAGAAGTCGCCCCCAATTTCTTTACAAGAGAGATTTTTTCCCCGCAGGGTGGCGTAGGGCACTTCCGGAATCCTCACCTGCATCAACCGCTGCTGGATACTGGCGGCGATGGTAAGCTCCTGCTGGTAGCGCCGCGATTCTTCTTCGGCCTGCACCAGGCGGGCGTTCTCGATCAACGACCCGGCTTCTGTCGCGATCGCGCGCAGAATATCGTGGCCCACGCCGGAGAATTCGCGCGAGGCGAAGCGCGAGTCCACGTACAACACTCCCGCCACTTCGGAAGCCGCGTTAGCGTTCGGCGCCGGAGTCTGCTCGCGCGTGGCCTGCACCTGGCGCTTGCGCAGCGGAATACAAATCACGGTGCGCAGATCGTAGGCCACAATACTCTGCCGCCCGGCAAGATCGGTCGAACTGCCGGTATCCGTGAGCAAAAACTCCGAATTCGAACGCAACGATTCTTCGAGAGCAGAGTGCGAAATGGTTTTGTCGTCGAGCAGCGATTCGCCTTTGCTGTTGCGCCCCGCGCCCAGCCGCAGGTTACCTTCATCGTCTTTCAGAAAGACATAGCCGCGTTCGGCGCGGGTAAGCCGCAACGTGACTTCCAGCATGGTCATTAAAATTTCATCGAGCACGCCGGCCGTGTTCAACTTGCGCGCCGCCTCCAGAAAGAGAGTCAGCTTTTCGAGATCGGTCGCTTCCTGCGAAATCTGGATGCCCGAAATCTGGCTCAGGAACTCGCGCGCGGTATTCGAGGTGCTGTGCGCGGGATTGAAAATCGCATAAGTGGAGTCGCGCGCGCCAAACTCGAGGCGGTCATTGCGCTCCAACTTCTGCCGCTGGATGCGTTCGCCGTTAACGAACGTTCCATGCTTGCTGCCCTGGTCGACGAGAAAAAATCCCTCGTCCTCGAGCACGATCAGGGCGTGGTCGCGCGAGACGCGAGGATCGGCAATCACCAGATCCTTATCCACCTTGCGCCCCACGGAGAAAGGAGTGCGGTTGAGCACGATGTTGCGCTGCTCGTTGCCCTGCACCAGCACCAGCGCCGGAAACACGCCCGAACCCGAGGACTGCGCCCGTATTGCACTTAAAGTCATGGAATGAGAACCGAATGTGGAACCGCTTCCCAGCCTACCGGAAAGCGCCGCAGATTGGAATAATGACAGGAATCAGGCTGGGACGGAAGAGCCTTTGTGGCGACCGTCGGTGGCGCTTGTCTCGGAGCTTCGATAGACTTCACGGGCGTGCCCCGCCAAGACATAACGCAAAAGCCGGCTCGCCCTTCCGCGACCAAGGCTTTGATCCTGTTGGTGATGGTTTCGGGCCTGGCTGCGGTCGTCTCTACGCGTCCCTTGGAGTGGCTGCTGGGAAGCGATTTCCCCCACTTCTACTGCGCCGCCCGCATGTTGTCGGAAGGCCGCGGAAACCAGCTTTATGACGGCGGCGTGCAGCGTCAATACCAGGCTCGCTATGCGGGTAGGGTCGGCACGCCTTACACCCACCCACCTTTTGAAACGCTGATCTACCTTCCCGTGGCTTGGCTGCCTTTGCGAATGGCTTATCTGCTCTGGTTTTTGTTGAACATCTTTTTTCTTGCAGCCGCCTCGCGAAGGCTCGCAACCCATTTGCCGCTGCCCTGGGATTGGCGCATTTTGGTCGCGGCCTCGCTTATGTTTGTGCCGCTCCTGCTCTGCCTTTTGCAAGGGCAGGATTCGGTGCTTCTGCTCTGGTTCGTCGTCCTGGCATTCACGGAATTACGGCGCGGACGCAGCTTTGTCTCTGGGTGCTGGCTGGCGGTCGGACTCTTCAAATTCCAACTCATCCTGCCGCTCGCGCTGGTACTAACGCTGACCCGAGGCAAAGGCGCAATGGCCAAGGGCTTCAGCCTGGTGGCATTGGGGCTGGCGGGACTGTCGGCCGCCATTTCTGGATGGCGGGTTTTCATCTCCTACCCGAGCTTCCTGCTGCACCTCCGGGAGCAACCCTTTGCCGGGTTTGCGCCCCAGGCTATGGCCAACCTTCGCGGATTAGCCGGCTTCCTCCTCCGTCACCATTCTTCCCGTTGGCAAATGCTTGCCACCGGAATCCTCTCCGGCGTTGCTCTAGTCCCCACCTTGGGCGCATGGAAGCGCGTTAGGTCCGTCGCGCTCGCGACCTCGCCAACCGCCGCCCTCGCCGACGAGTTTGATTCCGCCTTCGCCAGCACTCTGCTGTTTGCCCTGCTCGTAAGCTTCCATTTGAATCCTCACGATCTCAGCCTTCTGCTGCTGGCGATTCTTTTGCTGCACCACGGCTTCTCTTCCCTCCCACGACGATCTTGGGAAAGAGTGTTGACCATCGGCTTGCTCACGATCTTATTTCTGCCTCCACTGCACCTGTGGATGTTGCAGGCCAGCGCTTATGCTCTGGTCGGGATTCCCGTGCTGGCACTTTTCTTGATCAGCCTGGCGATCCACCGGCGAGACCACGTTGCCGCCGCTAATCTTGCGCTGGAGCCGACACCGGGTCCTGGTTTTGCAGCAGATTCAAAAGGCTCAATCCAAAAATGATGACCGGCACGACCAACGTAGTCAGAAACGGCAACTGCCATTTGCCCTGCGCCCATGCCGGTGACGCCAGGAAATAAGCTGCGCTCAAAGCTGTGCTGGCGAACCACGGCCAGGCCAAAATGAGAAAGCCGGTCACATAAAGGGAGTACATCATCCTAGAGCCGGAGTTGAAGCGGGCGCGATCCCGCACCAACGACAAAATCGCAGGCACAAGCAAGACCTGGTTATAAGGCGCGACCATGGGCACCACTAACACAGTCAAGGCCAACACCGATGCGAGAGACCGGCCGAAGGCGACGCTGTCAACCGCACGGCCACACCAATTCCAAAGGGGAACGGCACACAGCAGAAGCGCGCCAGCCGCCGCCAGTTTGCCTGCGGAGGTCCAGGGGAGCAACTCATCCAGCACCGACCGGTTCTGCGTATATTGATGGTATTGCGAGATCGCCTGCGCGAACATGCGCCACCATCCCGGCAAGAGCATCTCGGCCCCAATCAGCAAGAGAGCCAGCACCGAGCCAAAGCCATACACCAGTTTTCGCCGCGCCCGCCAAGCACTCGCGGCCCACAGCAGCAGCCATGCGACGACGAGCCAGGCAAGTTGCGGCTTGATGGTGGCGAGGGCCAGAAGCGCTCCACTCAGGTACAGAAAATCCATCGCCACGCAGGCCACCGACGCGGCCAGCAAACCCGCCACCAGCAGGGTCAACTGCTGCATCTTGATGCCTTGCACCGCGGGGAGACTTCCCAGAGTTAAAAGGACGCAGGACACCAAGGCCGCCGGCGCCAAACGCCAGGGCAAAACCCGCAGCCACAGCCAGACGCTGGCCACCGTAACTCCGATGAGCAGCAACTGAAAAAAAATTCGCACTCCATCAAAAGGAAATCCCACCAGCGGAGCCAGCAAGAACACCACGTACGCTGGATAGGCGAAGCCCTGCCGGTCCTTGGGATCATTGGGCCGCGCCGGATCGAGTACGCGCCCGTAATATCCCTTCTGGATTTCGAGGGTGATGTCTTCGCTGTAGGGATTGCGGCGGTGCAGCAGCAGCTCTCTCGCCCCCAGCCAACGCGGATAAAGATCCGATAGATTCCCGCGGGGGCGCTCATGCTGGGCTGCGTCGGCACGCTGATGACCGATCAGGATTCGGTCCACATAAAACCACATGCTCAGGGCTGCCAAAGCAGCCACCAAGGTGAAGAGTAAAGTCCCGGCTTGCAGGCGAAGAGGCATGTTCGACTCAATCCCTCCTTTTACGTTTCCTCTCCCTCTCTCAGCCGGGTTCCCACGCCCACTTACTCGGCCCGGTTAACGCGGTTCCGCTGCCAAAGCCGCCAGCCGTCGCGGAATGAGTCTCGCGACAATTCCCTTCCCATCATCCATGTCCACCACAGCAAAGGAATTGCCATCAAGTTCACTCTAGCAATCCCGAGCCAGAGAACCATCCACAAAGGACTGATCAGTAGAGGCAGCGCGGGAAGGAGCAGTGAAAACCCGGTGCGCCCCTCCCGCTTTCCTCTTGCCCTAATGTAATTGGCAATCCAGGCCAGCGGGAGCACCAGCAAACTGAGATCGTGAACATTGGTCTGCCAGGCGATTAACACTCCGACCGTCACCGCCAGAGATAGTTGCAAATCGAAGCGTTGCCCGTCAGGGATTTGCAAAGCAAAGGTCTCCGGCTCCTGCGGCGACCATCCCGTCGCGGCTGCGAACAAAAACACGATGATCGAAGCGAACATTGCCAGAAAGGAGCTCATGGCGTCCGAGAACGCTCTCGGCCCACCCGTCAAAAGGCCGTGCAGGTTGGGCAGGAGCTCGGGAGGCACTCCGCCCAAGCCCGGTGAGTTCACGATGCGCAATACGAATCCGGGATAGGCAAGCATCCCCTCGCGTCCCACCAGTGCGAGGGAAAGCAGCCCCAAGATCGAAGCAACGACCGCGAAGCTAAGGACCAAGCGCCTTCGCTTCCAAATGAACAACAGCAAAACCACAGGAATCACAAACTGAAACTTGAAAGCGGCCAGACCCAGCCAGCACCCACCAAGAATGTCGGCCCGCCTCCTCAGCGCATTGAAGCCGAGGTTGCAAACCAGCAACTGCAAAATCGAATCCTGCCCCTGCAACAGGCAGGAGAATACCGGGAAGAAAGCAAACGACGCCAATACCAGCTGCCACCATGGAATCGAGCCGAGCGCAGCCACCGACCTGCGCAATAACATGGCCACAGCCACCAGGCCAGCCACGTTCAAAAGATCGAACGCCAGGAGTGCGCGGCGATAGGGGAGCAGCGTCAGCGGCACAAAAATCACGGCTTCCACCGGAGGATGGATATAGGGCAAGGGTCCTCGACGGAAGGGAACATGCCCCGCATAATCCTCCTGCACCTCATATTGGACTCGCCGGTCATAAAGGTGATGCCCCAGCCCTTCGCGCAGGATGGTTGCGCCGGTGTAGTAGACGGTGAAATCCGTATATCCGCGACCCATTCCTTTCGCGAAGTCGACGAAAAACAGCAGGTTCAGCCACAGCGTCGCACCGATCATCATCCAGGCAAGCCGGTACGATCTCTTTCGGTCTGCAAAAAAAAATTGCCTGTCTGCGGCCGGCATGATCGAACGCGATTGTACCTTGTACCCCAAGCACCGGCTATGATGATTCCTCATGGCTCCGATGCTCAGCCCCGCCCGCGTTCTTCCGGTGGTTCTTTTCCTCGGCCTCTTCGCCATGGCGGCGCGCGACGTGGTCGATCCCGATGTGTGGTGGCACCTCGAGACCGGGCAGTACATCTCCGAGCACACACGAGTTCCGCGGGTGGATCCTTTTTCCTACACTCGCGGCGGAGCGCCGTGGGTGGCTCACGAATGGCTCGCCGATCTTCTTCTTTACGGCATCCAGCGCGTTGCGGGCTGGGGCGCGTTGATCGTTCTCTTTGCCGCGATCGTCACAGCGTCTTTTTTTGTGCTGTATCTCCGTTGCGGCTCGCGCCCCGGCCTCGCAGGCTTGATCACCCTTCTGGCCGCCTGCGCCACCATGCCCCTGTGGGGAGTGCGCCCGCAGATTCTCTCCCTGCTGCTAACCAGTTTGTGGCTGCTCCTTCTCGAACGCTCCGAGCGCGATCCAAAACTGCTTTGGTGGACCCTTCCCCTGATGCTGCTTTGGGTCAATCTCCACGCCGGATTCGCGCTCGGATTAGCGCTCTCCGCTGTGTTCCTAGCCGGGGAGTGGATCGAAGGCTTACGCAGAAAAAGCGCGCGCGGCGGGATGGCTCCGAGCGGGATCTCTCCGAACCCAGGTCCTTTGCGATTGGCAGCGCTGATTTTCTTGCTCGACCTTCTGCTCGTACCGCTGAATCCCAATGGCCCGCGCCTCTTCGATTATCCGCTCGAAACTCTGCGCTCGACGGCCATGCAAAGCTACATTGCGGAATGGGCCTCGCCAAACTTCCATCAGCTAGAATCTCTTCCTCTTCTTGTTCTGGTGCTGGCCAGCTTCGTAATTCTGGCGTGGACGCGGTCCCCTATGCGCCCGCGCGATTTTCTCCTCTTGCCCGTCAGCCTGTTTGCCAGTCTGGTTTCCATTCGCTTGATCCCTTTCTTCGTTTTGATTGCGGCGCCCCTGCTAGCAAGGCAATGGGCAGGCGCTCTGCCAAGTCGGTCCGGGAATTTTTCTAAATCATCGAGTACGTCCACTGCCCTTCATGCTCTTCTCAATGCGGGAATGATCCTGACCCTGGCCCTATTCGCCGTGGTGCACACTATTCAAGTCATCCACCGGCAACCGCAAGCGGTGGCGCAGGCTTTTCCCGAGCGGGCGGTTGCGTTTCTTCAATCCCACCCCGGCCTCGGCCCCATCTTTAATCACTATGATTGGGGCGGATATCTGATCTGGAAGCTTTACCCTGAAACTCGCGTTTTTATCGACGGCCGTGCCGACTTGTACGGAGACTCAATGCTTGACCCGTTCGCCTCCACCTATCAGTTCAAAGGCGACTGGCGCCGGCCTCTGGAACGTTGGGACATCCACACCGTTTTGGTTCCATCCCATTCCGCGCTGGCCGTGGGATTGGGGAATGCTCCCGGCTGGAGCGTTGCCTACGGCGACGCTCAGGCAGTGGTTCTGACCGATCGCCCCGGTTCGCTGGTTACCCTGGATACCCGGTAAAATAGCCGGGAAGCATTTTGCCGGGAATTAAGGGTATTATCAGTGGTATCGTTGTCGGGATAACTCCCCCGATCGACCTTGCAAGAAACCGGGATCAACGATTCCCGGGGCAAGCTTTTGCCCAGGTAGCTTGGCCGAAGGGGATGGACCGGGGATGGATCTTTGACTAGGAGGATATAAGAATGATGGCGCAGCTCATGCGGTTGTGGCGGGACGACGAGGGGCAAGACATCGCGGAGTATGCGGTGATGCTGGCGGTGATTCTGGTGATCGTGGTCGGCACCATACGGCTGATCGGCTCCAACGCGAACAACGTGTTCTCCAGTGTAGCCAGTTCGATTCAATAGAACTTGCAAGCATCACCCAAGGGACGTTCATTCTCCCCAGGACGGCGTGGAGGAGTGCCTCGTCTCGTCTTTACTTGGTTTGTATTTACTTGGCTTGTCTTTAACGGAGCCTTATGAACCGAACCCGTTTGTTGATGATTGGAGCGCTGGCCCTGGCGCTCGGAGTCATCGTCAGCCTTTCCGTCTATAAGAATCTGCAGGGCAGAGGCTCCGGCAACAACGAGCCCGGCAGCGACGTGATTGTGGCCGCCGACGACATTCAGGTCGGTGCCCGAATCGAAGAGCACGACGTGCACATCGTGAAATATCCGGCCTCGTCCCTTCCCGGCGGAACCTTCAGTAAGCGTTCCCAGGTGATGGGCCGCGGAGTGATCATTCCGATCTCGCGGGGAGAATTTATTCTGCCCAGCAAATTGGCGCCGGAAAACGCCGGCGCAGGCCTGCCTTCGTTGATCCCTCCAGGAATGCGCGCGGTCTCCGTGCGGGTGAATGAAGTGGTTTCGGTCGCTGGTTTCACCGGTCCGGGAACCAGGGTCGACGTTCTGCTCACGGGCACGCCCAACGGCGGCAGCGAGCCGCAGACCACTACGGTCCTGCAAAATGTGGCCGTGATTGCGGCCGGCAACAAGTTGGAACGTAATGCCGCCGGCGAAGCCCAGAACACTCCGGTCATCACGCTGCTGGTTTCACCCGATGACGCCGAGCGCCTTACTCTGGCGAGTTCGGAAGGCCACATCCAGCTCGCTCTGCGCAATCCGCTCGATACCCGGCAGGACGAGGTGGCTGCAGCCAACGCCAAGGGCCTCTACAAGGGCAGCACGCCCATGGCTGCGCCCGTGGTTCATGTCAGCCCGATCAAACATGTCGTAAAGAGCAACGCGCCGGCCCCCCCTCCCTCGGTGCTCAGCATAGAGGTTTATCAAGGCGTTAAGAAAAAAGATGTAGTGACGTTCCCGGAAGCGGGCGGTGAAGAGCCGAAGTAGTCAGAGCCTCAGTAGTTCCGAGCCTTAGTAGTGTAGTAAAGAGAAATGGCCTGCCGATCGATGCAGGTTTCCTCAAGTGGAGAGGAATCACACGATGAAGGTTCGCGCCACGATTTGCGCAGCGGTCGCACGTTCGTTTTTGCTTACAGCGGTGCTGGGGCCAGCGCTCCTGGCGCCGCAGGCTGGCCGAGCCAACGCCCTCCCTCAGGACGCGCAGCCAGCCGTGACCGAAGATACGGCCACGACCCCGGCCAGCTCCCAAACCACGCTCCCGCCCCAGTCGGCGCTGCCCCAAGCGCAAGGTTCCGCCCCCTTGCGCGTGATGGTGGATAAATCCCTGCTCATCAATACTACCGAACGCCTCAAGCGCATCTCAGTCACTGACGACACCGTCGCTTACGCCCAGGTGATTACTCCCACACAGATTCTCGTCCACGGCCGCGCTCCCGGCGAAGTTTCGCTGCTCATCTGGGACGAACTGGAGCGCTCGCGCAGCTTCGATCTGCGGGTGGATGTCGATGTCAGCGCCTGCGCCGAAGAAGAGCATCGCGTATTCCCCGAGGAGCAGATCACGGTCACTCCTTCGCGAGCCGCGATCGTCCTTTCCGGCCACGTAACCACTGAGGATGTCGCCAAGCGAGCCGGCGAGCTGGCCGCTGCCTACTCCAAAAATATCGTGAATGTGTTGACCTTCGGCCCTGTGGGCGCGCAGGAGGTTCTGCTGGAGGTAAAGTTTGCCGAAGTGGATCGATCCGCCCTCACCCAACTCGGCAGCAACTTCCTCTCCACCGGCGCGGCCAATACCATTGGAACCACGACCACCGGCCAATACGGCGGCTTCGGCTCGCAGGCCATCAACCAGACCACGGGACAAACCGGGCCCTTCACCTCCAACGAAACCGTAAGCAACGTTTTGAACCTGTTCTTGTTCCGCCCTGACATTCACTTCGGCGCCGTCATCGAAGCGCTCGAAAACAAAAGCCTTCTGCAAATTCTGGCCGAGCCCAATCTCATCGCCGTCAACGGCAAGAAGGCTAGCTTTCTCGCCGGTGGGCAGTTCCCCTTTCCCATCGTTCAGCCCGGCGCCGGATTCACCGCCGTCACCATCTCTTTCAAAGAGTTCGGGGTGAAGCTGGATTTCACCCCGGTGATCATGCCCAACGGCAACATTCACCTGGTGGTGGCCCCGGAGGTCAGCACCCTCGACTTCGCCGACGCGCTCACCATCTCAGGCTTCACCATCCCCGCGCTCAGCACGCGTAAAGCCGAGACCGAATTTGAGCTGCGCGACGGGCAGAGCTTTGTGATTGCAGGCTTGATCGACAATCGCGTCACCGACGTATGGAACAAGATCCCTGGCCTCGGCGATATTCCGATCTTGGGCACATTCTTTAAGAGCAAGAGTATTTCGAAGAGCAACTCGGAGTTGATGGTGCTGTGCACGGTGCACCGGGTTTCGCCCAACACCGAATCCCCGCCGACGCCAAAGAATCCGCAGCCCTACATGGATAAGAATAAGTTCGACGAGAAAAAGCCGATTTGGAAATAGCAGCGGATTTTGTAGCATTGCTTTCAGCGCAGCAGTGGGGGGAACGTCGCAGGCCATGCCCGAGCTTTCCGTCGTCATCGTAGCCACTGACAATGAGCAGCGCACCGTGATGCAGGTGCTCGTCGATGGCACCAGCGTAGCCCGCACCGTGCATAGCTGCGCCAGTTATCCGGTCGCAGCCACCGATCCCGTAACTCGGCGTGTGCAAGCCGCCAATCCCGAAGTCGTGCTGGTGGATATTCCCGAAGACAATCCGCTCAATGCCATGCGCGCCATCGAACTCATTCATCAGGAATTGCCCGATACCGCCGTCTTTGCCATCGGCAGCCTGAAACAGCCGCAGCTCATCGTGAACGCGATGCGCTGCGGGGCCCGCGAATTCATCGAGCGTCCCACCACCACCACCGATCTGCTGGAAGCCTTCGTTCGCCTGACCACGGCCCAGCGCCGGGTTCAGAAAGAAGGCCCTCGCGGCAAGGTTTTTTCCGTGGTGAACGCGAAAGGCGGCAGCGGAGCCACTACCGTCGCCGTCAACCTGGCCCTGGCTCTGCAAGCGGCGCATGGGCACACGGCCCTGGTCGATCTCGCGCCCCTCGGCCACACCGCGCTCCATCTTAATCTCAAGCCTCTATTCAACGTGGCCGACGCCACCCGCAACCTGCACCGCATGGATAGTTCCCTGCTCGAAAGCTTCATGACCCGCCACGGCGGAGGCCTGCAGCTGCTGGCCGGTACCAACGTCCCCGCCGCCCTCGAACCTTCGACCGCGGATTTCGTTCGCCTCTTCGACATGCTGGTGACCCACTATCGCTACGTGGTGGTGGATAATTCCTCGCGCCTCGATGGCGCTTGCCGCCTGGTCTCGAATTTGTCCGAATGCGTGCTGCTGGTGGCTTGCACCGACGTGGCTTCGCTCTGGAGCGCCGCCCGCGTACAACAATATCTGGGTGAGACCGGCAGCCGCGAGCGCGTGCGCTTGATCCTGAATCGCTTTCGCAAAGTTCCCGGCTTCAGCGAAGCCGACGCCGAAAATGCCGCCGGAGCGAAATTATTGTGGCGCGTTCCCAACCAATATTTCGCCATCTCCTCGGCCATCGATCGCGGCGCCCCGGTGATGGAACAGAGCCACACCGAGATCGCTCGCTGTTTCTCAGGATTGGCGCACGAATTAACCCGCAACGACGTGGACGTGAAACGAGCCGCCTGGTCGCTGTTCAAGACGGTGTAGTGCTTTATGGCGAATCTGCAGACCTTCGAGCGCAGCGAGTACCAGCAGGTAAAGGCGGACCTGCACCGCAAAATTCTCGATCGGCTCGATCTGGAAAAGCTGGGACGCTCCACCGGCAGTTCCGCGCGCGAAGAAGTTCTCGTCCTCATCCGCAATTCGGTCAACAGCGAAGTCGTTCCCCTCAGCTTCGCCGAACGCGAGCGGCTATCGCGGGAAATTCTCGACGAGATCTTCGGCCTCGGCCCGCTCGAGCCCCTGCTGAAAGATCCCACCATCTCCGACATTCTGGTCAACCGCTTCGATCGGGTTTACATCGAGCGCTCCGGCAAACTGGAATTAACCGGCTTATCCTTCAAAGACAACCAGCACCTGATGCAGATCATCGAGCGCATCGTCTCCCGCGTCGGCCGGCGCGTGGACGAATCTTCTCCCATGGTCGATGCGCGCCTGCCCGATGGCTCCCGCGTGAACGCGATCATTCCTCCGCTGGCATTGGACGGAGCTTGCCTCTCCATCCGGCGCTTCGGGCGCGACCCCGTGACCGCGCGCAACATGATCGAGAATCATTCCCTCACCGAGCCCATGCTGGAACTTCTCTCCACCATGGTGAAGGGACGCTTGAACATGCTGATCTCAGGCGGCACCGGCGCCGGCAAAACCACTTTGCTCAACGTTCTTTCCGGCTACATTCCGAACGCCGAGCGCATCGTCACCATCGAGGACGCCGCCGAATTGCAACTCAAGCAAGAGCACGTGGTGCGCCTCGAAACCCGCGCGCCGAACATTGAAGGCAAGGGCGCGGTCCGCCAGCGCCAGTTGGTCATCAACAGCCTGCGTATGCGCCCCGACCGCATCATCGTCGGCGAGGTCCGCGGCGAAGAGGCCTTCGACATGTTGCAGGCCATGAACACCGGCCACGAAGGCTCGCTCACCACGGTTCACGCCAACTCCGTGCGCGACGCGCTGTCCCGCGTGGAGAACATGGTCTCGATGGCCAATCTCAACATTCCCGAGCGTGCCGTGCGCCACCAGATCGTCTCCGCCATTCACGGGGTGGTGCAGGTCGCGCGCTTATCCGACGGAACCCGGAAAGTGACCTCGGTTTCGGAGGTGAACGGCATGGAGGGCGACACCATCGTGATGCAGGAAATTTTCACCTTTGAACGGCAGGGTATCGACGAAAATGGCAAGGTGCGCGGCACCTTTCGCGCCACCGGCATCCGTCCTCAGTTCGCCGAGCGGCTGGCGAGTTATGGCACGCGCCTGCGCGCGTCCTTGTTCGAGTCCAAGACGGAAGTCTAGGCGTGAACGCGTAGAATTGAAGAAGTCAGTTGGATTTTTCTGATGGCGTCATCCTGAGCGTAGCCGCTTTTCAGGCGAAGAAGAGGATCCCCCACCCTACGCCCTTGGGGCCGGGAGATTCCTAAACCGCCTGGAGACACAGCAGAACGTCTCAGCGTCAGAGTGAAGAACGAGTTATGCAGCTACTGATCGCTATCGTGGTCTTCGTGGTGGTCGCCGCCGGCGCCTTCGTCATCGGTTCGCTCGTGGACCAGCGCAACGCCCGCGCCCGCCTGATTCGCGACCGCCTGGCCACGGTGCAGAAAGCCCCGGAACGCGATCCTGCCGAAGAACTGGCTCTCCTGCGCGACGAACAGCTCAGCAAGATTCCCGCGCTCGATACTCTGCTGCGCCGCTCCGAGCGCGTCGCCGCCATCCAAAACGCTTTGACCCAGGCGGGAATGCGCTTTCGCGCCGGCAATTTCCTTCTGCTCTGCCTGCTCTGCGGCGCGGTCGCAGGTCTCGCCGCCATCTTCTGGAGCAAGAATCCCGCCATCGGCTGGGCCGGATTGATCGTCGGCGCTTTCCTTCCCTATTCCTTCGTCTCCTACCGCCGCCAGAAGCGCTTCGAAAGATTCGAAGAACTTTTCCCCGAGGCCATCGACACGCTGGCCCGCGCGGTGCGCGCCGGGCACGCCTTCACCACCGCTCTGGAAATGATTTCCAACGAGGTCGCCGAGCCGCTCTCCAGCGAATTCCGCAAGCTCTTCGAAGAGCAAAAATTCGGCATGCCGGTGCGCGATGCGCTCATGAACCTCACCGAGCGCGTGCCTCTGGTCGACGTAAAGTTTTTCGTCACCGCGGTCATGCTGCAACGCGAAACCGGAGGCAACCTCGCCGAGATTCTGGACAATCTTTCTTACGTGATCCGCGAGCGCTTCAAAATTCAACGCCAGGTCAAGGTTCACACCGCGCAGGGCCGCCTCACCATGGCTATGCTGATGGCCATGCCCCCGGTGGTGGTGGCTATTCTTTTCCTGTTCAGCCCAGAGTTTGTGAAGCCCCTTTTCAACGATCCCATCGGCCACGCCCTGCTGGTGGCCAGCGTGGCTCTGCAGACCATCGGCTACTTTGTGATTCGCAGGATTATTAAGATCACCGTGTGAGATGAAAATGAACAAGAAGTTTAGAAATGAAGTTTAAAGATGAAGTTTAGAGATAAGGTTTAGCGATGCCGTTGATTCTCACCATCGTCGTGTTCGTGACCGTCGTCTCCGCGGTCTTCTTCTTCGGGGCCGCCGTCATGACGCCCAGTTCCGTGCTGGGCGCCCGCCTGCGAGCCCTGGGGGGCCAGGCCACCCAGGTCCAGGAAGTTCCCACCGTCAAGGTCAAGGACCGTATCGAGCAGGCGCTCGATCCTCTCAGCAAGGCGATTCCCATGTCGCCCTCCGACGTCTCCCGCACCCGCGCCTGGCTCATTCAGGCCGGACTGCGCGAGTCGCGCCACGTGAGCTACTATTTCGGGGCGCGCCTGTTGCTGGGTTTCTTGGGTCTGGTCGGCGTGGTCGTGTTCTCCGGATTCGACAGCGTGCCCCTGCTGGTCTGCATTCCGGCTCTGGGCTTCTTCATCCCGCGCTTTATTCTGAAGCGCATGATCAAAGATCGCCAGCAGCGCATCCGCATCGCGCTGCCCGACGCGCTCGATTTAACCGTAATCTGCGTGGAGGCCGGCCTCGCTCTCGATCAGGCTTTGATGCGCGTAGGCAAAGACCTGCATCACGCCCATCCCGATCTCAGCGATGAATTTCACTTGGTGAATCTAGAGATGCGCGCCGGCAAACCCCGCGCCGAGGCCTTGCGCAATCTGGTGGACCGCACCGGCGTCGATGACATTCGCGCCCTCGTCGCCACCCTGATCCAGACCGACCGCTTCGGCACCAGCGTAGCCCAAGCCCTGCGCGTGCACTCCGACTCCTTGCGCACGCAGCGCCGCCAACGCGCCGAAGAGCAGGCCGCTAAGACCACCATTAAGATGGTCCCTCCCCTGGTAATTTTTATTCTGGTCCCGTTCCTCTTCGTCACCATCGGTCCCGCCCTGATCCAGGCCTATCGCTCGCTGACCGGCAAGTAGGCCGGCGAAGGTGCGGCAGATGGCGGTCTGGCATGAGTGCGATTTGTATCAGGTGTATGCCTTCACCTTCCGGCATACCGCAAATTCCGTGTTTCTGAATTGCGCCTTCAGGCGCCGAAGGGAGCGACTCGGATCAATCTCGATGGCGATCTCCACTCCGCAAGGCCAGGCCTACAACCAAACCCGCCAACTCTACCTCGCGACCGATCTCTCGATCGCTCAAAGCCACTGGACACGCCTGCGCGGCTTGCTCGGGGCCAAGCCAGGTGACTTTGGTAACGGCAGGGGTCTTTGGATTCGCCCCTGCAGAGGCGTTCACACTCTTGCCATGCGCTTCCCAATTGACGTAGTCTATTTAGACCGCGCCGGGCGGGTGGTGCATCTCGAGCACAACCTCCAACCTTGGCGCTTCTCCCCTGTCCGTTTGCAGGCATCGTCAGTCCTGGAGTTACCCAGTCACACGCTGGCCAGAACCGAAACTGCATTGGGCGATGAAATAGAAATCAAGATCAACGAAAAGGGCTAGCATATTGTTTGCCCATCAACGTTCCTAAACGGGAAGCTAACCCGAGAACCCGAAGCGGGAATTTCGGACCTGATTTTTTCTGAATCTGATTTTTCAGAATCTGGTTTTCGCAACCTGACGAATCGCAACCTGGATAAAGAATTCCTGCTGTGGCCGGAACCCTTCAACTCGTAGAGCAAGCTGTCGAGCTTCATCGTGCGCCCAAACTTCTAGTCGAGTGGTCGCCGCGCTGGCAGGAGTTTGTCACTTCCATCGGACCGGCGTTTGCGCGCTCCGGTCCGCGCTTGGCCGGCGAAGCTCCGCACGGAGTTTTTCCCTACCGCGGCCTGCTCTCGGCTTTGCTGTTGGAAGCGTTTCTGGTGTTCGTGCTGGCCATTCTGCCGCGCGAAATCGCCCGCATGCGTCCCTACGCCGCTCCCCGGCTGACCGCCAACGAGGTCATCTACTATTCCGGCGACGAGTTGCCGCGCACCGAAGATGTAGGCGGAGCCAAATCCGGATCGAGCGGACGCGCCGGCGGACGCGAAGCCCATCACCGCTCCCAGACCATTCGCGTGTCTCGCGGCGCATCGCTCGCGCAAACCGTGGTCGACGCTCCCGACCTCAAGCTGCCGGCGTCGAGTTCGGCGGTCGCCAATCTTCTGGCTTTCAAGTCGAAAGACATATCCCAGCCCGGCCCGCCCCCGGCCGAGGGCTTACGCTCCGCTCTGGTGGCTCCGCGGCTTTCGGAGAACGTCATCGCCCCCGCTCCGCAAAACGCTTTGCAGGATCAAGCGCGCCGCGCGCCGGCACTCAACGCGGCGGTGGTTCCTCCGACTCCGACGGTGCCATCCGGACCCGCGCTTACTGCCCCGGCGCTGAACGCCAGCGTCATCGCCCCCGCTCCCAACGTCTCCCGCGACCGCAGTCGCAAGGCGCCTTCTCTGAACGCGAGTGTGATCGCCCCGCCCAGCCGCGTATCGGGCGAGCGCTCGCGCTCCGCGCCTGCGCTGGCGGGCAGCGTGATTCCGCCCGCGCCCACTTCTGTAAGCCACGAGGTTTCTCCCTCCCGGGTGCAGATGAACAGCGCGGTCGTGCCTCCGCCCGTATCGGCCCCGGAGCGCGAAAGTTCGCGCCAGGCCAAACTAAACCTGCCGACGCCCTCGGTGATCGCACCGCCGCCTTCCGCTGATTCCGCCCGCGATCTGCGCCGCCTGGAAAGCGGTAGCGCAGCCAACCCCTCGCAAAATGTCGTGCCTCCGCCACCGGCGGCGAACACGGGTTTACTCAGCAGCGTCATCGGCAAGCTCTTTGGAACGCAGGACGTCGTACCTCCGCCGCCGAACGTCAGCGCCGGCGCCGCTTCCGGAGGTGGCCGCAGTGTCAACGAAGGCGGCGCGCTTGCCACCACCATAGTTCCACCGCCGCCGTCCGTGGGCGGCTCCGGCTCTTCGGCAGGGGGATCGGCTTCCGGCCGAGGGCGCAATTCTACGGGCAATTCTTTGAACGCGAACGTCGTTCCGCCTCCGCCATCGGTCTCCGGTTCGGGCAGCGGAGCGGGCGGCGGCGGCGCGGGAACTTCGCCCGGCAATACTCTCGCCGGCAACGTAATTCCGCCGCCCCCCAGCCTCGGCGGCGGCTCGGCCCCGTTCGGCAGCGGCAGCGGCAGAAAAGGTTCCGGCCTGGGCGGACCGGGCGACGCTGGCTCAGTTCTAGCTCCACCGAAAGGCGGAGGCGGAAACGGCGACCGCGCGGGCGTGGTCTTGTCCTCGCAGCCCGGCGACAAAGTAGGAGTGCCCGGCAACGGCGGCAAAGGCGCGCTGGCCATGTCTCCCGGCGGCGGCGACAAACCTGGCCTCGGCGGCTCCGGCGACGGTTCCAGCATCGGGCGCGGCAACGGCAGCGGCAGCGGCATGGCGGGCGAAGGCCCGGGCGCGGGCAGATCTGGAAGCGGCAACGGCTCCGACCCGAATGCGCGCGGAGGAATCTCTCCCATGCCCGGCCCCGGAGGCGCGGGCAGCGCGCCCAATGGCAATCCCGCAGTACCGGGAGTCGATGTTCGCGGCGGCACCACGGTCGTCACTTTGCCCAGCTTCGGCTCCGATGGCGGCGGCAGCGCCGATCCCAATCTTCCCGGACGCTCCTCCGTGAAAGGCGAAAAAGGCCCGGCCATCACCATCGTCGCCACCTCACGCTCCGGCGGAGCCTTCGATTTCTACGGCAAGCTCTCCGGCGACAATTACACGGTGTACGTAGATACGAACTTGGGCACGGCCGTCATGCAGTTCGCCGAAGTCAATCCCTCATCCGGCCGGGCGGGCGCGCTAGTCGGCCCGCAAGGCATGCGCACCAACCTGCCGCCGAATCTGCCGCGTGCCCGCGTGGTCGTGAAGTGCAGACTCGACGCCTCCGGCAATCTGCGGGATCTGCAGATGCTCGAGCCCGGCCCGCCCGCCATGGCAGCCAAGATCATGCAAGCCCTGCCCAACTGGAAGTTCCGTCCCGCCATGCGCGGCGATCAACCCGTCGAGGTAAATGCCATCCTCGGCTTCAACATCAACACCAACGACCGCAACTAGAGGCCTGAGCCGCGAGAGACCGTGCCGGAGGCACCGCCCGACGATAGCCCACCGCTTCCGCAGTGGGAAGCCTCGCGAGCGTCATTAATTAACCGGTCCGGGAGGATGGCCGAAAGCTCATCCCAACAGTCCGCAAAGAGCGCCTACCATGGGGCGGAACTCCACGCGGGAGGAACCTATTCCGTCCTTACCTCGACGAACTCTATGCGCAGCAAGAATGGGCTGGCGCCGAATATTGGAACATTGGCGGGTGTTGCAGGCGGAATCCGGCGGCGCTGGCGGAGCGGGCGATTCGCGAGCGAGTGCATCACATTCATCCAGTGCAGTCGACGTTTTTGTGGGTCGTTGGCCCGAAGACGACGCTGTTCTTGATGACCAAGGCCGTCTGCGGTAAGAGCCTACTCCGAGACGCTGTGCTCCTCGTTCTGCGAGCGCAGCACGCGGTCGACGGAATACGGGGCGCGATGGCGGGGTTCGTGGTAGTGGCGGACTTGCATCTCGCCCAGCAGGCCGATGGCCAGCAGGTTCAAGCCGCCGAGCAGCAGACCCAGAGCCAGCATCATGAGCGGGCCGTGCGAGGCCATGACGTGGACGTTGCGCAGAAATTTTTCCACGCCGAGCCAAGCCACGATGGCGCTGCCGCTTAGCATGCTGAGCAGGCCGAAGGTTCCGAAGAAGTGCAGCGGCCGCGAAAGATAACGCAGCAAAAAGCGAATCGTGATCAGATCGAAGAACACGCGGAAGGTGCGCGAGATGCCATAGTGCGACGCACCGCGCTCGCGGTTCACGTTGCGAATGGGCACTTCGCAGATCGATGCGCCATACCATGAAGCCAGCGCCGGAATGAACCGGTGCAGCTCGCCGTAGAGCGGCACCTGCTCCAGAATCTCGCGGCGATAGGCTTTGAAAGTTGTACCAAAATCGTGAATATCGACGCCGCTCAGCTTGGCCATGAGCCAATTGGCGATGCGCGAAGGCATGCGGCGCATCCAGAAATTGTCGATGCGCACTTTGCGCCAGCCGCTGACGATGTCGTAACCCGCGGCAATTTTTTCCAGAAACACGGGAATGTCAGCGGGATCGTGTTGCAGATCGCCATCCATGGCGATGATGTATTCGCCGCGGGCATGATCGAAGCCGGCTGCGAGGCCAGCCGTTTGCCCAAAGTTGCGCCGAAGCTTCACTACGGTCACGCGGCTGTCGACAGCCGCGATTTCGCGCAGCATGGCGAAGGTGTGATCGCTCGAGCCATCGTCCACCAACACGATTTCGAAGCTCTCGCCCGCAGCCTCCATCACTGCCTTCAAGCGGTCGTAGAGATCGGTGACGTTCTCCTGCTCGTTGTGCAGCGGGACGACGATGGAGTATTTAGGCACAGGCCTTTCATTATAGCGCAAGCGGGTGTTGGGCTTCGGGCTTCCTGTCGCACGGCCGCGCGAAGCTCTCCGGGTCCGCCGCCCGACTTCCGCCTTACCCCTGTTCCTTCAGCTTCAATTTCGACTTGTTCTCTTCCATGAACGTCTTGATATCTTCGGCCGCGCCCAGCAGGCGGTTCCATTGCTCATAATAAAGCGTGACCGGAAAGCGGCCTAGGCCGTACACGCTCACGCCGCCTTTTTCTCCCACTTTGAAGATCAGGTCGCCGCTGCGCTTTTTGATATCGACTTCTTTTTCGAGTTGCGACAAACGAGCTTTGAGTTCTTCGTACGTTGGCTCCGACATAGATTCCCCTCGCAGATAAAGTTAAGTCCCGGACCGGGCAATCGAGCTTGCGAAAAAGTCACCCTGAAACACGCAGGGGGCGGCCAAACAGACTGCGGAAAACCTCGAGTTTGATAGGTTTCGGGAAGGGCACGAGTTCCATTCGTGCTGCTCAGCCGACACCGGAATTACCGGCGCTTCAGCGCCCGAGGTAAGCTTTCGCCTGCGGTGCTACTGTTTCCCCAGCCGCTCAGCGCAAGGCTTGAAACCGCCCCCCTTTTAAGACGTGATGCTAGAAACACTTTGTCCGCATCCTGAATCGCATGGCACGTGACCTTGCACGCATTCCTTATAGCCAGTCCTATAGTAACTTGTCCAGTATTTGGCATTTGCCAAAGAACCGTTATAAGCTTAAAGAGTCTAACCCAATTTAGGAGCTCATGAGGTTTACGACGCGATGGCTGGCGTGGCTGTGCCTGTCCCTGATGTTGTGGACGGCGGCAGCTGAATCTGCGCATCACCATCCCAGTCAAACCGAGTCGGCCTCCTGCTCCATCTGCGCGCTGGCCCATAGTGCCAGCCCGGTCATCGCGGCCAGTCATGCCCGGCCCTTTTTTACCAGGGTCGGGACGCTGCAAGAAAAAGAAGTCATCGCGAAAGCCCGAATCAGCGTTCTCGACCTCGGCATTCGCGGCCCTCCGGCTCTCTAGGGAATCCCAGATTGCAGTCCTCGGCTTGGCACTGCCCGCGTTTAGGCCGGCCGATTCCCGGTTCGTTTCAGGAGGGCTTCATGCATACCATCGATCCGCGCTTTGCCGTGTTAGCGGCCGCGCTTTGCTTCGCTGTTGTGGCGGCACAAGCGCAGTCCGTCGGCAACTCTACAACTCTGACCGGGACGGTCGTTGACGCGACCGGCGCCGTGGTGGTAGGGGCCACCGTTAAAATTCATAATCCCGTGAGCAGCTTTGAGCGCAGCGCCCAGACCGACGCTACCGGCCAGTTCAGCCTTGCCAATATTCCCTTCAATCCTTACCACCTCACGGTCACGGCGAAGGGTTTCTCGCCCTATGCCCAGGATGTCGAGTTGCGTTCGGTCGTACCCGCGGGCATCAGCGTCACGCTGCAAGCCTTGGTCGAGGCCACTAGCGTCACGGTGCGCGAGGAGGCGGGAGATCTGGTAGAAACCGATTCCACCGCCCATGTTGACGTGGACAAGAGCCAGATCGACCGGCTGCCCATGCCGGCAGAATCCTCCGGGGTGAGCGCGGCGATCACGGGGCTCACGCCGGGAGTCTCCGCCGACTCCAACAACAGCATGCACGGTCTCGGCGATCACGCGGAAAACACCATTTCAGTGGACGACCAGGCCAACTCCGACCAGACGAGCAAAACTTTTTCCAACCAGATTCCCGCCAGCTCAATTCAGTCGATGGAGGTAATCGCAGGAGCACCCCCGGCCGAATTTGGCGGGAAGACCAGCCTTGTCGTGAAGGTTAGCACGCGTTCGGGTCAGGGCATCACCACGCCCACCGGCTCGCTCACCGCTTCCTACGGCTCGTTTGGCACTACCAACACGGCGTTTGACCTCGCCTATGGCGGGCAGAATTGGGGGAATTTCCTGGCCCTCAGCGGCACAGACGGCGGGCGCTTTCTCGACGCTCCGGAATTCGCCGTCCTCCACGACAAGGGCAACTTGGAAAACGTGTTCGACCGAATCGACTATCAAATTGCCACCGGCAATACCATTCACCTGGACCTGGCGTGGAGCCGATCCTGGTTTCAGACGCCGCAGACGTATGACAATCTCAACGTCGGTGTCCTCGATCCCTTCGGGAATCCGGTTCCCGCCATGGACCAGCGTTCCCAGATCAAAACCTACAACGTCGCTCCATCGTGGTCGCTACTGCTCAATCCCAAGGCGGTCCTTACGATCGGCGGCGTGGTGCGCCACGATGACTACCATTACTATCCCAGCGGCGATCCCTTCTCCGATCTTGGCCCTCTGAACCTGCAGCGGGAAACCATCGGCCAACACCGGCTGCTCACCAACACAGGCATGCACTCGGATTTGGCGTACGTTCGCGGCGTCAACAACATGAAATTTGGCGTCAGCTATCAGCAAACCTTCCTTACGGAGAACGATGCTCTGGGAGTCGTCGATTCGCTTCTGAACGCGCCTTGCGTCAACGCCAACGGCGTACCTGTAGCAGCTCGCGGTGTGACTGACCCCGATCTTTGCCCGCAGGGGCTTTACCCGAATGATCCCGTCCCTGGCTCGCCGGCGCTAGGCATCTCACCCTATCCCTTTTTCAATCCCGTGCTTCTCCCCTTCGACCTGACTCGCGGCGGCGGACAATACAACTTCGATGGCCATACCGACGTGAAGGAACTCGCGGTCTTCGCGCAAGACACCATCAGCGCCGGGAACTGGTCCTTCAGCCTCGGGCTTCGCGGTGACGTCTACAACGGACTCAGTTCGGCGTGGCAGGTGGAACCGCGCCTTGGAATGGCTTATAACATCAAGCGGAGCAGCACGGTGCTGCGCGCCTCCTACGCGCGGACGCTGGAGACTCCCTTCAATGAGAATCTGGTGCTCTCCAACAATGGTTGTGAGTCCGCCGTGATTGCGGCCCTGGTGCCTTGCATCCCGGCGAACCTCAATCCCGGCTTCCGCAATGAATTTCACGCCGGATTGCAGCAGGCCTTCGGGCGCTACCTGGTCTTCGACGGCGAATACATCTGGAAATACACCCACAACGGCTACGACTTCAGCGTGCTGGGAAACACCCCGATTACTTTCCCGATCGAGTGGCACAACTCAAAGATTCCCGGCTACGCAGCCAGCGTGCACATGCCCAACTTTCACGGACTGACGGCGGGCATCGTATTCTCCAGCGTCGCCGCGCGCTTCTTCCCGCCTCAGGCGGGCGGCCTGGGAGTCACCGTGGGGCAGAATGGCCTTCCCTTCCGCATTGATCACGACGAAAAGTTCAACCAGTCGACCCATCTGCAATACCAACCGTGGACAACCGGCCCCTGGTTCGCTTTCAGCTGGCGTTATGACAGCGGACAAGTCGCCGGCGCTACGCCCTGTTATGGTGTGGACCCAGGCAACGATTGCCCAGCTTCTACGATTCTCAACGGCCAACCCGCGGTTAAAATGTTCGGCAACGGTGCTCCATTAACAGCTGATGAAGAGTTCGAAGCTGGATTCTACTGCGGCAATGTCCGCGCCACGCCGACCATCGCGCTTCCCTCGGCGTGCCCGACCACACAGTTCGGATCCAGTCTTATCAAAGTTCCTGCACCCAACACCGAAAACGACGATCACAATCCGCCGCGCATCGCCTCGCGCCATCTGTTCGACCTCTCGATCGGACACGACAACGTTCTCCACGGCGACAAATACAAAGTGAGTCTGCAATTGACCGCCATTAATCTGGCGAATAATTACGCACTCTACAACTTCCTTTCGACCTTCAGCGGCACGCACTACGTAACGCCGCGCTCGCTGACGGCGGAGATTGGCTTTCATTTTTGATTTACTTGCCATGAAGCCACCTGGGTTCGAGGCCTGTGGCATTTGTAAACCAATGTAAAGGCCAGGGTCGTTTCACGGCCAACCGCATCTGACTGTTAGAATCTGAACATCGGTCTGGAACGGCTGTGGGATTCATTTTGGGGAGAAATGCTTGTCCATAAAGCTCGTGGTGCGGCCGTTCGCGGCTATGTTGTCGGTGGGTTACCTGTTTTTTACCTTGGCGATTAGCTCCGCCGCCCAAACTCAACCTTCGAATTCCGATGCTTCGACCGGGCAAACCTCCGGCACTCCGGGGGAGATCGTGCCTGCTCCGACACAGAAGAACAAAGACGCGCAAGCTTCCAGCAATCAAGGGACGGTGGAAGGAACCTCGAAGGATCGGCTCTTCTTCGCGCTGCCCAACTTCTTAACCCTGGAGAACGCGGGCCAGGTCCCTCCCCTTACCACGGGGCAGAAGTTCAAAGTCGTGTTCCGCGGATCCTTCGACTACATCCAAGTCCCCTGGTATGGCTTTCTTTCCGGCATCAGCCAGGCAGAAAATAGCGAGCCCGGTTACGGCCAGGGCGCGGAGGGTTACGCCAAGCGCTTTGGCGCAGCCTTTGCCGACGGCACCATCGAAAACTTTATGGTGGGCGCCGTATTCCCCTCGATCCTGCGCCAGGATCCGCGCTACTTTCAGTTGGGCAAAGGCAGCTTCCGCCACCGGACTTATTACGCCATCAGCCGCAGCTTCGTGACTCGAACCGATTCGGGGCGCGAGCAATTCAACTACTCCGAGATCCTGGGCGGAATGTTGTCGGCCGCTATCTCCACCAACACCTACCATCCTCGCGCTTTCATTACCACGCGCTTCGATCCCGCGACCAACATGCTGACCTACGTTCATAACGACTCCGATCGAACGCTACCCAACACCACCAAAGTGTGGGGAACGCAGCTCGGCTACGATACTTTGACCTTGGTCGTAAAGGAATTCTGGCCCGATATCCATCGCCGCATATCGAAAAAGCGCAGCCAGGGTGAGAGTTCGCCGTCGGCCAATCCTCATCCTTGAATGCATTTTGACTCGACGACTGCCGAAGCGGCGGATGTGGAACAGCCGCCTCGGCTGGCCGCAGTACTGAGCCCTCCTTTAAAGGATTCTTTCGTGGGTGTAGCCGTTGCCGGCCAGGGCGGCGATCAGCTCTGCGATGTGGTCGGGGCCCCGAGTCTCCATGGTGATGTCGATCGCGGTGTCGCCTAGATTCACGTTGTGATAGGCGCGATCGTAGGAAGTCTCCACGATGTTGGCGCGGTGCTCGGCCAGAATGCCGGTGACGCTGTGCAAAGCTCCGGGATAATCGGGAAGGTGCACGCGCAGGCGCACCAGGCGGCCATCTTTCACCAGGCCGCGCTCGATGATGCGGGCCAGCAGCGTGACGTCGATATTTCCGCCGCTGATCACGACGACAACTTTCTTGCCGGATTTGGCTTGAAGAGCGGGAATGCGGCGATTGATCAATCCCGCCAAGGCAGCCGCACCGGCTCCTTCGGCCAGCATTTTCTCGCGCTCCAGCAGCAGCAGAACGGCATTGGCGATTTCCTCTTCTTCCACCGTAACCACGTCGTCGACATACTTCTGAATTAGCGGAAAAGGTCTCTCGCCCGCCCGCCGCACCGCGATTCCATCGGCAATGGTCACAGCTGCAGGCAAGGTGACGGGCTTGCCTTCAGCGATCGCGGCTTTAATAGACGGCAGCCGCTTTGGCTCCACGCCAAAAACCTGAATTGCGGGATTGGTTTCTTTGAGCGCGCAGGCGACGCCGCTGATGAGCCCACCGCCACCCACCGGCACAATCACGGCCTCAAGATCGGGATGCTGCTCAAGTAACTCCAAGCCCAGAGTTCCCTGCCCTGAGATCACGACGTCGTCGTCAAAAGCGTGGACAAATGTCAGGTGATCTTGCGTGCTGAGGTGCATGGCTTCGCCACAGGCCTCGTCGTAGTTGGCGCCGTAGAGAACCACTTCCCCGCCATAGCCGCGCGTCGCGGAAACCTTGATCAGCGGCGTGGCCAGCGGCATCACGATTCTCGCGCGAACCCCCAAGTTCGCAGCGTGGTAGGCGACCGCCTGGGCATGGTTGCCGGCCGAGGCCGCGATTACGCCCTGCGAGCGTTCTTCCGGGGTGAGGCTGAGCAGCTTGTTGAGCGCACCGCGTTCTTTATAGGCGCCAGTTCTCTGCCGGTTCTCAAGTTTCAGATAAACCGAATGCCCGGTCAGTTCGGAAAAGGTTTCCGAACGAGTGCAAGGCGAAACGTAGATCGAATTTCGAACCCGGGCCAGCGCGGATTGGATGTGGGAAAGTGTGACCATTTCGAAGCCGATGCGGCACGAAGATTCATCATCATACCGGAAGCCAATCGCGCGAACCTTAACCAGCCTGGAACCTGCGGCGCCGGCTTGCGATGCCCTGGGAATCCCGGTCGAGTCGGCCCCGGGAGTTGCACCCAGAGCCGCTCCCAGGACCGGACGTGAGCCTCTCGACTCCTCCGGCTCGTACCATCAAATCGAAGGCTACCGCCTTCGGTCCAAATATGAGGGTCATCCTGTTGCCAGTGGGCCCGATGCGGACGTTGGGGACCCATCCCCTTCGCTCCACGATCATTACAATCGCTTCATCACTACTGCGGGGCAGTCCGCCCCTGATCGATGTATCGGTACTTTCGGCCTAATGGGTTCTCCACTTGCGCCTTTTCCCTTTACACCACCGACCAGGTTCTCAAGTTCCATAGGAAAGCCCGAATGAGAGTCACGCCTCCTCTACACCGGACACCGCATGGTCAGTTAGGTAAGTTTCCACCACGCCGATCCCGGAATCCACTACAAAACTCCGGTTTTGATGTCATCTGGCTGAGTTTCGATGTGGAACCAGAGGTTCACTTGCGCTCGTCTCTCTCATTCACACCTGACGCAGTCAAGCCGCGCCTTTTAACCATACCGTTCACCACCGCAGTCTTTCGACCTGAGCAGCTGATGGCGGTTGAAGCCTCCTCTTACAAAGCGGCTTCAGCCGCAGGGTTCGTGGGCAAGCTTCAGGGGCTAAAGCCGCTCATGCCCTAGCGGCTTTTGGCATCGCTGAAGCGATGTCCGGATACGAATCGTTTTTCAAGCTGAGCCACTGCCAGACTCGGACGAAACATCTTCGCCCTCAATACAGCGGCGCTGCTCCCGGCGGCCGCGTCTTCCACCTCCGGTGCACCCACAGCCATTGCTCCGGATACCGCCGCACATACCCTTCGATGATGGAAGTAAATTTCTGCGTGTTGGTCGTGATGTCCGCCTCCAAATCGCCAGTGCGAATCAACTCTACCGGCGGATCAAAGCGCAGCCGATACTTTTCCAACTCCGAATCCCAAATCGTAAAGGTCGGAACGACCGCCGCATCGGTGCGCAAAGCAATCCGCGCCAACCCGCTGGCGGTGCACGCTGGGATGCCGAAAAAATTCACGAATATCCCCTGCGGCGGAGTCATATTCGTATCCATCAGCACCCCCACCACCTCGCCCGCCTTCATCGCCGAGAGCAGCCCGCGCACGAAATCGTCTTTGTCGACGACTTTGTTGCCGTGCATGGTGCGATACTCGCGCGTCATCCGGTCGAGATACTCATTGTCCAGCGGACGCATCACCACGTGCATCCAGTGCCCGTGCATCGAATGCGAGAACGCGGAAAGCTCCCAGCCGCCAAAATGCGCGGTCAGAAATAAAACTCCCTTGCCGCGGGCGTAGGCGCGCTGGTAATTCTCCAGCCCGTCGTAAACGATGACCTGCTCCACGTTCTCCAGTGTGTAGACGGGAAAATGGCAGACCTCGGCGAGCTGCCGCCCCAGCGAAGCGAATTCGCCCCGCAGAATCCGCGCCCGCTCCACCTCACTTTTTTCGGGAAATGCCAGGGCAAGATTGCGCATGCCAACCTGCCGCAGGCGCACATGCAGAAGATAAACCACCCCGGCCAGGCCAATGCCAAAGCCGCGCGCCAGCGCCCGGGGCAAAATGCCAAGAATTTTAATAAACGGCCAGGCTGCCGCGTACTCAAGTCGCTGCCGCATTCGGGAGAAGTTGTGAGCCCTACCCTGCGAACCTCTGTGTCCTCGGTGTTAAAGATTTTCCTACAGCGGGGGAGGGTAATCTACTTAGCCGCCTCCTCAGCCCACTTGGCCAAAGAAGTTAGAAATGCGTTCGCTCCCACCGGAGGCTCGATCTTGCCAGTAAGCGAAGTCCGGAAGGGCACCATGCGCCCGTAAAATTCGCGAGTGCTGTCTTTATCCTGCTTGATCACCGCCCCATTCAAACTCACCCCGGCAAACAACCCGCGAGCCCGCGAATAAGTCAGCACCTCGGCCCGCATCTTCCAGTCGGTATTGCCTTCGGCGTGCCGCCCTACCGGACCGGCCGCGACCGAAGCGTCCGCGCCCAAAGCGAATTCGCTCGACAGCAAGTGCTTCATGCCGTCTTTATTCATGATCAACATGACTAAATCCACGGCCTGCCCGCCGATCTGAAAACCAACGCTTCCGCCCGTCACCACAAAAAATGAGGGAGCGCTCCAGCCCTTCGGGGTGCGGCAACTGGCCAGTCCGCGGCCATATTTGCCGCCGACAATGAACCCGCCCTTGAGCAGAGAAGGCACCACGGCCACGCACTCCGCCGAGCCCAATACTTCCTGCGGTATGCCCTTATCCGGCGCGCCCTGAATTTCGTCCAACACATCGGCCGCAGCCTGCACCCGGTCGGAAGCCTTGGTCTCCCGCTGCGGCGGATCGTCCGCAGCCAGGCCTACGACCGAGGAGAACGCACAGAAGGACAGAATCAGGGTCAATCGCAAAGGCTTGTTCATGGAATTCCTCATCAACTTGATATGAGAGTAGGCCGATGCTTTGGATTGTAAACGATGAGTAGGATGTTGTCTCAGAAGGAACCAATCCGGACAATTCTCGATGCGGAAGTCAATGCAGAATGCAGAAAAAATCGGGGCTGATCGCGGTGACCCTAATCGCCGCGCTCAACCCCGTCTCCCAGGTTCTGTGGTAGGTGAGGCGAGTATGCCGCCGAGCCGCAAACCGCGCAAGATTACCGAGGTCAGTGTCCCAAAGTAACTGAGAACCGAGAACTGGTTCTCTACTTCGCCGCCACCAGCGAATGCGTAATCGCATGCACCGACAACGCGATCCGGTTCTGCACTCCAACTTTGCGCATCAACTTCGCCACGTGCGCTTTCACGGTTCGCTCTTCGATTCCCAACTGCGATCCGATTTCTTTGTTCGATCGCCCCGCCACCAGCATCTCCAGCACTTCTTTTTCGCGGTCGGTGAAGGTTACGCGGCCGGCCGGAAAAATTCTTCCCGGCGACGATGAGACTCGCTCGATGAACATCGAAAGCACGCGCCGCGGAGCCCATACCGACCCCAGGCTCACGATGCGAATCGCCTGTGCGAACTCCGCCGGCGACGCCGCTTCGTCCACGTAGCCTTTAGCGCCCGAGGCAATCGCTTTAAGAATCGTCTCTTCGTCCACGCCCGATCCGGTCACGATAATGCGCAGGTCGGGCCGCGTGGCCTTCAGGCTGGCCATGACGTCAAACAAATTCTGCCCGGAGCGGTTGCCCAGCAAAATCAGGTCCACACTCTGCAAAGTAGAAATCTCGGCCAGGCTGGCGGAGATTAGTTCGAACTCAGGCTCGCTGTCGAACAAGGCGCGGAATCCCACAAATCTCAGAGGATCGCTCTCCACTACGGCGAGCCGGATGATCGGTTTTCTGGCAACTGCTGCTTTCATAGGTTTCCCTGTAGGGTTAGGTTCGTACTTAAGAGCATAGCGGCATTTGCCCCGCCTGCAAAGAGAACGTGACCGAAGGGAAATTACGGGAGTAACATAAAGCCGAAGGACTAAAAGCCTTCTTGCAGCGCCATTGGCAGCCGAATTCCTTGCCTGGACGCTGCCGGAGACCACAAGTGATGAAAGTAACTTCGCGCCGCGTAAGCCCAAGCCAATCTGTCCGCAGCAAGTTCGGCGCCCTTCGGTCGTTCGCCTTCATCGCCGGCTGTGGTGTGGTCCGCTCTGTTTTATTCGGAGGAGCCTTATTTGCGGGAGCTTTATTCGGAGCATCGCCCGCTTTTGCCCAGACTCCGGCTGCCACCTATCAGCCAAAGTTCCCCGGCGACCCCGCCCGCTCCGATTCCGAAGCCGCCGCGCTAGCCTATATGCGCGTGGTTCTCCGGGCCCAGCACCGCTTCGAAAAGCAATACGGACACTTCGCCGTCGCGCTCGCCGAACTGGTGCACTCCGGTTCCTTCACCAAACGCATGGTCGACCCCAACCGCGGCGACTACACCGCCGGCTTCAAAGGCAAAAAAGACAGCTTCATCCTGACCATGACCCCGCAGCATCTCGACGCTCAGCACCGCTCGTTCTACGCCGAAGATGACGGCAAAATTCACGCCGAAGAAGACAAACCGGCAGATGCAGATTCGCCCGTGGTGAAGTAGCCGGGTTTAACCCACAGGCGCCATCCCGGCCGCGCCTTTCAGCGGGGAGAGGGATCTCCACCGCTTCGTCAACGAGCTGGGATTCGCTGCACCACGGGTTGGCATTCAAGGAAACGATGGATCATTCCGCTCAAATTGTGTGAATCACGCAAGAGGCCAACCGTTGCGCCCACTGCCCTTTTCCGCCGGACCCATGTACGCCGCGTTCTTCTGGGGCGTGTTCGGGTTATGGATCACGTTGGAAATCGCCTCCTCCAGACGAAAGCGTTCGGCTGATTCCTCACGAGCGAAGGATCGGGGCTCGCTCTTGCTCATTGTGATTCTCTGGTGGACAGGCATCGCCGCCGACTTCTGCCTCTCTTTTCTCCTGCCCCAGGCTTCCATCATGAGAGCGCGCGCGATCGCTTTTGACACCGGAATTATCTTCATGCTCGGGGGAATCGCCCTCCGCCAATACTCGATCGCGGCGCTAGGGAAGTTTTTTACCTTCGACGTTGCCGTGCACCAAGGCCACACGGTGGTCGACACTGGTCCGTATCGCTACCTTCGCCATCCCTCGTACTCGGGCGCGCTTCTCACCCTGCTCGGATTCGGCCTCGCGCTCGGAAACTGGGCGGGACTCGCCGCAGCCTTACTCTGTATGGCGGCCGCTTACACTTATCGCATCGGCATAGAGGAAGCCGCTCTCAGCGCGGCTCTCGGCGAACCGTACAGGCAATATGCCAGTCGAACCTGGAGGCTCATTCCCTTCGTGTTCTAGACTAATCTAGGCGGCGGAAAGGGCGCGGCTTCCAGCCACGCCGCTAGCGGTTATTACACTGACTTTGCCAAGATGATTTCCAGACGTGAATTTATCGCCGGCTCCGCAGTCCTAGCCGCCACTGCGAGCTTGCCCCGACCAGCTTCCGCATCGGAATCGATCCTGGTCAACGATATCCACTCCCAACTCAATGCCACGCGAGTGCTGCAAGTCCTGCAGCCGCACTCCACAGAAGAAGTCCAACAAATCATTCGCTCCGCGCGCAAAGAAAGAAAACTAATCTCCGTCGCCGGCGGACGCCACGCCATGGGAGGCCAACAATTCGGCACCGGAACCCTACTCCTCGACATTAGAAAACTGAATCGCCTGCTCCATCTCGATCGCGACCGCGGCATCCTCCAAGCCGAGGCTGGAATCGAATGGCCGGAGCTCATTCAAAATTATTTAGCTTTGCAGACTGCCGCTGCGAACTCCTGGGGCATCGCTCAAAAACAAACCGGCGCCGACCGCCTCACCCTCGCCGGGTCCATCGCCGCCAACGCCCACGGACGCGGCCTGAAAATGAAGCCCTTCATCAGCGACGTCGAATCCTTCGTTTTGGTCGACGGCACCGGCACCGTCCACACTTGTAGCCGCAGCGAAAATCCTGAGCTGTTTCAGCTAGTCCACGGCGGCTACGGACTATTCGGCGTCGTCACCTCGGTCAAGTTGGGCCTCGTCCCGAGAACCAAGGTCGAGCGCGTGGTAGAAATCCGCACCACCGATGACCTCATGCCCGCCTTCGAAAAACGCATCGTCGACGGCTTTCTATACGGAGACTTCCAGTTCTCCATCGAGCGCGACTCCGAAGACTTCCTGCACAAAGGTGTCTTCTCCTGCTACCGGCCAGTCCCGGCAGACACGCCCATCTTCGAGCAAAGGCAGCTCTCCGACGAGAACTGGAGACAGCTGCTTCTCTTAGCTCACACCGACAGCAGAAAGGCATTTCAGACCTACGCGGATTACTATCTCTCCACCAATGGCCAGATTTATTGGTCCGACCTGCATCAACTCAGCATCTACCCCGACAACTACCACCGAGAAATTGACGCCCAGCGACACGCCCCCTACCCGGCGACCGAAGTCATCGCCGAAATCGACGTGCCCCGGCCGACGCTAAGAGAATTCTTCGACGAAGTTCGCGCTGATTTTCGAGAGAATAAAGTCGAACTGATCTACGGCACCGTCCGGCTCATCGAGCGCGACGACGAAAGCTTTCTGCCCTGGGCCAAGCAACCCTACGCCTGCGTCATTTTCAACTTGCACACCGTTCATAGCCCCGAGGGCCTGCAACGCTCCGGCGATGCTTTCCGCCGGCTCATCGAGATGGCCATCAAACGCAACGGCACCTTTTACCTGACTTACCATCGCGACGCCACGCGCCAGCAGGTCGAGAAATGCTATCCCCAGTTCGCGGAGTTCCTGCGCCTCAAGAAGAAACACGATCCCGAAGAGCGCTTCCAAAGCGATTGGTACCGGGCTTACAAGAAAATGTTCGCGGATAGTGTGTAGGGAACGACGCCGAAATGCTCATGTGGGATTATGTGGGGACAGCTGCCCTGGGCTGTCCCTCGAGCGCAACTCGACCTCGGCGCTGCGGACGGCATCGATACCCCAGATCTCCCAACTGCCTCGCAATCCGGATTTTTGTGATTCAATACTGTAAGACAGTCCAAGGCTGCAACTCAGCCGCTGGCGAACTCATAGGAGGAACGTATGTCCGCGACCGTCGGCGCACCCGCGCCCGAATTTTCGTTGAAGGATCAGGATCAAAAAGAAGTAAAGCTCAGCGACTTCCGCGGCAAAAAGCCCGTAGTGCTGGTCTTCTACCCGCTCGACTGGAGCCCGGTTTGCACCAAAGAGCACGCCTGCATGGTCAACGACAAAAAACAATTCGACCAGCTCGACGCCCAGGTTCTAGGCCTCAGCGTCGACAGCGTGTGGTCGCACAAAGCCTACGCCGACAAAATGGGCATCCACTACCCGCTGCTCGCCGACTTCCAGCCCCGCGGCGCAGTCGGCGCCAAATACGGCGTCTACCTCGAAGACAAAGGCATCACCGGCCGCTCCATCTTCATCGTCGACCGCGACGGCAAAATCGCATGGCGCAAAGACTACGACATCCCGGTAGTCCCCGACATCAACGAAGTCTCAAAAGCGCTAGCCGCAGTGAAATAAAAATTACTCATACCTGGCATCCTGAGCGAGGATGGATGCTTGCGCCCCAAGCGCAAGCATCCACTGCAGTCGAACGATCCCTAGAATGTAGATGTAGGCAGAGACCCTCAAGGCGTTCCCGCGATGCACCGGCGTTCGCTTCCACCTCTACGACCCAGCCTTAATCGCCGCCGCCTTGCCCTCGCGATACTCCACCACCAGCGGCTTCCCCCCATTCGGATAGTGCACCGTCTTCTCCTCCGTCGACGACCCCGCATCCGGAACGCCCATGCCCACCGCAAAATCCGCCTGCAATTCATTCATCCCCGGCTTCACTTCATGCTGCGCCACCGCCTGCCACACGTCCGCAGGCCAATGCTTATACAGCTCATGGGGATCTTCTACAAAAAATATTTCGTCCGAATAAATCTTGTATTGCCCGTCCGATTCGAATCCAACCGGCACCGCGTAGCTGTGCCCATCTTTTTCAAAGATCGCGACCACCTGCTTGCGCCCGCCCGGCGCGAGCACCGCCATCACGTCTCTTATCTCCAGCCGCTCGATCGGCCCCAGCACTCCCATCTCATGCCCAAAATCCACACTCTTCACCACCGGAACGTAGCGGTAGTAGGTATAGCGATAGCCTTCTTTCACCCAAACCGGCTGCTCCGTCAATTGCTTCGCCGACTCCAAGTCGTAAGGATGCAGCTTCTTCGGGACCACATAGTAATCCGCATTGGAGTAGCCGGCATCCTTCGCCTTCTGCTGCGCCTGCAACGCGAGGTTGTCTTCATGCCGCCGGTAAAGAATGTAGCCCGCGCGCAACCCGGCGACCACCACGGCCAGTACCAAAGCGATCTGAATCCTCTGCTTAGCCTCGTCACTCATGATGAAGATGTAAGCCCTACCCTGTGAACCTCTGTGTCCCCTGCGTTAAAGAATTTGGAATCTGGGTGCCGAAAAGCCGCCGTAAGGTAAACTGAAACGATGCCGACAGTAACCGAACAAGAAGTCCTCAGCGCTCTGCGAAGCTGTTACGACCCCGAGATCCCGGTCAACATAGTCGACCTGGGCCTGATCTACAAAGTGAACTTCACGCCCGCCGATCCGGAGCAAGCGAAGCAAGACGTAACCGTCGACATGACGCTGACTTCGCAAGGCTGCCCCGAACACGTGAACATCAGCGCCCAGGTAAAGTCGCGCCTCGAGCAACTTCCCGGAATCCGCAACGCCTCCGTGAATGTAGTCTGGTCCCCAGCCTGGACCCCCGAGCGCCTAAGCCCCGACGCTAGAAAGCAACTCGGCATCGAGTAGCCGGCTTCCGGAGTTCGGCTCCTCTGTGGTCCAGAAGCTCGCGATGCCCCTACCCGGAAGGACTCCGGAAAGCCGAAGCCGCTCTCCTCACCCACCCACTTCATCCCAAACACCCAGCGCACCCTTGCTGGCAGCATCCGTGATGCGCTGTCCCGCCTTGGCCGCCATTTCCATCACGCGCATACCGCGATCGAAATAATCCGGCAACGATTTGCGCACTTTCTCGAATTTCTCCGGATACTCCGAAGCCAAAACCGCCAACCCAAGTCCCGTAGCCAGCACCCCTGCCGGATATCTCTTCTTCATAAAAAGAATCGTCGCCGACCCGATCGCACCCGCCACCACCGCCTTCTTCCAGCTTTCCATGTCTCCCCCAATTTCAAATTTCTTCCGCGATTGTACTCCCCTTCATTCCTGCATCGTATCCATCCGCCGGGTTAAGACACCGTCCTAATTCCCGGCGCACGACCGTAGCGCCGTCCCGGCGGCTGTCCGGCGCGCGTCCCGTCCCGCCGACGGCGACGGCGAGGCCGCCCTGGGGACAGGCAGGCAAGGATGCCGGCGCTACCAATGCGGCCTTCGCAAACTAAGACACTACCCTACGTTGCGGCCGCAATTCCTGGGATTTGACTCCTTTCAATCACCGGGCCCTCAGCCAAGCTGATCCTTTATACTGCCTCGTTCCAAATTCCTTGTCGCATTGGAGGCGCCTTGTCCAACTACCGCTCCCGCCTAATACTTCTCGCTGTGCTCACGCTCAGCCTCGCCACAACCGCGCAACCCAATCCCCGCGCCCGCGATCTCGGTGTTCCGTTCGACGGCGCTCCGGGCCCCAACAACGCCATCACGGACGTAAAGGGAGTCGAGGTCGGCCACACCACGCTCCTCTCCGGCGAGGGCAAACTCGTAGTCGGCAAGGGACCGGTGCGCACCGGCGTCACCGCCATTCATCCCCGCGGCAAGGCCAACGACGACGCGGTCTTCGCCGCCTGGTTCACCCTCAATGGCAACGGTGAGATGACCGGCACCACCTGGGTGGAAGATTCCGGCTTCCTCACCGGACCCGTGATGATCACCAATACGCACAGCGTAGGCGTGGTCCGCGACGCCGTGATCGCCTGGAAGGTGAAGCACGGCACGCCCGACATGGAAGGCTACTGGTGGTCGCTACCGGTCGTCGCCGAAACCTGGGATGGCTGGCTCAACGACATCAACGGATTCCACGTCCACGCCGAAGATGCTTTCCACGCCCTCGAAGTGGCCCACACGGGCGCGGTCGAAGAAGGCAACGTCGGCGGCGGCACCGGCATGGTCTGCAACGAATTCAAAGGCGGCATCGGCACTTCCTCGCGCGTGCTCGCCGCGAAAGCCGGTGGCTACACCGTAGGCGTGCTGGTGCAATGCAATTACGGCCGCCGCGATCAACTCCGCATCGCCGGCGTTCCCGTCGGCAAAGAAATTCCCGAGCATCCCGCCTATGGCGACGAAACCGCAGAATCCGGTACAGGAACGAAGAGTCCAGCAAGGCCCACGTGGGGACCGCCGCCCTCGGCTGTGCAGCGGCGCGAAGCGCGGCTCGCCGACCGCGACTCTGGCTCCATCATCGTGGTAGTAGCTACCGACGCCCCACTAATCCCCACGCAACTCAAACGCTTGGCAAGAAGAGTCTCCCTCGGCCTCGGACGCGACGGCAGCTACTCCGGCGACGGCTCCGGCGACATCTTCATCGCCTTCTCGACAGCCAATCCGGGCGCCGTCGGCAGCACAGGCCTGCATCAACTCACCATGCTCCCGAACGATTCCCTCGACCCTTTCTTCCTAGCCACCGTGCAAGCCACCGAAGAAGCCGTTGTCAACGCCATGGTCGCAGCCCAAACCATGAAAGGCATCGACGATCATGAAGTGATCGCGTTACCCCACGACCGCCTGCGCGAAGTCCTAAAAAAATACAACCGCCTCGAAAAGTGAACGATAGAAGTGAACTAAAGTGAACTATAAAAATGTCATCCCGAGCGCAGCCGATGGATCGCGAGCCGATTCATCTGCGAAGCCGAAGCACCCGCGCGCGGCCAGCAGCGCCGGGCGGCCTCGCCAGGCGTTTCAACCACCGCAGCGATCCTGATCTCCCATTCCCACTTTGGAACTCTCTCATCCGCTACCCCTCATTACCTTCGCTGCCCCACCCCCGTGCCTAGCGCGCCCGCTACAAAAGACTACACTCGGAATTGTGAAGCGACACTATACCATCGCGCGCATCAAGGGCGGCATGCGATTCACCTGCACCCGCTGCGCTCACCATGTCAGCACCCTCGATTTTGACTTCCGCGATGGTAACCTCCGCACTCAGGCCGCAACCGCCATCAATCAGCACGCAACCAACGTCCATCACGAACCCGTGATGTTCTCCTCGCTCGACATCCAGCAGCGCGTTTGGCGATAATGCGTGTTGGGCGAGAAGGATGGAGCAGCGCCTCCGCCGACTCGCGCCGGCTGGTTCGATCCCCGAAAACCGAATGGACCTCATAAACAAATTAGATTGGACTTGCGTCCAGCCACCCCTTACAGTCCTTGGGTGCAGCATAGCCGTACCCGAACCCGCGGTGTTCTGCGGCGGATGACCGTGCCGGAGTCCGCCATCTCACTGTCTCGCCCGCCCTTCCGCAATTACCAGTTCGACGGCGCTTACGACGAAATGTTTGAGGCGCCGGGAGTGCCGCGCCCCCATTACAAACCGCTGTTTCAAACCCTGCTCGATCTCCCTCCCGAGGAATTACGCAAGAGCCAGCAGGCCGCCGACCTCTCGTTCTTGCATCAGGGCATCACCTTCACCGTCTACGGCAATTCCGAAGGCACCGAGCGCGTCTTCCCCAACGACCTTCTGCCCCGCATCATTCCTTACGCCGAATGGCGCAAGATCGAGAGCGGCCTGACCCAGCGCATCGCCGCCCTGAATCTTTTTCTCGAAGATATCTACCACGGCGGAAAAATCCTGGCCGATGGCATCGTGCCGCGCGAGCTCGTCTACAGTTGCCGCCACTTCCGCCGCGAGATGCGTGGCCTCTCCGTGCCCCGCGGAATTTACGTCAGCATCTGCGGCACCGACTTGGTGCGCCTGCCCGACGGCAGCTTCGCCGTGCTCGAGGACAATCTGCGCGTCCCCAGCGGCGTCTCCTACATGCTGGCCAATCGCAAAGTCCTGAAGAAGGTCTTCCCCACTCTCTTCCGCGATTATGGCGTCTGCCCCGTCGATCACTACGCCCAAGCTTTGCTCGCGACGCTGCGAGCCCTGGCTCCGCAGAATTCCTCTGGACGCCACGAGCCCACGGTGGTCCTGCTTACGCCCGGAGTTTTCAACTCGGCCTACTTCGAGCACACTTTTCTCGCGCAGCAAATGGGCATCGAACTCGTCGAAGGCCGCGACCTGCTGGTGCACGACAACGTCGTCTACATGCGCACCACCGCCGGACTGCGCCGCGTCGACGTGATCTATCGCCGCGTCGATGACGACTATCTCGATCCCCTCAGCTTCCAGCGCGACTCTAGCCTGGGCGTGCCCGGATTATTCAACGCCTACCGCGCCGGAAACGTCGGCCTAGCCAACGCCATCGGCACCGGCATCGCCGACGACAAAGCCGTCTACGCCTACGTTCCGCAGATCATCCGCTACTACTTAGGCGAAGATCCAGTCCTTGAAAACGTTCCCACCTACTTGCTGAGCGATCGCTCGCAGCGCGATTACGTTCTAGAGCGACTCGACCAGTTGGTGGTAAAAGCCGTCGGTGAATCCGGCGGCTACGGCATGCTGATCGGCCCGCACAGCACCGCCGAGCAGCGCGAAGACTTCCGCCGCCGCATTCAAGCCGATCCCCGCAACTACATCGCGCAGCCCACGCTCAACCTCTCGCGCGCCCCCTGTTTCCTCGAAGGCGAAGCCCAGGCCCGCCACGTCGATCTCCGTCCCTACATTCTTTATGGCGAGAACATGACGCTCGTCCCCGGCGGCCTGACGCGCGTAGCGCTGCGCCGCGGATCATTAGTCGTAAACTCATCCCAAGGCGGCGGCAGCAAAGATACCTGGGTGCTACGCGCATGATGCAGCCTTTATTTGGCGTCATCCCGAAGCCCCGCGTCTTCGCGAGTCTGTTAACGAAACTGAGCGCGGCGCACAGACGGTGGGACGAAATCGTCGCTGGCCGCGAAGGAGCGGGACGCGAAGGCCAGGCACGGCAGTGCCTCCATCGAGTCCGCTTTAGCGGACGGCACGAGTTTCGCACCATAACTTGTCACCCCTCGAGCAGGCAGCCAACCGTTGAATTGTTACCGAATTAAGATCTTGACTGATCTCGCATGAACGATTACCGCGAAAACCCGATGCTCTCCCGCGTGGCCGACAGCTTGTATTGGATGAGCCGTTACCTCGAGCGCGCCGAGCACACCGCGCGCCTCATCGACGTCGACCTCCAACTGCGCCTCGATCAATCTCCCGACGCCGGCGCGGGCCGCTGGATCGGCCTTCTAGCCGCCCTGCAAGTCCCAACCCCAGAAGACGGCGCACTCGATGCCGAAACCCTGACGTACTTGCTCACGCTCGACCGCGCCAATCCTTCTTCCATCATTTCCTGCGTAGCCTCCGCGCGTGAGAACCTCCGTCAAGTCCGCGAGCAATGCAGCTCCGACATGTGGGAGCAACTCAATCGCCTCTTCCTCCAGGTCAAAAGCACCGCCTCCAGCGAAGCTGGACTTCCCGATTCCTACCAGTTCTTCCGCGCCGTGCAAGATGGCGCGAACCTCTTTCAAGGCGTAACCGACTCCACCATGTCGCACGGCGAAGGCTGGCAATACATCCAGCTAGGCCGCTATGTCGAACGCACCGACGCCGTTGCGCGCCTCATCGGCTCCCACTTCAGCCGCTTTCCCCACGCCCTCGACCAGGCCGTCGAAAGCGAAGAATATCTGGAGTGGGTCGGCCTGCTGAAATCCTGCGCGGCCTTTCAAGCCTACTGCAAAGCCCACACCGCCGAGCTGCGGCCGCTGCGCGTAGCCGAATTTCTCTTGCTCAACCCCGGCTTCCCGCACTCCGTGCGCTTCTCCGTCGATATGGTAAACGCAGCCCTAACCGCAATCGGCGAACTAACCGAGCGCAAGGCCGAGCACCCATTGCGCATCGCCGGACGCCTGCGCGCCACGCTGAGCTTCAGCCAGATCGACGAAATCATGGCCTCGGGCGCGATGGCCTTCGTGGACAGCATTCGCTGGCAATGCACCCAAGCCCACGCCGCGATCCATCAGGTCTATTTCGACTACTCGATCGAATCGACGCTAGTGGCATAGAAGATTTAGCAATTTGTGATTTGGTAATTTGGCAATGTAAAACCAAGATCGCAAGTTTCTTAAATTACCAAATCACTACATTACGATTGGTAAATCACCCGATTCCTAAATCGAATTCAGGGAGACTGCCGCCTTGATCTACCTAGTCCGCCACTCCACCACTTTCCGCTACCAGCCCGCGGTCCGCGAGAGCGTCATGGAAGTCCGCATGCAGCCCCGCAGCGACGGCGCGCAGCACTGCCTCACCTTCCAGCTCGACGTCACTCCCTCCGCCAACATCATGCAGTACCGCGATTTCATGGGCAACACCGTGCATCATTTCGATATCGCCGGCAAGCACGCCGAGGTTGCGGTCACCGCCCAATCCTCCGTCGACGTCCAATCCACGCCGCCTCCCAGCCCCGCCGAAGCCGGCGACTGGAAAGCTCTCGACCGCATCGTCGCCTCCGCCATCGGCTCGGACGATTACTGGGAGATGCTTCTCCCCAGCCAGTTCGCCCAACCCACGACGCTGCTGCAAGCGTTAGCCCGCGAACTGCGCTGCGAACGCCGCGACACCCCGCTCGCCCTGCTTTCCGAACTCAACGAAGCCATCTACAACGGCTTCGACTACGTCAAGAACAGCACCAACGTCAACTCTCCCATCGACGACGCGCTCGAATCGCGCCACGGAGTCTGCCAGGATTTCGCCCACATCATGATCGCTCTGGTGCGCGGCCTGCACATTCCCTGCCGCTACGTCAGCGGATACATGTTTCACCGCGCCGACGCCGACGAGAGCAAAGACCGCTCCCTCGAAGGCGCATCCCACGCCTGGGTCGAGGCCCTCGTCCCCCATCTCGGATGGGTCGCCTTCGACCCCACCAACAATCTCGTCGGCGGCGACCGCCACATCCGCGTAGCCGTGGGCCGCGACTACACCGACGTCCCCCCCACCCGTGGCGTCCACAAAGGCGACTCCCAGAGCGAACTAAGCGTAGCCGTCACGGTCAGCCCCTCCGAACTTCCCCCACCCGAACAAATCGCCCCCACGTTCGTAATCCAATCCCGCCCCACCTTCCCCCGCAACAACCGCCTCGATCACGAACAACAGCAGCAACAACAGTAGTACGGCGTCGGATTGTCATTCCGAGCAAAGCGCGAAACCTTGGTTTCGCACCGCCCCAACTCCCGTGGAGACAGCCGCCTCGGCCGTCAGCGGAGCGAAGCGACGCAAGTGTGGAGAAGCAAAGTGGGGAGCGGACACTGCTGCCCGCTGCCGTTGACCTTGCTGTCGCTGTTGCCGTTGCTTGTGCGACGTACGATTTGTGCACCGTACGATTTGTGCACCGTACGATTTGTGCACC